>Ga0316209_1000717_pt1 | contig 48535 bp, 43 predicted proteins | sample 6monopyrite_MG_FD_204945 | JGI IMG/M metagenome (GOLD analysis project Ga0316209, IMG submission 204945) | Microbial mat bacterial communities from mineral coupon in-situ incubated in ocean water Damariscotta River, Maine, United States -... | ecosystem: Environmental > Aquatic > Marine >...
GCGTCTTTTTCTTCGACCTGTTTACGGAATCGCGCGGCCTGATCTTCGGCGTCGTTAAGCTCCGAAAATCCATTGGCGATTTCACGGCCGCCGACAAAAAATTCAAAGCGGTCGGTAATAAAAGGATTTTTATCGTTCCGTCTGGCCAGTGGCGAAACTTCCCACGGATACTCGGTGATAAAAGTCGGTTGTATCAATTTATCCTCGGCGGTTTCTTCAAATATTTCGCAGATATATTTTCCCGGTCCCCAAATGCCGTCGACTTCCGGCTCTTTAACGTGAACCTGCCTGGCATATTGACGGATAGTCTCAAAATTTTCTTCGGGATTTTCAAAAACTTCACGCTCGAACTCGGGGCAGTATTTTAAAATTGCCTCAACCATGGACAAGCGTTCAAACTTGTTGCCAAAGTCATAGTTCACCTGGTCAATCACATTGCCATCGGCATCTTTGTTGGTATTTACCACGTTCGTCGTTCCCAAAACGTCCAGAGCAACACAACGTAGCATATCTTCGGTCAGGTTCATTAGATCTTCAAAATCCGCGTACGCCTGATAAAATTCCAGCATAGTAAATTCCGGATTGTGCCGGGTGGACAGACCTTCGTTACGGAAATTACGGTTAATTTCAAACACCCGATCAAAACCGCCAACAACCAGTCGTTTCAAATAAAGCTCAGGCGCGATCCGCAAAAACATATCGATATCCATGGCGTTATGATAAGTTGCGAAGGGCTTGGCAACAGCGCCACCCGGAATCACCTGCAACATCGGTGTTTCCACTTCCATAAAATTGCGCTCGATTAGAAAACGGCGAATACGCTCGACAATTTTACTTCTGATCAAAAAATTTCGACGCGTCGTTTCGTTGGTGATCAGGTCAACGTATCGCTGACGATACTTCATTTCCTGATCGGCCAACCCATGAAATTTTTCTGGCAATGGCCTTAAAGATTTGGTTAGCAGATAATACTCGTCCATACTGACAAACAGATCGCCCTTACCGGATAATTTGAGCAATCCTTTTACCCCGACTATATCGCCGATATCAATACCGCCCCATTTTTCCTTAATCACTTTTTGCGCGTCTTTGCTGGCGTAAGCCTGAATGCGACCGCTCATATCCTGCACCACCAGAAACGGTCCGCGTTTTGCCATTACCCGGCCGGCGATGCTCACCACCTGATTGAGTTCAGCGATTGATTCTTTATCTTTCTCGGCGAATTTTTCCTGTAAATCTGCTGCCAGATCGGTCGGCTTAAAATGATTGGGGTGCGCGTTGGAGTCGCACTCTTTACGAATATTTTCCAGCTTGGCGCGTCGCTCGGCTATCAACTTATTTTCGTCATTATTACCGCTTAGGTCTTGCGGGTTTGATCCAGGTGTCTGCTTGCTCATAATAATATTTCTTTGTGTGTTTTAACTGATTAGATATGGCCTTAAATTAAAGGCCGGCTTTTAAACTTTCTTCAATAAACCCGTCGAGGTTACCGTCGAGAACCGCTTGTGTATTGGTCGACTCATAACCTGTTCTTAAATCTTTGATGCGCGACTGGTCGAGAACATAAGAGCGGATCTGACTACCCCAGCCGATGTCTGATTTAGAATCTTCCATTTGTTGTTTTTCTGAATTCTGCTTTTGTATTTCCAGCTCATAAAGTTTTGCCTTGAGCAACTTCATCGCCTGATCTTTATTTTTATGCTGCGAGCGATCATTTTGACACTGAACCACCGTATTGGTTGGTAAGTGAGTAATACGCACCGCCGAATCGGTTTTATTAACGTGCTGTCCCCCTGCGCCGCTGGCACGATAGGTGTCGATACGTAAATCTGCCGGGTTGATGTCAATTTCAATATCGTCTTTCACTTCAGGGTAACAAAAAACGCTGGCAAAACTGGTATGGCGCCGGCTACCTGAGTCAAATGGCGATTTACGCACCAGACGGTGTACACCGGTTTCTGTTCTTACCCAGCCAAATGCGTAGTCTCCGCGGATCTGAATGGTTGCGCTTTTGATGCCCGCGACCTCTCCGTCTGACTTTTCAATCAGGTCGGTTTGAAAACCGCGGCTTTCGCTCCAGCGCAAGTACATTCTGAGCAACATATCGGCCCAGTCCTGGGCTTCGGTTCCGCCAGATCCAGCCTGGATATCGATGTAGGCATTCTCGCTGTCCATCTGGCCGCTAAACATGCGGCGAAATTCGAGTTGCGCTAAATCTTTGTCGAGCTGGTTTAGATCGGCGACCAGTTCGTCGATGGTATCCTGATCGTCTTCTTCGACCGCCAGTTGCAATAAATCGTCGGCGTCAGCCAAACCAGTGTCCAGCTTTTCGATGGTATCGACCACAAACTCCAGGTCGGCGCGCTCTTTGCCGAGTGCTTGCGCCCTTTCTGGCTCGTTCCAGATTTCCGGCAGTTCTAACTCCCGCTCGACTTCTGTCAGTCGTTCCTTTTTATTATCGTAGTCAAAGATACCCCCTGAGGGAGTTGGTGCGCGCGCGCAGCTCTTTTATTCTTTCGCGAATAGAGGTGACTTCAATCATCGTTAAATTTCGTACTTTTTTACCAGGAACAAGGGGCGTTATTCTACTAAAACTGAGTCAGTTAGCCCAGTTAAACTTGGTTTATCATAACTGACCGGCCTATACTAATGATGACTTCGGGAAGTAGCTTCGAGTAATAAGTTCCGGCGCTGCCGCTGTTGCCTCACAGAATACCTTTGTCAGTTGAAAAAAGGAGAAAATCAATGACCGCCATTTATCGACTTGTTTTTATTTTTATGATCGCTGCCATTGTGAGTAGTTGTGCCAGCATTCCCTCCGAGCAGGTGGACAGTCGGGTCAAAGGCTGGTTGGGTGTAAATATCGACGAGCTGATCAAATACTGGGGGCTTCCCAGTAACCAGCGTCAGGTTGCCGATCAAAAATATGCCGAGTGGTTAAATCGTAGCAGCGAACCGGGCAACGCGGCGGTCTCAATCGGCACCGGCACGCGCAGTCGTCATAGCGGCATAGGGATAGGGCTGACCCTGTTTGACCTGGGCGGCAGCGACGATGTTTGCAGCCGTCTGGTTCGTTATAACCAGGCAGGAATGGTCACGGAAATCAGCTGGCAGGGCACCAAAAAATACTGTCTGGAAATTACCCCGGATCGGGAAAAAATTCGTCAGAATAAAGCCAAAATAGAAAAAGGGGCTAATTAAAACAGGAAACAGAAATCGGACTTTTAACAGCGTAAACGCTGAACTTGCAGCAACTTTTGCAAAGCAGGACGATTGGCCTCAGGAAAGGTGTATTGCGCCAGTTGTTCAAGCGGCACCCAGCGAAGGGGTTGTCCCTCAAGACCTGACGGCTTGCCCTTAAATTGAGTGACCAGAAAAAATTGCAGATGGACTTTTTTGTCGGGGTAATCAAAGCGTAAACTGTCAAATTGCTCAAAAACGATCACTTCGATATCGAGTTCTTCACGACATTCTCTGATCAGGGCCGCTTCGCTCGATTCTCTCACGTCAATTTTTCCGCCGGGAAATTCCCAATAGCCGCCTTTGTGTTTATCTAACGGGCGCTGAGCAATAAGCGCCTGGCCATTATTAACAATAATGGCAGCGGCGACTTTTACGATTTCCATTTTAAAAAAATTCGCTGTTAAGGCGCGACTCGCTCGCGGCAAATACTAACTAAGCTTGCCATGGCATTGCTTGTATTTCTTACCTGAACCGCAAGGGCAGGGTTCGTTTCGACCGACCTTTTGACCTTCTCGTACATAAGGCGTGTGGTTTTCTTCTGGCTGCTGTTTTTCCGCCATCGCCGATCCCTGGTCATGCTGAAATTTAACATCGTGCGCCGCCGCTTCTCTGCGACGCTGCTCTTCAATTGCGTCGACATCGTCAGAATTTTTAACCTGAACTTTCGACAAAATTGAAATTACGTCAAACTTGATGTTTTCCAGCATTTCAGAAAAGAGCTGGAACGCTTCGCGCTTATATTCCTGCTTGGGATTTTTCTGTGCATAGCTGCGTAGATGAATACCCTGACGTAAATGGTCCATTCCAGCCAGGTGCTCTTTCCAGTGACTGTCCAGGTTTTGCAGCATCACTTGTTTTTCAAAGTGGCGGATGACCTGTTCGCCGACCTGCGACTCCTTTTGCTTGTATTCTTCTGTCAGCGATTCGATGATTTTCTGACGAAGTAACTCTTCGTGCAGATTATCGTCCTCGTCGAGCCATTTTTGCAGTGGCAGAGCAATCGAAAAATCGTTACCTAAACGTTCCTGAAGACCAGCAACATCCCACATATCTTCAATGCTTTGCGGTGGAATATATTGCGCAAAAACGCTGTGCACCACGTCTATACGAAGTGAGTCAATCGTATCGGATACATCATCGGTCGACATCAATTCGGCGCGTTGCTCGTAAATTACTTTACGTTGGTCGTTGGCAACGTCATCGTACTCGAGCAGGTTTTTACGGATATCAAAGTTACGAGTTTCAACTTTACGTTGTGCATTTTCGATCGCGCGCGACACCCATTTGTGCTCGATGGCTTCACCTTCTTCCCAACCCATTTTCTGCATCATGCTCGCCATTCGATCAGAGGCGAAAATTCGCATCAGATCGTCTTCCAGCGACAGGTAGAAGCGACTCATTCCAGGGTCACCCTGACGACCGGATCGTCCGCGAAGCTGGTTGTCAATCCGGCGCGACTCGTGCCTTTCGGTGCCGATAATCGCGAGACCACCAGCATCCAGCACCGCCTGATGACGCTCCTGCCAGTCTACGGTTACCGTGTCGATTTTCGCTTGGTCTTTTGACCCCAGCGCGTCCAGTTCCGCCTGTAAGCTACCACCCAGTACAATATCGGTTCCGCGACCGGCCATGTTCGTGGCAATAGTTACTGCACCGGCGCGACCGGCCTGGGCGATAATATCTGCTTCTTTGGCGTGAAATTTGGCGTTAAGTACCTGGTGTTTGATTTTTTTCTGTTTTAAAACTGTCGATAAAATTTCTGACGATTCAACCGAAGCGGTACCAACCAGCACCGGTTGACCTTTTTCACGGCAAGACTCAATATCGTCAATAATTGCCATATATTTCTCTTGCTTGGTCAAGAATATCAAATCGCCCAGATCATCCCTCAGCATTGGCTTATTGGTCGGAATAACGATGACTTCAAGCCCATAAATTTGATTCAGCTCGAACGCTTCGGTGTCGGCTGTACCGGTCATTCCGGACAATTTGGCGTAAAGGCGGAAAAGATTCTGGAAAGTAATGGAAGCCAGCGTCTGGTTTTCATTTTGAATGCTGACGCCTTCTTTGGCTTCGACCGCCTGATGCAGACCATCGGACCAGCGACGTCCCGGCATGGTACGTCCGGTATGCTCGTCGACGATAACGACTTCGTCGTCTTTAACGATATAATCAACGTCTCTTTTGAACAAAACGTGCGCACGAAGCGCCGCATTCACATGATGCAACAGGGAAATCGAACTGGCGCTATAGAGCGAGGCGCTATCTTTGAGCAAGCCGGCATTGATTAGCAAATCTTCAACTTTTTCCTGTCCCAGCTCGCTTAAATAAACCTGTTTAGCTTTTTCGTCGACCGAATAATCGCCGCTTTGCTGGTCTTCCTCGTCTTCCATTTTGTGCAATTCAGGGATCAACTGATTGATCTGGCGGTACAGAGCCGAGCTGTCTTCGACCGCACCAGAAATGATCAACGGCGTACGCGCTTCGTCGATTAAGATTGAGTCGACTTCGTCAATAATTGCGTAGTGCAGCTCTCCCTGGACTTTTTCTTCGCTGGAAAAAGCCATGTTGTCGCGCAGGTAGTCAAAACCGTACTCATTGTTGGTGCCAAAAGTAATATCACACGCATAAGCAGCGCGTTTGGTTTCGTTATCCTGACCGGACAATATCACGCCAACGCTCAAACCAAGGGATTGATACAGCGGCGCCATCCAGTCCGAGTCTCGCTGCGCCAGATAGTCGTTAACGGTGATAATGTGCACGCCTTTGCCAGTCAAGGCGTTCAGATACGCAGACAGGGTTGCCACCAGGGTTTTGCCTTCACCGGTACGCATTTCGGCGATTTTACCGTCGTTGAGCACCATTCCGCCCACCAACTGCACGTCAAAGTGGCGCATATTGAGCACTCGTTTGCCCGCTTCGCGCACTACCGCAAATGCTTCTTCAAGAATGCTGTCCAGGCTTGCGCCCTGCTCCAGTCTCTCTCTGAAAGCCGCGGTGGACGCGGCCAGTTCTTCGTCGCTGAGCGCTTGAACCGATTCTTCCAGCGCATTGATACGGACAACTCGTTTGTTGAGTTGCTTGATAACTCGCTGATTTCTACTACCAAAAAGCTTGGTGAGGGCGTTTCCAAACATGGACTGCTAATTCCTGATTATTATTAAATGGGGTTTCCGCTTTTCGTTCAATTAAATAACGAAGTTTAAATTCAAAGAATCTGCGCGAATCCGGCGGTATTTGTGAGCCTGAGCGCGCTAGCGGGTTAAATTTAAGCCGCGGAATTGTAACCCGATATCGGGTTCAACTCTACCGCTAAAATTGCGTATTAGCTCTGATTGATGGGGATGAACCGGTAGATCTCAAGTCGCCAGCCAAAGAAAATGAAGCGCCAATAGGCGATGGCAAGCGACCTGAATGAATTTTGCTCTCTATTGAGACAGCTCCTCGTCGATGATTTTTTTGAAGGCTGCTATTGGCTGAGCGCCTTTGAGCAGGCGGCCATTGATAAAAAAGGCTGGTGTCGAGTTAACGCCGAGGGCGTTTCCTTCCGCCAGATCCCGATTAACCAGTTCAGCTTTTTCACCCGAGTTAAGGCACTGGTCAAACGCGTCTTTGGCAACACCGGTCGAGTAGGCAAGGTCCTTGATAACGCCAAGGGACAGATTTTTTTGCTTCTCGAATATTTTGTCGTGTAACTTCCAGAAATAATCCATTCCCTGATCCTGCGCACAAATTGTCGCTTCTGCTGCTTTAGGCGCTTCGGGGTGGTTAGGCAGCGGGAAATGTTTGTACACCAGTTTGATTTTGTCGCCGTAAATCGACGCCAGCTGTTTTAACGTCGGCACGGCACGCGCGCAATAAGGACATTCAAAATCGGAAAACTCGACGATGGTAACTTTAGCGTTTTCACCGCCTTTATACGCCGCGCCGTCAATATTGACGGTAAATCGAGGCTCTGGCGGCTCGCTTAGAGCCACCTGAACGTCGTGCTTCTGACTCTGAGCAATAAACCACTGGTCAACCTGTTGCGCGATCTGCTGTTTTAAGAGAAAGCTACGAACCTGCTCCTTCAAATTGGTATTGATCTTGTCTTCGGCGATTTTTCTTTGCGCGATAAAAACATCAACCATAGCGTCGGTTACCGGCGTTGGTTTTGCTATAAAGCGGGCGATAAATTCATTTTCCGAAAGCCCATTGCTACGAGAGTCCAGCTTGATCAGGCGTCCGATCAACAGCGCTTTAAGATTGCGCATTCGCAAATCAAACAGCGTTTTTTCTGCCTGATAGATTTCCAGTTCGTTGCCTCTGGAAATTTGCTGAAGACTAATGGGCTCACCTTTGATCGTTGCAACGACCAGGTTCTGCCGACTTGCATTAGCGCTGGACTGCGCTGCGAGAACAGAGCCCGTCGCAGCTATTTGAAGCAGCAGAAATAGAATGGAACTTAATAATGACTTACTGGTAACTTTTAACGATTGGGCGAACACGTATCTCTCCACGGTTGAAATTTAACCGTAGTGATAACCACGGATTTGAATCAGGCACTCATGATACTGGCAATGTCGCGCCAGTTCAACGCCACTCAAGCCGGTTTCATCGTCCGCTGGTCGAATCAGGTGAGCCGCACTCGCTACGAGAGTTACTATGGGCTAGTATGCAAATACTGGGTCAGGGCAGGCCTTTGCTGTAAAAATGTCCAAACAAAACAAACAATAATCAACAATAAGGAGAATACCATGGTTTCAATCGCCAATTTATGGCTGCCAATCCTGCTCGCGGCGGTCGCTGTGTTTGTGGTCAGCTCGATCATTCATATGTTATTTACCTATCATCGCTCCAATTTCTCTGCCATTGAAAACGAAGACGACTTTGGTGAAGCGGTCAGGCCGTTGAATATCAAACCGGGCGAATATATGTTCCCGTTTGCCGGCAGCCCGAAAGCCATGGGCAGCGAAGAATTTCAACAAAAACTGGCACAAGGGCCGGTCGGTATGATGACAATTATGCCTAATGGCCCCTGGGCTATGGGTAAAAGCCTTGCGTCATGGTTTGTCTACAGCTTGATTGTCGGCTTTTTTGTTGCTTACGTAGCGGTTCAGGCCTTGCCGCAAGGTGCCGATTACCTGGCTGTAATGCGTATGACGGGTGCGACCGCATTTGTCGGCTACGCGCTGGCACTGATTCAGAACTCCATCTGGTACTTTCGTGCCTGGTCGACCACCCTCAAGTTTATGTTTGACGGTCTGGTTTACGCACTGTTAACCGGCGGCATGTTTGGCTGGTTATGGCCGGTAGCTTAGCTGCACGCTTGTCGTTTGTTGTAGTGGAGACATTTCGGTGCGCAATATTGCGCACCCTGGCTGACTTGTTAAGCTTTTATTCGTTCTCCAAACCGCCGATCGGAAACACCTGGTCAACGGGACTGACGTATATCCAGCCCGAAATATCCTTTCCGATCCGCGCCGCCTGCTGGATAATGTCGGCTACCTGGACAACGTCAGAATCCTCGCAAACTAACGACAGGCGGACTTCAGAAATCACTACCCCGGCGTCACTCGAATAATCCTGCTCCGATTCGTTAAGTGCCTTTAGCGTCCCTTTAACGTCGATCAGAGTGATGTTCTTATAACCAGCGCCACCTAACGCTTCGACCACCGCCGCAGAACGTACGTGATGAATAAACGCTTTAATTTGTTTCATTGGTTGCTTTTCCTTTGTAGAAAACTGTGATTTAAATTAGTCATTATCGTTTAGCCATTTCAAATCTGAAAAAATATCTGGCGACGAGCTTATAAACAGACTCATCGCCGTTGATCAGATTGTAAAAATTACAGCGCAGAGTTTTACTCCCTACTCAGCTTTCGATAAGCCATTTGGTAGAGTCCCGGCAAAACCAGCAGCGTTAACAGCGTAGATGAGATGATTCCGCCAATGACAACCGTCGCCAATGGCCGCTGAACCTCGGCTCCGGTGCTGGTATTTAGTGCCATCGGCAAAAAGCCCAGCGCAGCGACCAGCGCCACCATTAATATTGGTCTTAACCGCAGCAGCGCGCCCTGTCTGATTGATTGCGCAACGGTTTTACCATTGGCCAGTCCATCGCGAAAAGCCGACACCATCATGACACCGGTTAGTACTGAAACGCCGCACAAAGTGATAAAACCAACGCCAGCGGTAATTGACAAGGGAATATCCCTGAGCCACAAAGCGATCACTCCGCCAGTCAGCGCCAGCGGAACACCACTAAACACCAGCAGCGCATCTTTTGCCGAGCCAAAGGTCATCATCAGTAACGCGAAAATCATGACCAGCGTTACCGGAACCAGCAAGGTCAATCGCTCGGACGCCGACTGTAATTGCTCAAAAGTACCGCCGTATCCCAGCCAGTAACCGGGCGGCAGAGTGACTTTCTGCGATATTTCCTGCTGTACCTCGCTGACAAATCCGCCCAGATCCCTGTCACGTACGTTCGCACTCACTACAAGTCTTCGCTTACCATTTTCGCGCGAAATCTGGTTAGCACCGGGCGCCAAATTTAGCGTCGCGACTTCGCCAAGGGGGACAAAAGCGCCGCCGGAGAGAGGTACGGGCAGTCTTTCCAGTGCTTTAAGGTCACTCCGCATGGCTTCGTCCAGTCGCACCACAATCGCAAAGCGTCTGTCTCCGTCAAAAATAAGCCCCGCTTCTTCGCCGCCTGTGGCAGCTGCTACTACATCCTGAACTTCTGATACATTCAGTCCATAACGATACAAAGCGTCCCGATTAGCCTCTACTGATAAAATTGGCAATCCGGCAACCTGCTCAATTTTCACCCCTTCGGCGCCATCAATGGAGTTAAGTATTGCCGCAATTTCACCACCCGATTTGAGCAGTTGAGCAATATCGTCGCCATACACTTTTATCCCCAGGTCAGAACGGACACCCGAAATCAACTCGTTAAAGCGCAACTGAATTGGCTGGCTGATTTCATAGGCATTACCCGGAACCATATCAAGCGTCTGCTGAACTTCTTTGATCAATTGCGATTTAGTTTTTAGCGGATCGGGCCACTGCTCGCGATCTTTAAGCATGACATAACCATCAGAAATATTCGGTCCCATCGGATCGCTGGCAACCTCGGCGGTACCAACCCGTGAGAAGTAATTCTTAACTTCTGGAAGTGTCGATACCGCACGCTCCAGTTGAAATTGCATTTCCAGTGATTGGGTTAAGCTGGTTCCGGGAATTCTCAAAGCCTGCACCGCAATGTCGCCTTCGTCCAGATTAGGAATAAATTCGGTTCCCATTCGAGTCGCCAGCCAACCACAAAATAGAACAAATACAAGCGCTGTGCCCAATATGGGCAACCGCATTTTTAATGCCAGCTCAAGGACTGGCGTATAAAAGCGTTTGGCATTGCGCACAATCGCATTGTCCTTTTCTTCAATCTTGCCGCTTAACAAAAGAGCGACTGCGGCAGGTACGAAAGTAAGAGACAAAATCAATGCCGAAACAAGCGCTGTAATCACGGCTAGTGCCATCGGAGTAAACATTTTCCCTTCGACCCCGGTCAACGCAAGGATCGGTAAGTTAACCAGAATGACAACTAATACACTGATAAGACTAGGCGTAAAGACTTCGCGCGTTGCCGAAAATACGGTCTGAAATCTTTCGTCCAACTTTAAGATTCGACCGAGATGGTGTTGCTGCGCGGCTAACCTCAAAATACAGTTTTCGACGATAATAACCGCGCCATCAACAATCAGGCCAAAATCAAGTGCGCCAAGACTCATCAGGTTTGCGCTCACTTTGGTTTCAACCATGCCGGTCATTAGCATCAACATAGAAAGCGGGATCACCATGGCGGTCAATAGCGCGGCACGCACATTCCCAAGCATCACCAGGAGAACAACTACAACCAGAATTGCCCCTTCCAATAAATTGGTTTGAACCGTCGAAATTGTTTTATCCACCAACACCGTGCGGTTATAAACCGGCTCGGCGATGACGCCTTCAGGCAAGGTTTTATTCACTTCGATTAGTTTGGCGGACACCGCCTCGGACACTGTACGACTGTTGCCACCGAGTAACATGACCGCCGTTCCCAGAACGGTTTCTTCGCCGTTGAGGGTCGCCGCGCCAGTGCGTAACTGCTTGCCAAACCCGACGCTGGCTACCTTGGAAACGGTGATTGGCACGCCGTCACGGTGAGCGACGATGATTCTTTTGATGTCGTCAATTTCACTAACCTGTCCGGGGGCACGGATTAAATATTGCTCACCGTTTTTTTCGATATAACCGGCACCGACGTTCGCATTATTCTTCTGCATCGCCTCAACCAGATCGTCAAAAGTCAAACCAAAGGCCAGCAGTTGCTCAGGATTTGGCGTGATATGAAACTGTTTTTCATAACCGCCAATGGTGTTGATTTCGGTCACACCCGGCACCAGCCTGAGCTGAGGTCTAATCACCCAGTCCTGCAGCGTTCGTAACGCAGTGGCGTCATAGGGTTCGCCATTGTCCTGACGGGCATCTTTTTCCGCACGCACAGCGTAATGAAAGATCTCGCCCAGGCCTGTAGCAACTGGCCCCATCACCGGCTCAATACCGTCGGGCATTTCACTTTTTGCCTGTTGCAAGCGTTCATTAATCAAGTTGCGGGCGAAGTAAATGTCAGTGCCTTTTTCAAATACCACCGTTACCTGAGAAAGAGCGTAACGCGACAGGGAACGCGTATTTTCAACATAAGGTAAGCCGGTGATCGCCAGCTCCACCAGATAAGTGATGCGCTGCTCGACTTCCAGCGGCGAGTACCCCGGCGCTTCGGTGTTGATTTGTACCTGTACATTAGTAATATCGGGTACTGCATCGATGGGTAATTTCTGATAATTCCAAGCGCCCAAAACCGCTAAAACCATCACCAGAAACATCACCAGCCATCGGCGAGTAATGGAAAATTGTATAAGCTTGTCTATCATAGCGAGATCCTTTTAAGAGCCTGAAATACCAGTCGGCGTGGACTTGTCTGCGACCAGACGCCGACGGCAAGCGGAGTAGCAGAAAAATAGAAATCAGTGCCCATGTTCTGCATCCTCTTTACCCATCTCAGATTTAAGGATAAAACTATTTTTGTTGACATAACTTTCACCGGCTCGCAAGCCAGATTTCACTTCGATTAGCTCGCCGTCAGTTTTCCCCATGGTAATTTCTCTCGCTTCAAAGGCATCGCCCTGCTGCACGAAAACGACATTTCGGCCCTCGACGATTTGAACAGCTTCAGCTTTGATCGCCACCGGAACCCTGTTTTCTGCAAGGGTAACCTGAGCGGTAATAAAATGACCGGGGACTAATAATCGTTGCGGATTTTCAAGCAATAAGCGAGCAATGTTTGTCTGGCTGGCGCTGCGTCCAAAGGGGGAAATATAAATAACTTCACCTTCACCAGTTACTTTGGCTGCGGTACAGTTTATTTTAGCTTTTTGGCCAATTCTGACTTTGTCCGAATCCTCCGGGAACAAAGATAAATCCACCCACACGCTGGAAAAATCGGCAACTTTAAACAATGTTCTACTCGCAGTTTGTTCGCCCAGGTTGGCGTTTCGCTCGATAACTATGCCGTCGATAGATGACTTGATTGAGTAGATTTTTAAACTATCGTTACTCTCGACCCTGGCCAACACTTCTCCTTTGCGAACGCTGTCACCTATTTTTTTGTTAATCCGGGTGATCACACCTTCAAATCGTGCGGACACCGATTGTACCTGCTCAGCGTTGGTTACAACCTGGCCATACAGAGGCAATGATTCACGAATATTCGCGGCACCGGCTATTTCCAGGGTAATACCTGAATACTCGAGTTGATTCGCCGACAGCTCAATCGGCTTTTCATCATGTTCTTCGCCCGCAGCGCCTTCTTGATGTTCCTCTTCTTCACCCGCATGACTATCTTGCTCACCCTTTTCCTGATGTTCGTGACCTTGCTGAGTAGTTTCCTGATTCTCTTTGTGGTCATCATGCTCAGATGCGGCAAAGCTATTGCTTACATAAAGAGAGAATACAAGCGCGTAAATAATGTTTCTGTTCAGCAAATTAATGCTCATTGAAAGTAATTTCATTAATCTAGTCCTTATTTTTCAAATTCGTTTACTTCGATTTCTACCAGAACGCTCACTATTTAAGCGACTTTTTTTGTGGTGAAAGCGTCAGGGGTTCCGCGGTAAGTTGTTCGATGGTGGCGCCAAACATCAACGCCGCAGACGCCGCTTCAATTAGTGTTCGGCGCGCACTCAAGGTCTCCTGCCTCGCACCAACATATTCAAGATAACTGTAGCGACCTCGCTGGTATGCCTGTTGAGTTTCTTCAAGTGCTTGTTCCAACGCGGGCACTATTTCGCTTTGTAATCGTTTGACGCTATCAACCGCCTGTTGCCGGTTGTTAAAGGCTCGAAATAATTGAGTGTAAATTTCGAGTAGCGCGATTTTTTTTTGCACAAATATTTCATTACGTTCGGCTAACGCCGTTACAACGGCTCCCTTATTTCGCTTGCCGGAAAAAAGCGGCATACTAAAACCAGCAACTAGTGCGGTGTCGTTAGATTCCTGTAACTGTCGCAGACCGACCGACCAGCTTAAATTAGCGGTGGATTCGGTTTTAGCCAGCCTGACCTCCGCATCTTGGAGTCTCTCTTGTGCGGCAAAAATTTGTACCGCTGGATTTTGTGCGACTTTGGCGTAGAGGGAATTGAAATCTATCGATTCACCAAACTGATAAAGATCACCCTCCACTTTTGAAAAGCCTGGATTTTTTTCGCCCCACAGCATGGCCAACGCCACTTTCAAATATTGCAGTTGTCGTCGCTCAGACATTAGTGTCAACGCCGACTGCGCCGCCGCTGCGCTCGCTCGTTTTACTTCAGCCTCGGGTGTCGAGCCTACTCTGGCGCGCTTCTTGACAACATCAAGCGCGATGTTAGAAAGCTCGGCAGCTTCCATAGCCAGGCCAACGCGTTCCTGTGCGGCCAGTACATCGATGTAACGACGCGTAACCTCACCCAATAAATCCAGTGACTGCAGTTGCTTTTCAACGGCTAGCAATGAACGGTTGCGCGAGACAAATCCGGTGCGCGCTTCTCGTTTACTTCCCAGTTCGATTACTGAAGACAGCGAGACGGTCAGTTCGGCGCTGTCGAATCCGCTCAGCTCGTTAGACCCGGCGAAATTTTCCGTTTCAACGCCCAACTCCAGCGCAGGTTTGAGGTCCGCCGACTGCATTTGGCCCTGCATGGCCGCATCACGAAACTCAAAAACCTTCAGTGTCGGGTTTTGCTGAATTGTCCGGCTAATGGCCGCGCCAAGGGTCAGGGATTTGTCATTTTTCGCCGCCAGCAAGGGTAGGCTTTGCAGGCCTGAAAACAGAACAAGAAATGCGATTACTGACTGGCAGCATCGACTTTTAAGTACGCCAGTAACTGGCGCATAAAGCGTTTTCTTCATGTGATAATTCCACGTAATTACAACGATCAGTCGGTAAATATCACGGCAATTGCCGAAACATTTTGTTGGTTACTAATTGGGAGTGGAATTAGATCCTGGGAGGACGAAACAATGGCGTGACAGCGCCAGCGGGTGCGATTTTCTCATAACCGCTGTAAAATAATCGAGCAGCAACAGGCGGTTGGGCGGTTACGCTGGCCTGTAATCCAGCCTGATGACAATGACAGCAATGATGATATTCTGTCGACTCGCCCGCTAACTTATCTGAGTCAGACTGATCGACACTTGAAAGACCTTTGGATAACCTGTCTACAGGCGCCATTTGCGAACTCAACTCATAGGGCTGAGAGCCTAACTCGTGAAATTCGTGATACTGGCCAATATCCGCAGTCGCCCACACCGATTGAAAAGCAATCAGCGCCAGCAGCAGATAAGATAACCAGTTCTTGTACATACTCAACGACTCATAGATAAATTGACAACAAGCAAGCTTGTGTTGCCGTTAACCTGACCCTGTCAGACTCGGGTCAGATCTGGAGATAACAAATATAACTTATTTTCGCCGCTTGTGCAGCGGCATCAGCTATTCATTTAATTAACGCCCGTAAATGACACAGACTGGTCGATCGGGCAAAGGTTCACTCATGCTTGACAAAAACTTCAATATTACCGGCCTTATCGAAGCTCTTAACTTCATAGGGATCCCGAAAATCTCCCTGCTCCATACCCGGCGTCCCGACGGGCATTCCCGGCACGGCGATGCCGATAATATCCGGTCGAAACAATAACATCCGTGTGATATCCCGGTGCGTCACATGCCCCTCCACAACGTATCCGCCTATCTCCGCAGTATGGCAGGATGATATTTGCGGCGGAACGCCAAGGCGCTCTTTGTGCGCGTACACATTACGGGTGACGACTTCGTTAACCTGATAATTATTCTTGCGCAGGTAGGCAACCCATTTGGTACAACAAGTGCATTCCGGATTCTTGTAAACCGTTATTTTATTCGGCAAAGATTCTTCTGCATTGAGGTTAGAGAAGATAGAAACTAACAGAATAATAAGCGATATTGATTTCACTGCAGGCTCCTCTATTTACGAATTAAGTCTATTGTGACGGTTTGATTTGGCAAAAGTCTGGCTATCCTTCACACATTCAGGATTTCATCCGGAGAATACGATACGCACCCGAAAGCACGATAATAGCGATGATAAAGCCGATAACCAGGTCCGGAAATCTGGAACCGGTAACCACCACCAAATAGCCAGCGAGGATCACGCCTGAATTGGCGATCACATCATTGGTCGAAAAAATCCAACTGGCTTTCAAATGCGCGCCGCTTTCTCTGTCTTTATATATAAGCGCTAGGCAGCCCACGTTAGCGATTAACGCTAGAAAACCAAAGATCATCATCAAAGTCGAAACAGGATCGCTACCGAATAGAAATCGTCTTACGACTTCACTCAGTGCAAATAGCGCCAATAGCATTTGAATCAAGCCCGACAAATGCGCCGCTTTTAGCTTGTTTTTAACGCTATACCCCACGGCATAAAGTGCCAGGCCGTATACCGCGGCGTCAGCAAACATATCGAATGAATCGGCGATCAGGCCGGTGGACTGGGCGATCCAACCGACAAAAAACTCTATCACGAACATGACCGCGTTGATCCCTAGCAGCCATTTGAGAAGTTTGCCTTCTCTGGCGGCCAGGCTGGCATCAGCGAGCTTTGCGTCGGTTATTTGTTGGCGATTGCTTGCGCCGGTGGAAATCAGCCTGGCATCCAAGTCTAAAGAGTTCAATTTTGAGACAACCCCTGTCAGGTCGCCCTGATGGAAAACATTGACTCTGCGCGACCCAATATCGAAACTCAAGCCTACCGGGGGAGTCAAATTGTCCAGTGCCATTCGGATTAACCGCTCCTCGGCAGGACAGTCCATTTTCGCAACGCTAAATTCACTCACAAAGGAGCAATCGAACGGGCTAACCGTATCGGAATGACTTGTAGACTGCTCTGTGTGCTTTGTATCACAGGAGCCATCGCAGGAACTGTTCATGTCAAACACCTTGCTAATTCTATACCTTCAAGTTTAAACTCTATAGTCACTATAGAGTCAAATCTTTGAGGAAAATTTTGAAAATCGGAGAGCTGGCGAAGTTAACCGGGTGCTCGGTACAGGCCATCCGCTTTTACGAAAAAGAAAAGTTACTGCAAACGCCGCGACGTAGCGAAAGCAATTATCGTTTGTATGATCGGTCCAGTTTAGAGCAACTGGCATTTATCAAGCGTTGCCGCACGCTGGATATTACCCTGGCCGAAATTAAGTTGCTGGTGGATTTAAAAAACTCGCCAGAAACTCAGTGCGAGGGAGTCAATCAGCTGATTGACGATCATATTGAACAAATTAACCTTCGCGTGTTTGAGCTGAATAAACTGAAAGACTCATTGACCAGTCTTCGCTCAAGTTGCCAGCCTGATCTGAAAGTTAAAGATTGCGGCATTCTGCAACGCCTTTCGAACTAAATACCGATGGAATCCACCAAACAACACTGGGATAACCTTTTTGCCAATTCCGACGATGAGCTTCTCGGCTGGTTCGAAAATGACGTGTCGCAGACGCTAAAATTTATCGACTTAATTCCCCGGACTAATTTAAATCGAATATTTATTCCGGGTGCAGGCACTTCCCTGCTAGTAGACGAATTTGTGCAGAGAGGTCATCAATTAGTGCTCAATGATATCAGCTTGCAAGCGCTGCAAAACCTGAAGAAACGGATCGGCGTAAACGAGAAAATGTTGACCTGGCTGCACCATGACATAGCTACTCCGTTACCCAAAGAGCTAACGCAAGTAGACCTTTGGCTCGACCGCGCGGTGCTGCATTTTCTGCGCGAAGAACGTACAATTCAGGCGTATTTTGAAAACCTGAATTCTGCGCTCAAGCCACAAGGCTATGTATTACTGGCCGAATTTTCAACTGAAGGCGCGTTACAATGCGCGGGACTGGACTTGCATCGTTATTCAATTGAAGAAATGAGTGAACGCCTGGGTGATGAGTATCAATTGATCAAACACGAGTACTTTAGCTTCACAACTCCTTCAGGCGATCAACGTCCGTATATTTATGCTCTTTTTCAAAAAAGGGTCTGCGTCTAGCTGGCATCCTGCTCTCAGGCAAAGACAAGGTTAATTAATCGAGCAACCGGATGAACAACCGGCAAAATAGGGATTTTGGCGTTAGCCCCTAGCAACCGAGGCATAACTAACCTGTTTGATATAAATCAAATTCAGCTGACTGAGGCGTGGGATAATTCCCGCAGACACAGCTCAATTATTCCACAAGGAAAACATTATGCCCGACCAGCCCAAATCCGAAACGAGTATTAACTGGCAGCAATTTCTCAAGTCCGGCAATCGTATTTTTATCGGCTCTAACGCGGCGGTGCCTAACGCCCTGATCGATGATTTAATCGACAACAGTGCTAACCTGCACGACATAGAAACGGTACATATTTTGACCCTTTCCGACAATGTGTGGGCAAAACGCGAACACATGGATCTGTTTAAAGTCAACGCCTTGTTCATCGGCGGAAAAAATGTTCGCCAGGCAATCTCAGAAGGTCGTGCTGATTACACCCCCTGCTTTTTATCGGAAGTACCCAAGTTATTTCAGGAAAATGTCCTGCCGCTGGACGCTGCGCTGATTATGGTCAGCCCGCCGGATGAATATGGCTACTGTTCCCTTGGCGTAAGCGTCGATGTCGTTTCAGCGGCGGTTAAGAGCGCGCGTTTTGTTATCGCCCAGATTAATCCAAAAATGCCGCGGACCAACGGCCATACATTTATCCATACCAGCCAGATCCACGCGTTTATGAACGCGGAACAGGCATTACCTGTATTGCCGCCACCCGAGCTGGATCAGGTCACTGAACAGATTGGACAATATGTCTCGCTGCTGGTAGAAAACGGTTCAACGCTGCAGCTCGGGATCGGCAAAATTCCCGATGCCGTTCTGCGATATCTGGCCAACCACGAAGATTTGGGGCTGCACAGTGAAATGATTTCCGACGGCATTATCGACTTGATGCTTAAAGGCGTGATCAATAATCGTAAAAAAACCTTTCACAAAGGCAAATCGGTGGTGACTTTTTGTATGGGTACTCAACGCCTGTACGACTTTGTTGACGCCAATCCGCATGTGGAGTTTTACCCGTCAGAGCACGTCAATTCACCTCTTAAAATTGCGCGCAACGACAATATGGTTTCGATCAACAGCGCGATAGAAATCGACCTGACCGGGCAGGTTGTCGCAGACTCAATTGGTTACAAGTTTTTCAGCGGAATTGGCGGACAGGTCGATTTTATTCGCGGCGCGTCTTTGAGTAAGGGCGGCAAGCCGATCATTGCTCTGCCGTCGACCACAAAAGACGGAAAAATTTCAAAAATAGTCCCGCACCTGACCGAAGGTGGCGGCGTGGTCACATCACGCGGACACGTTCATTATGTGGTCACCGAATACGGTATCGCTTCGCTACGCGGCAAAAGCATTCGAGAACGCGCGCTGGAACTGATCCGGATCGCGCACCCCAAATTCCGCCCGCAATTGCTTGAGGAAGTCCGCAAACATTACTGGGTGCCGGAGTACCAGGAAGCGATGCCAACGTCGGTGCCTGAGTTAGGTTCGGTGGGGATGAAAAAATTCACTTTTGACGATACCGAATACACGCTCCGACCTTTGTGTCCTGCCGACGAAAGAAACCTACAGGAGTTTTTCTATTCGCATAACAAAGAGACCCTGATGATGCGTTACAACCATCACGTTACTCAGATGTCTCGCGAAAAATCCTGTAACCTGGTGAGCGTCAATCAACAGGTCGACCTGGCGCTTTGCTTCACCGAAGACGATCAAATGAACGAAGTGATTCAAGCGGTCGGTCGTTACTACTACATTCAGGCGACTAACAGTTGCGAAGTTGCCTTTGTGATCAAGGAGAGTAAGCGCGGCAAGGGCATGGCAAAAACACTACTTGAGGAAATGACCACCATCGCCAGAACTCGCGGTCTCGACAAAATGGTCGCTACGGTTCGCAGAGATAACAAACCGATGTTAAAAGTGTTTGAATACGGCGGCTTTGAGCGAGTGGCGGCTGACGAGCCGGGCGAAGTTAACCTGGAATTGAAACTCTAAAACGACCTACAGGGATAAACCATGCCGGTTTGTATTATTAGCCATTACCAGTGTAGCGAACACGAAATGGGAGATTTTCACCCTGAATCCCCTGCTCGTTTGGACGCTATTCAGGATCAGCTAATTTCCAGCGGACTCGACTTTGCTATCCGTCAGTTTGATGCGACACCCATCGATAAAGATCTTCTCGCCCTCGCGCATGAACAGGACTACATCGACTATGTTTTCGCACGCGCCCCGAAAAAAGGTCGCTTTGAACTGGACGCGGATACTTCGATGAACGCGCAAAGCCTGTCGGCGGCCTTATTGTCAGCCGGTGCCGCAGTCGACGCGGTTGATAAAGTCATGTGCAAACAGTTTAGCGCCGCATTTTGTGCCACCCGCCCTCCCGGCCATCACGCCGAACGCGATAAAGCCATGGGTTTTTGCATTTTTAACAACGTCGCCATCGCCGCGCTTTATGCGCAAAAACATTACCAGCTAGAGCGCGTCGCAATCGTCGATTTTGACGTCCATCATGGGAATGGCACCGAAAATATCCTATCGGATAAATCTGGATTTTTGTTCTGCTCGACGTTCCAGCACCCGTTTTATCCATTTAGCGGCGCCCAGCCGCACCCGGCTCACATTATCAATACGCCGTTGGCAGCAGGCAGTGGCAGCAAGGAGTTTAAGCAGGCGATCAAGCAGGACTGGCTACCCGCCCTGCGTCAATTTAAACCGCAATTGATCCTGATTTCTGCCGGATTTGACGCCCACGCCGAAGACGATATGGCGCAAATGCAGCTGCACGCGACTGACTATCGCTGGGTCACAGAACAAATCAAAAAGCTCGCCGATGAATTTGCCGAGGGCCGCATTGTTTCTGTGCTGGAGGGCGGCTATTCGCTGGACGCGCTGGGGCGGAGTGTAGTCGCCCATTTACATGGTTTGCTGGGAAATTAAAGCCAATCAATCATTGCGCAAGGCGCACCAGTTAGCCCGGAACGGCCGACTAAACCCGACAAATAGAAAAACTGGTCATTCCTGCGCCACTAAAATCACCCTCAAAGCGGATTTTTGCTATAATCCGCGCCACAGAATCGACTGCCAGCGTTTTCCAGCTGTCAGAAATTTACGGCTCAAACCACCGCTGAACAATTCATACCCGTCAAAAAAATAGAATCTGTTGTGATTCCGTTTTTGATCAGTAGGTGCATAGCAAAGAACAAAAGGTAAACCATGTCGTCAATCAAACCGTCTCAATCCGCACAACAGCCTTACCAGCCAAACAACAAAATTCGTATCGTCACGGCCGCTTCTCTTTTTGACGGCCACGACGCCGCCATTAATATCATGCGACGAATTATTCAGGCGAGCGGTTGCGAGGTGATCCATCTAGGCCACAACCGAAGCGTACAGGAAGTGGTGGACTGCGCCATTCAGGAAGATGTGCAGGCGATTGCCATGACCTCTTACCAAGGCGGTCACGTGGAATACCTGAAGTATATGGTCGACCTGCTCAAGCAGCGCGGCTGTGGTCACATCAGAGTATTTGCCGGTGGCGGCGGGGTTATCCTGCCTACAGAAATCGAAGCGCTTCACGCCTATGGTGTGGCACGGGTTTACTCACCGGATGACGGCCGCGAACTGGGGTTGCAGGGCATGATCAACGATCTGGTGCAACAGTCTGATTTTGCTACCGGCGACAAAGCGCCGCCAAAAATTCCCACGACCAATGACCATCGCGAAATTGGCCACCTGATTTCGGCGGCAGAGAATTTACCGGACGAAAACCAGACGATTTTAGATAGTGTGCGAGATGCGGCCAAAATTTCTAAGACGCCAGTACTCGGTATCACGGGCACTGGCGGCGCGGGTAAGTCTTCGCTAGTCGACGAGCTGGTGCGTCGCTTTTTACTCGATTTTGACGATAAGAATATCGCCATTATTTCCGTCGACCCGTCCAAGCGAAAAACCGGTGGCGCTTTGCTCGGCGACCGTATCCGGATGAACGCCATCGATGATGATCGCGTTTACATGCGCTCGCTGGCAACCCGGCAATCGAACCTGGCGTTGTCGCCGCACGTAAAAGACGCGGTTAACATCGTTAAAGCCGCAGGATTCGATCTGGTCATTCTGGAGACTTCCGGCATCGGTCAGTCGGATACTGAAATTGTCGAACACTCAAATGTGTCCATGTACGTGATGACCCCGGAATACGGCGCGGCAACTCAGCTGGAAAAAATCGACATGCTCGATTTTGCCAATATTATCGCGATTAATAAATTTGATAAACGCGGCGCGCTGGACGCACTGCGTGACGTACAAAAACAGTTTCAACGCAACCATCAACGCTTTGATGAAGCCACAGAAAACATGCCGGTGTATGGCACCATTGCTTCTCAGTTTAACGATCCGGGAACCAACCAGCTTTACCGCAATCTGATGGCGCTGGTTAATCAGGAAACCGAGCTGAACTTGCAAACAAGTTTTGACAGTGGCGAAGAAATGTCGGAAAAAGTTTTTATCATTCCGCCTAAAAGAACTCGCTACCTGGCGGAGATCGCCGAAAACAATCGTGCTTATGACGAATGGGTTAACGAACAATCCGTTCACGCGCAAAAAGTTCAAAGCGTCAGCGAAACCCTTGCGCTATTGCCGCAGGATAACGAAGCCAGAGGGTCATTGGAATCCCTGCTGGAACAGGCGGAGTTGGAACTCGACCGTAGCAACGGCAAAATACTGGACGACTGGAACAGCGAGCGTCAACAATATCTGGACGAAGTATTTACTTACAAAGTCCGCGACAAAGAAATTAGAGTGCAGACCCATAGTCGCTCTCTGTCCGATCAACCGATCCCTAAAATCTCCGTTCCCAAATATAACGGCTGGGCAGATCGACTGAAATGGAAATTGCAGGAAAACTATCCGGGCCAGTTCCCTTACACCGCTGGCGTCTTTCCGTTTAAACGCGAAGGCGAAGATCCAACGCGAATGTTCGCCGGAGAAGGCGGCCCCGAGCGCACTAATCGGCGTTTCCATTATGTTTCCAAGGGAATGCCTGCGGCACGATTATCCACGGCATTTGATTCGGTGACCCTTTACGGCGACGACCCGGATCACCGCCCGGATATATTCGGCAAAATTGGTAATGCAGGAGTCTCTATCTGCTGCCTGGACGACGCTAAAAAACTCTACTCCGGTTTTCGCCTGACGGATCCAACCACCTCGGTTTCCATGACTATCAATGGCCCCGCCCCGGTTCTGGTTGGCTTTTTTATGAACGCCGCGGTCGATCAGGAATGTGAAGTTTACATTAAGGAAAATGGACTGGAATCCGAGGTAAAATCTAAAATAGAAAAAATATACGCAGCCAAAAAATTACCCGTTCCTGTTTATCAAGGAGAAATCCCTGAAGGAAATAACGGTCTCGGCCTGATGTTACTCGGCGTAAGCGGTGACCAGATACTGTCCGCTGAGATTTACCAAAAGATTAAATATGACACCATTCAAAAAGTTCGCGGTACGGTTCAGGCCGATATTCTAAAAGAAGATCAAGCGCAAAATACCTGCATTTTCTCAACCGAATTCGCCCTTCGCCTGATGGGGGACGTGCAGGAATATTTTATCGATAACAATGTACGTAATTTCTATTCGGTCTCCATTTCCGGCTACCACATTGCCGAAGCGGGAGCCAACCCCATCTCGCAGCTTGCTTTTACCCTGGCCAACGGATTTACTTTTGTCGAGTACTACCTGGCGCGCGGAATGGACATTAATAAATTCGCGCCAAATTTCAGTTTCTTTTTCTCCAACGGTATCGATCCTGAGTACGCAGTGATCGGTCGCGTCGCCAGACGCATCTGGGCAAAAGCAATGAAGCATAAATACAAAGCCAACCCGCGCGCGCAGATGCTTAAATATCATATCCAGACTTCCGGTCGTTCACTGCACGCACAGGAAATCGACTTTAATGACATTCGCACGACCTTGCAGGCGCTCTACGCCATTTATGATAACTGTAACTCGCTGCACACCAACGCTTACGACGAGGCGATTACCACGCCAACAGAAGCTTCTGTACGCCGCGCCATGGCAATTCAGTTAATCATCAACCGTGAGCTGGGTCTGAACAAAAATCAAAATCCACTGCAGGGATCTTTTATTATTGAAGAACTCACCGACCTGGTCGAAGAAGCAATCCTGTGCGAATTCGAACGGATCAGCGAACGCGGTGGTGTGTTAGGCGCAATGGAAACCATGTATCAACGCTCCAAGATTCAGGAAGAATCAATGCATTATGAAACGCTGAAACACACCGGAGAATATCCCATTATTGGCGTAAATACTTTTTTGTCCGCCGAAGGATCGCCAACCGTCATTCCCGGCGAAGTCATTCGTTCGACAGAAGAAGAGCGCGTTTATCAAATTGAAATGTTAAACCGATTACATCAGGGGAATACCGAAAATATTGAGCGGCAAATCAAAGCGCTGCAGGATGCAGCTTTACACAATCAAAATATTTTTGAAGTCTTGATGGAAGCGACCAAGTACTGCTCCCTCGGTCAGATTTCCCAGACTTTGTATAAAGTGGGCGGTCAATATCGGCGGAATATGTGATTAAGATTCTGGCGTTTTTGCGCCACGTTACAGTTGGATATATAGTATTTCGCACCGCTTCCCTTGCGTGCAACCGTTTTTTGCTCCTGCAAAAACGGCATACAAACCATCCAGGGATCTAAGTTACTTTTGGCCAAAACTCCACCAACAGCAGGCACTCTGAAGCGAAAGTAACCAAATCCGCTTCAGTGCACTAATTTTTCATGAGTTTTTGTTCAAATATACCTTCATTATTTTCTGGAAATTTAGCCGAAACAATGGGGTGCCAAGAAAGCTTTCAATATATTCTAGTACGCGCCGACCCGTGAATAGCTTCTTAAACTGATTTAACCTCGCTGTCAGATAAGAGGAATAACCCTACCTTGAATGAACTTACTGGCCTGAAGAATATCCTACTCAAAGACAGGTTTTATTGGTCGATATTTAAGCGATAACGACAAGAAAAAAATCAAAATAAAGTATTCATCAAAGCCGCAATGCATTACTCAAAAATCGCCATCAACTCTTTTGCTTTACCTCGATTACCCGCATCACGGCTGATTAACCGCTGAACCGGAAAAGCCTGAATGCTGGCACCTTGATAAATTTCCCTTGTGAGCGGGTTGTCGTGGTTTGAAATGACGACTTTGACTCCACGGCTCGCGAGATGCCGCGCGCGGTCGGCTAGCTCCCACTGTTGTTGCTGGCCAAAAGCAGAAGCTGCATAGGCGGTAAAATTGGCACTTGCGCTCAAGGGGACATAAGGCGGATCACAATAGACCACATCGCCTTTTCGCGCACGGTTCATGATCTGGCGAAAATCAGCGCAAACAAAATCAGCCAGCCGAGCCCGCTTTATGAAATTCAACATCGCAGCTTCTGGAAACAGCGGTTTGCTATATCTTCCAAAAGGCACATTAAACTTACCGGATTTGTTATAGCGACAGAGCCCGTTGTAACCGTGGCGATTCAGGTAAACAAAAAGCGCAGCGCGTCGACGTCCCTGCGCACCCTGATTAAATTCGTCTCTGAGTGCGCTGAATGTTTCTTTCTGGTTGGTTTCTTTAGTAAACAATTTACCTGCATAGCTAATAAACTGACCGCGTTCACGCTTGAGGCATTGATAAAGGTTTATCAAGTCCGGATTGATATCACCGAGTAAATAACGCTCGAAATCCAGATTGAGAAACACCGAGCCGCCCCCGACAAATGGCTCGATCAATTTACGACCTTTTAGATGAGGCGCGAGCCTGTCGAGTAATTTGTATTTCCCGCCCGCCCACTTCAGGAAAGGGCGAACCTTGGTGTCATGCATTGAGCCATCCGGCGATATCGCGGCAACAAAAACCTGACGGCAAGTGTACGGAATTAGGAATAAATAGGGAAATGATTTGTCGGCGACGAAACGCCAATCTATGCGCTTGAGGAAACCAGAGATTGCCTGTTGACATCGTCGAGCGCACCAGAGTCGACAATTCTCTGGTTAAGCTGCAGCGCAGAACGCCTGGCAGATACCGGATTGGTAAAACGAATGTTTTGCTGGTTGGGCTTATTTTCCCCGACATCGGCGTCGCCGGTCGGTGCATCGGCGGAACCCGATTGAGATAGCGTTTGTTGTCGCTCCAGATTAATTTCAATCACCGCCTGATTCGCGATCTGGCTGGCCATGGCGGCAACTTTCAGATCCTGGGCAGAGGGGTCGGCTGGCGCTAAAGCTGCTTGACGAACCTGGTTCATTTTGCTGAGGGTGGCCTGTGCATTGTCGGGCACTTTGGCGGTATCAATGGACACTTCACCCGCTACCGCGTAGCGTTTGCCGTCTGGCCCGGTAACAAACGAAAGCTGCGGTGCACCGGTTAGTTGCCCTCCAGCGCTGGCGTGTGCGGTTTCGTGGGCGCGCACTTCGCGGTCGACCTGTTTTAGTTGTGCGACTTCTTTTAGATCTTCTTGTGGCAACTCGCGTTGCTTCTCGTCCTGTGGTGTTTCTTGCGAATTTTCACCAGAGCTTTCTTCTTTTGTTTCCTTCGATTGCGACTGCACATTACTATAGACTGACGGTTTGTTCTGATCGGCTGAATCGGTGCTGTTACGAGTGGCGGGATTATCTGCTGTGGCAGCAGGCTCGGGGATCGGTGTTTTTTGCGCAGCTTCGCTCGCCACCGATTCAGTCGGCGGATTGGCTGTTGAAACCGGAATTGCGACCGGCGCCGCAGAAACTAACATAGTGGCTTACCTTTACCCCTGAGCTGACAGCTGGACTAAACCGTTATATCCAGCAGGGAACCGACCATTGTTGAGGCAGTTTCGATGACTTTGGCGTTGGCCTTGGCGTCAATTTCAGCCTGGGTCAGTTCTACCAGAGAAGTTATCAGATCGGGCTGGTCAATTGACTGTTCGGCGCTGTTGGTTACTGATTGAGACGCGATATTAGCAGCGGCCTGATTGGCGCGCTCGGTGGCCTGCTGAAAGCCCTGTAAACCGTTACTGAGTAGATTATTGACCTGCACTTTAAAAACCTCTGACTGACTCTGTTTGTTACCCGATATAGTTAATCGTCGAATACACTTCCGCTTTTATGGCTAGACAGTAACCGCTTGATGATTGCGTAAATTGCACCGGTATCTTATCTATCGGCCAAATTGCACAAAAATTGAGCTTTTTGCGATAAAAATAGGCCGACTTCCATCAAAATGGAATTGGCAAAAGCACCACTGACCAAATCACGCCCAGCAATACCAGGCATACAAACACCAGTGCAGAGCCGATGTCTTTAGCTCGGCCCGATAGTTCATGATGCTCCTGGCCAATCCGATCGACCACCGCTTCAATCGCCGAGTTGGTCAGTTCCGCCATTACCAGCAGGAACAAAGGCAATAAGAGCCACAGCAATTCGTATTTATTTTGCGCCAACCAGCAGGCTGCAGGAATAGCCACCAGCGCCAGCATAAGTTCCTGCCGAAAAGCGGCTTCATGTTGCCACGCGGCCGCCAGTCCACGAAACGAATAACCTGTCGCATCGATAATGCGTCTGACGCCTTTCTTACCGGGCTTGGCCATTATTGATTTTTTCCTTTTTCCAGCTGAACCAGCTTTTTAACATCCTCTAGCAGCAATTTGGCGTCAAAAATAATCCCGTTTTTAACCGTGTATTTAACACCGCCGACTCGAACTGGCTTGTTGACATCATTTAATTTAACGTGACCTGTGGCATACAAAGTTTTAAAATTGTGCAACGGATTTTCTTTGACAATCACCAGGTCGGCACGTTTTCCTACCGTCACAGAACCTATCTCATCTGCCATGCCCAACGCCTGCGCGCCGTTAATGGTGGCTGATTTGATTACTTCCAGCGGATGAAAACCCGCTTCCTGCAACAGCTCCAGTTCTCGAATAAAACCGAAACCATACACTTTGTAGATATAACCAGAATCGCTACCCGTGGTGACTCGGCCACCATGATTCTTGTAATCATTTAAAAACTGCATCCATCGCCGATAATTATTTTTCCAGTTAATTTCATCCTGCGTGGTCCAGTCAAACCAGTAGGAGCCATGGGCATCCCGGTTAGCCTGGAAAAAATCCCAGAGTCGCGGCAGCGTATACTCCTGATGCCAGTCGGCGTTACGCTCGCGCATCAGGTCGCGACTCGCCTCATAAATCGTGAGAGTGGGATTGAGAGTAAAGTCCAGCCCGATCAGCTCGTCACGTACCTGACGCCATTTTGCGCTGTCTGGCCCCGCCGCCTGTAACCAGAGTTTTCCGGCCTCACCAAACCTCGCCTGCTCGTCATTGTAATTATATTCTGGCGGGTAATTCTGGACCAGCTGATCGGTAAACAGTGCCTCGGGCAAGCCGTACCAATGCTCCATACTATTCAACCCGAGGCGCGCGCTATCCAGCGCATTTAAGTGAACAACATCCAGCTGCGAATGGTGCATCATGGTTTTCAGCCCGCGCTTGTCGGCTTCTTCTGCTGCTGCCTGGAATATATCCGGGTGAGTGCCAAAAAACTTGATGCCCTTGGCGCCTATTCGGGCGACCTTTTTGACCCAGCTTCGCGCCTCCGCAGCCGAGTTAATCGGGTTTTCATGCCCTAAACCAAAGCCAAAATAGGGAATAATACGCGGCGCGGAGATCCGGTTCTGTTCGCTCTTGCGGGCATGAGAAAGTACAAAATCGGCACCGTTAAAACTCCCCGGTTCTCTTACCGTGGTGATCCCGTGTGCCAACCATAATTTTAGCGAATACTCCGCACTGCTAATTTGCCTGTCGCCACCAATATGGCCGTGCATATCGATAAAACCCGGTAAAACATAATGACCCGCTAGTTCGATTACCTTATCACCCGGTTGGGCTCGTGGACGCTTTTTTGTGAGGGGAACACCGGGATTGCCGACGCTGACAATTTGCGCAATACGATCCCCTTCGATCACAATATCGACCGGTCCACGCGGCGGCGCGCCTTCGCCGTTAATCAAAGTGACTTCTCGCAAGATAAGTCGTTTGAAAGGTCCTTGCCCCTGCTTTTCTTCAGGCGCATTCAGGGGAGCTGATTGCAGCGATTGACTAATTAGCAGAAACCCGAGAAGTGCAGTAAAGATGAAATAATTGCGCATTGACTTTTGCCTTTAATTTTTTCTTTATTCTTCCTGCTCTATCGCTCGGTCAACGATTTCAAACGCCGCAGTTGCTCGCGTAAAACCTGATCAACCGGGCCCGCCCATTTTTTTATGTTTTCCACATTGCTGGAAACTCTATAGTTCAGCAGTAGCATCGTTTTGTCTTCTGCCAATGGCCGCAAAGAAATATCCATCACGCCGTTCACTAAAAGAGACTGCAACGGGCCTAACCCGCCACTAAAACGCATAAGCTGCCGCGGTTGATAATTGATTAATTTAAGGTGTGAAACAAAACCACCATCATCCAGTTTTTCACAAAAACAGCGTAGCGTATCAATATCAACAAACAGGTTATCACTATCTCCTGAGTAGGTATGGCCAGCGCTCCACCATTGCGCTATATCAAGTAATTTATTTTGCAAATCCGTGCTACTGGTTTTAATCTGGTGCTCAATTTGTACTTCAAAATAGCCAGGTTGAGTTTTGACTACTTCTGCCTGGCCGCTATTGCTAAAAAATAATATTAGCAAACAAAAAAACGAAATCCGGTTCACATCACATACCTCTATAGTTAATTTGATTTTTTTAGACGTCAACGGGAAGTCTAAGGCCGTCTTTTTCAATAATTATTTTTCTTTGCTTGTAAAGGGTTCCCAAAGTCGCCTTAAATACTTTTTTGCTCACACCGAACTCTTTGTAAATAATTTCTGGCGGACTTTTATCGTTAATTTTAAGTGCGCCGTCTGCGGCTTTTATTTTTTTCAGAATTTTACTCGATAAAGATTCGTTGTCAGAAAATCCGGGTTGTTTAAGACTCACATCAACGCGATTGTCCGGCCTGACTTTCTTGATATAGCCTTTCAGATTCTGACCGACACGTAACTCCCTGAAAATATCGTCATGGTGCAAAACGCCCCAGTATAACTGATTAATAATTACTTTGTGCCCCAGGTCAGTTTTGTCACCCACAATCAGATTAACCTGCTGACCCGCCGCCAGTCCTTTGGTTTCAGCTTTGACAAATTTATTAAGTTTGCTACTGGCGCAAATTCTTCCGGTGTTATCTTCGTACACGCGCACGATGTAGCTCTCGCCTTCCTGCATTCGCTGGCTCTGTTCGCCAAACGGCACAAATAAATCTTTGGGTAATCCCCAATCCAGAAATGCACCGACCGTACTGGTAGACACAACTTTCAAACAGGCCACGCCGCCAACCTCTACGCGTGGTTTTTTTGTCGTGGCAACAACTTCGTCATTGCTGTCTCGGTAAAGAAAAACCTGGATTTTGTCGCCCACTTCACAAAAAGAGGGCGTTTGTGCCGCCGGCAGGAAAACCGTACCGAAGGGTCCTGCTTGCAAAAAAGTACCGCGCGATGTTTTCTGGCTGATTTTCAGAAAGTTAAATTGGCCGATTTTTATCATTAAATATACTCTGAGCCAAGTGGGTGGAACTTGAACTCTTGATTAGTTATGGGAAATCAAGCGGTCGATTCTAACATATCTTGCGGCGCTGGTAATTTGATCTTCTTGTTTGAGAAACGGAATTTCAGCAATCAATGGACAATTAAGAAGCTGCTTCAGGGTTTGCAGGTTTTCCGACTGGCAATCCATATCAGGGTCAATATGATTGGCCACCCAACCAACCAGTTTCAACCCACAGGCGATGATGCTCTGTTGCGTCAGTAGCGCGTGATTAATGCAGCCGAGTTTGAGGCCGACAACCAGAATAATTTCGAGTCCTTGCGCCACTGCAAAATCGGCAAGCGTCTCGCTTGAATTTAGTGGAACCAGCCAGCCACCGGCGCCTTCCACCAGAACAAATGGTTGCGGAAATTGTTGCAACTGGCAGGCCTGGCTCAACGCCTGAACGCCGAGAGTGACCCCCTCCGCCCTGGCGGCTATATGTGGTGCGACCGGGTGGCGCAATGCAATTGGATTGACATGAGCATAAGCGACCGGCTGCGGCAGCGCCTCGATTATAGCCAGCGCATCTTCGTTTCTTGCCTCACCCGCAATCGTTTCACACCCGGCGGCAACGGGCTTTACGGCCATAACCGGCACCTCTGCCATCGTCAACGCTTTGATTAGCGCAGTGGTAAACAACGTCTTGCCAACTTCGGTGTCGGTGCCAGTGATAAAAATCCGTCTCTGCCCTTTTATGTCAATTTCTTTTAGGGCACTTTCTTTTAGGGCACTTTCTTTTTTGTCACTATGCTGCATGCTGTCTGGTCCTTTGTAACGTCTGGATCAGGGCTTAATCTTGATCGGATAAGTATGATAATCCGGCAGTGGTTTGCCCTCTCTTTTCCAGGCGTGCCCGTAAATGATCTCGTAAGTGGCGGGCAATTCGCCGTCCTGCCAGCGAAACTTCTCATAAGCGGCTTTCAGTCGGTTAAATTTATCTTTGCCCAGCAGGCCTTTACTTCTCTCGGACTGGATATTATGCGCGCCGATGGCTTTAAGGTCGCGCATTAATCCAATCATGGTCTCATAAGTCAGGGTAATCACGTCTCTGTCCATGACCGTATTTTCAAAACTGGCGTTAAATACTTGGTCGCCAACATTGTGCATATCAACAAAATCATTCACATGAACGCCTTTGTCCACCGCTCGCCAACTTTGGCGGAGCTCGCTTAGTGTGTCCGGTCCCAATGTGGAAAAAATCAATAAGCCACCGGGTTTTAACACCCGGTGCAATTCCTTAAACGTCTGTTTAAGGTCCGGCAACCATTGCAATGTCAGACTGGAAAATACCAGCTCGAAACTGTCATCAACAAATGGCAATTGATCAGCATCGGCTACCTGATAGTCTATTTTCGAACGGCTCAATTTTTGTTTCAGTCCACCGGCTCTTTTTGCCTGTTCAATCATTCCCGGCGCAAGGTCAATTGCGCAAACTTTGCTCGCACCAAAAGTGCTGGCCAGCTGGCGACTGCAACTGCCGGTACCACAACCCACATCGAGAATATTCCTGGGTGCGATGCGCATATAACCTAATCGTTCGAATACTCGACTGGCGACTTCTTTTTGCAGAAACGCCGAATCGTCATAACCCTTGGCGGCACTGCTGAACGAATGGGCGATTGCTGTTTTGGATAAACTCAATTGATTGTTTCCTTTTGTCTAACCTGCGGCGTTAAAAAATTTAAAACATCACCAACAAACTGATCTGCCGAGGACAAAAATGGCGCATGCGCCGCTTTTTTGTAAATGATCGCCTGACTCTGTGGCAAGTACTTTGCGACATCGTTCGTTACTCTGACTGGAACCAGCGAATCGAGTCGACCGTAAAGTCTCAGCACAGGCATTGTCAGCTGTGACAAACGAGGAACCAGGTTGATATCGTGCAAAATAGTTAGCCCGCCTATAAGGGCTTTATGAGAGGGTGTACCGTGAATAAAAACCGTCTCTTTCAAGCGTTTGATATCCGCCTTCTGGGTAGCACTACCCATCGTTTGCAAACTCAGAAATCGCAGTAACGTGTTCTCATAATCCTGCGCCAGTGAATCAATAAACGCGTCTAGTATTTTGGCCTGTACCCCAAAACGCCAATCATCGTTGGCAACAAAACTCGGGTTTGACGCCACGGTTATCAGTTTGCCAATTTTGTCCGGTGATTTTAACGCCAGCGCTGTTGCAACCAGACCACCGAGCGACCAGCCGAGTAAAAAACAGGCGCCGTTTTGCCCTGGCTCGGGGAGTATCGATTCAACCGCCTCGACCAGGTAATCGAGGGTATATTCATCAGCGTGAATTTCGCTGTGACCAAATCCCGGGAGGTCGACATTATGCACGCTAAAGTGTCGTGCCAGTTGCTCTATCACGGTAGCCCAGATCCCGCCGTGCAGTCCCCATCCATGCAAAAGTACCAGCGGTGGCCCACTGCCCGTTATTTCAACGTAGGGTTTGAGCGACATCGGCTTAATTCCCCGCTACCGTCGCAGAATTCAACGCCACTTTAATAGCGCTCACCAATTGGTCTATATGCTCGCGACGATGACCGGCCGTCAAAGTAATCCTCAAACGCGATGCATTTTCGGCCACTGTGGGTGGCCGGATCGCGCCAACCAGCAAACCCTGATCAAACAGGGTTTGTTGCACTTCTAACAACTTCTCACTATCGGGAATGAGCAAAGGTTGAATCGGCGTGTGTGAAGTCATCAACTGGATTCCGCTACGCTGGCAACGCTGTGTAAAATAATCGATATTGTCAAAAAGTCTGATGCGTATTTCAGAGGCGCTCGCCAGCTGTTCCAGGTTAGCCAGATTAGCCGCCGCCACCGCCGCCGGCATGGCCGTTGTGTAGATGTAGCTGCGCGCGTGTTGTACCAGATAATCCACTAGCGACCGTTCGCCAGCGACGAACGCGCCATATCCGCCTAACGCTTTACCCAAAGTCCCCATATACACGGGTAGTTGACTCTGGCTTAATCCAAAATGCTCGCCGCAGCCCCGGCCATTTTCGCCAAGAACACCAAAACCATGGGCATCGTCTACAATCAAAATAGCGTTGTATTTGTCACACAGCCGCGCCATTTCTTTTAGCGGCGCCAGGTCACCGTCCATGCTAAATACGCTGTCGCTAACCACAAATTTATTCTGAGGCGCTTGCGCCAGCCGTTGTTGTAGTGCGCCCATATTCAGGTGCGGATAACGCTTGCAGTCGGCCTGAGAAAGCCTGGCACCATCAATCAGCGAGGCGTGATTAAGCTTGTCGGCAACAATCAGGTCGCCTTTTTTCGCCAGCGTTTGCAGGATCGCCAGATTGGCCATATAACCACTGGAAAATGTCACCGCCGCGTCTCGTTCGACAAAGTCGGCGAGGGCTCCTTCCAAAAGTTGATGCGGTCGCTGGTGTCCACAAATCAGATGAGAAGCGCCGCTGCCAAAACCATATTGCCCGGCGTTTTCCTGCATCGCCCCTACGCCGCCACCGCTGGTCGCCAATCCAAGGTAATCGTTACTGGAAAAATTCAACAGGGTTCGGCCATCGAGCTTAACCCGAACCTGTTGCGCTGATTGCAGCGTTAACCGTTGACGATAAAGTCCCGCTTGTTGGCGTGCTTTCAGTTGTGATTGTAAGTCGAGAAATTTCAACGCTTGCTACCGGTTAATACTCTTTATCGAGCGAACACAAATTTATCGGGCGAACACAAATTATGTGTTTACGCTGTCGCGTCATAAAATAACGGTTTGCCCGATTGTGATCGAGTCGCCTGCGCTATAGCTTCTGCTTCTTTGCGCGGGCAGGCAGCACTTGAGTTTTCGTCTCCCTCAGGCCTAATTCCAAGTCGCTCGAACAATTGCTGGTCGTGATTGATATCGGGGTTTTCTGTTGTCAGCAACTTTTCTCCGTAAAATATTGAGTTTGCGCCGGCAAAAAAGCACATGGCCTGCATTTCATCAGACATATTTTCACGCCCGGCTGATAATCTGACATAAGAGGCCGGCAACATGATGCGGGCGAGCGCGATCATTCGGATAAACTCAAACGGATCGAGTCGTTCGGCGTCTTGTAACGGCGTCCCTTTGACCGCTATCAATTGATTAATCGGCACGCTTTGCGGATGTTGCGGCAGGTTGGCCAGCTCCTTAAGCAGCCCCAGTCGATCGGTCAGCGATTCGCCCATACCTAATATGCCACCCGCGCAGACATTGATTCCGGCGTCTCGCACTTTTGCCAAAGTGTCCAGACGGTCGGCAAAGGTTCGCGTACTGATGATCTGGTCGTAATACTCGGCTGAAGTATCCAGATTGTGATTGTAATAATCCAGCCCGGCCTGCTTTAACTGCTGCGTCTGTTGCTCGCTTAACATTCCCAAGGTAACGCAGGTTTCAAGACCTAAGGCCTTAACGGCTTTGACCATTTCGAGGACCGCAGGAAAGTCTTTTCCCCTCGGGCTGCGCCAGGCAGCGCCCATGCAAAATCGGGTAGCGCCGGTTCGTTTGGCATTTTTCGCCGCCCTGATCACTTCGTCTATGGCGACCAACTGCTCTTTACTTAAACCCGTGTTGTAATGTCCGCTTTGCGGGCAGTAAGCGCAGTCTTCCGGGCAGGCGCCGGTCTTAATGCTCATCAGAGTTGAGGTTTGCACTCGATTGGGCTCAAAATTCTGACGGTGCACAGCCTGTGCGCGAAACAACAGGTCATTCATGGGCATTTGATACAACGCCTGAATTTCAGCGAGCTGCCAATCGTGACGCACCGGCGAATCAGCCAGTAAACTGGACTTCAATTGTGGATGTTGCATAATCAATTCCTGTCGACCTGGAAAAACTCGGACAATAGAGCAATATCAGGGTGTAATTTAAGGCGCCGATCTTAATTTAAGCAGGGTTTATGTCAAGTGAAAACCGCATCAAAAGTTAACAACTGAGTGTTTATCAGTCTATCTAATCAAACAAAAAAACTGGCTCTACGGCTCAAAGGGCTTATTCGTAGCGATTGTCTTCTGTGCCTTGAGCCAGTGCTCGACTGCCCGCAAAGTCCTTCGCTTTTATGCGGTGAATGTCACGCTCGTTTGCCATTTTTGTCGGATCAACATCGCCACTGCCCAATTTGCGCGATGCCCCTGCCACAGGCCGCAGCCGAAGCCTGTGGCGCCTGCCTGCAGGAATCTCCCCGTTTTCAGCGCACAATCGCGGCATTTCACTATGAGGCGCCGATCAATGAAATGATCGCGCAGCTTAAATTTAACGCCCGTCGTCACTATACACCTTTGCTCGCTGGAGAATTGAGCGCCGCCGTCCGGCGAACTTACGCACCAGCAGAATTACCATCGGCTCTTGTGCCGGTGCCCCTGCACCCGCAAAAGACTCGCACGCGAGGATTTAACCAGGCCTACCTGCTGGCAGATAGCTTATCCAGAGAGCTGTCAATCGAGCTGCGCGGCCACCAGGTAAGGCGCCACCGCAATACACAGGCTCAAACAACTCTCAACGCAAAGCAGCGAAAAAGCAATTTGCGCGGGGCCTTTAGTGCCACAGGAAGCTTTCCCGAACACCTGGCCATCGTCGACGATGTGATGACAACGGGCGCAACGGCGAATGAACTGGCGGGAGCGTTAATTAAACAAGGCGCCATACAAGTCGACGTGTGGTGCGCCGCGCGCGCCTACTCAATATGATAAATTTCCTTCTCACAGCGAGTTCGTCCGGGTTCCCTTAGCCGCGAGTAGCCTGTCTTTTTGCGGTAGATTTTTATTCTGAAACAATTAGCCCACAAACTAGTAATCGATATTAACCTTTAAAGTGCTACACTGGCGTCCTTGCGCTTTTCTGCAAAATTTAAATACGGGTATCAGCCTTGGTTTCACGCGAACGATCGTCACAGATATTTCAGATTGCCCTGCCAATTATCGGCGGCATGATGTCGCAGAATGTGCTCAATCTGGTTGACGGCGCGATGGTCGGTCTGCTCGGAAAAACGCCTTTGGCTGCGGTGGGACTGGCCAGCTTCATTAACTTTGTCGCGGCCGCCGTCTTTATGGGTATGGCCGCAGGCGTGCAGGCGATGGTCGCGCGCAGAATCGGCGAAGGTCGCCATAGTGATGCAGCCAACCCGCTCAACGGCGCTTTGCTGACCATATTTTTAGCCGCAATCCCGCTTACTTTTATTCTCAGCTATTACAGCGAGAACATTTTGGCTTTCGTCAATAACGACCCCGAAGTCATTCGGCACGGCAGCGCGTATCTTGACGCGCGACTACTGGGCATCATGGCCGTCGGTATGAATTTCAGTTTTCGCGGCTATCTGAGCGCGATAAAAATGACCCAGTTTTATTTTAAGACCCTGATCATCATGCACAGCCTGAATATTTTGCTCAACTATGTCCTGATTTTTGGTCATTGGGGTTTTCCCGAATTAGGTACGCAGGGAGCGGGACTGGGTACTTCTATCTCGATGTTTGGCGGCACCCTGATGTATTTTTATCTGACCGTAAAACACACCCGCCAATACGGATTCGGCCTGCATTTACCGCATAAAGACACGTTGCTTCAGGTGATTAAAATATCACTGCCGTCCTCTGCTCAACAACTGTTCTTTGCCTTGGGCTTTACCACCCTGTTCTGGATTGTCGGCCAAATTGGCACCGCCGAGCTCGCCGCCGCCAATGTGCTCACCATACTTACCCTGGTGGCGATATTACCATCGATAGCTTTTGGCATGAGTTCCGCGACGCTGGTAGGGCAGGCCATCGGGCGCAAACAAATTGACGATGCTTATCAATGGGCCTGGGACGCGTCAAAAATAGCTATGCTGGCGATTTCCCTGATCAGCCTGCCTATGCTGCTGGCTCCAGACTTATTGCTGGGTATTTTTCTGCATGAAAAGGAAGTGGTGGATATTGCGCGTGTGCCGCTTCAACTGGTGGGGATCGCTATTATCATCGACGCAGTTAATCTGGTTTTAATGTCGTCGCTGCAGGGCGCCGGTGCGACTCGCATCACCATGGTTGTCGGCATTGTGTGCCAATGGCTCATTTTTCTGCCGCTGGCTTGGATTATCGGCCCCTACATGGGCATGGGATTGACCGCCATCTGGCTTGTTCAGGGGCTTTATCGACTGTTGCAGACTTTCTGGTACGCTCGTCTCTGGGTCAAGCGCGATTGGGCAGAAATTAAACTGCACTAACCGGATTACACTATTTGCATGATACCCGAAGACACACAGTCCAGTAACGCCCGCCCCGATTGCACAAGCGCCGGTAACGGCAATTCGATTGACACAGAGCACAATAAAATTAACTCCGGCGACTGCCAGAATTTTTATAACCTCACCCCGGATCACGTGCTGGATGCACTCGAATCCATAGGTCTCGAACCGCAAGCGGCGTTGCTCGCGCTAAACAGTTACGAAAACCGCGTTTATCAGTTTCGCGATTATGATGAAAAAAAATATGTTGTTAAGTTTTATCGTCCAAAGCGCTGGAGCGACCAACAAATCCAGGAAGAACACGATTTTTGCCATCAACTGGTATCCCACGAAATTCCAGTGGTCGCGCCAAACAGGGCGGATGGAAAGACTGATGCAAAGACTGATGGACAGTCACTTTTTATGCACGCCGGTTTTCGTTTTGCCGTTTTTGACAGCGAAGGTGGTCGCAGCCCTAACCTTGACGACAAAGATACTCTGCGCTGGCTTGGCCGCTTTATCGGCCGGATCCATCTGGTTGGGCAATCGCAACCTTTTGAGTATCGGCCGGCCTTAACTCTGGATGGTTTTGGATATCAAAGCGTCAGCTATTTATTAAAAAGTAACTTACTACCAGCCCATATCGCTCAGGCTTATCGGGTGGTCTGTGAGCAAATTCTGCAACACTGCCAGCGAATTTTTGACACTTTTGGTCCGTTAAATAATCTACGCCTGCACGGCGACTGCCACCCCAGCAATGTTATGTGGACCGACAAGGGTCCCCACTTTGTCGACTTTGACGATAGCCGCATGGGCCCCGCAGTACAAGATCTGTGGATGCTGGTAACTGACAACAGCGACAAGGCTCAATGGAGCCATCTACTCGAAGGCTATGAGGATTTTCGTGAATTTGACGACCGCGAATTACAGCTGGTGGAGCCGCTTCGAGCCATGCGAATGCTGCACTACAGCGCCTGGCTGGCAAAACGCTGGGACGACCCGAGCTTTCAGCACAATTTTCCCTGGTTTAACTCCAACCGCTACTGGGAAGATCAGGTACTGTCGCTCAAGGAGCAATTGGCTCAGCTGCAATCAAACTGAACGGGTCAGTTTCAACCGCTGTATTTCATGCCCCGCTACTCAATCACAAAAATCCTGTTGCACGCCTATGTTGCGCGCCAATGTTGCGCGCCGATATCGATTCAGTTGAAGTTCAGTTAAATCAATCCATACTTCGTCAATCAGCCGTTAACTATCAATTTGTGCTTTGCCAGTTTGATTCTCCACCGATAGCCTGTTGTTTCTGCTATCGGTTTTTTTTGCTTCACAATCCTGCATCGGATATCGCTGACACCGCTAAATTGCTATAATGTGCTTTTTCGAACTGTGATTTTCTCTCCTAATGGCAAGCTTGCTCTTTAAACTCAATCAGGTGCCGGACGACGAAGCCGACGATATTCGTCATTTACTCGACGAGGCCAATATCGACTTTTATGAAACCTCACCGGGTCGTTGGGGGCTTTCTTTTGCCGCCATCTGGATAAAAGATGAAACGCAAATGGAGCCTGCTCAGGCTTTGCTCGACGAGTACCAGCAACAGCGGCAATTAAACGCCCGTCAAAATTGGCAGGAATTAGTCGACTCGGGAAACGCACCCAATCGTTGGCAGGTTTTTATACAATCACCGAACAAAATACTCGCGTTGGCAATTTTTGTGCTGGCGCTTTTTTATATTTCCATCGCTCCTTTTTACCCTCTGTAACCGACGGCGGCAATCGTTATGCAAACGGATCCTGACAAATTGACCGGCAAACATGCCGAGCTGACTCACTCGGAAGACAAAAAAGTCGTCTCTCATACGCAAAGAGAAAAAGACGATTGGTATATTAACAGCGTTATGATAGACGGCTGCGAAGTGCCGTTTAAATTTAAGCGAAAACAACCTTACAAAACATTAATTAAAGGCCAGCGCGTTAACCTGACCTATTATCCGGACAAAGAAGTTGTCGCCGGGCTTGAGTTTGAATTTATGAAAGTGGTTCGAATCAAATTGAGCTGATTTGGCGTTGAAATCTGCAAAATTGGAATAAGGTTCGTACATTATAATTTTTTTGACCCACAGCTATTCCTTCAATCTGTATGCCGCATAGGCGTACAGATTCAGGTATTTAAGTGGAGTAGTTCAGCTGCGAATAGTCAACCGACCAATCACCCGCCCTTAAACAGAGGCACTGATCGGCGTAACTTTTTCACCGCTTTCGGCTTCAGCCTTTTCTGTTTCCAGAAGCTGCTCCGGCTTGCCTTTTAAAGCTAGCAGCAATTTGTCTTTATTGCTCGCGAGCAACAATCCAATCGCTTCTGTTTGCTTTTCATTCAGGCCTTCGATCGAACGCTCCATCCACACGCTGACATTTTCCGCCAGTTCCAACATTTTATCGTAGTTGTCGGCTTCTTTTTTATCGCTAAAGGTTTTACTTTGATCTCTGTCTGACATATAAAGGGTCACCACTGCCATTGTAATTACTCCGTATCTGGGTAAATTTTTCTGAATTATCTGTGGCGAGAAATACTACTTGTATAATTAGTGCATTGCAAGCGTTACTTTAATCGGCTTTATCGTTTATCAGAGATTTCATTCAGACAATGCCCGCTTTCAATACAATCATATCTGCCCTTCTCGACATTTTTCTGCCAGTGCTGGCGCTGTCAACTCTGGTACTTTACTGGGTCAATCGCCCCTCGCCAGTCGACAAGGTCAAGCAGGAAGCCTCGACCGACTCAAAGCGGCAACTTTCGGAGACAGAAAGCAACGCAGATCGAAAATCTGGCCCAGCGAAAGAGGCCTTCCTGCAGAGAAAGTGGGTTCAGTTTGGCGGTGGTTTTTACGGCATGCTCGGGCTACTTACCTACTTGCACGTCGAATGGCTGGAGTTATCGAGTTTGCTGGTCAATTTTGCTACGCTGGAATTTTCCGTCGCCAATATTGTATCCGAGCTGCTGATTAAATTTATCATCGAATCGCTACTCAATCTGTTAACCGCAGTCACCTGGCCTTTTTATTGGCTGGGAAAAACCGGCCAGCTTCCTGCGTGGTTAAGCTTTATCGCCGCCTACGCCGGTTATCATGGCGGCCAGTGGCTTTCCAGATTCCTTCACAGACAACTCCCGCAGGCTGAAAAATCCGTCACTAAATAGCTGGCAAAAAATCTCATCTTTCCTACACTCTAGGTAGTTTTTATTAATACCGGCCAACCCTGGGTAATAGCCCTTTGGCCTGGTTGACCCAATCCCAATGAAGTTAATTTATGATGAAACAGTCAAAAAAGATTAAACTGCCGGTAGACAAGCTTCTGGTTGGATTTATGGTTGACCTGGAATTAACCTGGACTCAGCATCCCTTTTTGTTCTCAAAGTTTAAGATCGATTCCAAAAATGACATCGCCGTCATTAAGCAGCTCGGCCTAAAAGAAGTCACGGTATTTCCCGAGCAAAGCGATATTGAAGTGGCCCATCAGGCTCAATCAGACGGTAGCACCAATGAGGCGCCGCAAAAACTGTTCGACCAGCAGTGGCGAACAAAAAACAGCAAGCTTGAACGCGCGGATAAGTATCGTAAAAAACGCAGCAGCGTCGCTAAGAAGTATAAAGAACGCGCGACTATGATGCGCAAGCTGACGCGCGAGCTTAAAACGGAGCCGGCCAACGCCATTCATAATGCGAGCGATCTGGTGGAATCGATTGCGGTGGACTTTGATAATCAAAATGAACTGTTGACCAACCTGGTAAATCTGGGCGGAGGCCAGCACACCATGTATAACCACTGCATCAACGTCACCATTCTCAGCATGAATCTGGCTAATGCCTGTGGCGTTAGCGGCGATGAATTACGTTTATTGGCGCGCGGAGCATTGTTGCACGATGTTGGCAAAATCGAATTGCCAGACACTATAGTCAACAAAGCAGGTAAGCTGAGCAAGGCGGAATTTGGCGTTTACCAGCAACACACGCAAACCGGCCGACGATTGTGCGAGCTAACCCAGGAAACTCCGGCGGCAGTGTTGCAGATCATCGAATCACACCATGAGTTTCTGGATGGTTCGGGCTTTCCAAAACAACTCAAAGAGGAGCAGATCTCAAAATTAACCCGCATTGTAACCATTGCCAATACTTACGACAATTTATGCAATCCTGCCGACAGTGAGCACGCAATGACGCCAAAAGTTGCGCTGGCAACAATGTATTCAAGATTCAAAGATAAACTCGACAACAAACTGGTGCAGACTTTTATTTCGACACTGGGAATCTACCCGCCGGGCAGCGTGGTCAGCCTCTCGGATGAAAGTATTGGCCTGGTGATCAGCGTCGACCCCAAGCAGATGTTAAGCCCGGAAGTACTGTTATATAACCCCGAAATTCCGGTGCTGCAGGCACTGATCATCAATTTGCAGGAATACCCGGATCTAAAAATAGAAAAAGTACTCAAACCTAATGAATATCCCAAACGGATCTACGAATATCTTGGCGTTGAGGAGCGACTCGGCTACATGACCAGTAGTCGTAATTAGCTTTGTTGCGCGTCCTTCAACAAGTCCCAGAATACCGCAATTAGCGGCAACCTGGCGCGACGCTTTAGCGCGATCACGCCTAACTCCAACGGCTCGGGAAGAAACGGCGCCGCCAACTCCACTACCTGTGAACGCGCCGGACTAAGAGCCAGCACCGGCGCTGGCACCGCGCTAACGCCGCAACCGAGCGCGATAAGGCTTACGATGGCTTCGTGTCCCGCCACCTGAGCGTAAATTTCTGGATTTAACTTCATTTTTTGCAGCCACTGCTGCAGGTGTCCCAGCGCCGGGCCAGATTCAGGGATCACAAAAGGTAATTTATCCCACTGGATTTTCCTGCTCGAAAGAAACTGGGAAAAATGAGTCGTCTGTTTTGGCGCGATCACTTTAAACGGCACCGAGTTGAAATGTTCAAAATCGAATTTGAGCGCCATTTTGTCAGTGGCAATGGCAAACGCAAAGTCAGCCAGGCCCGCTTCTACTTTGTCATAAGCGGCGGCCACATCGCCTGTTTCCAGTCTGATCTCAACCGCCGGATAACGCAGACGAAAACGCTCGATTATTTTTGGCAGGTACAAGTGCGCGGCGGTAACGGTGCAATATATGCGTAGCTGACCGCTCAGCTTTTTCTGAACCGGGTCCAGGTCTAGCTTTAACAGCTGCCACTGAGCAATCACTTCTTCGCTAAATTCAAGTAATCGTTTACCCGCCACGGTAATTCTCACCTGACGGTTATCCCGCTCGAACAATACCTGGTCAAATTCCGACTCCAATCGCTGGATCATGCGGCTAAGGCTGGACGGGCTGGTATGGATAGCCGCCGCTGTTTGCGCAAAATGCAGGCTGTGACACAAGTGGGAAAAAGCCTGGAGATCTCTAATGTTCATCTATCGTGTCCCGATATCGACAGGTGCAGGTTTGGACGTTTTTATATTGCATATAACGCAATACTATATCCCATTTAATTCATTTTACGCAATATATACGCTGCGTTAGACTGATCTCTAGTCGAAATGGATAGCTACAGGAAAACCCCATGAGCAATTATTTTAATCAACTGAACCTGCGCCAACAGTTGGCGCAACTGTCAGTATGTCGTTTTATGGACAAGTCGGAATTTTCCGCTGGCTGTGACTTTCTGCGCGGCAAGAAAATTGTCATTTTAGGTTGTGGCGCGCAGGGCTTTAATCAGGGACTTAACATGCGTGATTCGGGACTGGATGTCAGTTACGCCCTGAGAGCAGAAGCCATTGCACAAAAACGAACTTCGTGGCAACGAGCGACCAGTGAGAATTTTCCGGTGTATAAGCTTGATGAGGCGGTTGCAAAAGCCGACCTTGTGTATAACCTGACCCCGGACAAACAGCACAGCAAGGTTGTCGAAAGCGTAATGCCGCTGATGAAAAAAGGCGCGACTCTGGCCTACTCCCACGGCTTTAATATTATTGAGCAGGGGCAACAAATCCGCGACGATATTACCGTGGTTATGTGCGCGCCTAAATGTCCCGGCACCGAAGTGCGTGAAGAATACAAGCGCGGCTTTGGCGTGCCGACGCTGATAGCGGTGCATCCGGCAAACGACCCTTTTGGTGAAGGATTTGAAATTGCCAAGGCGCTGGCCGCGGCCACTGGCGGCGATCGCGCCGGAGTACTGGCGTCGTCTTTTGTGGCTGAAGTTAAGTCTGACCTGATGGGGGAGCAAACTATCCTGTGCGGCATGCTGCAGACAGCCTCAATTCTGGCATTTGATAAAATGACTGCCGACGGCGCCGATGGGGCTTTTGCCGCCCAGTTAATTCAGCAAGGCCTGGAAACAATCACCCAGGCGCTAAAAATTGGCGGCATCACCCAAATGATGGACAGGTTAAACAATCCTGCCAAGGTTCGCGCGCATCAGCTGGCAGAGCAAATCAAAACCTTGACCCGGCCTCTGTTCGAAAAACACATGGACGATATTATCAGCGGTCAGTTTTCAGCCGACATGATCAAAGATTGGGACAATAACGATGCCAACCTGCACAAATGGCGTGAGCAAACCGGGCAGACAGCGTTTGAAAAAGCACAGCGGGCAAATAGCAAAATTGACGAGCAGGCGTACTTCGACCGGGGGATCTTTCTTGTCGCCATGATCAAGGCCGGCGTTGAACAAGCTTTCGAGTTAATGTTGGAAGCAGGAATAAAACCTGAATCAGCCTACTATGAGTCACTCCACGAAACACCCCTAATCGCCAATACTATCGCGCGAAAACGTCTGTATGAAATGAACAAAGTCATTTCAGACACTGCTGAATACGGCAATTATCTTTTTGCCAACAGCGCTGTGCCACTATTGCGTGAACAGTTGTTAGCCGATATCAGTAGCGCAGACATTGGCGGCGCACAGGAGCAATCGACGCCGGCACAGCCGGACAACAAAACCCTGTTGACAGTCAATCAGGCCATCCGCAGTCATCCGGTTGAAATCGTCGGTCAACAGCTGCGCGGTTATATGAATCAACTACTCGCCAAAAATTAGCCTTTGCGGCCTATTGTTGGGCCGCAAACATTTACCTCGTTCACAGATTTGATAATTTAGACCTCTCTCTTCCTGAAATTGGGCCCGATCTGGTTTAGTATGACAGGTCTGGTTATCCCGCCAGACGACTAATTGTTAATCGAGGAAGATCACCGTGGCACAGGTAAGCGCACTGCAATCTCTTGATCTTATTCTGGAAGATGTTTCTGCAGAAATAAATTTGTCCATCAACGCTCTGGATCATTATTCCCGTTCTCCGGAAAAGAGTAAGGGAATTGGTAAGTGCCTGAGTCATTTGAGCAAACTCAAAGGCGTTTTTACGCTACTTGAAATGCACGGTGCACAGCGTCTTATCAGCGAATGTATAAAGCTGGCAGAATCGCTGGCAAAGCGTAACCAACAAGCGCAGAAACGCCTGTTGAACGTGATTTCAACTGCGCTTGCGCGTCTGATGCGTTACACCGAGCACGTTAACCAGAAACCCGCCGATCTGCCGCAGTTACTGCTACCAACGATTAATTTTTTGCGCGCGGCGGTAAAAGATGCCCCTCTTGGAGAGTCAGCATTTTTTGAATGCGATACCATTCGGCAACGCGCCAATAAAGATCTGGTGCTGATCACCAGTGAAGAAACCGGTATTCAGTCGCGCCACTACCGTAAAATGTATCAAATTGGCTTGATCGAGGTTATTCGACAAACCAATCTGTCCGGCGGACTTAACATGATGCGCAAAGCCATGCAAAAACTGGACGAAGAGTGCGCGCGCCCTAATTGTCCTAATTTGTGGTGGATTGCCGATTGCCTGCTGCTCGCTTTCGCCGAAAAGGGTCTTACTCTCACCCGCGCAAGATTAAAACTCTTTTCCCGTTTGGACCGACAGATCAGGAAAATAGAAAATAAATCCGAAAACCGGGTCGATAATAACAAGCTGGAAATGAACTCGCTGGCCAGAGAAATGTTGTATCTGATCTGGATCTGCGGTGTCGATAACCTTCAAATCAGTGAGTTGCTTAGTCACTTTGAGCTAAGCAAAGCGCCTTTAAATGACGCCGAATTAAGGAAAGAGCTGGACGAATTACGCGGGCCAAGTGACCAGGATTATCATTCAATAGCCGAAGCACTGGTCGAAGAAATCAGAAGCATCGAACTGATATTGAGTGAAGACGAAGACGCCGAGAAATCCGGCGTGGATTTAGCGCAAGCGATAAAACAGATGAAAAATCTCAATAGCCTGCTCAAAGTTCTGCAGGTCGACGATCAAATTGTGCGCCTGGGAGTAGCGATAGATCTGATTGAAAAAGCGATTACCAAAGAAAATCACCTGGAAGAAAAAGACGCCAATATTTTGTTTATTGTTCTGGAGAGTATTCGTAACTCGGTGGAGCAATCTGAACTGGCAAAATATTCCGGTAAACGCGCGATGCGGCGTGAAAAACTCTCTCAAGCACAGGCTGCGATCTGTGAGCAGACTCACCGCCAGATTAAGCAGTTAATTGCTCAATTTACCCAGTTCAGTCAAAATAAACGAAAGGCTCTGCTGCTTAAAAATAGTGATACGTTGCTCAAACAGATTCAATCTGGCTTTGAGCAATTGAAAGTTACTGACGCAATTCCCGTTCTGGAAGGCTGTCAGGTGTTTATCAACCATCACTTGATCAAGAACCCCCATACGACCAGCGAAACCGTGATCAACCTGTTCGCAGATGTTGTCGGCGGCCTCGAATTTTATCTGGAAACCCTGGCATTTACTGCAAAGCCCAGCCCGCGCATTCTGGAGTTTTCAGAGAGCAGCCTGCTGCAACTTAATCGCCTTATCCGCAAAAACTAGCCCTCAATCAACCACTCGGTTACACTATCCACACTGAAATCAGCAACGCCTTACCATGTTAACGAAAATAAAACTGTTTTTTGAACAATCCTTTGTCATCGAAACTGTTTCACCCCAACAACAACGGCACTCCCTCAACCTCTCCGTTGCAGCGATTATGCTGGAAATGGTGATTAGCGATAATCAAATCAAACCGGCTGAGCTGGAACAGCTGCAACAGCTATTAGAACAACAACTGGATTTGGATGACAGCGAGATAGCGCAAGTGACTCAACTGGCGGAACAAGAACTATCGGATTCGACCGATTATTACCAGTTTACTGCGATGATCAATCAACATTTTGGTCGCGCGCAAAAACTCGAAATTATCAAAGGTCTCTGGCAAATTGCCTACGCCGATGGTGAAATCGACCGCTTTGAAGAGCATTACTTGCGTAAAGTAGCGGCTTTGCTGCACCTGCCCCACAGCGACTTTATCAAGGCCAAGCTAAGTGTCATCGGCGGGTGAATAGGCGCAATCTTTTGGCTTCAGTTTACAAATCCCTAACTATCTTGGGGTTTTATAAGTCAACTAATCAACGACAAATGCCAAAATCTTTCGGCATTCCTGCTTTTTTTTTACTAAAATAAGTCTATCTATTTCTGTCGGCGACCTGAACTCACCAAATGTTAAAATACCTGATAGTTTTTGTGCTTGCATTTGGCAGTTTTTCCAGCGCCATCGCTGATGACAAAGTTGTTTTACAGCTGAAGTGGGAGCACGAATTCCAGTTTGCCGGTTACTACGCCGCCTTATGGCAGGGATATTATCAGCAGGCTGGATTGGATGTTGAGATAAAACCCGTATCACGACCTGATGGTTCGCTGGTGATTCCGACTAATGAAATTGAGCAGGAAAGAGCCCAGTTCGCCATTGGTTCCCTCGATATTCTGCTGGCCAAAAACCGTGGCCTCGACCTGAAGGTACTGGCGCCAATTTTTCAGCGTAGTCCCAACGCCGTATTTTCACTACCACAAGTGCCGCTGGACAACCTTTCTCAATTAGCCGCACTTAGGATCGCAGCTGTCGAGGGTGACACCACAAAAATCGAAATACAGACCATGTTTAAAGCAAAAGGATTTGACTTGAGTAAAATCCAGTTTGTTAATGAACCGATCACAATTGACACCCTGCTGGCGAACAAGGCCGACGCGATTGTCAGCTACGAGATTTCAGCACAGACTGAAGCCCGCGAAAAGAATATTCACTTGAATAAACTGTACCCCGCAGACTTTGGTATGGATTTTTACGGTGACACCCTTTATACGTCGGCGAAACTGGCTCGACAAAAACCCGAGTTGGTGGAGAAATTTCTGAAAGCCAGCAAGAAAGGCTGGCTTTACGCGCTCAATAATAAGCAGGAAATTGCCACCAGGATAGCAAAGGAATTACCAAGGCACTTGTTTGAGTATCAAAATCAACTGGAGTATAACCTCGCATTTGCTAATTTGATCGACGCACTTGTTCAGTACCCACAAAAACCAATCGGGTCAATCAACCGGGAAAGATGGTTTGCCATGAACGAGCAGGTTCGCGCGTTGGGATTGATTAGTTCCCACCTCGCTACGGAAAGTTTCTTTTTCGAGCCCGACCGGCGCCAGCATGGAGTGGTATCAACTGTCTTTTTTTATTCCGGACTGGTTTTATTACTTCGCGGATTCAACTAATAAGTGCAACTCAGCTTAGCTTAGCTGAGTTGCACTTATTAGTTGAATCCGCGAAAGGAAAATATTTCATAAAAAATCAAAATAATAGTTGACAGGTTTTTTAAGCAAAAAAAATAATTTTTTCAAGTCCGTCAAAAATCGATCGATAGAGATCCCAAACAGATCCAATCAGATCATTTC
>Ga0316209_1000718_pt1 | contig 48502 bp, 36 predicted proteins | sample 6monopyrite_MG_FD_204945 | JGI IMG/M metagenome (GOLD analysis project Ga0316209, IMG submission 204945) | Microbial mat bacterial communities from mineral coupon in-situ incubated in ocean water Damariscotta River, Maine, United States -... | ecosystem: Environmental > Aquatic > Marine >...
CGATCATCAGGCCGAGCATGCTGCCCCAATAGACGCCGGTCTGAAAGAATGCGAGGGCGGTCGCGCGGCGCTCGGGTCCAAAATAGTCGGAGAGCAAGGAATGAGCAGGCGCGGCCCCCGCCGCCTCACCGACACCGACTCCCACGCGCGCCATCGCGAGTTGCGTCGCGCTGGTGGCGTAGCCCGAAAGGGCGGTAAAGCCGCTCCAGACCGTCATGCCGATCGCGATGATGGTTCGCCGCGACCCCACATCGGCCCAGCGAGCGATGGGGATCCCCATTCCGGTATAGAAGACAGCGAAAGCGGGGCCGAGCATGAAGCCGGCCATCGCATCGGAAATGACGAGATCGGTTTTGATCGACTCAATCATGACCGCAAGGACGTAGCGGTCGAGGTAGTTACACGTGTACATGATCACCATGATGGCGAGCACGTAGTTCGAATATCCCTTCGTTGGTTTGGCATGCAGAGCCGCCGGGAGCGGGGGCGACAGAGGCTTGCTCTCGGAGGCGTTAGGCACTTGCTATTCCGGCTCCCCGATTCGATCGATACACTCGAGGATCGAATCGAAGCGCGCCTTGAAATGCTCACGCATATCGTCGTGGGTGAAGATATACGGCAGGTTCCGTCGGATCCCGCTCAGCACGATCGGGCCGACGTCCTCGGGCTGCATCCCGCCGCGAATGAAGGGCGAGAGCGCTTCCGAGAGCCCGCTCGATTTCTCGGACGAGTCTCGGAGACGATCGGAGGCGGGCAGATTGGTTTCGATCGGACCGGGGCAGAGCGTTGAGACACCGATCCCGTCGGGTTCGAGATCGGCCCGCATGGCTTCGCTGTACGCGACGACGCCGAACTTGCTGACGGCGTAGGCTAGGCCGCCGCCATGGGACATGAATCCGCCGATCGAAGCGGTGTTCACGATATGACCGCCACGATTCTGCTTGCGAAGTAGGGCCGCGGCGCGCTGGCCAACGTGGAACACGCCGTCGACGTTTACGTCGAGGACGAATTTCCAGTCATCGAAGGTGCAGTCGCGCATCTCGCCGCCGAGATAGACCCCCGCGTTATTAAAGACGAGGTCTACACCGCCGAATTCCGCGACCGCCGCTTCGAAGAGCCCGTCGACGGCCTCGGGATTGCGCACGTCCGTTTGCACCGCGAGGCTGCGGATACCCTGGCCGCGCAGGGCTTCCGCCGCCTTGTTGGCATTGTCCCCATCGATGTCTGCGACGACGACGTGCGCGCCTTCGCGCGCCAGTGTGTTCGCGATGCCCTGGCCGATCCCGCTGGCCCCGCCCGTGATGAGGGCGATCTTGTCTTTTACGTCTTGCATGGCTGCTTGCTCCGTCCACGAGTTCTCCAAAACGATACACCCGTCGGCACGCAGCGGGGAGAGCCCCTTTTTCCCGCATTCGCCGACTTCGATCGGCCCGCTAGGCTCGCCGGACAGGGCGGCCTACGATCCGGGCATGACCCTGTTTACTTCCCGGCTAGTTCAATCGGATGGACGACCTTGAATCGAAGTCCCGTATTCGCCGCTTGCTTCCTGATCCTGGTCGCGCTCGGGCTGGCGCTCGGGTGCGCATCGAGCCCACCCTACGATCAGCGTTTCGTCGAAGTCCGCACGCCGAATTTTACGATTGCGAGCAGTTTCGGTGAGACCGCAACACGAACGCTGGCACGGGACCTCGAGACCTTTCACGCCGGCGTCCTCTTCGCACTCGGGCTTCCTCAAGACACGACCCCTCGGCGTCCGACCCGTGTGATCGGCTTCGATGGTCGGGGCCTGGTCCGTCCTTTCGCGATCCGCGGCGAACCGGCCTATCTCCTTTCGACGCTCGAGGGGCCCGTGCTGGTCTTGCGTGCACTGGGCTCTCTCGCGGATCGAGTCGATTCGGACCTCCGCCACCAATACGCGCATCACGTTCTGCGGAGCGCCTCGGCGAATCGGCCCCCGCTTTGGTACGAGGAGGGGCGAGCTCAGATCGCGGGTTCCGTCGAAGTCAGGGGCACCATCGCGCGCATCGGGCGCATTCCGGGGCAGCGCGCGAAGGAGATGCTCTCCTGGCGAAACACGCGGATCGCCGAGGTCTTTGAGGTTCGGGATCTAGGGACGCAAACCCTCGCGCGTCGACGCGCCTTCGCCGATGAATGCTGGGCCATCGTGCATCATCTCCTCTTTGGAGGGGCCAGCAAGAAGGCCGGGGCCGCCGCGCTCGAACGTATTTGGCGCGCCTCCGAGGCGGAGGATGCGGAAGGCGTTCGAAGCGCGACGCTCGCTTTGGGTGACTCGGCTTCGATCGCGACTCGGGTCTACGACCATCTGGATCTCGATCGTCAGCGAACGGAGAGGATTCAGGTTGTCGGGTTCGAGGGAGAGGCGCTCGAACTCCGCTCGCTTTCGAGTGTCGATGCACGGATCCTGTTAGGGGAGCTTGCAGCGAGCCTCGACCGGCCTTCGCTTGCGTTTGAATATTTTGATCGCGCTTTCGATCATGCGCCGCAGGATCCGAGGGTGCGTGCGGGGCGAAATTGGGCGCTCGCTCGTGCGGGAGAAACGGCCGAGGCAAGCGGCGCGCTTCTCGAATTGCAAGCGGAGCGTCGTGCACACCCGGTCGAGAGTCTGGTTCGCCAAGGGCTGGCTTGGATCGAGGTCGCATCGGCAGAGAGCGCTCCGGCCGCAAAGAAGAAGTCCTTGTCGTATGCACGGGTGGCCTTTCAGGCAGCGCTCGCGGCTGATTCGGACTCGATCAGCGCGCGCGTCGGACTCGGCCGCGTCGCACTCCTCGACGCCAGCCATAGGGGAGAAGGAGCGGGAGTGGAGCGAGCGCTTGAGGCGTTCGAGCGTGCCGCCCTGGTCGCGCCCGGTGTGCTTGAGGTCGACCTCATGATCGCCGAGGCGGAAGCCTCGCGAGGTCGCCGTCGGGCGGCGGGCCTCGGCGTCGCGACGGTATTGTCGCGTTCCCACGATCCGCTTTTGACAAGGCGCGCACACGCGCTTCGCTCGTCGCTCGACCAGAAGGATTCGAGCACGACTCGCTAGTCGACGATTCCAATTCGCGCTGACCTGGGACAGGGACTTCCGAATTAGGGACTTCCGAACTAGGGAAGAGGCGCGTACCAGATCGGGGACGACCAAGCGCGTTCCTGCGCATACCGGCGGATCGACTCATCTTCGCAGGCGGCTGGGCGCGCATCGCCGACCAGGTTCAAGCACGCACGCGTATAGGCGCGGCAGCTGGGATTCTCGACAACCCGCGCATAGTAGGCGGAGCGTTCAGTCGGGCGGAAATCGGGATCTGTCCACATGCCGCAGAGTGCAGCCGCGCCGGCTCCCCGTGGCGTGCACGTATTCGGATCGACCGTTGCGTCGTTGGGCCCGCCCGCGATGTCGAGGACGGTCTGTGTGACTTCGCCCTTTGCGTTGGAAGTGACTTTGATGATTTGCACTCGCTGCAATAGGCCGCCCGGGTGTCCCTCGATTCCCGGATCGGCGAGGGCGGAAGCGACGAAGGTTGGGCCTCCTTCTCCCATGCGCGGCGGAAGGTCGGCACCCATTGGCACGCCGGCCGCGTACGCGCGCTCGGCCAGATGGGGAGAGCTGCATAGATCCGTCGGCAGGTCCCACCCGCCGAAGAGCCGCAGTGAGAGTCTTGGGCCGCTGGTCGCGAAGGTCTCTCTTCGCTCAAAAGCGGCGAAGATCGAGTCGCGGGTATTCTCTTCTGCCCAGACCGCGGCGAGTCCGCCGGGGTTGTCGGCGCCGAAACTATTGGCGCGCTGTGGCCGCAGAACTCCGTCGCGAACCCACTCGTTCGTATCGCCGGGAAGTCCCTCGTGAATGTCGGTGCTGCCGATGAAGCCGACCTTGAAGGGGTTGGCGCCGATCCGCGCTTCCTCCGCGAGGCCGCGCCCCACGGCATAACGGGCGAAGTCACGACGCGTGAAGCAACCGCGACCCAGCAGGGCGCCTCCGCCGACACCGTCTCCGCAGTCTTCAACCGGCGTCGATCGTGGCGTGCGGTACTTCTCGAAGCCGCAGAGTTCGTCCGGACCGCCGAACACGCCGGGGAGACCGTTGCGGCATTCTGAATCGCCCTTGATCTGGAACATCTCGACAAGCGGCTCCATAGAGGTGCGCAGATTCGTGTATGCGAGCTGATCTTCTTTCGATTGTGCGCCGCCGAAGTCGAGAGAGAAGGCCCGACCGTTACTGAGGTTCGGGTTATGCGGGATCGTGACCGCGTCGCAGCCCGTTCCGGCTCCCGTGCATTCACGTTCGAGAGATTGCCAGAGGCCGAGCGCATCCGGTGTTGTGCGGGAGGAGACCGGTAGGGCGGGGACGGTCTCGTTTTTGAAGATGACGTTGCGATGGACCTTCGACATTTCGGGATTCGACGAATACTCGTAGGCCACGAAGGTCGAGAAATCGCAGGGGGCATTGAAGCGCGCGGCGGAGGTTTGAGTTTCCTCCCAGGCCGTTGCGAGTCCGGCCATACAGCGCTCGCCGGTGACGCCGCCTTTGCCACAGACCGTTTCGCTATCGAGGTCGGCGAGCAGGGCGACGATCGTGGCGACCCCTTCTTCCAGGGTTCCGATCGAGCTCCAGGGTGCGCGGAAGCGCTGGCAGACTTCGCTGTCGTAGCCGGCGTTGCCCGGTGTGGTGCAGACCGCTGGGGCCCCCATCATCTCGGCGTGATCGGTCACGGCGGCGAAGTCGAGTGCGCGGGGAATCTTCGCTTCCGCGCGAACGAGGCCCGCATCGGTGATGACGTCCATGCGTGCGGAGCCGGCGCCGCTTGCGAATCGGTAGGCGTCGTCGGGGCGCGTTCGCGTGGCAAATACGTACGCGTCAGAGGAGAGCGATGTGTGCACGTGAAGGTCCCCGTAGAGCGCACGACGCTCGGGGGTGTGATCCGTGCATTGGGACCGCGGAGTCTCAGCGGCCGCGTTCGATAAGGGGATGGCGAGGAGTGAAGCGATGAGGAGCGCGGGCGCGATCTTCATTCGGAGGGCGCCGCCTTGGTGACGTCGATCAGAATGCCTGAAAGGTGAGACATGTCGGAGAGTTTTTCGACGTGAGCGAGTCCGTCGCCGGCGAGCAGGTTTGAATTCACGCCCGGGTGTTTGTTCGCATGGGAGAGGCCATCGGCCTTCGCGTGTCCCCAGCACTGAGGAATCGCAACGGTGCGTGGCATCATTTCGTCGGTGACTCGAATGGGGATGCGAATCTTCCCATGGGCTGACTGCACATCGACGTGCTCACCATTACTGACGCCGATGCGTGTCGCGTCGTCGGGACTCAGGTAGGCGTAGTTCGTCTTCTCGCTCACGAGGGCGGCGCTATTCGATGAAGCCGTGTTCATGCGTTTGATCTGGCGGATGCCGATCAGCTTGATTCGCTCGCGGTTCTCGAGTTCTTCTGCGTAGAACTTTTCCACAGACTCTTCGAAGGCGACCACGACAGGGGAGGGGGCGATGTCGACGCGTTTGTCTCGCGTGCGTACGCGATCCGTTCCCAGGAAATTGCCGCCCTTGTTCTCGGGGAGGAGCAGGCCATGGGGATGGTCGCGGGCCATCGCCTTCACACCCGGCAGATCGGCGCCCTTGAGCATCCCGTCGATCAGTTTCTCTGTGCCCGGGAGGACGGAACCGATCGGGGAGTAGGCGAGCTTCGCATAGGCCTTCGCGGCCGCGGAAAGCGCGCGCTTTCCGAAGAGCGTGACGCCGAGCTCATCGGCCAGCCGCACGTAGATCCACCACTCGGGGCGAACGTCCGGCGGCGCTTCAAGAACTGCGTCCGAATACATCATGTACGGCGTCGCGCAGGCGCCCGCGAAACTCTGGAGCGCGTAGGGCATCTCCGGGCGTTCCATCCACGTCTCGGCAGGCAGGACGTAGTCGGCGATCGAACCGACTTCGTTTCGGAAGTGGTCGATGGAAACGAGGAGCTCGAGGGACTCGAAGGCTTCGTCGAGGCGGCCATCGGGGTTGCTGCAGGCAAGCAGGGGATTGCTCGCTTCGACGATCATTGCGGTGACCCGACCGGGCGCGTCATTCAGGATGTCGTCGGCGAGCATGCCCGAGGGCTGGATCCCGGAGACCGTCGGCAGTCCATCGTCACGATCGTAGGTTAGGCCGAGTTCGCCCATGGCCTCGGCCATGTCGAGCAAGCCCGTTCCGAGCAGAGTTCCACCTTGCTGGTCGAGGTTTCCGCTGATCGCGTTGATCGCTTCCAGCAGCCAGAAACAGGGCGATCCGCTGCGTCCCTGGTTGACGCCCGTCGCCATGTAGAGTGCCGCGCCGGTCTTGCCGGGCGCCTGTCGAGCACTCGCTTCGGCGTGGGCGCGGACGAGCTCGCGGAGGGTTTCCGCGGGCACGCCGGTGACTTCGGCCTGTCGCTCTGCCGTCCATCCCTCGACGGATTTCGCGAGCGTGTCGAAGCCGATCATGTAGCGGTCGATTCGGTCACGATCGACGTATCCCGCCTGGATCATCTCATTGGCGAAGGCCGCGAGAAAGAAGACGTCCGTATCGGGTCGAATAAAGAGGTGTTCGCCAGCGGAGGCGGATTCGATTCGGCGCGGATTGAGGAAGATCACCCGGCCGCCGCGCTTCTCGATTTCGGCGAAGCGCTCCTTGGCCCGGGGCAGGTGGTAGAGGGTATTGCCGGAGACCGCGGGGTTGCCGCCGATGACCATCATAAAGGAGGTGTGATCGACGTCGGGATACATGAGGCGCATCGGTGCGCCGTACATTTCGCCGTTCACGCGAAACTTGTTCATCGTGTCGCAGGTCCCGGTTCCGTACATGCGACGGGTGCCCAGCGCTTCGTAGAGGGCCACTCGGAACATGGGCGACATCAGAATCGCGCCGCCGGCGGAACCCACAAAATGGGCGAGGGTGCTTGGGCCGTGGAGATCGATCTGGGTCTTGATCCGCTCGGCGATTTCTCGAATCGCCTGGTCCCAGGAGATCTCTTCCCACTGATCCCCTGTTCGTTTCATGGGGTGAAGCACGCGGTCGGGAGAGTGCTGCGTCGCACCCCAACGGGTTCCCTTGACGCATGCATAGCCCTTGCTGACGACGTGATTCTTGTCAGGACGAATATCGACGACGCGATTCTTCGCGACATCCACATCGACCTCGAGCCCGCAGGTCGCTTCGCAGATCCGGCAGAAGGTGATCTTCGTTTCGACGTTCGACATGGGAACCTCTTTCGGTGGGCCGCCGGCGGTTTTCGCTTGTTAGGCCCGCTGGAGATGCATCACGAATCTAGGCGAGCTGTTCCTTCACGAAGGCACCGATTCGATCGATGGCCTGCTGGGCTTCCGGAAGCATGCCCGCGAAGGTGTGCCAGACGTGAATCATTTCATCCCATTCCTCGAGGGTCGAATCGACGCCGGCCTTCTCGGCAGCGGCCTGGAAGCGACGTGAGTCATCGAGCAGGGTTTCTGCTGTGCCTACATGAACGAGAAGCGGGGGCAGGCCCGATAGATCCGCAAAGAGCGGGGAGGCGAGGGGCGCCTTTCGGTCGCCATCGCCGACATACGCGTCGGTGCAAACGTCGAGCAGCGTGCGGGAAACCATGGGGTCGGCGTCGGCGAGACTGTCCATGGTCTCGCCCGATTGCGTGAGATCAAGCCACGGCGAGATCAGGACGCCTGCAGCAACTTGATCGAGGCCACGGTCTCGGAGTGCGAGCAGGGTTGCCGCCGTTAGTCCACCTCCTGCGGAGTCGCCGGCGACGATGATTCGATGGGCCGCGATACCCTGTGCCTGAACGTACTGCACGGCGTTGACCGCATCATCGACCGCTTTTGGAAACTTGTTTTCCGGAGCGAGCGAGTAGTCGACGGAGAGGGCGCGAATCCCGGCGGCTCGGGAGAGGTTGGCCACGAGGTTTCGATGAGAATCGAGGTTGCCCATGATGTAGCCGCCGCCATGCAGATAGACGATGGCCGCATCAGAGCTGACCCCATCTGCATCGGTCCACTCGGCGGGGGTGCCACCGGCATCGACCGCTTCCATCGTGGCCCCTTCAGGGGGCGGCGTCAGCGCCGTGGCTGCGGCCATTCCGGCGCGCAGTTCGAGTGGGTCCGTCGACGTCATGGGGGCGGCTCGGAGCATATCGATGACGGTTTTGATTTCGGCGCTGGGCATGGGGACTCCTTGCATGCAGATCTTGATAAGCGGGGATTGGCGGGCAATGCCCCGACCTCCGATCCTACAGAATTCGCAGGGGTGCGGAGTACGTCTTTTCCATAGACTCAGTGTTCGCTGAACCGCGATGGATTGGGCCCAAGCCGGGCCACGTCGCGCACCTATCCATAGAAGGAGTTGACCCATGCGAGCTGCCGTCCTCACCGAGCCCAACAAGCCACTCGAGATTCTCGACATCGACGTGGACAAGCCGCAGGCGAACGAAGTCCTGATCCGCACGGCGGCGGCGGGTGTTTGCCATAGCGATATGCACTTCCAGGAAGGGAAGTATCCGTGTGCTTGCCCGACGGTTCTCGGTCACGAAGGAGCCGGAGTTGTCGAAGCGGTGGGTAGCGATGTGACCTACGTCTCGCCGGGGGATCACGTTGTGACTTGCGTTTCCATGTCCTGCGGAAGTTGTCGCAACTGTTTTCGGGGCAAGCCCCATCTCTGCGCCCACGAAGGCTTGGTCCGCGACCCCGATGGTCCGCCACGTCTTTCTCGGGGCGGCGAAATCGTCCATCAGCTGACCGAGCTCTCCTGTTATGGCGAGCAGATGCTCGTCCATGAGAAGGCGGTCGTGAAGATGAGCGAAGAGATTCCGCTCGATCGTGCCGCGCTGATCGGTTGTGCGGTGACGACCGGTGTCGGTGCTGTTCAGAATACGGCGAAGGTGGGCCCCGGGGATACGGTCGTGGTCGTGGGCTGCGGCGGAATCGGACTCAACGCGATCCAGGGCGCACGAATCGCAGGTGCCGAGCGGGTGATCGCGGTCGATATGTTGAAAGACAAGCTCGAGTTGGGGCGGGTCTTCGGCGCGACAGACACGATCAACGGAAGCGAGGTGGATGTTGTGGGCGAGGTCATCGAGATGACCGGCGGCGGATGCGACCATTCGATCGAAGCCGTCGGGCTCAAGCTGACCGCGGAGCAATGCTTCAACATGTTGGCGCCCGGTGGGACCGCGACGGTCATCGGCATGATTCCAATCGGCGTGACGATTGAGTTGCAGGGGGTCTCGCTCCTTGCAGAGCGCAAGATTCAGGGATCGGTGATGGGCTCGAATCGTTTCCGGATCGATATGCCGATGTACGCGAATCTCTATCTGCAGGGGCGGCTCAAGCTCGACGAGCTCGTTTCTCGCACCCTTCGCCTCGACGAGATCAATGACGGGTTCGAGGCACTGCGCACGGGTGAGGTCGCGCGGTCGGTGATCGACTTCAGTTAGTCGGCGCTTACACATTCAGGGAGAATCGATTCATGACTGCCACAGACACCGCATCCACCGCTCCTCTCGCCGGAATCAAAGTCGTCGAGATCGCCAGTTTCGTCGCGGTTCCCGCAGCGGGTGCACTGCTGGCGGATATGGGCGCCGATGTCGTGAAGGTCGAGGTGCCCTGGGGCGAGATCTATCGCCACACGACGCCCCGTCTGGCCGGCTTCGATCACGACTTCACCGCAGGCCCTCCCTTCCAGATGGACAATCGTGGCAAGCGTTCCCTCGCCCTCGACCTCGCGTTGCCGCAAGCCGTCGAGGCCCTCGGGCAGGTCGTCGCAGGCGCGGACGTGGTGATCACAAATGTGTTGCCCGCACGACTCAAGAAGTATGGACTCGACCCCGAGACGCTCCGCGAGAAGCATCCGAAGCTGATCGTCGCGCGCCTCTCGGGGTACGGCCCGGAAGGCGATCGCGCGAACGATCCTGCCTTCGACTACACCGCGTTCTGGGCGCTGTCAGGATTGATGGATCACCTCCACGATCTCGAATCCCCGCCCGGTTGGATGCGGCCCGGTATCGGTGACCATTCGGCGGGGATGGCGATGGTCACCGGAATTCTTGGGGCCTTGCGTATTCGCGACCAAGGAGGCGATGGGCAGGTGATCGACGTCGCGCTTCAGCACATCGGTTACTACATCAACGGCAACGACACGGCGCACTCGCTGGTCACGGGGGAGACGCCGCCCAAGCACGATCGCAAGGCCCCACGCAATCCGCTTTGGAATCACTACGAGTGCCAGGATGGGCGATGGATCTTCCTCGTGATGATCGAAGCGGATCGCTATTGGCCCGCCTTCGCCAAAGCGGTGGGGCGTCCGGACCTGCTCGATGATCCGCGCTTCGCAAACGCGGTCGAGCGCTTCCGAAACTCGAGCGCCCTCGTCGAAATTCTGGATGCGCTCTTCAAGGAGCGTCCGCTCGCTGATTGGGCCGAACCCATGAATGCCGACCGACTGATCTGGGCCCCGGTGCGTACCCTCGCCGAAGCGGTGCGCGACGAGAATGCACATCAGACGGGAATGTTTGCGACGGTTGAGCATCCCGTTCACGGCACGTTCAAGACGGTCGCACCGCCCTTCAAGATGTCGGGTCATGCGATGACCGGAGATGCGCCCGCCCCGGAACTCGCCGTCGACACGGCGGATGTTCTAGAAGAAGCGGGCGTCGACGCGGAAACGATCGAGCTGCTCGTGGCGTCTTCGAGTTAACGAGCGAAACCAACCTACGACAGGCTGGCCTTTAACTACCGACCATCGAGGAGTCGAAGATGCGAAACGGCTACAAGGTCTTTGATGCGGACGCGCATGTCGTCTATCCCGCCGATCTTTGGGAGAAATATCTCGACAAGAAATTTCTCCATCGAATCGACCGCCGGAACCCGGCGGGCCTCGAAACGTATAATCCGGTGCTCGTCGACGGTCGCTACACCCAGCACAACACCAGTCTCTACGGCCAGTTCCAGAAGGCGATCGACTGGACCTATGACGACATGGTCGCGCAATACGGAGAGCTCGCGACGGAGGGCTTTACGGGCGAACGCTGCGCCCGAGCGATGAATGTCGACGGAATCGACGTGATGGTCATCTACGGCCCCGAGTACGACCTTTGGTTGGATGGGATCGATCCGGAACTTCAGGCGGGCATGGTTCGGGCGTATAACCGCTGGGGCGCCGAGATGCGCTCGGACTCGGGCGGACGGGTGATGTCGAGCAGCCCGATTCCCCTGAACGATATTACGCGTGCGGTCGAGGAGATCCGTTATGCCCATGACGAACTGGATGTGAAAACGTTCTGGGCTCGCCCCAATTTCATGAATCACCGGAACCTGGGCGATCGCTACTACGACCCGATTTGGGAACTGCTCCAGGATCTCGATGTCCCTTTCGCGACCCACGAGTTCATGGGGCTGCAGGGCCAGAGTGAAGGTGTCGATCGTTTCAACACGTTCACCGAGTGGCATACGGTCGTTCATCAAGTAGAAGCGCAGAATGCGTGCTTATCAATGATCGTGAACGGCGTCTTCGAGCGCTTCCCGCGGCTGCGGGTGTCGTATATGGAAGCGGGCTGTGGCTGGCTGCCGTCATGGCTCCACCGCATCGACGAACATCTCGAGCTTTCGGGCGCCGCGGAGTTCCCGGAACTAACGATGACGGCGACGGAGTATTTCAAGCGCAACTGCTGGATCACGACGGAATGCGAGGACCCCTTCGTTGCCGACGTGATTCGCTGGCTCGGGGACGAACGGATCCTCTGGGAGTCCGACTTCCCACATCCGGATTCGAAATATCCCCATACGACGATGGAGTTCATCGAGCTCACCCCCGAGGCCATCAGTCTCGAGAGCAAGCAGAAGATCTTCTGGGACAATGCGATCGACTTCTATCGATTCCCCGACGGCTACCTGCCGACGTCGTTCACTGAAGCGACCGACGTTCCGCTCGTTGCCTGAACGCAGTCCCTGGGCTGTTCGCGAGCGGGTGCATTCCAATTGGATGGGATGTTTCGGAGCCTACGAGAAGGCGCCGGCGACTCCATGAAATCCCGGATTCTTTCCGGGGTGAAAGAAGGACCTGGGTGTCCCTGAGTGGGATGTCGCCAACTCCCTCAAAAACGTGCGAAAGGAATCGACGCTCGAGGACGAATCAAGAGCTTCACGCTGTGACTTGCGACGCAGCCGGAGGCTCGAAGAAAAAAGATGTCACGAGAAGACCTGGGCGCCTTCGCGCGGAAGATGGAAAGAGAAGGACTGCCCCAGATCGCGATCGATGCGTTCATGCGAGCTGCCTCCTTCGTCGCGGAAGGTGGGGCAACTACGATTTCGGAAGCGTCGATCGAATCGATCGATCATCTTGAGCATCTCGACGGCCTCGAAGCCCATGCTTCGGCGGGCCGAGCCGCCGCGTCCAAGACGGTTGTCCTCAAGCTGAATGGCGGGCTTGGGACCTCGATGGGCCTCTCGAAAGCGAAGAGCCTGCTGCCGGTTCGCGACGGCATCACCTTCCTTGACCTGATCGCGCGACAGATCCTCGCCCAGCGAGCGAATTGGAATAGCCCTCTGCCGCTCGTTCTCATGAACAGCTACCGCACGCGCGACGACTCTCTAGAAGCGCTCTCCGCGTACCCGGATCTCGTGACCGATTTGCCACTCGATTTCGTTCAGCATAAGGTGCCGCGAATCGACGTCGAGTCCTTCACGCCGAGCACTTGGAGAGATGACCCCTCGCTTGAGTGGTGCCCGCCGGGTCATGGCGATCTCTATATCGCACTGAAAAGCTCGGGCATGCTCGATGAGCTGCTCGAACGCGGGATTCGTTATGCGTTCATCTCGAACGCCGACAACCTGGGCGCGGTCCTCGATCCGAGAATCCTCGGCTGGTTCGCCGAACGCGGACTGCCCTTTGCGATGGAAGTGGCGGAGCGGACGGAAGCCGACCGAAAGGGCGGGCATCTCGCGCGCAGGGGCGGTCAGTTGATGTTGCGTGAGGTTGCGCAATGTCCCGAAGAGGATCTCCCGCATTTTCAAGACATCACGAAGCATCGCTTCTTCAACACGAATAACCTTTGGCTGGATCTTGAAGCACTGGCGGCCGCACTCGACGCGACCCCGGGTGGGCTGCCTCTGCCGGTGATCTCGAACAAGAAGGCCGTGTCGCCCAAGGACGACGGGAGTCCGCGCTGTTATCAGCTCGAGACCGCGATGGGCTCCGCAATCGAGTGTTTCGAGGGGGCCGAAGCGATCGTTGTACCGCGGGACCGATTCGCGCCGGTCAAGACGACGGCCGATCTACTCACGCTCTGGTCCGATGCATGCGAGATGACCGAGGATGCCCGCATGGTGGCGGTGGATCCCGAAGCGCATCGCGCGCGCGTGATCGACCTCGACTCGACCTACTACGGAAGGGTCGATTCGCTGGCGGCTCGCTTTCCCGTCGGCGCGCCGTCGCTCATCAAGTGTCGACGATTGAGCATTGTGGGGGACCACACCTTCGGAGCCGACGTCGTGGTCGAAGGGGATGCGCATCTCGTCAATGAGTCGGACGAGCCCATCCAGATCCGCGACGGCGCCGTGATCGGCGAGGACTAGCAGGCCCGACCCTCGTCGCCGCCGCGGTCAGGCGTGGATCGCTCGACCCATCGTGGCGAGGGAAGCTTCCTTGAGCGCCTCGCCCATACCCGGGTGTGCATGACAGATTCGCGCAATGTCTTCAGCGGTTGCGCCAAACTCGAGCGCGAAGACCGCTTCTTGGATGAGTTCCCCAGCCATAGGGCCGACGATATGGACGCCGAGCACGCGTCCGCTCGTGGCATCGGCGAGCACCTTGACCAGGCCGTCGGTCTCGCCGATCGCCCGGGCGCGGCTGTTCGCGGAGAAGGGGAACTTGCCCGCCTTGTAGTCGACGCCGTCGGCGCGGAGCTGTTCTTCGGTTTGACCCACCGAAGCGATTTCAGGGCTCGTGTAGACGACACCGGGGATGCGCGCGTAGTCGACATGCCCGATCCCTCCTGCAATGCCTTCCACGCAGGCGACGCCGTCCTCCTCGGCCTTATGCGCAAGCATGGGACCCGGAGCGCAGTCACCGATTGCGAAGATTCCCGGAATGGAAGTTTGGAAGGCGCCATCGACTTCCACGAAGCCCCGTTCGTCGATCGAAACGCCGAGGGCCTCAAGGCCGAGGGTGCTCGTGACGGGCCGACGTCCAATCGCGACCAGCACAACGTCGGCATCGATCTGCTCGACCGGACCGCCGTCCTTGGGCTCGACACCCACAGCGACGCCGGAAGCAGCGCGAGCCGCTCCCGTGACCTTTTGCCCGAGACGGAAGTCGAGTCCCTGCTTCGCGAGGACGCGCTGCGCTTGCTTCGTGATGTCGCCATCCATGCCGGCCAGGATCCCGTCAGCGTATTCCACAACGGTCACGCGTGCGCCGAGTCGTGACCAGACGGAACCGAGCTCGAGACCGATCACGCCGGCGCCAATCACGACGAGGTGCTCCGGGACGCTGTCGAGCGCAAGCGCTCCCGTCGAACTGATGATCTGTTCTTCATCGATTTCGATTCCGGGAAGAGAGATCGGTTCGGAGCCGGTCGCGACGATGATGTTCTTCGTTTCCAGCGTGACGCCACCGCCTTCATTGAGACCGATCTCGACGCGCCCCGCCTCGGGGATCGTTGCGAGACCCACGAAGCGGTCGACCTTATTCTTCTCGAGCAGATAGTCGATGCCCTTGGCAAGATCGCTCACGACGCTGCGCTTGCGCGCCATCATGGCTTCGAGGTCGAGTCGTAAGCCTTCGACGGCGATGCCGTGGCTGGCGCCATCATGCTCGATTGAGGCATAACGTTCCGAGGAGTGGAGCAAAGCCTTCGAGGGAATGCATCCGACATTCAAGCAGGTGCCTCCCAGGTTCGGGCGCCGATCGACGACTGCCGTCACGAGTCCGAGCTGTGCGGCGCGCAGGGATGCGACGTAGCCGCCGGGGCCGCCGCCGATGATCACCAGGTCGTATTGCTTGTCGTTCTTCGTTTCGGTCATGGATTGCTTTCCTTGGATTCGTTGCGGCGCAGGGCGTGGGACTAGAGGCCGAGCAGCATCCGGTCGGGATCTTCGATGCCTTCCTTGACCTTGACGAGGAAGGTCACGGCTTCGCGCCCGTCGATGATTCGGTGGTCGTAGGAGAGGGCGAGGTACATCATGGGGCGCACGCAGATTTCGCCGTCGACGACCATCGGCCGCTCCTGGATCTTGTGAAGTCCAAGAATCGCGGACTGCGGTCGGTTTAGAATCGGCGTCGAGAGGAGCGATCCGAAGACGCCCCCGTTTGTGATGCTGAATGTTCCGCCGCTCATGTCCTCCGCCGCGAGTTTTCCTTCGCGGGCCGCGGCAGCATGATCGAGCAGGGTTCCTTCAATCTCGGCGAAGGATTTCTGATCGCAGTCCTTGATGACCGGGACGACGAGCCCGCTCGGGGTGCTGACCGCCATGCCGAGGTCGTAGTGATACTTGTAGACGATCTCGTCTTCCTCGATCTCGCCATTGACCGCGGGAACGGCCTGGAGGGCGGCGACGACCGCCTTGGCGAAGAAGCCGGTAAAGCCGAGCTTGACGCCGTGATGTTCCAGAAAGGCGTCTTTGTGTCGGGCGCGTAACTCGAGCACGCGACTCATATCGACCTCGTTGAAGGTCGTGAGCATGGCGGCGGTGTTCTGAGCCTCCTTGAGACGCGTTGCGATCGTGCGCCGCATGCGCGTCATCTTGACCCGCTCTTCGCGGGGGGGCTGAGGCTCGACCGCTGTGGTGGTGTTAGGCGCTTCGGCCGTCGCGACGACGGGCGCGCCGCCCGTCTCGAGTGCTTCGAGAACGTCCTCCATCTGGATGCGTCCGTCCCGGCCGGTGGCGAGAATGGTCGTCGGATCGAGACCGGCTTCGGCGATCTTGTTCCGAACGGCGGGTCCCGATCGTTCAAGCGCATCGCTGGAGCCGCGACCGACGTAGGCGAGCAGGTCGGGGAGGGCGATCGAGCCCCCCGCGCCGGTGCGCGCGATTTCGTTCGGTGCCCCATTCGGGGGAGCGCTTGCGGCCGGCGCTTCGCTGGGCGGTGCGCTTTCACTCGTGGGTTCTACGGTCGGCGACGACGTGGGCGCAGCAACCGTAGCTTCGGCCGATTCGTCGAGGACACCGAGAACCGCTCCAACTTCGACGTCTTCGCCATCGGCCACCTTGATCTCGATCAGGACGCCCGCCTTCGGCGCAACGATCTCGAGGGTCGCCTTGTCGGTTTCCAGTTCGAGCAGGGGCTCATCTGCTGAGACGGCCTCGCCCGCGGCCTTGAGCCATTGGGCAACGGTCGCTTCTGTGACGGATTCGCCGAGTTCAGGAACGATGATTTCGATGCTCACGAGATCTCCCTTGCATTCTGTCGTCGGCTCGCGAGGCGGCCGAGGGGGGCGCGTCCGATGGTCAGGGCGTCTTCGACGAGCGCCTTCTGTTCGAACGCGTGGCGGTCATGAAGTCCCGTCGCCGGGGAGGCGGCCGTCGCGCGACCCGCATAGCGGATCTCCGGATGCTCGCAGCCGATCGCTTCCGCGATTTCACTGATCATCGGAGAGATGAATTCCCACGCACCCTGATTGCGGGGCTCCTCCTGGCACCAGACGAGATGACAATGTCGATAGGGCGCGAGCATCTCGGCAAGCGCGTCCGCCGGGAAGGGGTAGAGCTGCTCGATGCGCAAGAAGTGGACGTCGTTTCGCTTGCCCGCTTCGCGCGCCTCAAGCAGGTCGTAGTAGACCTTGCCTGTGCATAACACGACTTGCTTGGCCTCGTCCGGCCGGCTCGGGAGGGAGTCGCAGTGGAGTACGCGATGGAACTCGCTCCCTGGTCCCATGGCACTGAGGGGCGAGACGCATCGTTTGTTGCGAAGCAGCGACTTGGGCGACATCACGATGAGCGGTTTGCGGAAGGTGCGATGAAGCTGGCGCCTCAGGGCGTGGAAGTAGTTCGCCGGCGTCGTGCAGTTGAGGACCTGTAGATTATCCTCTGCGCAGAGCTGAAGGAAGCGTTCGAGGCGGGCCGACGAATGCTCCGGTCCCTGTCCCTCAAAGCCGTGGGGCAGCAGCAGCACGAGCCCGTTCATGCGGAGCCATTTGCTTTCGCCGGCGGCAATGAACTGATCGATGATGACCTGCGCGCCATTCGCGAAGTCGCCGAACTGCGCTTCCCAGATCACGAGGGAGGAGGGCTCTGCCATGGCATATCCGTACTCGTAGCCGAGCACGCCAAATTCCGAGAGGGGGCTGTTGACGATCTCGCAGCGGCCCTGCTGTGGCCGCAGATGCTCAAGGGGCACGAATCGGGATTCATCGTTCTGATCGATCCAGGAAGCGTGACGATGGGAGAAGGTGCCGCGATTGACGTCCTCTCCCGAGAGTCTCACATGATGGCCCTCGATCAGGAGGCTGCCGAAGGCGAGGGCCTCGGCGGTGGCCCAATCGAATCCGTGTCCCGTATCGAACATGGTGTTCTTGGCTTTGAGCAGGCGATAGATTTTCTTGTGAACGTTGAGGTGCTCCGGCACGCGCAGAAGCACACGCCCGATTTCCTCGAGGGTTTCGAGGGGGACGGCGGTGGAGCCCCGTCTCGCGTCATAGCCTTTTACGGGCTCGAGTCCGGACCAATTCGCCCCGAGCCAATCGGCGGCCTTGGGTTGGTAGGACTCGCTTGCCTCGAAAGCGTCTTCGAGGACCTTGCGCCCCTGAGCGACTATGGCGTTGGTTTCGTCCGTCGTAAGCACCCCCTCTTCAGCGAGTCGGGCGGCATAGAGTGCGCGGGTCGTTTCGTGTCCGCGAATCGCCGCGACCATGCGCGGTTGGGTGAAGCCGGGCTCGTCGCCTTCGTTATGTCCGTGTCGCCGATAGCAGAAGAGATCGATCACGACGTCGCGATGAAATTTCTGTCGAAAGGAGAGGGCGAGGGAGGCCGCTCGCAAAACCGCTTCCGGATCATCGCCATTAACATGGAAGATCGGCGCCTGGACGCCCATCGCAACATCTGAGCAATAGGGACCCGAACGCGAGGCGACCGGGTTGGTGGTGAAGCCGATCTGGTTGTTGACGATCAGATGGATCGTACCGCCCGTTCGATAGCCCTCGAGCTCAGAAAGCAGAAGCACTTCGCCGACGAGGCCCTGTCCAGCGAAGGCGGCATCGCCGTGGAGCAGGATGCCGAGGCATTTCGTTCGCTCGTGATCCTCGATCTGATCCTGTCGCGCGCGCACCTTCCCGAGTACGACAGGATCGACAGCTTCGAGATGGGATGGGTTGGGCACCAGAGAGAGGTGCATCTTCTTGCCATCGATCAAGCGATCACTCGAGGTCCCGAGATGGTATTTGACGTCTCCCGATCCAGCCGTGTCGTCGGGGAGCGTCGCGAGACCGCGGAATTCGGCGAAGATCGCGTCGAGGGGCTTGGCCATGATATTGGCGAGCACACTGAGTCGGCCGCGATGGGGCATGCCGATGACGATTTCTTCAACACCGGTCGCGGCACCCTGGCAAACGATCTGTTCGAGCGCGGGGATCGTGGATTCGCCCCCATCGAGGCCGAAGCGTTTGGCTCCCTTCCACTTGGCATCGATGAACTTTTCGAATCCTTCTGCCGCGGTGAGATGCTCGAGCAGAACACGACGCTGTTCAGATTTCAGGGCGGCGTCCGGGCTGGCCTCGAACTGGTCGCGTATCCAGGCGACCTCTTCCGGATCCTGTAGATGCATGAACTCAACGGCGAGGGTGCCGCAGTAGGCGCGCCGGAGATGGGATTCGATTTCGTTGATCGAAGCGGATTCGAGGCCGAGCAGACCATCGAGCTGAATCGCGCGCTTACGATCGGCGCTTGTGAAGCCATAGGTTTCCGGATCGAGCTCGGGGTGAGGGGGGCGATCGACGAGTCGCAGGGGGTCGAGGTTGGCCTCAAGATGTCCGCGAACGCGATAGCTTCGAATCAGACGCATGGCGTTCATCGAGTCGCGCGCGGCGACCGCAGCATTTCCCGCTGGAGCCGATGAGTCTGAGGAGGAAGAGCCGTCGGGTGCGAGGGCGCTTGCGAGCCATGCCCTGGCTTCGTCGTCGAGGTCCGTGAAGAGGCTTCGCCATGCTTCGGACACGCTCTCCGGTGCGTTCAGGAAGGTTCGGTATGCATCGAGACATTCTTCAAGCGTGGGACTCGGTGATCCGGGGCGATTCATGGGCGTGATCTCAGGGGATTTTCGGCGCTCCCCAGGTGATTCCTTGTTAGGCGCGCCGAAGATTCCGGATGTTCGGAGGCGAAAGGGTCTGCATCGACCGGGTCGGGCTCCGAAGTTCGGCCCCGTAGCGGATGGACGTGAGGCCCCCTTTAGATGAAGTGCGCCGGGTTCGCGGCCGCACGGCGGGACTCCGGACAATCCCCGAGGCAGTTATCCCAAGAGGCAGGCCATCCGATGGGACTCGGCGTCCGGACGCCCGGAGCGACGCGGAGAGACAAGGGGCCGTCGGCCGTCTACGCTCCCCACCGAATGAGTTCTCGTCGGTTTGATGACGAGAACGAGCGAGTGGAGCCCCGATGTCCGAAGCAACCGACCTTTCCTCGATCCAGGACGGCCGCGCCGAGAAGCCGGCTGCAAAATATTCGACCGAAGAGATTCGTGCGCGTCGCAAACGCGACGTTGCCCTCGGCTATCGCCTGCTCGCCGCACAGCGCTGGGGCGATACGGGGGACGGGCATATCAGCGCTCGAGATCCTGAGCGAACCGATGCCTTTTGGCTGCTTCGCTATGGCGTGTCCTTCCACGAAGCGACGGTCGCCGATCTCGTCCTGGTCGGGCCTGGGGGCGAAGTCCTGGAAGGGGTGGGGGCCGGCGGGATCAATGTGGCCGCGTACTACATCCACCACCCGGTGCTGATGGCGCGGCCTGAGATCGTGAGTGCGACGCACGTGCATACGGGGTGGGGAACGCCCTTCGCGGCGGAGCGCCGGCCGATCCTGCCGATCACGCAGGAGTCGTGCATCTTCTTTGAGGACCATGCGCTCTTCGATGACGAAGAAGTTCAGGTTCAAGACACGGACGGCGGGCGTCGGATCGCGGAGGCGATGGGCGGGAATCGATCGGTGATTCTCGCAAACCATGGCCTGCTGACGGTGGGTGAGACCGTTGCGCAATCCGTCGGTACCTTCATTACGATGGAGCGCGTCTGTGAGGCCCACATGAAGGCCCGGGACGCGAAGCCGATTTCCGACGAAGCGGCGCGTTACGCCAAGCAGGACCTGATCAAGGACGGTGCGGGGCGTGCGGCGTTCAGAGCGCTTGTGGGGCGCCACATTGGCGATGTGGGCGTCGTCGGTAGCTGAATCACGGAGTTTTGACCTCAATGGCAATGGGTGTGACGCTTTCCACGGAGACCGCATTTCCCTTCCGACTCGTCGGGGGAACGCAATGCACGATCAGGAAGAAGGACAGGAGATCGAGGCGCTGCTGAGGGCAGAAGCCGCGCGGCCGATCCCGCCGCCGAGTCCCGATCTGATCGGGCGGACGCTGCGACGGGTCCGGAACTGGACCCTCGTGGGCGACCTGCTTCGATTCGCCACTTTCGAAGGGCTCTGGAAGTCGATGCACCCCGACCAAGGCAATCACTCCGAGGATGAGGCAGGCTCCGAAGGGCGGCATGATTGATGTTGCCGTCATTCGACGCAGCAACGCAGAGCCGACGCGATGGCGTCGGGCTCCGCAGGTCCCCAGCAGGCGATGCACCCAATCTCGGAGAGAGAGTGACGTCGTGACGAGCGAAGCGCCCGAAGATCCGGATCGCAGCCTCGTGGAGCAGGCGCAGGCCGAGCTTCCCTACGGAACGCTTGCCTACAACGAACTCGTCCGAAAATACTCCGGTCGGGTTTATGCGCGCTCGTACGGCATCTTGCGTTCGAGCGCGGATGCCGAAGAAGCCGTGCAGGACGTCTTCATGGCGGTGTTTCGGAACCTGCCGCGCTTCCGCTTCGAGCGTCCCTTCTTGCATTGGCTCAACACGGTCACGCTGAACGCCTGCCGGATGACCCTGCGCAAGCGGGCGAGTGAGCAACGCAAGCGACAGGCGGCCGAGGATCAGGCGCCGCCGCCGGAGCGCGCCGCACCGCCGGACACGGCGATGCGCTCGCTGGTGCTTGAGCTGCTCGATGCCTTGGATCCCGGTACGCGGGTTCCTCTACTCTTGCGTTATGTCGAGGGCTACAGCTATCCCGAGCTTGCGAAGGAACTCGATCTGAGCGAGTCCGCCGTCAAGATGCGGGTCTCGCGGGGCACCAAGAAACTCCGTGAGCTCTACGAAGCGCGCACGAAGAACGAGGGGAGGGTGTCGTCATGAACGGCGATGATCAAAACGATCGACCCGACGACTTCCCCTTCCTGGGAGATCTCTCGGAAGAAGATTTCGTTCGTGAGCTGCTGGGCAGCCTCGATGACGACCGGCCGGAACAGCCGGCGACCCTGCCCGATCGCACGATCCGAAAGGTGCAGGCGGAACTCACCAGCCGTGATCTCATTGACCTGACAACCTTCGTCTTCCTGATGCGATTTTGCGCACCGCTCCTCGACTTGCTCGCGGCGTTCTTCGGGCACGACCCGCTTTCGCCGCCGGAGTCCATGCAGGCGCGTCGCCCCGGATCGCAAGCCCCCGAACCCGATCGCGATCCGACGTCGCGAAGAGATGATCCCGGCGAACTCGCCGACGAACTTGAAGAGGCGCGCACGTCCGACGCCTCAGACCGGAGAAACGAAGAAGATGAATGAACAATTTTCCGAGATCCAGACGATGCTGATCGACATGCTGACGAACGTGACGGGGACGGCGATCGCGTTTCTGCCTAAGCTCGTCGGCGCGCTCGCTGTATTCATCCTGGGTTGGATCCTGGCGAAGTTGATTCGCGCCGTGTTGGTCCGCTCGATCCAGGTTTCCCTCGATTCGCTCCTTGAGCGTTCCGGGCTGATGGAGACACTCGAGCGCGCATCGATTTCCGCGCAGCCGTCACAGATCGTCGGCGGCGTCGCCTACTGGTTGGTCTTGATCCTCTTTGTGATGGGCGCGGCGGACATCATCGGCCTGAGCGCCGTCACCACCGCGATCACACGCATCCTCGGCTACATCCCGAGCGTGATTTCCGCGGCGCTGGTCCTCGCCGCCGGCGTCTTCCTCGCTCGCTTCATCGGCAACGTCGTCACCTCGGCCGCCGCAGCCGCGAACCTCTCCTACGCGAAGGGCCTGGGCGCCGTCGCTCAGACCAGCATCGTCATCATGGTGGTGGTCGTCACGCTCGAGCAGCTGGGCGTCGACACGCAGATCCTGATCACGGTCATCACCGTGACCGTCGCCGCCATCACGGCGGGCATGGGCCTCAGCTTCGCCCTCGGTTCCCGGGATATCGTGACGGCCATTCTCGCTGGCCACTATCTGCGACAGAGCCTGCCCGAAGGCGAGTCCGTCGAAGTCGACGGTCGTCGGGGCGTGGTCGACCAGATTGGTCCGATCTCCACGACCTTCCGCGACGGCACGAACAAATGGTCGATCCCGAACCGACGCCTGATGGACGAGGTGATCGGCCAATAGGGCCCGCTTACAGAGGCGCTCGCCTCGCTATCGTTTCTCCGTGACGGCGGCCGTGGTTTCTGGCGCCGAGCGGAGGAATGAAATGCTCAAAGCCATCGATTGCTGGATCAACGTGAACATGGGCGAAGTCGAACCGCCCGAGTACCTGATCCGCGTGAAAGAGGACTACCTGAAAGGGGGCGATGACTTTTTTCGGAGCTTCGAACCCGAAGAACTCCTTCCCGAGATGGATCGCCTCGGCATCGATCGCGCCATCGTCACGTTAAGCGCAGACGATCCCTCGGAGCGCGCGCTGCGCTTCGTCGAGAAGGCGCCCGAACGTTTCTCCCTTGGAATCGGCATGGACCCGCGCTCCATGATGAAGGGGCTGTGGGAGATGGAGGCACTGGCCCGCAACTATCCGACGGCCTGCGCGAAGGTCGTTCCCTTCGGCTTTGATCTCCCGCCGTCGGACGCCGTCTACTACCCGCTCTATGCGAAGTGTGTCGAGCTCGATCTGCCGCTCACGATCAATACGGGATTGCCCGGGCCGCCGATGCCCGGCGAATGCCAGGATCCGATTCATCTCGATCGCGTGTGCCAACGCTTTCCCGACCTAAAACTGTGTATGGCTCATGGGGCCGATCCTTGGTGGGCCGTCGCGATCCGCCTGATGATCAAATACAAGAATTTGCATCTGATGACTTCGGCCTACGCCCCCAAGCATTTTCCGCCGGAGCTGATCCACTTCATGAATACGCGCGGCCAGGGCAAGATCCTGTTCGCGAGTGACCATCCGGCACTCGATTGGGAGCGGTGCGTGAATGAAGCGCGGGGGCTCGACCTGCGCGAAGGCGTACTCGAGAAATTCCTCTACGGAAACGCGGATCGCTTCTTCTATGGTGAGCGCAAGCCGCGATATGGAGAGTTGGCGGCGCTCTGATGCCGCTCTTTTGCCGCCCGGCAGCGCCTCAAATTCCCTCCCGAGCGGCCTGTAATTTCGCCATACTGTCGGACGCGATTCCGGTATCGCGCCGCTTCGAATGAATCCCGAATAGCCCGATCAAGGAGAACACCCTCATGGCCAAGTACGACATTGTTTTGCGCAACGGCATGATCGTCGATGGAGCACGCAACCCTCGCTACAAGGGGGACATCGGCATCAAGGAGGGTGTGATCCAGCGAATGGGACGGATCAAGGAGGGCGAGGGCGCACGCGAGATCGATGCGGAGGGGCTAGTGGTTGCTCCCGGCTTCATCGATCTGCACACCCATTACGACGCGCAGGTGTTCTGGGATCCCTACCTGACCACGAGTGGGTGGAACGGCGTCACGTCCGTGGTCGTGGGGAACTGCGGCTTCGGATTCGCGCCCTGCAAGAAGGACCTTCAGTACCGCGCGATGGAATCGATGACGAAGGTCGAAGCGATCCCGATGGCGACGATGGAAGCGGCGATTCCGTGGGATTGGGAGAGCTATCCCGAGATGCTCGACAGCATCGATCGGGTCCCGAAGGCGGTGAACCTGCTTCCCTATGTAGGGGTCAACCCGCTGCTGATCTGGGTGATGGGACTTGAGGACGCGAAGGCGGGACGCAAGCCGACCGAAGAAGAGACGGCGGAGCTCAAGCGCTTGCTGAACGAAGCGATGGACGCCGGCGCCTGCGGATGGTCCTCGCAGACGTTAGGTACGCCGGGCGATCCGACCACGGAGACCGCCGGTGGCGCCGCGCAGTCCGATTTTGATGGCACGCCGATGCCCTCCGACGTGATGTGGCCGGAGACCCAGCTGGCCCTCGCCGAAGTGCTCGGCGAACGCGGCGAAGGCTTTATCGAACTCTCGGGTGCGACGATGCCTCGCGAACATTGGGAAAAGCTCGCCGAGATTTCCGGCGCGCCGATCATCTATCAGGCGCTGCCCGCGTCGAACATGATGATCGAGATGCATAAGAACCTCTTCGAGTGGTTTGATCAGTGCAGCGAGAAGGGCCTACGCATCTACGGGCAGGGCATCACACAGAACCCGCCGCTGCTCTTTACCTTCGACTACTGGGACCTCTGGGGCCCCGTCTGGGAAGAGTACGCAGGACCGAATACGGCGAACGACCAGATCCTCGCCAACCTGGCGGATGAAGGCATTCGCGAGAAGCTCAAGGCCGAGCCGCTCAAGTACATGTTCATCGGCGGCGTGGATGAGGCGCGCGTCGTCTCGGTCGAGAAGGCCGAGAACGAACAATGGGTCGGCAAGTCCGTCGGCGAAATCGCGGAAGCGCGCGGGGTTCATCCCGTCGATGCGATCTGCGACCTGGTCGTCTCCGATGACCTGAAGACGAGCTTCCAGGCCCCGCAATTCGACATTGGCCTCGAGGGCATCAAGCAGCTGCTCGACAATCCCTGGGTGATTCCGGGCCTTTCCGATGGCGGCGCGCATCTCAAGTATCTGGCCGCGGGAAGTTATGCGACGGAGCTGATCTCCCAGTACGTGCGTGAGCACAGCATGCTGACCCTCGAGGAGGCGCATTGGCGACTGAGTGCTTTGCCCGCGTTCTGCGCCGGATTCCAAGATCGCGGCACGCTCCGCGAGGGCGCTGCCGCCGACATCGTGGTCTACGACTACGAAAAGCTCGACTACGAATTCCCGAATTTTCGCCACGATCTTCCCGGCGACGAGTACCGCGTCGCTTCAGCGGGGACGGGCTACCGCTATGTCCTCGTGAACGGCGAAGTCACGATCGAGGATGACAAGGAAACGCATACGCATTCCGGGAAGCTGCTGCGCGGCGGTCGCGGCAGCGCTTCGGCCTAGGGCGGGCGGCTTCGGCTGCGCGTTCGAGCTTCTTGCGCCGGCGGCGTCACACGGTGATCGGGCAACGCGGGGAAACCTGCGATGCCCGGGCCGTGGAGCGTCCGTCGATCCTCGGCCCGGGCGGGTCGGGCTCGCGTTCTTCCCGGAGAAAGGCCGAACGCGAATCCAACCGGTCACGCTGGTTGATCGCCGATTTCGGATCGGCGAGTAAATCGTGTCCGAGAATGAACGAATGCGTGGGGCCGGTCTGTAAAGCCCGTGACACTTTCTAGGGATCTCGACGATTTAGGGTGACTTTCGCCAGATTTCGCCCTCGGGTTGCGCTGCTACCGTCGATCTTGATGTCATCGCCCCTGAGCTCCGATGCTGACCCGCTTGCTGAGGGGCGCCCCGTGATCCCGCCGGATCCAGCCGACAAGGCTTATCGCCGATATCTCTTTGCGGTGATCGTCGGCGTGATGATGCTCAGCACCGTCGACCGCCACATCGTTTCGATCCTGGTCGACGACATCAAGCTCGACCTCGACCTGACAGATGGCCAGCTCGGGCTGATTCTGGGGCCGAGTTTTACCCTCGTCTATGCGCTGTCGGTCCTTCCCCTGGCACGTTGGGCGGACCGGGGCGTGCGCCGCAATATCATCGCCCTCGGTCTGACCGCCTGGAGTCTCTTCACGGTGGGCACCGCCTGGGTTCAGGGCTTCGTCCAGCTCTTCATCATGCGGATGGGGGTGGGCGTCGGGGAAGCGAGCGCAAATCCCGCGATCCAGTCCTTGATCTCCGACTCGGTTCCGCCAGAAGAGCGGGGCAGGGGGCTCTCCTTTATCTCGATTGGTGCGGTTCTCGGGATCGCCGTCGGCATGGCCGGCGGGGGATGGTTGAACGAACTCTACGGTTGGCGCATGGCGTTCGTGATCGCCGGTGTCCCGGGAATCCTGATGGCGATTCTCTTTCGCCTCACGATTCGTGAGCCGGTCCGCGGTGCGAGCGAAGGGCGAGATGTTTCGCGCGAGACGAAGACGACGCTTCTTGAGGACTGTCGCTATCTGCTCTCGATGCCGACGATTCGCTGGCTGCTCGTGGCGAACCTCTTCGCGTTGCTTTACTCGACGGGGAAGACCGCTTGGGAGCCTACCTTTATTAGGCGCGTCTACGAGATGGGCTCGGGCGCTGCGGGCACCTGGTATTTCCTGACGACGCCGATCCCCTCGATGCTCGGCCTTTGGCTCGGGGGGTGGCTTTGCGATCGCTGGATCCGCCGCGATGAGCGTGCCTACTTGTGGGTGCCGATCCTGAGCCTGGTGGGCTCGATGCCCTTCATGCTGCTCTTTCTCCTTTGGCCTGCGGACCACCGCATCTCCCTCGGTCCGAGCCTCCCCGAAATGCCCGTTGCCTTCTTCTTCAGCATCCTGAGTTCGGTTATTGGCGCCATGTACAGCGCTCCCTTTCTCTCTCTCGTTCAGGGCTTGGCGAAGCTCCGCATGCGCGCTTCCGCGGCCGCGCTCTTCTCCGTAACGGGATCGGGCATCGGAAGCGGCATCGGCCCCCTTGTGGTCGGCTACCTGAGTGTTTCCTTCGCCACGACGTACGGAAACGACTCGGTTCGCTGGGGACTCGTTTGGCTCTCCACGGGCTTTCTGTTCGCGGCGTTCGCGTGTCTGTTTGCGACGAGAGCCGTCCGTGGTGATCTTGCGCGTGCGCGTGCATCGTCGGCTGAGGATCGTGCGTCAGCTTCTTGACGGGGCGCGCTCGCCGGTCCTGGCACGTGCAAAGTTGCCCCTAATCGGACTTGCGAGTGCTTGGGGTCGGTTGACATACTCCCGGTCCCGTCGGATTCCGGGCGGAGCCGAGGAGAGCGTCGAAAGATGAAGTTGGGACCGCTTGGCATTTGGGCCTCGCTTGAGGGACTCGATCTCGAAGGCCGAAACGCCGCCGCACAACGCATCGAGCGACTCGGATATACGGCGCTCTGGCATCCCATGGCGATGCAGCGCGACCTGATGGTCGTGGCTTCGCAGCTCCTCGCCGCGACCGACACCTTGATTCTGGGGACCGGTATCATCCCGATTTTCGAGCGGGCCCCGGCCGTTATGTCGGCAGGACATCGCGCCCTCGACGAACAGTCCGGAGGCCGTTTCGTGTTAGGCCTCGGTGTCTCCCATCCACCGATCGTCGAGCAGATGCATGGACTCGAATACGGTCCGCCGCTGACGTCGATGCGGAGCTATCTCGATGCGATGGATCGCGGGCCGGATATGAGCATCTTCCTGGGACCCGACGCGTCACCTTCGACGGACGCGCCGGTTCAAACAGGTCCCCCGCGCGTGCTTGCCGCGCTCGGCCCGAAGATGTTGGCGCTCTCTCGCGATCGCGCGCAGGGCGCCCATCCCTATTTCATGCCGCCGGCCCATACCCGGGATGCACGCGAGATTCTCGGCCCCGAAGCGCTCTTGATTCCCGAGGTGAAAGTCGTCCTCGAAAAGGATCCGACGCGGGCTCGCAATGCCGCGCGGGCTGCGGGTGCAACGAATATCGCGCTCGAGAATTACCGGAAGACCTGGCGGAAATACGGGCTTGTGGAGGCCGACTTCGAGGACGGGGGCTCGGACCGGCTGATCGACGAGAATGTTGCCTGGGGAACCGAAACCCAGATCCGCGATTTTTTGCAGCGTCATCTCGACGCCGGCGCGACCCAGGTCGCAATCCACTTTGTTCATCCTGAAGGCATGGCCGCCGGACTCGACTGGAACGCGGTCGAGGCCCTCGCGCCCGCTTGAGCGCTGACTGAATAACAACTTTGACCGAATCGAACTCACTTCTGCCTACAGAGCCTCCGCCAACCGAGCTTCCGCCCGTCGATCCTCCTAAGGCCACGCTGCGTCTCGCCATCGAGAATGCGCTCGGTGCCTGGGCGCATCAGGCGACGCGCCTGCGCGTTCCGATCGTCTTGGTCGTCTTGGTCGGGACCGGCTTTCTCGCGTCCTTCATTCCCCAGATGGAAGTCAAGATGGCTTCCGAGGATTTCCTCTTCGAGGACGATCCGATTCGCGCGCAATACGATGCCTTCAAGGAAGACTTTGGCCAGGATCAGATCGCGATTCTCTCGATCTCGCCGCCAGAGATCTTCGACCTCACCTTTCTTGAGAAGCTCGAAGCGTTCCATCGCGAACTCGAAGACGAGGTCCCCTATCTCGAGGACCTCACGAGCCTCGTCAACGTGCGCTCGACCTATGGTCGTGGCGATGAACTCGTTGTCGAAGATTTGCTCGACGAGATGCCGGAGAGCGAGGCGGAGCTCGCGGCCTTCAAGCGACGCGTGCTTGAGACGCCTTTCTATGTGAAGACGGGCGTTCTTTCCGACGATCGGCTCGCGACCGGCGTGCGCGTCGAAGTCGCTGTTTATGGAGATGCGACGGCGGAGGGCGCGTCGGGCGCGAGTGATCTCGGCGGCTTCGAGGAGCAGGAGGTCTCGGCGACAGAAGGTAAGCGCGCATTCTTGTCCGGCGCGGAGAACGCGCGGGTCATCAATGCCATTCACGCCGTGATCGAGCGCCATTCGGGACCGGACTTTCCGGTGCTCGCCGCCGGCGGAACGATGATGACCTACGAGTTGACGCGACAACTCTCGCGCGATGTCCCCCTGTTTTTTGGTGGCGGCCTGGTCGTGATCGCGCTCTTTCTATTTCTCCTCTTTCGGCGCATCGCTCCCGTCTTTGTGTGTATCGCAGTCGTCGTCCCCGCCGCAGCGGCGACCTTCGGCATCTCGAGTGCGTTCTCGATTCCGTTCAGCGCCCCTGCCCAGCTCATCCCGTCCTTCTTGCTTGCGGTTGGCGTGAGTTATTCCGTGCATCTCGTGACGATCTTCATGACCGATCAGTCGGAGGGCCGCACACGCACAGAGAGTCTGGAGCACGCCCTGCGTCACTCAGGACTGCCGATTCTCATGACGGGAGTCACGACCTCCGCGGGGCTGCTCTCCTTCCTGGCTGCGGCGATGAAGCCGATCGCCGAAATGGGGATCATCTCCTCGATCGGGGTCGCGGTGATGCTCTTCTACGCGATGGTCTTTTTGCCGGCGCTCCTCGCGATTGTGCCGATGTCGGCGAAGCCGATCCGGCGTGGGAAAGCCGTCGATGGTGTGCTGCAGGGACTGGCGGTCGCTTCAGCGACACATCCCTGGAAAATCGTGATGGTCGCCGGGCTGCTCGTCTTCGCTGCCGGTGCGGCGATGACGCAGCTCACCTCGAGTGCTGATCCAGTGAGTTGGTTTCCAGAGGATCATCCCTATGCGCTTGCGGCGGATCAGCTGAACCTTCGCTTCGGGGGACAGAGCGCGATCGAGATCATCGTCGATACAGGTCGCGAGGACGGGATCAAGTCGCCGGAACTCCTTCGCCGTCTCGACGGGATTAGCGACATCGTTGAGTCCTTCCGGCAAAAGGGCGCGCGCGTCACCCATACGAACTCCCTCGTCGACATCACGAAGGAAACGCATCAGGCACTCAATGCCAATGCCGCCGCCTACTATGCGATTCCGGAGGATCGACAGCTCCTGGCCCAGGAGCTGATCCTCTTCGAGAACAGCGGGAGTGATGATCTCGAGAAGGTCGTAGATTCCCAATTCAGTCGCGCTCGATACACGGTTCGTTCGGCCTGGACTGATGGGGTCTTCATGCAGCCCTTCCTGCGCGAATTCGAGCCGGTCGTCGTCGATCTGATCGGCGACCTCGGCGACGTCACCATCACGGGGATGAGCTCGGTCATGGCCCGCACCGTCGACGCCGTCTACGAAAGCATGATTCGCAGCTACGGGTTGGCGCTCTGTCTGATCACGCCACTGATGATTGTGTTGATCGGCAGCTTGCGATCGGGTCTCGTGAGTATGGTGCCGAACCTGCTTCCGATTCTGATGACCCTTGGCCTGATGGGCGCGGTCGGGATTCCCATCGACATGTTTACCCTGCTCGCGGGTTGTATCGCGATCGGACTCGCCGTCGACGACAGCATCCACTTCATTGCGGGCTTTAGACGCTACCTCGGGCAGGGCCTCGATCCCGTTCGCGCCGTCGAAGCAACGATGCAATCAACGGGGCGCGCACTGCTCTTCACCTCGATCGTACTCACGTCGGGGTTCGCGGTCCTGATGCTGTCGGAAATGCTTAACCTGCGGCACGTGGGCACGTTGACGACCTTCGCGATCGGGATGGCCTTCTTGCTCGACGTGACTGTGACGCCGGCTTTGCTCGTCCTGACCCATCGCCGCGAAGTGATCGAGCGCGCGTCGAACGGCTGATCGTCGAGGGGGCCTAACGCTCCGCGACGACGAGCGTAAAGCGCTCGGAGAGCTTGGGCTCGCCGATTGCGCCCGCGTAGGCCTCGACCAGGTCTTTCGTCTCGGCGAGGCTCGCGCGAGAAAAGCCCGCCGCGAGGGCGCTGTCGATGATCTCGTTTCGGGAATAGCGATTGATATGAGGTTCCCCGGCACCCTTGAGGAACTGCCCCATCGCCTCGCGGATTTCATGATACCGCTTTGGAAGTTCGTCCCAGGGAAACATCGAGTCGAAGATGAGTTCGCTCCCGGGCGCCATGATGCCGGCGAGGTCACGCAAGGCGAGGTCCGCCGTCGCGCGTTCGAGGTAGTAGATCACGCCCATCCATGAGACGACAGCGGGTTGTGAGGGGTCGAAGCGCGTTGCACCGAGCGCTTCCGAAGCGGTTTGCTTCTCGAAGTCGCACTCGACGAGCTCGGTATTCGTGGGAACGGGCCAGCCGAGGGAATCGAGGCGAGCCGCCTTCCATCGCTGGGTGCTGGGATGATCCACTTCGAAGATCGAGAGGTCCTCGAGTCCTTCGGGTTGACGCCAGGCGAAGGAGTCGAGGCCGGCCCCGAGAATGACGTACTGACGAACGCCCCGTGCGTACGCCGCGGCGAGGCGTTCTTCGACGTGGCGCGCGCGTAGGCAGAGGAAGAGCCGATTCTCAAGCAGGATCCAAGGCCCGTCATTCGAGAAGGTATCGATCTGCGCGAGGCCCTCTTCGTCGAGGAGCCGTGCCGCATGAACGTCTTCGAGCACATAGGGCGCGGCATCGAATTTGAGATGAGCCGCTCGGGCGGCGGCGACGTGAAAGGCGGTGGTGCTCGGGCGTCCTTCGATCATGGCGGCTCCTCTCGGGTTCTGCAGGAGATGGTCAGTCGGCGGTCGATAGGTCGCCGACGGCGTCCCAATAGGTCTTGAGCGCGTCGACGTGGGCTGCTGGATTCGCGAGCCCGAGATTCAAATTGGAAACGGAGACATGGCTCACGCCTGAATCCGACAGGCGCTTGATCTTGTCGCGCGCCTGCTCGGGCGTCATCGAAGGCGTGATGATGCAGTCGATGCCAATCTCATCGGGGTCGCGCCCGTGCTCGGTCGCAATCTTGCGCATTCGCTCGATTTCGCCGGGGAGGGCAGCGTTATCGATCGGAAGCCAGCCGTCTCCGATGCGAGCCACGCGCTCGGCGATGATCGGGGCGAAGCCCCCAATCCAGATCGGAATGCGGCGCTTCGGTGGAAGGGGTTTGATGCCGGCGTCGGGAATGCTGTGCCATTCGCCCTTGAAGGTGATCGCGGGCTCGGCCCAGAGCTGCCGCATGACCTCGATCTGTTCTTCGCTTCGCCGGCCACGATTCTTGAAATTCTCATCGAGCGCTTCGTACTCGACCACGTTCCAGCCGGTACCGATTCCGAGCTGGAGGCGACCGCCGCAGAGCAGGTCGAGCGAGGCCGCCTGTTTCGCGACGAGCGCGGTCTGGCGCTGGGGGAGGATCAGGACCCCGGTCTTGAAGTGGATCGACGAAGTTAGGCCCGCCAGGAAACTGAAGAGCACGAAGGGTTCGTGGAAGAGACTCTCCGACGTATAGGGGCCGAACCAATCGGGCCGATTCGCGGTATTCGCGCCGAGCACGTGGTCGTAGGCGACGAGGTGGCGGTAGCCGAGGGATTCCGCTGTGGTTGCGAAGCGCGCGACGATCTCCGGATCCTCACCGATCTCGGTTTGAGGTAAGACGACACCGATCTTCATGAGCCCTCCAAGTCGCTCGGTCTCGTGAGGAGAGCGGCGATCCAGGTCGAGCATGCCACATCTGATCGGGCGGCGTCGCGGCGCCTAGTCGCCGCGCGGCGTCGGATCATTCGCCCCGAAGATGCGAAAACCCGGCCGCTCGTAATTCTGCGGGAGATAGCGATCGGGGACCGCGACCTGGTTGCCATCTCGCAGGGACGAGAGATGCGGGGAGGCGACTTCGATGCCCGCCTCATTGAAGGCGTCCTGGAGCTTCGCGTGTAGCGCGGAGTACGTCTGCGACATCGCGCGGGGGGACTTCGTGCTGGCGTTGAGTTCGTAGTGAACGTAGAAGTCGTCAAGGGCGGTTTGCAGCACGAAGGGCGCAGGATCTTCAAGGATGCCCTCCACTTCCAGGGCTGCGTTGATCATGACCTCGTGCACCTGGCGCCAATCCGCGTCATACCCGAGCGTGACCGTCGTATGCAGGACCAGGTAGGGCTGGGCTTCCTGGCCGCTGTAGTTCACGATGTGATTCGACATGACCATCGCGTTGGGGATCGTGACCTCGACGTTCTTCGGTGTTCGGATTTTCGTCACGAAGGTTGTTCGGTCGATGACATCGCCTTCGGCATCGGCGATCCGAACACGATCGCCGAGCTTGAAGGCGCGCATGTAGGTCAGGCTCAGGCCAGACACGATATTCGCGATCGCGCCGGAGGAGCCGAGAGAAACGAGCAAGCCCATGAAGATCGAGACCGCCTGGAAGGCGGGGGAGCCGGAGCCGGGGAGGTAGGGGTAGGCGACGATGATCGCGAAGACGATGACGAGGGTTCGTGCGAGGCGGAACGTTGGCTGCGCAAACTCTGCGGGGAAATTCGAGAGGCGGACACGGCCAAAGGCAATCCGGTCGAATCCCATCTTCATGAGGCGAATCAGCGCTCGCGTGACCCAGGCGAGCACGAGCAGAAAGACGAGACTCGGCAGGTAGTCGATCATCGACAGGCCGATCTCTTGCGCGGCATGGACGAAATAGCCGAAGAGCGAGGCGGCCAGCGAACGCGTCGCTGGAAAGAGTCCGAAGACGAAGGTCAGGTAGATGTAGAAGAGCAGGGCGTTCGCCGCATAACGAACGAAGCGAAGCAGGCCCAGGACGATCAGCGTGACTTCCTGCTCACTCAGCAGGTCCTGTCCGCGGGCAGTGATCGCGTGGATCCGCTTGCCTTGCAGGCTGGCCACGTAGTTGTGAAACCGGCGGAAGCCGAACGCGACGACCCAGAAAGCGACGGCTGCGATCGCAGTAAACGCGACCCACGCACCGAGCAGCCAAAGCGGGCTGCCCTCGGCGACGCGTTCGCCGGCGGATTCGAGCCAGCCGAAGAGATCACTTCTGTCGGATTCCATGAGACCTCGCAAGGCGCAACGGGGAGGGGTGTTTCCGGTCAGGAAATGCGCGAGGGGCTCAGAAAGTCACAAAGTAGGCGCGATGTGGCTCCACGGGCCCTCGAGCTCAGACCTAACCGTTCGTTTTCCCAAGACTACTGAAGCGAGTCGTCACCTTCATGAGGGCGGGAGCGAGCAGAATGTCCGCCAGGAACGCCATCACAATCGAGAAGGCGGTAAAGAGGCCGAAGCGGCGCAAATTGCTCAGATCTGACAGGACATAGATAAAGAAGCCGACGGAGAGGACGATGCTCGTGAAGAGCAGAGCCTGACCTGTTGTGCGGAGGGTCTTTCGCACCGCATCCTCGACGTCGCCACTTTCCGAGAAGCGTTGCCGGAAGCCGTGCATGAAATGGATCGTGTCGTCGACGGCGAGACCGAGGGCAACGCTGCCGATCAAGAGGGAGAACATCTCGAGGGGTTGATCCATCCAACCCATGAGGCCGAGGGTCAGCACAATCGGGAAAAGATTCGGGATCATCGCGATCAAGCCGAGGCGTAGGCTGCCGAGCAGCAACATCATCAGCGGTGTGATCACAATGAGCGCGATTGCATAAGACCGGAACATGGTCTCGATCGATGCGGTGAAGCTGCGGCCCATGACGACCATCATGCCCGTCAGTTTGGCCGTCGCTCCTTCGGGTAGTTCGGCATTGAAGATCCGCGCAACCTCAGCGCTGAAGGGGGGATAGTGGGATCCGTCGACCATCGGTGTGCGGATCGTCATTCGCCCGATGCGGAATTCGCTGTCGACGACATCTTGCAGATCGTCGCTCCCACTGTTCTCGAAGAGGATCAGCTCCTGGGAGATCAGGCTTTGGTCGTCGGGAACGACGCGCGCATCGGGTCGCCCTTCATTGAGCGCCTGATGGATCTCCTTCAGGATGTCGACGAGGGAGATGCTCTTGCCGGCGGTGACGAGGCCGACCTGAAGGCCCGTTGATGTGTGACGCGCGCGATCGATCGCATGCAGCACTTCCGGGTCGTGAAGCCCGTTGGCTCGCGAGGTCTCAACGAGCAGTTCGAGCGACATGGAACCGCCCATTTCGGAGTCGAGCTTTCTCGCGGCGACTTTGGCGGGCAGGTCATCCGGAAACCATTCGAGGGAGTCGAAGCTGACTTCGAGGCGCAGGATTCCAACGACTGCGAGGACTGTGAGGATGCCGCACGCGATCAGGACGTTCGTGGCATAGGAAGTCGCGAAGTCCCCTGCACGGGTGAGCATCCGGATCGAGGGTGAGTCGTGCGTGTCGTTTGCCTGCGCTGTCCCATTCTCTGGAGGCGCGGGCATGGCTGCGAGCGGCAGCACCGCGAGCAGGGCAGGGGCCAGCAAGAGCGTCAGGACGAGAGTCAGCAGGATGCCGAGGGGGGCAACCACACCGAAGACGGCGATGGGAAGCAGGTCGGCGGTCGCGAAGGACGCGATCCCGCCGGCCGTCGTGAGGCTCGTCATGATGATCGGGAGGCCGGAATGGCTGAGTGCGCCGACGATCGCCTCTTCGCGGGTGCTTCCCAATTCGAGGCGCTGGAGGAAGATCGCGATCAGATGAACGCTCGCCCCGACGCCCATGCTGAGCAGGAATGACGGCACGATTTCGGAGATCGGCATCGCCGGAATGCCGATCGCCCCCATCGCACCGAGCGTGGCGAAGAGCGAAAGCAGGGCGATTGAGAGCGGAATGAGTACGCCTAATACGCGCCGGAAGACGACCGTCAGGAAGAGACCGATCAGGAACGTAGAGAGCGCCGTGAAGAGCGCCATGTCGCCGAGCAGTGATTCCATGAGCGCGGTGTTGAGGACGGGAGCGCCGCCGGCGTAGATCTTGAAGCCATCTGCTTCGTAGCGATTCAGGATTCCGTGAAGCGCGGCGACGGTTTCCGCTTCCTGGTCGCCGCTCAGTTTGAGAGCATCGCCGGAGACCGAAGCGTCTGCGGACGCCTCTTCATCGTCCGCCTCGTCGAAGCCTTCGAAGGCATCCGCGGACTCGTATCCTTCGCTGAAGGCTTCGAGCTCGACGGTGACCGTCGTTAGTTTTCCATCGCGAGAGATGATGAAATCGGTGTAGAGCGGATTCGCGAGCGCGCGGTCGCGGATCGAATCAAGTTCGGCCGGACTCTCGGGCCAGTCCTCGAAGAGTTCGCCCACGATCAGTTGGTCGTCTTCGCCGCGGGTTTCTCGCGCGCTGATCAGGCTCTGCACTTCCCTTACATGGGGGACATTGTCTTCGAGCTCTTCGTGAAGCGCGCGGAGCTTCTCAAGGAAGGCGAGGTCGAAGAGGTCGCCGTCGGGCTCGATCGCGATCAGGACGACGTCGTCGCGCCCGAAGAGCTCGAGAAAGGCGTCGTAGTCGACCCGCGTCGGATCATCGCCCTTGAGGAATTCGTCGGTTGCCGTCCGGACCTCGATGTTCGGGATCTGGCTCGCGAGAAGCACGACCCCGGCGAGTACGCCGATCAGGACGGCCCAAGCGTGGCGGAACGTAAAATGGCCGAGCTGGCCCAGGAAGATTTCGATTCGGTTTCTCACGGCGGCCGACTCTAGCCCGGATCGACCCCGTCGCGCGGTCAGGCCGGCGGAAAAACGGGACGCCCACCGGGTACGAAACGGTGAAACGAGGGCGTCTATTTTGGTTATGGTTGGAGGTCACATTGCAGTCGGCCCCTGACCTAGGACGGAGAAGAAAACATGGCGAACGCACCCGAATGGGATCTCTTGATTCGAAATGGAACGATCATCGATGGCACCGGCTTGCCGGGCTTCAAGGGAGACCTCGCGGTCCGCGACGGCCGGATCGAGCGAATCGGCCGCGTTGAAGGCTCCGCCGCGCGGGAGATCGACGCCGAGGGCAAGATTGTTACTCCGGGCTTCATCGACGTGCATACCCACTACGACGTTCAGCTCGACTGGGACCCGATCGCTTCCCCGTCGATGCAGCACGGCGTGACCACGGTGCTGACCGGCAACTGCGGCTTCACCCTCTATCCGGCGAAGCCCGAGGACGTGGACTGGCTCGCCGGGATGCTGACGCGAGTCGAGGGCATGAGCCGCGAAGCGATGGCCGAAGGCTTCAAGTGGGGCGGGGGGAACTTTGCCGAATACTGGGCCCGCCTCGAAGGGAAGCTCGGTCTCAACGTGGGTGGCTACGTTGGACATTGTGCCGTGCGTCGCATGGTGATGGGCGACGCTGCGTCGGATCGCGCCGCGACGGACGATGAGATCGAAGCGATGAAGGATCTCGTCCGCGAGTCGATGGCGCAGGGGGCTGTTGGGTTCTCGACGTCCCAGCTCGATCTGCATGTCGGAGAAGACGGGCGGGGCGTGCCCTCGAATCATGCGACGCCCGAAGAGGTCATCGCTCTCTGCTCAGTACTCGCGGAATTCCCTCACGGCGTGATCGAGATGATTCCGCGCTCGCATAGCGAAGGGCATGACGAGGCGGACCGCGCGCTCCTGATGGAGATGGCGGCGGTTTCCGGGAAGGCCATCGAACTCGGACCGCTTTCCCCCGCTGCGGACCATCCGATGGGCTGGCAGAACACGATCGATTTCGTGAAGGAGGCCCGCGCCAAGGGCGTGCGGCTTCATCCGCAGTTCAGCACGCAGAAGCTGTCGCTTCATTTGCGCCTCGATGACACCTTCGTTTTCGATGAGATGGATACCTGGCGCGAGACGCTCGTCCTTCCGGTTTCGGAAGCCTGCGAGGCGCTTCGCGATCCCGAAGTGCGCAAGCGCATGCAGCACGAACTCGAGACGGTGAGCCGAACGGCGCCGGTTTCGATCGAAGGTCTCGAACTCGAGGCCGCCCGAACCGAGGCGAACCGTGCGATGATCGGGAAGACGGTGGAAGAGCTGATGGCTGAGGGGCATGAGGGCAGCGCCCTCGATGTCTTCCTCGATATTTCCCTCAGCGAAGACCTGAACGTGGGTTGGACCGCGCGGACGAATGAGGTCGCCGAGCAGTTCATCAACCACGTCGTGACGAACTCGATCAAGGAGCCGTTGGTGATGAGTGGTTCGAGCGATGGCGGGGCGCATCTCGCGAGCTTCGTCGGTGCGGATTACACGACCAAGCTGATCACGGACCACGTGCCGGATCTGGTCTCCCTCGAAGAGGCCATCTGGCGCTTGACCGGGATGCCCGCCGCGGTGCACGGACTGATCGATCGCGGCACGATTCGAGTCGGCGCCAAGGCCGACATCACCATTTTCGATCTCGAGAACCTAGAGGCGGGGCAGCACGAAGTGGCTGCCGACTTCCCGGCGAAGACCGAGCGATGGTATGTCGATGCGACGGGCTATGAGGCGGTGATCGTGAACGGCGTCATGGTGATGGAGCAGGGCAAGCACACGGGTGCATTGCCGGGTGAGGTGCTTCGGGGCGCCTGATCAAGCGGCTCTTGCGGCCGCGGTCCTAGCGGGCGGGATTCAGTCGGTACTCGATCGGCAGGCGCTTAACGCCGCCGATCAGGTTTGACCGGAGCCGATCGATCGGACCCGCGACCGACACGTCGGCGAGGCGCGGCAGCAGATGTCGAAAGATGACCTGCAGCTCCAGCCGCGCCACGTGGGCGCCGAGGCAATAGTGCTCGCCGACGCCGAAGGCGATATGTGGGTTCTTCTTGCGGTCGACGCGGAAGGACTCGGGATCCTCGAAAACGGACTCGTCGCGGTTGGCCGAGGGGTAGAACATGCCCACGACTTCGCCGGCGCGAATTCGATGTCCGCCGACTTCCGTGTCCTGCGTCGCCGTTCGACCGAAATGGATGATCGGGCTGGTCCAGCGCAGAATCTCTTCGACCGCGGGCTTGATGAGCGTTGGGTCTTTCTGAATCTTGATGCGCTCGTCTGGGTGTTCGATCAGGGCGAGCAACCCGCCTGAAGTTGCGTTTCGCGTCGTCTCGTTTCCCGCAGCGACCAGGATCTGGTAGAACGCGAGAATGTCGATCAAGGGCAACGGCTCACCATCGACGGTCGCGTTCGCCAGGAGTGTGATCAGGTCATCCTGAGGTTCGTCGAGGCGTTGCTGACGAAGGCCCGCGAAGTACGTGAAGAGTTCCACGTTCGCGCGTTCCATGGTCTCCATGGACGACTCACCCTCGCGCCGAAACTCGGGATCGCTCGCCCCGGCGCTCTCATTCGTCCAGGTATAGAGCTTTCGCCAATCTTCCTTGGGGACGCCTAACAGGAACGCGATCACCGCGATCGGAAGGGGCGCCGCGACGGTCTCGACGAAGTCACAGCCCGTCGCCTCGTGCTCCTCGAGATCACTCAGAATGCCGAGGGCAATTTCCTCGATCTCATGATGGAGGGTCGCGACCTTGCGCGGGGTCATGCGCTTGCTGACCAGTTGGCGGTACTTCGAATGAATGGGCGGGTCGAGCTGGATCAGGACGGCGGGGAGCTCGGTCTGGTTCTCGACCTGTTCCGCATCGCGGACGACAGGGCTCTCGCTGCTGAAAATCTCCGGCTGGCGACCGACGGTCGTGATGTCTGCGAGTTTCGTGAGCGCCCAGAACGAGTCGCCCTGAGCGCGTTCAACGAAATGGATCGGTCGCTCCGCGCGCAGCTCCCGCCAGGTGTCATAAGGATAGCCGTGGGCTGCGTAGTAGTCGGCATCGACGATATGCGCGTAGCGTTCGGTTTCGGAGATAGGTGCGGCGGGCGTAGCCATTTGACGATCGACTCCAACTGGATGGGGCTTTGATGATACCGCCCGGAATTCCGGCGCGGCAGGTCTACGAGTGCGGACTCAGTTCGTATTGGGCACCATGACCGTCGGATTCGCCTGATCAAGCCGGACAATATGGCCATCGTGGCCATTGCGGCTCGCCGAGATCACGACCGCAAGCAAGCAAGCGAAGGGCCGCAAAGAATGGAAATCTCGCTCCTCGATCCGGCGAGTTATGTCGGTGGGCAACCCCACGATCAGTTTCGCTGGCTCCGCGAGAACGCACCGGTTCATCGTCACGAAGAACTCGACGGGGGGCCCGGCTACTGGGCGATCACCCGCTACGACGATCTGCGCGCAATCAGTCGGAATCATGCGGTCTTCTCGAACGAGCCGTCGATCATGATCGCGGGCACGGGCGTCGAGGCGCCCGACGACAACAAAATGATGCTGATGTGCGACCCGCCGTATCAGACGAAGCTTAGGCGTCTGGTCAGTGGCGCGTTTACACCGCGCGCCGCTCGGGATCTCACGCCGCGGATCAATCACCTCGCGAAACAGATCATCGACGAAGTGATCGAACGCGGCGAATGCGATTTCGTGGCGGATATCGCGGGGGAGCTGCCTTCCTACGTCATCGCGGAGCTACTCGGCATCCCGCTCGAGGACGGGCGGAAGCTCTATCAGTTGACGGAGACGATTCACTCCACACCCGATGCAGTTCCGGAAGGAGCGCAAGTGGCTGCGGCGACCGAGATGTTCATCTACGCCGCGAGCGTCGCCGCGAAGAAGCGCGAGAATCCCGGGGATGATCTCGTGAGCCAGCTGCTGGCAGCGGAAGTTGATGGGCATCGCCTCTCGGACATGGAGTTCAATCTCTTTTTCATGCTGATGGTCGATGCGGGCGGAGATACGACGCGCAATCTCGTGGCAGGCGGGGTGCTCGCGCTGCTCGAACGGCCCGATGAACTGGCGCGTCTGCGCGGGGATCTGGATCAGCTGCTGCCTTCGGCGCGGGAGGAGTTGCTGCGTTTTACCAGTCCGGTCGTCTATATGCGCCGGACCGCAAAGGTGGATACCGAAGTGGCGGGGCAGAGCATCAAGGCGGGGGACAAACTCGCCCTCTATTACGGCTCGGCCAATCGAGACGAGACGATCTTCGACGACCCCGATCGGCTCGATGTTGGGCGTACGCCGAACCACCATGTGGCCTTCGGGGCAACCGGGGCGCACTTTTGCCTGGGCGCGCAGCTCGCGCGGGTCGAGATCGACGCGATCCTTTGGGAGATTCTGACGCGGCTTGAGGGACTCGAGCTTGCGGGGGAGCCGGAATGGCTGTCTTCGAATTTTATCTCGGGTCCTCGGACGATGCCGGTCCGATTTCAGGCGGCCGCGCGCTAGTCCCTGATGACGAAGCAACTGATCTTTCAGCTCGGCACGAATAACTGGCAGCGCGGCGGGGAGTTCGCGCCGGGATCAGGGATTCTGCACGAGGCTCATCACGCCGCTTACAATCGGATGCCGGGAATCGTCGGCTACTCGGTCTATCCGTCGACGACCCAGGCTTCCGAGGATCCGCAGGTTCGGATCTTCGAGCTCGATCATGACGTGCCGATTTGTGAGTCGATCTCGCCGGTAAGTTCCTATCGCTTTCACTCGATGAGCGACGAAGAATTCGATGCGTATGTGGATCGGCTGACCAACTTTGTTCGAAGCGCGATGGCTGACGCGGAGGCGGCGGAGGGCGTCGATGTTTCGGTGGCGATTGCTCACCACTGCTTCTTGAACCCGCTGGTGCTCACGCGACTGAACGCCGAGAGAGAAGCCGCGGGGCGGCCCCGCTTCGAGATTCTTTGCTTCGTACATGGCACAGCGCTCAAGATGTTCGCCCACGAAAAGGCCGGCGTGGATCCCGAATACCCGATGCGCTTCCTCACCTTGATGGAGGAGGAGGGCGTGTTCCGTGGGAAAGAGAAGGTCGACTGGTGCGCGGCGATCTCGAATGAACAGCTGGGTACGTTCAGAGACGTATACGGCGACTTTCCGCGCGGCCGAATGATCCTCTCGCCCAACGGCTACGACGCGAAGGTCTTCGCGCCGGATAGCGCGGCGATCGAGCAGAGGGCGGCGCTTCTTGAGTCCCTGGAACTCGCAGATAGTCCCTGCGAATCGGCCCCGACCCGCATCGACGGGGACGTATCGAAAGTTGTCGTCTTCTGCGGAAAGTTCGCGGACTGGAAGCGACTCGATGCGCTGCTCGAAGCGGCGAGTCGCTATGAAAGGGATGCCGCGGAGGGTGGTGCGATCGCGACCCTCGTGATCGGCTCTGGTCCGGAAGAGGCGATCGCGCACTATCATCGTCTCGCTTACGAGGAACTCGGGCTTGGGCACACCTACTTTCTTGGTCCGCAGCCTCATGCCGAGATCGCCCGGCTGAATGCGCTCGCAGACGTGGGCGTCTACCCCTCCGAGAACGAGCCGTTCGGGCTCGTTCTGATCGAGGCGATGGGGTGCGGTACGCCCGTGATTGGCGCGAAGAGCGGGGGGCCCTGCGATTTCGTGACGGATGAGGTGGGTGCGCTCGTTCCCGAGCAAAGAGACCGACACGCGTTCGTTGAGGCTTTGACGGCCACCATCCGCACGGCCCTCGCTGAGGATTGGAAGTCAACGAAGGGGCCAAGCGCCGCGGAATACGCCGCGAATCGCTTCAGCATCGACAGGCAATGCCAGGCGCTCGTCGACACCCTGCGAGGCCGGACGAAGAGCTAGGCTCTCGCGTCGAGTCTGCGGGATTCATCCGCTCCTCGATTCGTGCCGGATCGCTCCATGCGTTCCGGCACGGGAGCCCTTCGCGTGGAAGTTGGAAAATTTCTGGGCATCGACCTTGGAACGTCCGCAGTCAAGGTTGTTCTTGCCGACGAGAACGACCAGATCCTGGGACAAGCGAGCTGTCCCCTTGATGTCTCCCGGCCCAAGCCTTTGCACACTGAGCAGGATGCCCTCGATTGGTGGCGGGCCTGCGACGAAGCGGTTCGAGCGTTAGGCGCGGAGCACGCCCTTGCTGACGTCGAGGGGATCGGACTCTCCGGGCAAATGCATGGCGCGACGCTACTCGACGAGCGCGATGAGCCCTTGCGCCCGGCGATCCTCTGGAACGATGGTCGGAGCGAGCCGCAATGTGAGGCGCTCGAAGCGTTTCCGCGTTTCCGTGAGATCTCGGGCAATCTGGCGATGCCCGGGTTTACGGCGCCGAAGCTGCTCTGGGTGCGTGAGCATGAACCCGAGATCTTCGAGCGGACGCGGCGGGTGCTCCTGCCGAAGGATTATCTACGACTCCGCATGACGGGGGACGCGGCGACCGATCAGTCCGATGCAGCGGGCACACTGTGGCTCGATGTCGAGAATCGCGCCTGGTCGCGGGACTTGCTCGAAGCGACGGGTCTTTCGCTCGAAGCGATGCCGCGCCTTTATGAGGGAAGCGAGCCGACGGGGAATTTGCGCGCCGAAGTCGCCGAGGCCTGGGGGATGAGGCGTGTCCCGGTTGCGGGCGGGGCAGGGGATCAGGCTGCTGGCGCCCTCGGCGTGGGCGTCGTCCGACCCGGGGAGGCGTCGCTCTCTCTCGGCACGTCCGGCGTTCTCTTTGTCGCGAGCGATCGCTTTCGCGCGAACCCCGACCGTGCCGTGCATGCCTTCTGTCATTGTCTTCCCGACACCTGGCACCAGATGTCCGTGATCCTTTCCGCGGCGAGCTGCCTTTCCTGGGTGACGCAGCTGACCGGAGCGAAGGACGAGGGCGCCTTGCTGGCCGAGGTGGAAGCGGCCGACCGGCCCTCGGAGGCACTCGTCTTCTTGCCCTATCTGTCCGGCGAGCGGACTCCGCATAATGACGCTCGCGCGACGGGCTCGTTCGTAGGTCTCGATCACGAGACGGATCGCGCGAGCATGGGGCGCGCCGTACTCGAAGGGGTCGCCTTCGCTTTCGCGGACGCGCAGGACGCCTTGCTCTCCGCGGGAACCGCGATTGAGAGCGTCAGCGTAATCGGTGGCGGCGCGCGCAGCGAACTGTGGGGGCGCATCATGGCAAGTGTTCTCGATCGTCCGCTGACCTACCGTGCGGGGGGCGAAGTCGGCCCGGCGCAGGGTGCGGCGCGTCTTGCGCGGCTGGCCGTCAGTGGTGAGCCCGCCGAGCAATTCTGTGATGCGCCACCCATTGCTTTCGAAGTCGAGCCCGATGCCGCGTTGCGCGACTTCTACGCGGATCGACTACATCGCTATCGCGATCTCTACACACGTCTTCAAGGAGCGTTTCGATGAGCCAAAACTTTTTCGCCGATATCGGCAAAGTGCCTTTTGTGGGGGCAGATGCGGAGCCCGACGAACTCGGATTCCAGGTCTACGAGCCGGACCGGGTCGTTATGGGCCGCCGCATGGATGAGCATCTCCGGTTCTCCGTCTGTTATTGGCACACGTTCTGCTGGCCCGGGGATGACGTTTTCGGAGACGGGACCTTCGATCGGCCCTGGATGGATGCGGCGCGGGGCGATGAGATGGCCCTCGCGCATCAGAAGCTCGATGTCGCCTTTGAGTTCATTTCGAAGCTAGGCGTTCCCTTCTTCTGCTTCCATGACCGGGACATCGCGCCGGAAGGCTCGACCTATCGTGAAAGTGCGTCGCGCCTCGACGAAATGATCGATGCCGCCGCGGCCAAGATGGAAGAGACGGGGATCCGTTTGCTTTGGGGAACGGCCAACCTCTTCGGCCATCCGCGTTATGCGGCGGGAGCGGCAACGAATCCCGATCCGGAAGTATTCGCTTACGCCGCCGCACAGGTGAAGCAGGTTCTCGAAGCGACCCACCGCTTGAAGGGGGAGAACTACGTGCTCTGGGGCGGGCGCGAGGGATACGAGACGTTGCTGAATACGGACTTGAAGCGGGAAGCGGATCAGCTGGGTCGCTTCCTTTCAATGGTGGCTGAACACAAAGAGAAGATCGGTTTCCACGGACAGCTCTTGATCGAGCCCAAGCCCCATGAGCCGACCAAGCATCAATACGATTCGGACGTCGCCTCGATCTATGGGTTCCTCCAGAAATACGATCTCGTCGATCAGTTCCGCGTGAACATCGAAGTGAATCACGCGACCCTCGCGGGAAAGAGCTTCCAGCACGAACTCGCCGTGGCCAACGCCCACGGGATTCTCGGCAGCGTCGACGCCAATCGGGGCGATCCGCAGAACGGCTGGGATACGGATCAATTCCCGAATAGCGTCGAGGAGATGACCCTGGCGCTCTATGAGATCATGCGTGGGGGCGGACTCGGTCGCGGCGGCTTCAACTTCGATGCGAAGCTACGCCGACAGAGCCTCGACCCGACGGATCTCTTTCATGCCCATATCGGTGCGATGGATGTGGTGGCGGAGTCGCTCTTGCGAGCAGCGATTCTGATCGATGAGGCGAGCCTTCAGGATTTCGTGGACCAGCGCTATGCGGGTTGGAACGAGGGGCTCGGGCAGGAGATCGCTGCGGGCAAGCAGTCGCTCGAATCGCTGCATGCCAAGGTCGCCGAGGGCACGATCGATCCGAAGCCGCGCTCGGGGCGGCAGGAGATGCTCGAAAATCGCGTGAACGACGTCCTGCGTCGCTGAACGGGGTCATCCTCGTCAGTATTGGAATAAGGAAGAGGAGTAGATCAGGTGGCGACCGCAGCAGAATTGATTGGGCGAGCGCGGGAACTCGCGCCGGGGATCGCAGCACGCGCGCTGGAGACCGAGGCGAATCGCAGCCCGCATGACGACACGATCCGCGAACTCGTGGACGCCGAGCTCATGCAGACGCTCGTCCCGCGCCGCTGGGGCGGCCACGCGCTCGATCTCGATACCCATCGCCAGATCGTCGAGATCGTCAGCGCCGCCTGCGTCTCCACTGGCTGGATCACCGCCTTCTATCTCGGCCACAACTACCTCCTCACGAAGTTCGAGGAGCAGGCGCAAGCGGAAGTCTTCGCGGATCGGCCCTTCGGATTGATTCCGATCGCGTCGGCGCCCACGACTCGCGTTGTGCGAGAGGGCGAGGGCTTTCGCGTCTCGGGCCGCGCGCCCTTTGGTTCCGGAATCATGCATGCGGATTGGGTCGTCGTGGGCGGGGCTCCGGAAGGTGAAGTGCCCGTCATGCTCTTGTTGCCCATCGAGGACGTCCGCGCGGACGATACCTGGGACATGGTCGGGATGGCCGGGACCGGCAGCAACGACATGGTGATCGAGGATGCCTTCGTTCCCGAGCATCGGACGCTCTCGATCGTCGGCATGATGACGGGTTCGACGCCGGGCACGGAGCTCTATGATGATCCCTTTTACACGTTGCCGATGCTCCCCTTTCTCTACTGCGAAGCGATGCCCGTCTTTTCCGGTGGGTTGCGCGGGGCCGCGGAGGCGTTCGACGGTCTGATCAAAGACCGAGTCTCGACGTACAGCCAGGCGAAGTTGGCGGAGCAGCAGCTCGCCCACGTCTATCTGGGCGAGGCGCACACCGATGCGGATGTCGCCGGGATTCTGGTTCGTGAGCAGATCCGTCGCACGCTTGAGATCCATGCGTCGAAGGGGGCGGCCGGGTTTGATCTCGACGCCCGCCTACTGCTCAAGGGGCAGTCTGGATATCTCGTCGACCATTGCCGACGCGCGACCGCGGAGATGATGCGTCACGCGGGTGCCCGCGGATTCAGGCGGGACGAACCTGTTCAGCGTTTCGCGCGGGATCTTTCGATGGTCGCGAGTCATGCCTTTTGGGACTGGGACGTCGCGCGCGAACAGATTGGGCGGAACCGGGTCGGTCTCGAACCGACCTATCCGCTGCTCTAGATCTGTCGACTCTCGCCGGTCGACTTCGTTAGGCGACGAGTTCGATCCCGAATTCGCGTCGGATTTCGTTGAGTGGTATGTCGAGATAGGCGTCGTGATCCGCGAAGGGCCACGGCTTCTTCATGCGGCGGGCGCGCGCGATGGCGCGGAGTACGGCGGGGATCGATTGGATCGAGACGCGCGCGGTTTCTAGGTAGCCGATGTCCTGGAGCAACTCCTGGGCCGCGGGCTCACGAAGATAGTCGACGTATTCGCGCCAATGGATGTCGGCTCCTGCGAAGGTCCATGTGTCGGCCAGGACCTCGTGCCGGAGTTCGGTTGAGAGGCCGAATACGACGTGAATCCGGTCGTGATTGTGGAAGAGGGCGGCGACTCGCTCTCCCCGCGTTCGCGTGAGTTCTTCTTCATCCAGGAAGCCCGGTCGGGCGTTCGCCCTGCGGTACTCGTCGAGCCCTTCGCGGAGCGAGAGTTTCGAATCCGGGTCTTGATAGGCGCAGGCCATGTCCCGACCCCTTCGCTATTTCGCGGCGGCTCGGCTCGCGAGAATTTTTCCAAGAAAGAGCGTCTGCTCCGGGTCCATCCGACCGACGGGGGAACTCGAATACGTCGAGGCCATGACCCGACCCGACTGGGTCAAGATGAACTCCGTCGGCTCGATATGGTCCTTGCGATCGTTCCACCAGGCCCCCATCGCGTCGCCGACTTCCCGGCCGACGCCATAGGCGACGGGGAAACCGAGATCCGCGGCGACTTCGAGCGCCTGCTCCTCTGGCTGACTGGTCGCGGCGAGCAGGCTGAATCCCAATTCTGAGAACGCATCACGGCGTTCTTCAAAGCCGGCCATGAGCCGGCGACAGAAGGGTCACCAATGTCCGCGATAGAAGAGGACAATTTGGTAGGGCGTCGCGATTCCATCCGGCAGCGTCAAGGAACCACCGCCTCCCGCGAGCGTAAGGGAGATCTGCGGAAAGGTGTCGCCGGGGCTGAGCATTGGGGTCATGGGCCTGGTCCTCCTGCAAGGAGCCTATCCCAGGGCCTTCGTGATGGCGCGCGACTCGGTCCCTCTTGGCCGTTCCGCTCGGAACCGGCGCCGAGAATGGGGTGTTCGGATCCGTACCGGGCTGACAGGGGGTGTCGAGGAAACGTCGCTTTCTGAGGGGGCGATTCGACGGACGGGCCGCCTTCGGACCATCGCGGGATGACCTGAAGAAAAAAATGCGCGTTTTCCTCCAGGGGGCGGAAGTCCTTGAGAATGAAGAGAAAATCGTTCGATCTGTATAGGCTTTGGGCTTTGAAAATCGAAAAATCAGGCGTTTGCCCCATTAAGTTGCGCGTCTTGGCACGCGTCGTGCTTTTAGACCTCTTTGTAACGACGGCGGAACCGACGCCCGGGCTCCAGGAGGTGGAGCACGGTTCCCCCGCGAAATGGAAGAGAGACCCATGGAAGCCCTTGATCACTTTGCCCAAGCCGACGGCGGCCCGATTCCGCCCGACCTCAAAGAACAGGTCGTCCTCGAGCACGAACCGCTCATTCGGTACATCGTGAACCGCCTCGCGGTTCGCCTGCCAAACCATATCGACCTCGATGACCTCTACAGCACCGGCGTGATCGGGCTGATGGATGCGATCGACAAGTTCGACCCCGGTAAGGGATGTAAGTTCAAGACCTACGCGGAGTTCCGGATCAAGGGCGCTGTGCTCGACCAGCTGCGATCCCTCGATTGGGTTCCGCGAAGTGTGCGCCAGAAGGGCCGCAAGCTCGAAGCCGCGTACAGTGAGACGGAGCAGCGCCTCGGTCGCGCCGCGACGGAAGACGAAGTGGCGGACTCGCTCGGTCTCGAGATCGATAAGTTCCACACGATGATCAACCAGGTACGCGGGATCTCTCTCGTCAACCTGGAAGAGGTTCGCGGCACCAACTCCGAAGGCGACAAGGCCGGCACTTTCGCCGATGTCGTTGAGGATGTCACGAGTGAGAACCCATTCGCTTCGCTCAAGACGATGGAGACCAAGCACGTTGTCTCCGACACGATCGAATCGCTCCCCGAAAAGGAACGCCTCGTCGTCTCGCTCTACTACTACGAAGATCTCAACATGAAAGAGATCGGCAA
>Ga0316209_1000719_pt1 | contig 48465 bp, 46 predicted proteins | sample 6monopyrite_MG_FD_204945 | JGI IMG/M metagenome (GOLD analysis project Ga0316209, IMG submission 204945) | Microbial mat bacterial communities from mineral coupon in-situ incubated in ocean water Damariscotta River, Maine, United States -... | ecosystem: Environmental > Aquatic > Marine >...
GCCTGAGGGGGTGTGAACAAAGCTTGCGGCCTTGTCGTCACCGCCATGAATCTGATCGTAGGCCTGGTGCGCGGCGAGCATCTCGTCGGGCGAGTGAAGTACATTATAGCTAAGCAAAAAGAGCAGATTGCTGTGTGCAACAGCAAAGTCGGGTTGTAATAACAATGCTTGTTGGTAGTGTTCCAATGCGGCATCGCTGTGACTTAGCGCCCTTAGAATATTGCCCAGGTTATTGTGTGCTTCTGCATAGTCTGGTTTAAGCGTTAAAGCTTTTTGTAGATGATCTAAAGAATTTTTATATTGGCCAATATTTTTAAGGGCGTTAGCTAAATGATAATGAGCTTCTGCAAATTCAGGTTGTAGTGTTAGAGCTTGTTGATGATGTTCCAGCGCAGCATCATTTTTTTTCAGATCCTGGAAGAGAATGCCGAGGTTATTATGCGTCTTGGCGCTGTTGGGCTGGAGTGCCAGAGCCTGTTGATAGTGTTTTAGGGCTGTCTCTGATTGGCCTAAAGTCCTTAGAGTATTTCCCAGGTTATTATGAATTTCAGCGGAGTCTGGTTGCAAGGAAAGGGCTTGTTGGTAGTGCTCTAAGGCAGAATCATGTTGCCGAAGATCATTTAAAGCCTTGGCCAGATTGTTGTGTGCCTCTGCATAATTTGGTCGGAGAGAAAGTGCTTTTTGGTAATGAGGTATTGCATTTTTAGCATGCTCTTGCTGGTTTAGAGCATTACCTAAATTGTTGTAAGCTTCTGCATAGTTAGGTTTGATCTTAATGGCGCGTTGATATTTTTCTGCGGCCTGTTGATATTGTTGTTGCATAGACAGGGCAAGACCCATGTCATTCCATGCCTCGGCATAATCGGATTTGAGTGCCAAGGCTTTTTTGTAGGCGGTTATAGCATCATTAGGTTGGTTAAGGGCGCGGTATACCAGCCCCAAGTTGAGATGATATAAGGGATTTTTGCGTTGATGCGTGATGGATTTTTTTATGAGATCAACGGCTGCTTTATAATTCCCGCATTGATGGGCGAGGCCACCTAATCGATGTAATGCTTCATGGTGATTAGGTTGTTGCTGGAGTATTTGACGGTAGATTTTTTCAGCTTGTTGCAGCTGGCCTGCCTGGTGGTGCTGAATGGCAGTTTGCAGGGTTTGCTTGAGGCGGTTCTGATTATTTGAATTCATGGTGATAATAGAATTCCTACGCGGTCATCTGGGAATACGGTGTTGTTGGAAAAATAACCAGAATCTTTTTAAACGGTTATAGGCTGTCGCGTTACAGTGAGTTAGGCCTATTATACCAGTCAGGTGCCATAGTTGTTTTGATAATCGAGAATCTGATTCAGCGCGTCAGACATATTTGATTTTTCAACCAGGTATTCTTTGAGGCTGTCGAGATTAACAATATTAGAAACCTGAATGCCGAATTCTTTTTCTACCTCCTGAATTGCTGAAGTAGTACTTTGGCCGCGTTCCTGCCTATCCAGCGCTATAGCTACGCCGGAGAAACTTGCCTGAGCGTGTTTGATAATATCAACAGATTCGCGCACAGAGGTGCCGGCTGAGATGACATCATCTATTACCAGTACACGATCTTTCAATGGTGCGCCAACGATAATGCCCCCTTCACCGTGATCTTTGGCTTCTTTGCGATTGAAGGCGTAGGGTACATTGATCTGATGTTGGTCATTTAGTGCGATGGCTGTGGCGACGGCTAGTGGTATGCCTTTATAGGCAGGGCCAAATAGCATGTCGAATTCGACGCCGGAGTTGTGGATGGACGCGGCATAATAGCGCCCCAGGCGTGCGATGGCATCGCCGGTATTAAACAGGCCGCTGTTGAAAAAATAGGGGCTGTTGCGCCCTGACTTTAAGGTGAATTCACCAAAGCGTAATGCGCCACTGGAAATGACAAAGTCGAAAAAATCGCGTTGATAGTCCTGCATGAGAAATCCTGTGCTAAAGGTTGATAGGGGTAGTCTGTTATTCAGGGCGATGTGGTGTTGCAGCTCTTGAGAACATCATTACCGCTGATGTTATTGATTCTACATTAATCTGACACAGAGATCCTTCACTGGCGTTCAGGATGACAAGTGTGCGTAGGGTGGCAGGTTTATCTTGTCATCCTGAACGCCAGTGAAGGATCTCTTGTTTTGGGGTGTAATCAAAAAGAGTCTAAAGACTTGCTGCCTTGAAAAACGCCTCTTCTTCTTCATCGAGCTGTTGTACGCCTTCGCGAAACTGAGGAAAGGCTATGTCCTCGAGTGTATCTTTTATTTTTTCAGGCTTAGTATCTTCATGTAATGGCTCGATTAATAGCCCAATGTTGTTGTCGGCATGCAATGTTTGAAAGGTATACATTGAAATATTTGGCAGTGTCATGGCGATATAGAGGTTACCTGGTATGGGTTCGGGTGACAGGATGGCGAGTTTAATATCACCGATACGTAGCGCAGCATTTTGATTGAGCTGGTCACTAAAAAGAGCGGGGTAGAGGCGGTACAGCCATGAGCGGTTGTGAACAAGACCATCCATTGCGGACAGGCCCGACAATAATGCTCGGCCACTGTCGTGTAGATCGTATGAGACTAGTGTGGGTTGTTTGTCCTGATCCAGTGCCAAAATGTGCTGGCCTGGATAGGGCAAATCACCTGTGATAATGGTATGTGGTGAGCCGATGACGCGGTCCAGCGATTGAAAAACCAGTTCTTGAAGGATGTCATTTGAGATTGATGAGGTATTAGTAATATGAATGTTCATGATCATCCTCGTTGTTTATTAGTGAACGTATTGAAGTGCGCGTTTGTTTTGCTTGCCATTGCTCAAGATCCTGTTGTATCAGTTCGGCAATGTTTATCATCTGATTTTCGGGATGTTCACTTTCCAGCTGGCTATAGCTGGCAGGTAAATGGCCTAAAAATTTTTGGATGGCGATGGCAAGAGTTTTGTAACAACGTTGTGCAGTTTGCTTGTCCTCAGCATCAACAATATTAATACCGATGCAATGAGTGCTGAGGCTGCCAAGGTATTTTTTGATACAGATAAACGCGTGTCGCATACCTGCTTTGCTGGCAATGACCGGAATTAACAAGGTGTGGCAATACTGTTTGGATTGTTTGCTGACTTTGCCTGGTAAGATTAACTGAATGTCAGGATTTTTTTTCTCTTGTGTGTTTGATGTGAGAGAGGTCGGTCGAATCAAAGTATGGCAAGGTGTAGAACCTCTTTCGTCGATGATATCTGTGGCAATGCCAAGTTCGCCTAGAAATGCTGTAAGGACATAATGTGGGAAGCTGCTGTAGAGAGGGGTAGCGATTGCAAGTTTGTAAGGAAGTTGTTTGTTTTTTTGTTTTACCTCATCACGATGATCGTTGTTTTTATCATTGTCATCCAGAAAATGATGGCTGATTTCCGCCAGACGTTGTCTGGCGGTGATGGTAGGTTCATCCGTCATCGTTTCAGGCAATCACAAGTTGCGGCGCTTCGACTTTTAATAGTGAATTGAGCTCCCCGTAACTGTTGAGTATTTGTTGAGAGTTATGGGGGTCCTTTATCCATTTACCATCAATAATAAGGCGATATTGATAAGTTCCCGGTGCGACATTGAGTACTTTGTGGATCAGGCCATTCACCTGCTGTGAGACGACATTGTGATCAGGTATCCAGTTGTTAAAATCGCCTGCTATTTTTAGGTCTTGTCCTTTAACATATTTGTAGGTCAGGGTGAGTTTAGTGCTAGTGCTAGTGCTTGTTTCTTGTTTGATGGTATTTGCTGTGTTGGCATTGTTATCTGTAGCGACGGGTGTCTCTTCGCCAGGTTTTTCTTCAGCATTTTGTAATAATTCAGCGATACGTTGGTAAGTGTCTGCCATTAATACGCGCGATGAAGAGCAAAGACGAATGTAGTTGTCAGCTAATCGACTGTAGTCTGAGCTGGCCAGTGAATTATATTCGTACTCAATGATGGGCAGGCCTTTGAAGGCAGCTTCTTTTATGCGGGTTGTGTAATGAATGGGGGTGGTTATCACCTTGTCCTGAAAGCGTTCGCTGATCTCATCTAGAATGAGTTTTGTGAAACGAGTACGGTAGTCAACCATCGTGGGAAGAATGTTGATAGGAATGTCGCGCTGATATTTTTCACTGATCAGGTTGATGGTGTCCGCCAATCGATCAATACCTTCCAGTGCATAAATACTCATGTCGACAGGTATTAATATACGCTCGGCCGCATGGAAAGCATTGAAAGCCAGTAGGCTTAATTGGGGTGGGCAGTCGATAATTGTGAAATCGTAGCTTTCGCTATTAAGTAGCGTTTCAAGGTGAAACGTTAGCTGTTTATCTTTGTCATTAAAATCATTGAGCAGGTGTTCTACTGCGGCGAGGGAGATAGTGGCGGGGATTAAATCGATGCCGGGATAAACATCTTTTTGGATAACATCGTTAATTTCCGCGTCGTGAAGCAGAACTTCATACAGGCCGTCGCAATCTTCACTATGCTGCCCTAAGCCCAACGAGGCATGCCCCTGAGGGTCCATATCTATTAATAGTACGCGCTGGCCTTTTTTTGCAAGGCAGGCTGATAGATTGATTGCTGTTGTGGTCTTACCGCATCCACCCTTTTGGTTGGCAATGGCGATTGTCGTCATGTTGCCTCCTCCATTCAGTATGATTATAGAAAGACAGCTTTTTGTTGTGGTAACGTTTTTTAATAGGCTCAACTTATGAGCATGAGCGCTTTTTTATGCCTCCTTAAATAATTCGAGGAATGACTCGGGAAAGAGTTCTTGTTGTTGTTGTGCACTTTTGTCGCTGCTTTTTTTGATGGCTTGTTGGCTGTCTCGTACCAGCTGGGCTACCGGAAAAATCCATTGCTGCCCACTTAAGGTGTCGAAAGCTGCCCCTTCATGCATAACGATAATGACGTCGCCGGTGGCCACCAGGGTCATTTCGTGTAGCGGAAAAGGCAATGTGGGTAAATAGTCGCGCAGAGATTGTATCGAGCGACGAATCTGTTGAACTGAAACACCGGCATCAATCAGTTGTTTGATCGTGCGTAAAATAATGAGATCTGTGAAGGTGTAACGAGCATGTCCGCCGATGCTGCAAAGCGAAGGAGATAGCAATTCCGTCTTGCGCCAGTAGGCAAGTTGCCTTTGACTGACACGTGTAATGGCCGTGACCTGTCGACTTGTGAACACAGCGTTGTCCATATGTCGCCTTCTCCGCAACCGGTAGAATGCGGCCAGTTTGCGCTTAAAAATGTCAATGTCAAGAAAAAAATCGACAAAAACGAAGGAATTTGTCGATTTTAGCTAATAATGTGACAATATGTGCCAATGATTTCTAGATTTGATCGGAGTGTTTGATGCGAGTTATATCTGTAAATACAAATGGTATTCGGGCGGCAGGTCGCAAGGGTTTTTATGATTGGTTGGCTGCGCAGAATGCCGATGTCATTTGTATTCAAGAAACAAAAGCTCAGCAGCATCAATTAACTGACTCACTTTATCACCCTGAGGGCTATCACTGTTATTACCACGATGCCGAGAAAAAGGGCTATAGCGGAGTGGCGGTCTATAGCCGTCATGAGCCGGATGCGGTCACTGTCGGGATAGGCTGGCCCGAGTTTGACAGTGAGGGACGCTATTTGCAGCTGGATATTGGCAAGCTGAGTGTCGCATCGCTTTATATGCCGTCGGGTTCGAGCAGCGAATTGCGTCAGTTGGTGAAGTTTGAAGCCATGGACTACATGATGGCCGAGTTGAAGAAATTTTGCTGTAAAAAGCGTGAATTCATTATTTGTGGTGACTGGAATATCGCTCATAAAAAAATAGACATTAAGAACTGGCGCGGTAACCAGAAAAATTCAGGTTTTCTGCCTGAAGAGCGTGCCTGGATGGATGATTTGTTCGGGCCAGTGGGCTTTGTTGACGCTTTCAGGGAAGTGAATCAGGAAGAGCATCAATATACATGGTGGTCTAATCGCGGTCAGGCGTGGGCGAATAATGTCGGTTGGCGGATCGATTACCAGGTGATAACGCCGGGTTTGAAAGAGAGCGTCAAGGCGGCGTCCATTTATAAGGATCAGCGTTTTTCTGATCATGCGCCGTTGATTATTGATTACGATTATTAGCAGGTATTTTTACGCGATATTCTATAGTTACCATGTCATCCTGAGTGCAGCGAAGGATCTCATGCCACCTGACTAAAAAGATTCCTCACTGTCGTTCAGAATGACAGCCTCTCTCTGTGTCATCCTGAGTGCAGCGAAGGATCTCATGCTACCTGGCTAAAAAGATTCTTCACGGTTGCTCAGAATGGCAGCCTCTCTCTGTCATCCTGAGTGCAGCGAAGGATCTCTGCTATCTGGCTAATAAGATTCTTCACGGTTGTTCAGAATGACAGGTGGGCGGTAATCCTTTTACCCCTGGACTAAATCAGGCGTACTGACGAATGCGGTATAACGCGAATTCTGCAAACAGGTTGGGTATTGCACGCATGGCTGCGTTGCTATGGTGTTGATGATTGACAAAACTGCGTTGCAAAATCTCGATGTTGCGGCTGTGGCAAAGGCTTTCGAAATCATCGATGGAACACAGGTGAATATTCGGCGTGTCGAACCATTGTTCAGGAAGATTGCGTGAAATGGGCATGCGTCCACCTATAACCACCTGTAATCTATTTTTCCAATGACCAAAATTTGGGAAGGTGACGATTCCTTCTTTGCCTGTACGTAGCATTTCATCGAGTAATCGTCCGGGTTCATGAACGGCTTGCAGGGTCTGGGTTAGCACAACATAGTCAAAGGTGTTGTCATTGATGTTAGTTAAACCGTCGTTAAGGTTGGCCTGCATAACATTGACGTTAGCAGTGATAGATTTGACGATTTTAGCCGGTGAAATTTCCAGTCCATAACCGATGACCTCACGTGTGTCACGCAGGTGCGCAAGCAGTGTGCCGTCACCGCAGCCAAGATCGAGCACGCGACTGCCGGGATGTATCCATTCACTGATGATGTCTAAGTCGGGCCGTAATGTCATTTTCCGCTTTCCTGGATGCCGATAGGAATATGGTTCATATAGGCGCTGAAGACTTCCTGGTAATAGGGTATTGGTAGCAAGAATGCATCATGTCCGGTAGTGGCTTCGATTTCGGCATAACTGACCTGCTTGTTATTGTCGAGTAGAGGTTTGACGATTTCCTGGGAGCGCGTTGGTGAGAAGCGCCAGTCACTGGTAAATGAAATGACCAGAAAGTGAGCGCTGACATGATCGAAGGCTTTGCTAAGATCATTGTCGTATTCGCTGGCAGGATCGAAATAGTCCAGCGTTTTGGTCATGAGCAAATAGGTGTTGGCATCAAAACGTTCCACAAAAGACTGACCCTGATAACGTAGATAACTTTCTATTTGAAAGTCGACATCAAAGCCAAAATTTAACTTGCCTTCGCGAAGTTCGCGACCAAATTTGGCGCGCATTTCATCTTCTGAAAGATACGTAATGTGTCCCAGCATGCGAGCCAGCATTAGTCCTCGTCGTGGTACAACATCGTGCTCATAATAATGACCTTGGTGAAATTCAGGGTCGGCCATGATGGATTGGCGAGCCACTTCGTTAAAAGCGATATTTTGGGTTGAGAGTTTGGGTGCCGCGGCAATCACGACTGCATGACGTATACGGTCTGGAAAGTCGATGGCCCACTGCATTGCCTGCATGCCACCGAGGCTGCCGCCAATAACGGCTGCCCATGTTTCGATGCCGAGTTCATCGGCGAGCCGTGCTTGGCTGATAATCCAGTCTTTAACGGTTACGAATGGAAAGTCAGGGCCGTAGGGTTTATTCGTTTCTGGGTTGTTTGAAACAGGGCCGGTTGAGCCCTTGCAGCCGCCGAGATTGTTTGAGCTGACGACGAAGAAGCGGTTGGTATCAATGGGTTTGCCCGGGCCGATGTAATTATCCCACCAGCCAGGTTTACGATCATCCATTGAGTGGTAGCCTGCGGCGTGATGGTCGCCCGATAAAGCATGGCAGATCAGTATGGCGTTGTCTTTTTGCGCATTAAGCTGGCCGTAGGTTTCAAAAGCGAGGTCGTAATACGGCAGCTCACGCCCGCACTCCAACGCTAAAGGCGAGTTAAAATGCATCGTTTGCGGAGAGACTAAACCAACAGAGTTATCGGGAATGACGTCGGGCATGAATGATTGTTTGCATGGTGAATAACGGACTTATGAGTGTAAACACAGTGTTGTGTAGGCGCAACTGATGATGCTGATTTTATGCAGGAAGTGGGCACGATAAAATACCCGCAAGTTCCACGGGTTTTAATAAATAGGGATGGTTACGACGATGGAGGCAGGCTATTTTGCAGTGTGCTGCGCATGTTTTGTAGAGCGGATGCTTGTTCATCGAGAGCGGCTCGACGGGATTTAAGCTCCTTGACCTGAAGATCGAGGGTGTTGCGCGAGTTTTTTATCTTATTCAAATTATCCATGTGCAGTTCTATATCATCACGTTTTTCTTGAATCTGGATGATCAGTGGGTTGATCATGTCTTTGAGCCAGAGGTCTGCATTTTCATGGCTTCGAACAAAAATATTGCGAGCATGGCTTACCAGAGTGATGAAGAATTTTTTGACAACAAAGCTTTGCTCGCTGACTGTTGTGACGGTGCTGTTACGAAACTCTTCGCCTTTTAAATAGAGCTCGTTGAGCTCATCTTTAAATTTTTTGAGTGGGAAGGGTTTAGGTTCGGACATGACTACGCCGTGTTCGTCATGAAATTTTTTGTAGATACCCAGCATTAATTTGTGGGTTTGATCCAGCTGACGTTCGGCAATAAGCATTGCGTCCCGTGAGCTTTCAAAAAAGGTACTCATACCTTTTTTCATGCCGTTAGTGGTCCAGCTGCCGGCCATAACTTCGCGGGTTTTTTTGATCAGCTCATCGATGGCATTGCCGCCGAGTGTTGAAAACAGGTTTTTTGCCTGAAGTGCGAGTTTTTTACGGCTGGCCTGAAAGCTGCGTACGCTTTCATAATAGGCGACCTTTTGTACCTTGGCTTTTTGTATGAGTTGCTGGATAACATCGTCGTTATTGCCACGCAAAGTGTTCAGCTCTTCGAGTTGATTGGTGATTTCCTGTAAATGGGTGGCGATGGGGTTGTAACTGTCATCGATAATTTTATCCATGCCGGCAATAATGTTGTGCCAGATGACATGTTGTTTTGCAGGTAAGATTTCATTGGCAAGTAAGGACTCGAGTGTTAACAGCTGGCTTTGTTCGAGCAGCGGTTGGTTGCCTTTGATCTTTGCGAGCAAGCCTTTTTGAGCTGAAACAGGGAAGACGTTAATGGGTTCAATGCCGAGCATGGCTGCACTGGAAATACGTTGTTCTTCAATTGAAGCCGCCACCGCATCGTCTTCTTTCATTTCATCCCATAATGTATCCATTTTGTTGAGCACCGCAACCAGCCCGCTTTGCTTTTTGTTGCGATAGGCGACGATATGGTTTTGCCAAATGTCCATGTCACTTTTAGTGACGCCGGTATCCGCTGACAAGATAAAAAATATAGCTTGAGCGCTGGGTAACATGTTTAACGTTAATTCTGGTTCGCTGCCCAGTGCATTGAGCCCCGGAGTATCGATAAGTACGAGACCTTGTTTCAACAAAGGATGAGGGAAGCTGATGATGGCATGACGCCATACGGGTATTTCTACCTGTTCTGGAACTTTACCGCCAATATTATGGATTTCTTCATTGTAGAGTCCCAACTCAGTTGCTTCTTGAAGTGAGACCATTTTTGTTTTGACGACTTCAGCAAAACTTTCCACCATTTCATCGGGCGAACTAATATTGAGCGGAAAGTGTGTCCAGTAATTGTCTTCGCGTTTGAGATCGGAAAGGCTGACGTCGCTGAGTCGAGTTTCAATGGGCAGCACTTTGATATAGGATTCGTCGGCGACTTGGTCGTAGAGCAGTTCGGTTGGACACATCGTTGTCCGTCCCACCTCTGATGGCAGTAGACGACGGCCGTGATCGGCAAAGAAAATAGCGTTAATTAATTCGGTTTTGCCACGGGAAAATTCGGCGACAAATGCGAGGGTGAGTCGGTCGTTATTAAGGGCTTCAAGAGCTTCGTAGATACGTAGCTCAAGTTCTGGGTTGCTCATGCCATGCTTTTCGAGCCACAGTTTGTATTCGTTGATCGTGCTGGTTAGATCGACCTTCCAGTCAGAAAAGGCCTGCATTTGGCTTTTGAAGCGACCTTGCTGTGCAGCCTGTTTTATATCCAAAGCATTTGATGACATCTTAAAAATTGCCCGTGAATTACTCGTTTATAACCGATTTTATGATTAATCTTCTACTGTTATCGGAAGAGACGGGGGTTTTCTGAATATATTTATGCGTTATTCTGATGATGATATTTGCTGTCTGAGTAATTGTTTATTTATGGGGGCGCTATTTTAAAAAGTGATAAGCGATTGATATATTGGATAAAGCAAGGCTTTAAATGCTTTTTCGAAGCATTTAGGGTGTGTGATGGAAATTTATAAGCAATCAGGCCATGCTAGGCCTACGCACTGTTGCGCAGCTAAAAGGTGACCGTTGTATTGGGTCTGATTTTTAACTAATGGAACAGTGGAAAATTTTTAGCTGCTGGACGGCGGCTCGTATTGGTCTCCCACAGTTATTTCAATTAATTGACTGTCGGTACGTGCGCCATCGCTGGCTGTGACTTCCACCGAATAGATGTTGTTTCCATCACTATCGCTGGGGCTCTCATAGTTGGGTGCGCGGGAAAAACTTAATTTGCCACTTATCGAGTTAATTATAAAGTCATTTGCGTCTACGCCGCCGGTGATATTAAAGGCCAATACGTCATTATCCGCATCTATAGCGGTGATTGGGAATAATTGCGTTGTGTTTTCGGCTACTTCTGCGGAGTCGCGAGAGGTGATTTCAGGTGGACTAGCTGATAAGGCTACTGATGTGCTTGAAGAGATAGAGTTGGAATTATTTCCAGCTCCTGGGGTATCGGGTCGGCCGCCGCCGCCGCAACCTGCCAGCACAAGAAGCGATGAGGCAAATAATACAGCCCAGGTCGTGTTAGTAGCTTTCATTCTTTAAACCCTCATTTAAAGGTGGAGCGATCCGCGTCATGTCGGACTATTCTACTCTATTTAGCTGGCTTTTGGGTAATAGTTGTGCTGTCGTATTTGGTGTTCCCTTGTGGTAACTGGATTCAGGCGGGGGGAATGGCTCGGGTTTTAGCTTATTTCGGGAGGGAGTTTTGTTGGCGAGAATATCTGTAAGCGTTTGTTTTTGTTGGTTTCCCCTTTGAGTAGCAAGATGTTGGAGCGGGGGGCACCGAATGCTTTACTCAGGAACTTAACCAAATGTAGGTTAGCTTTTCCATCAACAGGGGGGCGCTGTTATGCGGATTTTCAGGTGTTCATTTTGAAAGCCAACTATCTCGTCACAGCTGGCGCGGGTCTGAATGCAGACGTTGATTATCAGCTTGGTTTTATCCCAGTGGTAACAGGCCATTACGGTCTGTAGTGGGATATTTTCCTGTGCAAGCCAAATATTAATCCTAGCAGCCACAGGTAGCTTAGACTGCCACCGCCGCCGCCAGAATTAGCCGCGAGCGCTTCTTTATTGAATTTTTCTATAAGTGATTGAACGGCAGTTGTTGTGGTGATGCTGTTGTCACTGGGCAGGGATTCGTTTTGATCCGATGAGGCGCTAACGGTGGTGACCATGTTGCTGCCAATTAAGGGTGTGTCCGGTGACAGGGTAATATTTATGATGGACGCTGTGGAGGGCGATAAATCTCCCAGCTGGCAGGTGATTTGTGTGGCTACAAGGTTGCAGTTATTACCTACCCCGTCCCAGGTGACGTTGGCCAGAAAATCGATAGTTAAATTGATGTTGGTAGCGACAAAAATGCCGTTATTCTGGACGATAATGTTATAGGTCAATGGGTCGGTTTCTGTGGCGATGTTTAGGTTTGCAGTGGCAGCGACGGTTAAATCGGTACCGGTGCTGATGATCAGGGCGCCATTGTCACCCGCAATCATAAATTTATTGTCAGTATCATTCCAGGTGATTGAATTCAGGTTGGGCAATGTGCTAGTCGGGTCATTAATGTCTATGACAAGTGGCGAGGGCGGCGGTATCGGGTTAGCCCAGTTAAGAGCGTCTTCGCTTAATAAAAGACTGTTTTCTTCGCCAACGGCAACATATTGGAGGCCGTTCCATGTGATGCCATACAGGTCAGGTAGTGTGTTGCTCTGCCCAGTGATGATGGATGGCAGGCTTGTCCAGCTACTTCCTGTATTGCTGCTAAATATTACGCCACCATTGGCAACCACTATGAAACGAGTACCGTCCCAGGTGACAGCGTTGAGCTGGGTGCTTCCTGTTCCTGTATTAGTGGCTGTTATCCAGGTTGCTAGATCGTTGGATGTTTGGACGATTCCGTTATCACCGACAACGAGGTATATTGCCCCGTTTCCGCTAATGCCATTCCAGCCAATACCGTTCAAGCTGTTGGCAATGTTTGAGGTTGTTATTGCCGTCCATATGAGGCCATCGGGACTGGTAACGATTTGGTTACCGTTTCTGATGGCGACAAAAGCGGGCGTTGGAAGTGAGCCGTTCCAGAAAACATCATTGAAGTTGCCCATATTAGCTGTTTGAGGAGCAGTCCAGGCAAAGCCGTCACTGCTGGTATAAACGTTTGTTGTATTAGTGACGGCCAGATACTGGTTGCGATCGCCATCCCATGCGATACCTGAAATATCATCGATGTTCCCTGAGATAACATCAGCGAGCTGACTTGGCGCGGTTCCGGAGAGAATCTTATTGATGCCTACGGCTATAAATTGTGTGCCGTCCCATGTGATGCTTCTTAAGCTGCTGGAGCTGCTGTCCAGGTATGTTTCTATGCTCCAGTTAGTGTTGGGATTGCTTGCGCTGAGTACAGTACCTTTAGACCCAACGGCGACATAGATTGAGCCATCATAGATGACATCTCTGAGGTTTTCAGTGGAGGAAGAAGGCCTTAGTGACCAGCTATTAATGCTCGCGTCCGAGCTGGTGTAAATGTTTCCTTTGTCGCCGACAACAACGTATTGCGTCCCGCCATCCCATAGAATGCCTTTAAAAATCGCAGTCCCAACAGCCTGTTTTTGCCAGTCTATGCCGTTGCTGCTCGTCATGATAATGCCTTCAAAACTGTTGCCGGTGCTTTTTGTGCCTCCACCTACAGAAATAAATTGTCCATTGGCCCAAATGACGTCCCACATCGGTTTCCCTGTGTTGTTATTGCCGGCTGTCCAATTAGTTCCATCGGGGCTATGGGCAGTGATGCCTGTGTCTCCTACGACGAGGAACAGGCTGCCGTTCCATGCTACAGCACGGTAACGAGTGATTTCATTGTTACTTTCTAAGTCGGGGTGTTTGAAAATAGTGGTGTTCCAGTCAGTTGCGTTGTTACTGGTTAAAATTATCCCGTTGCTACCGACTACTACATAGAGGCTACCACTGCCGTTAACACCGTTCCATGCGATGCCTGTTAGGTCGTAAGTCACTCCTGAGTCTTGCACTTGCCACTGGTGGCTATCGTTGCTAGTTAATATACTGCCAGAGTTTCCGACTGCGATCTTATTTCCATTTACTGAAATAATGTCATTTATGGTTCGAATGCCCGGTAAAGGATTGACCAATTGCCAGGAATTGCTAGCATGGCTGCCTGCAAATGTAGATTCATAGCCGGGTAAAATTAGCAGTGCCACCCATAATAAGATGAGAAGTAGGTGTCGCGATTTTCTGGTATCAGTAATAGTCATGGGTAATTGATACTGTTTAGTTGTTTGATTCGGCTGGTCTAGAGCTGGCTTCCCGGGTGTTAGCTTCTCTGGTTTTTGGGTGTTTGCGCCATTAGATGGCAGCTGTTAGAGGCGGATAGCCCTGGGGCGAAAACAGCTTGAGGATTTAAGCTGATTACAGTACATGCCCAAAATTATACAGTGGCGCTACCAGCAAAATCTTTAGCAATTGTATAACAATTAGCACCAAAATTGGGGAAAAATCAAAGCCTGAGAAGGGCGGCAGTATACGTCTGGCCGGTCTCATGATGGGTTCGTTAAGGCAATAAAGTAATGAAATAACAGGGTTTTGTGTCTGTGGGCCAACCCAGCTCAGGATAATTTGGGCGAGGATGGTGATCTGAAACAGGGTTAATGTGAGAGAGATCAGTTCGGCTGAGGCGAGCACAAATAGTCCGAGTGGCTGGAAGCTGAGCCCCAGTGCGACGTGTTTGAGCGCCAGCGCGATGAGCTGAATGATCATTAATAATACAATTGATGCGAGGTCAATACCGGCAATGCTCGGTATGATACGGCGCAAAGGTCGCAGCGGTGGGTTGGTGGCCTTAACTAGAAACTGGCTGATGGGATTGTTGAAGTCCGCGCGAACCAGTTGAAATAGAAAGCGCAGTAATACCAAAAACAGGTAGATGCCAAAAACAGCATCGATTAAATATACAGCGGCGCTGCTTATGTATTGATTATCCATCTGATTTTCCGAGTATTTTTGATAATTCGGCAGCGCGGTCAGAGGCTGCTCGAAGGGTATGTTCAAGTATGCTGTGCATATTGGCATCGCTGAGCACTTGTAATGCGCGCTCAGTGGTGCCGCCTGGCGATGTTACTTTTTCGCGTAGCGTGGCGGTGCTGTCAGGACTTTCAATGGCCATTTTGGCTGCGCCCAAAGCGGTTTGCAGAGTTAGCAGGCGAGAAGTTTCGGCTGTCAGCCCAAGTTGCATGCCCGCTGCCTCAATTGCTTCCATGAAGTGGAAGAAATAAGCGGGGCCGCTGCCGGATAAAGCGGTAACGGCGTTAATCATTTGTTCTTCTTCAAGCCACAGCGTAAGGCCGACAGCGTTTAAAATAGATTCGGCCTGATCGCGTTGTTCTCGGCTGACATTTTCATTGGCGTAAAGGCCGGTTGCACCGCACTGCACCAATGATGGGGTGTTGGGCATGGCGCGCACAATGGCGGTTCCTTTGCCCAACCAGTTTTCAAGATCCTCGCAGAGAATGCCGGCAGCAATCGAAATCACTAACACCTTGCGATCTTTGCTCGACGCAGAAATGGTTTCGGCAAGTGCACGGCTGGCCTGGCCAATGACCTGAGGTTTAACCGCGAGAACGATGATGTCTGCATTGGCGGCCGCCTGTTCATTGTCGGCACTGGAATTGATGTTGAAAATTTCTTTGATCTGATGGCATTTTTGAGTATCAGAATCGGTAGCCCAGATGTGACTTTTCTCAAAGCCATTCGTGATCAGGCCTCCAATCAAGCTGCGAGTCATATTGCCGGCGCCAATGAAGGTAATAATAGGATCAGTCATAATGATGGTTGTTTAGCCTGCTTGTTTTTATTTATATAGTGTAAGTGTACCCGAGAAATGCGCCTGAGTGCAGGGCTTGATGTTTATAGGCTTTGCCGGGTGCCAAAAATACCTGTTCCGATTCTGACCATGGTCGCACCCTCCGCAATGGCGGCGTCCATATCGCCAGACATTCCCATTGAGAGTGTGTCGAGTCGCATTGGCAGTGTTGCATTGAACGTTAGCAATAATTGTTGCATGGCAGAAAACATTTTTCGTTGCTCTGTGGCATCGTCACTGTGTGAAGGAATCGCCATTAAGCCGCGCAGGGTGAGCCGGGGCAGTTTGCATATTTCTTTGGCTAACGTTAGAGCTTCAATAGTATTCGTACCAGATTTTCTGTCTTCCGCGCTGATATTAATTTGCAGGCAAATATTTAAAGGTGGCAGCTCAGTGGGTCGTTGCTCGTTGAGCCGCGCCGCAATTTTTAGTCTGTCGACACTGTGAACCCAATCAAAATGTGTGGCAATGGCACGGGTTTTATTGGATTGAATCGGCCCGATAAAATGCCATTCGATTTCAGGCAGGTTGAGAGCAGTTATTTTATCGAGACCTTCTTGTAAATAATTTTCGCCGAATGCCCGTTGTCCCGCTTGGTAGGCTTCACGTAATTTCTCTGCAGGCTGGGTTTTGCTGACTGCGATAAGTTGAACGCTGCTACTGTTGCGGTGATAACGTTGTTCAGCTGAAGAGATTTGTCTGCGCAGCGTTTCAAGGTTTTGGCTAATCGTGCGAGTCATTGTGATGAGCTAATAATTTATTAATTTAATAAATATCATACTTTAAACACGATACGATCGCATGTTGCAGCTTGTGTTTGAACTAAAGAGGCAGGTTTTTGTGCCGCTAGTGAAAATGAAACCTGAATCCATTAGCAAAAGGAAAAATTAACAATGGATATAGCTGAATTACTTGCCTTCGGCGTCAAAAATGATGCATCCGATTTACATTTGTCCGCCGGTTTGCCGCCAATGATACGTGTTGATGGCGATATGCGCCGTATCAATGTGCCTGAGCTTGACCATAAAACAGTGCAGAACATGGTCTACGACATTATGAATGACAAGCAGCGCAAAGGATTTGAAGAGACACTGGAATGTGATTTTTCATTTGAAATACCTCAGCTGGCGCGATTTCGTGTCAACGTGTTTAACCAGAATCGTGGTATCGGTGCAGTATTGCGTACCATTCCATCGAAAATTTTGTCGCTAGAGGATCTCAAGGCACCCATGGTGTTTAAAGAGATTGCTGATCAAGCGCGTGGCATTGTGCTGGTAACTGGACCAACAGGTTCGGGTAAATCAACGACGCTAGCAGCCATGCTGGATCATAAAAATAATTCTGAATACGGTCATATTCTGACCCTGGAAGACCCCATTGAATTTGTGCACGAAAGCAAAAAGTGTCTCGTTAATCAGCGCGAAGTACATCGTGATACTTTGGGATTCAGTGAGGCCTTACGGTCTGCATTACGTGAAGATCCGGATATTATTCTGGTGGGTGAAATGCGTGACCCGGAAACCATTGGGCTGGCATTGAGCGCAGCTGAAACAGGTCACTTAGTATTTGGTACCTTGCATACCAGCTCAGCTGCAAAAACCATTGATCGTATCATTGATGTATTCCCAGCGGCTGAAAAAGAAATGGTGCGCTCGATGTTGTCTGAGTCATTGCGTTCCGTTATATCGCAAACGCTGTTGAAAAAAGTGGGTGGCGGTCGAGTTGCTGCGCATGAAATTATGATTGCCACGCCTGCGATTCGTAATTTGATACGTGAAAATAAAATCCCACAAATGTATTCGGCAATTCAAACCGGCCAATCATTGGGGATGCAGACCCTGGATCAGTGTTTGGCTGAGTTGGTAGCGTCAGGTTTAACCACCAAAGAAGAAGCACGCAGTAAGGCGGCTAATAAAGATAGCTTCGCGTAATTCAGCGTTTTTTTATGGGCAACATTCTTGTTGCCCTATGTCCCCGTAAAAAGTCACAATAGACATCACCATTCAAAAATAGATCTGAGTGAAGCAATATCCTATGTTACAGGGAGGTGACAATGGAGAAGCACTATTACGTCTATCTGCTTACTAATCGCACTAATAATGTTCTGTATACAGGAGTAACGAATAACCTGTATCGCCGTGTTTTTGAGCATAAAAATAAGCGGGTGGAAGGTTTTACGAAAAAATACAACGTAAGCAAGCTGGTTTATTTTGAAGAAACGAGCGATGTACGAGAGGCTATTGTTAGGGAAAAGCAAATCAAAGGCTGGAAGCGAGAGAAAAAGAATAATTTGATAAATCGCTGTAATGCCGAGTGGCGTGATTTGAGTTGTGACTGGCTCATAGAGGTTGATTGAAGTGTTTGTATTGATTGTCGGTAATGATTCTGGTTGATGGTATGAGATTCTTCGCTGTCGCTCAGAATGACAGGGAGGGCGCAGGGTGACAGGAGAGAATGTCATTCTGAGGAACGAAGAATCTGCTCGCCGTTTACTGAGCTGCTTAGCGTAACAGCTGCACTTGCAAACACCGCGCGTCAGCTCTTTCCTCGAAGACTAATAATCGGCCAGCCTTTAGCTTCCGCATGCTGAAGCAGGGTGTCGTCGGGATCTACAGCTACAGGTTGTGTTACCCGTTCTAGTAGAGGTAAGTCGTTGTGAGAGTCGGAGTAAAACCAGCTTTCTGCCAAGTTCAATCCCGTTTGTTTTAACCATACTTCAAGTCGCTCAACCTTGCCGTGTTGAAAACAGGGTGGATCGATAATCTTTCCTGTATAAGCGTTGTTTATTATTTCCGGCTCAGTGGCTAGCAGATGTTCAACGCCAAGCATTGCGGCGATGGGCTCAGTGATGAAGCGGTTAGTGGCTGTGATGATGAGTAATGTTGCACTATCGTCTCTGTGTTGTTGCAGTAGTGCAGTGGCATCCTGTAGCAGGATAGGTTCAATCTTTTCTTTTAAATATTCGCTGCGCCATTCATGCAGTTGGGACAGCGGGTTGCTTGACAGCGGTTGCAGTGAAAAAGACAGGAATTCGTGGATATTCAGAGTCCCATCTACATATTCCTGGTAGAAGCGGTCATTTTCACGTTGGTAAACATCGCCATCGACAATGCCCTTTTCGATTAAAAACTGTCCCCAGAGGTGGTCGCTGTCACCGCCAAGCAATGTATTGTCGAGGTCAAAAATTGCGATTTTTTTTGTCATGCTAAGTATCTGAGTCAGCCTGAAAATAGATTAGGAATGCATTATACCGATCATAAGCTGAAGAACCATGATGGCTTGCCAGTGACTACCAGTAAAAATACCGTTGATATTTTGAGGATTTACCACTAATGCCATTGCAGCTTAGCCTCTATCTATGGGAGAATCATAGCAATTGGATTATCGTAACATGGTGTTTAAGTGATTGATTCACAAGGATACAGAGCAAATGTAGGTATCGTGCTAAGCAATGGCGGGGGTAAATTGCTGTGGGCGCGGCGCATCGGACAGGATGCCTGGCAATTTCCACAGGGCGGCATTACCCCTGATGAGACGCCAGAAGAAGCTATGTACCGTGAGCTGCGAGAAGAGGTCGGTCTCGGTGTTGAACACGTCAAAATTATCGGTAAAACGAGTGACTGGATACGTTATCGCTTACCCAAGCGCTTTATTCGTCATAACTCCAAACCGTTGTGTATTGGACAGAAGCAAATTTGGTTTTTGCTGAATTTAGTCGGCAATGAAAAACAAGTACGTTTTGATTGCTGTGACAAACCTGAGTTTGACCGCTGGTGCTGGATTAACTATTGGGAGCCAGTGGATCAGGTGGTTTCTTTTAAGCGACGCGTGTATTCCAAGGTGTTGAAAGAGTTTGCGCCGATAGTACAGCCTGAATTGATAACGGCTGAAAAACGCTAATTAGAGTTGTGTGAAATCCTTTTTTATCAGCTCTGGTGATAAAGGTGAGCATCATTTTGGGCGACAGAGAAAAACCTCTATTTGCTCAAGGAAATTACTCGTAAAGATTGTCCCAAGAAAGGAATTTTTTATGTTTTATGGTATCCCAAAAGAAAAACAAAAAGCATTTAAAGAGGCAATAGCGGTACTTCAAAGCGTCTACCCAGATTTATATGGTGCCGACATGTTGTTTTGTATGTGGCGTAATCTGTCGTTTAAAAATGATGAGTTGTTTATGAAAAGTTTTAAGTCTTGCATTAGAACTCAGCAAGAGGAAAGCTTGTTATGGAGGTTGCATGTGTTGTCGTGGGCGGCTAAGAATGCTCTAAATGTGGAGGGTGATTTTGTTGAGTGCGGTGTGTTTAAAGGATTTTGCTCAGCGGTTTTGTGTAAATATTTAGACTTTAATAGTTTGGATCGAAAGTTTTATTTATACGATACTTTTTCTGGGCTTCCGGAAGAAACCTCAACAAAGCGGGAGCGAGAGGCCTGGGATTATGCTGATTTTGACCCTGATGAGGTTTTAAAAGAGGTATTAGATGTTTTTTCAGATTATAAGAATGTAGAGGTTATAAAGGGAATGGTGCCTAATACGTTTCAGGAGTCATCACCAGAAAAAATTGCATTTTTACATATTGATATGAATTCAGTGCAGGCTGAAATTTTAGCATTGGAACATCTTTTTGAGAGGGTGGTGCCCGGTGGTTTCATTGTGTTAGATGACTTTGGTTGGGCATGCAATAAAAATCAAAATATAGCAGAAATGAAGTTTATGAATGAAAGGCAGCACCAAGTGCTAGAGTTGCCGACTGGTCAGGGTGTTATTCTTAAGCATGCGTAGTTTTGCCGTTATGTTGTTGATTTAATGTGACTTCAATTTTAGGCGCGACTCATATCGTTAATGTTGAAGTTGTTGTAGCAAAGATGACGTTTAAAAAGTGACCCCGAAAAACAAAAAAACTAAGACAAAGGGTTTGTTGTGACGAGCATTCCGAATTGGTTTGTATTTTTGTTGGTCAATGCTCTGGCGCTTTATTCCTCATACTGTTTTGCCGGTTATTTACTTAGGCGCAATTCCCAAACTTCTTTGACCTTAGTTGCTTCCGGTATCATCTATTTTGTTCATTTGACGCTTGTGGTTTTGGTGCTCGGTGTTGTTGTCCGCAAGTTGAATGTTGTGACGGTCACAGGCCTCAATGTGCTGGTTTCATTAGCATTGATTTATTATTTTCGAAGTTATTGCCAATCGCTATGGCAATCGATCAAAGGTTTTTTTTGTAGTCTTATTGCGCAGCGCGATATTTTCACACTGCTTGTGCTTTCCCTGTTTGTTATTCAGGTGCTGGTATTACTGTTCAAGGTGGTCTGGTTGCCGCCCCATGTTTGGGATGTTTTTAATTATCATCTTCCTCCCGCAGTTGAATGGTACCAACAGGAACATATTCCTGCGGTAATTGATTCGCCAGTTGGACGTGTTAATGGTGCAACACTTGGCGTCACGGTGTTGAGCTACTGGTTTTTCATTTTTTTCCGTGATGATTCTCTCGTCGAATTACCTTCTCTGCTGTGGGCGTTGATGCTTGTTCCGGTGAGCTACGCGGTATTGAGGCAGTCCGCTGTCTCTCAGAGTTGGTCAATAAAGTTTGCGGTGGTTATTTTCTTTTTGCCGATCGTGTTGATGCAAGCGGTAACCGTAAAGGACCATCTCGGGCTCAATATAAGTTTTGTCGCGGGGCTGATTTTTTTAGTGTCATACCTTGTGCGTAAGGATCGTTGTTTTTTGTTTGTCGCCGCGATGGCATTTGGTTTGAGCCTTGGATACAAAATTGCCGCGCCAATTCATGTTTTGGTTGCGGTGTTAGTGTTTTTGTTTGTGTTATATGGGCAGGATAAGCAGCAGTTTTTGGATAAAGTTCAGCGCGTTGCCCTTGTGAAGAATGTGCTGATTTCCTTTATTATCAGTCTGTTTATCGGTGGTTACTGGTACATCAAGAATTTTCTTGTTTATGGCCGTTTGCAAGGAGCCTATGGTCTCAAAGAAGTGGCAGTAGATAATGCTGCGGTTCAAGTGGCGCCTCAGGCAGCAGGCGCACTTGAAACTGTGGCAGGAAAATTAAGTAACGTAGATTTTTTTGTTGCTAATATTAAAAATTTCTTTCCTAGAATTTTTGATTATCAAGCGCTATACGGTACGGATCTGGTAGGCATTTCAGGTTATGGCCCGCAGTTCGCCGCATTTGGTTTGCTGGCATTGATAATAACTCTTGCTGCGTTTTTTAATAAACATTTACGCAGCCAGCCAGTATTCTTGTTTGCTGCTGCAGGATTAGTATTATTTTTTGTGTACATGTTTTTGAACTTTAATGCGAACAGTTACCGCATACTCAGTTTTTTGCCGATGATTTTTATTGCCTATGCGGGAATACTTTTGTATCAAGGTGGTTTTTTTCAAAATAAATTTTCCAGTCTGGTAATCAACCTGATAATTACAGTGTCTATAGTCTGGAATTTGGTAACGATTATGCCACCGCAATATACTAATCTTCAGCGCCTGAAGGAGTTTTCGACGATGGATGCAGGCTACCGAACATCGGCAGCTTTTACTAAATGGTTTATTGTTCATCGCCCTAACTTTTATCGGCTTCTGCATAATTTTTCAGCTGAAGAGCCTATTGCTTATGTATCTCAGCGTGGAATAAATTTCCCGGGAGAGGTGTCAGAAGACACCTGGACATACCCCTATTATGATAAAAGCTGGCAACGCAGATTGAGTTATATCAGGCAGAAAGATTATTTAGACTGCAATAAAAAACGTGTATGTACAGTTAAGCCTGAATTGAAGTCTGTGTTATCGAATAAAGGCATATCCTTGTTAAGTTCATGCAAAGTTAATTTTTGTTTGAAGATACGAGATAAGGATTTTTTCGAGATGGCGCCTGGCTTCTATTATGTTAGAAGCGTGAAGCAATGATGTCAGCATCAATTAGAAATAGTCTGTTATTACTTATGGTGCTTATTTTTAGCATCTATTTTATTTTTAACAGTTACAAGCTTGGTGAAGCAGGTAGACAGTTTTCGGAAATCCTGGAGGGTGAGGCAGCGCAAAGAGTGTTAGTAAGCGTTGATGGTGAACTTGTCCTTGAGCAGCGAATGGCTGCTTCAGAGAAGTTTGATGAAAAGGGGCAGCGACAGATCAATGTAATACGTTTAACTTCCGAACAATTTTCCCGCTTAAGTACTGCGGGCAGCAATATAAAGGTGAAAATGGGCGGAGTATTTGCGCAGATGAAAAACGTAGAGTCTGGTAAGTGGTTTGTTGCTGAGACGTCAAAAACAAAACTTTTTTTAATCAAGCAGGATGCATTAGAGACTCTGGCAGGATTGTATTGGCAGCAACAAAAAAAGAACAAAGATGTTGTTGAATGTTTTGGTGCGAAGCTCTGTTCTGCAATTCGAATCACCAGTCAAGATTGGAGAGGGGTTGAGGGGCCGTATCTCGATACGGATCTGAATAAACAAAGACGTGGGTTGCCACGAGGACGCTGGGCAAACGGGCCTGATACAGTAGTGAAGATTGAATCGCGACGAAAAGCTAAAATAGCTGTATTAATTAATATGTATGGAGTGGTAGCGGATCAGAATGTTGGTTTTTCCGGAGAGCTTAATGGGATTTTACTTTCCAAGCGTGCGGTGCCAGTGAAAAGTGCAACAGTGAATTTAGGTGGTACTGTTTTTTATCCAAAAGCTGCGTTGCTAGAAATGCAGCTGTCGCCTGGAGTGAACGAGTTAATCATAAAGTATACAAGCTGGAAAAAAATATCTTCAAAAAACCGTTTTCCGGTTGCAGCCTATCTGACGGGCTTCAAGGTTAAAGAAATTCAATAACATTACAAAAGGCCAGTCTAGATTATGAGCTCATTACTTTCTGATGCGGAGAAATATTTGCGTAGTGGACGGCTTCAAGAAGCAGAGCAGATTTGTCGTCCCATGCTCAAAGAATCGCCAGTCCATCCTCAGGTGCTCGCGATACTGGCATCGGTTGCCATGATGAGGAGTAAGTGGATGCCGGCCATAGAACTGCTGGAGCAGTTGGTGCCTATAACACAAACAGCAGAGGACTATTCTTCTTTGGGCTTGTGTTATAAAAATTTATCAAAAACAACAAAGGCAATCGAGGCATTGCAAAGGTCTGTTCAAATAAAGCCGTTAGTTAACAGTTATATTTTGCTGGCTAAATGTTATGAAGTTCAAAAAGACACTTCCATGGCAATACAAACCTATAAAGATGCGCTTAAATTGAATCAGAGGACACATATTCTTTATACGTATATTGCCAAGAACCTAGGTATAAAAGGAGATATGGATCAGTCAAAAGAATATTATGAAAAAGCTATGGAGGCTAATTCAGAATTTTCATATTCTTTTTTCCATTATTCCAGAATAGTCAAATATGCCAGCGCCGATGATCCAGTAATGCAGCGTATGTTGGAAAACCTGGAGGCTCCTGGGCTGGAGGCGGAAGATAAAATGTTTTTTCATTACGCATTAGGTAAAGCTTATGAGGATGTTCAGGATTTTGAGCAATCCATTGGGCATTACATCAAGGCCAATGATTTGCGTAGAAAAAATATCAACTTTGATATTGAAAATGATAAGAGGTTTATTAAAGAAACCAAGGCTATTTTTGATAGCGCTTTTTTTGAAAAGCGCGATGACTTTGGTGTTAAGAATGCTGCGCCTGTTTTTATATTGGGTATGCCTCGCTCAGGTTCGACGCTGATAGAGCAAATTCTTTCAAGTCATTCCGACGTTAAGGCTGGCGGCGAATTAGTCAATATTCATATGTCGTTGGTGAATGCGGACATGCAGTTTGCGCAGCAAGATTTTCTGCATAAAATAGCCGAGATTAACAAGCAGGCCAGTGTTGCTCTGGGGAGTAGATATGTTGCTTATCTACGGAAGTTTATTGATCAATCAGCGCCGCTGCTGACAAACAAAGACCCAATAAATTATCTTTTTATAGGTTTGATTAAAATATTGTTACCCAATGCTAAGGTAATCAATTGCGTTCGTGATCCTGTGGACATTTGTCTATCTTGCTTCAAGGTACCTTTCGCTGGTGAGTTTCCATACAGCTATAATCTTAAAGAGTTGGGGAACTATTATTTACTTTATCAAGAGCTTATGACGCATTGGCATAAAACATTGCCCGGTTTTGTTTATGATTTCAGTTATGAGGATTTGGTGGCTGAGCCGGAGCAGGAAATAAAGGGCTTGCTGGATTATTGCGGCTTGGAGTGGCAGGATTCCTGCCTGTCATTTCATGAGAATAAAAGAGCGGTTCAAACTGCAAGTGTGGTTCAGGTGCGTCAGCCCTTGTATAAAGGCTCAGTGGGGAAGTGGAAAAAATTTGCCCCGTATATAAAAGACCTCACTGATATTCTTGGGGTTGAATGAATTAGGTGTGAGGGCTATTTTTAAAAAGCTTTTTTGCTGAACATGCCGCGTATTGGGGTTAGTAAAATAATCTTTAGATCAAACCATACAGACCACTGGCGTATATACTCCAGATCATATTCAATTCTTTTTTCCATTTTATCGAGCGTTTCAGTTTCTCCGCGCCAACCATTGATTTGAGCCCAACCGGTGATGCCGGGTTTGACGATATGTCTCAGCATATAACCATGAATTAGTTTTCGGTATTCTTCATTGTGAGTTACGGCGTGAGGGCGCGGGCCAACAACTGACATGTGTCCCTGTAATACGTTGATGAATTGCGGCAACTCATCCAGTGACGTGCGGCGTAATATGCGCCCAAGCCTGGTTACACGTGGGTCATCACGTGTGGCTTGTACGACTGTGTTATCGTCTTCGCAAACTTTCATGGTGCGAAACTTCCAGATAATCACCTCCTCGCTGCCAAGACCGTATCGACGTTGTTTGAACAAAACCGGGCCAGAGGAAGTCATCTTCACAGCAATAGCAATGAGCAGCATGGGCAGCGCAATCAATGAAAGGATGGCTGTGCTGAGTACAATGTCTTCAATGCGTTTGGCTATACCGCCCATGCCCTGGTGAGGCGTGCCATAAATGCTGATGAGCGGGATGCCGGCTATATCTGACATGCGAGCATGTAAAAGTGAAAAGGCGAACAGATCGGGTACCATATAAACGGGAATCGATGTGTCGGCAAGCTCTGCGAGAACATTACGTATGCGGTTTTCCGCATGCATTGGCAGGGTAAGATAGACCTCATCGTAGCTGCCTTTTTTAACCTCCTGAATGAGCTTGTCAAGCGAGCCCTTTACGGTAACGTCAAGATTGTTGGTGGGTTGTTCTCCCTGAGGCAAGGCATCATCATAAAAGGCGCTGATCTGAAGGCCTGCACCAGGGTGATTGGTAATCGCGTCAGCAAGTTGAATCCCTATCGGCCCAGCGCCTGCAATTGCTACGCGGCGTACATTCTGATTTAAAGAGCGAATGTGGCTCAGCAATAGCTGCGCAATTAAGCGCCAGCCAATAATCAATATCGGTGCAAGGATTAGCCATGTAGTGATTGCGCGACGAGAATAAAGTGTTGATGTTTTAGTGGCGTAAGCGATAGCAAGCAGGCTGAGTAGAACCCAGAGCCAGATATGCAAGATGCGAGTGATTTCAGTAGAAAAAGATACGCTACGCCATGAGCGATCATAGAGATTGCCAGGGCTGGCAACGATTAAAAACATTATGATGGCGGCAAGCGCAGCCAGGCTGTATGCAGGAATCCAGGTGACTTCCATTAACTTGGTGCTGAGCAAAAGCGTAGCAAAGAGAATTACTGCATCGACAATACGCTGAAACAGCGTAAGTAATTTATGAAAGGGGCGCTGCAAGCCGGTTTGGGTCATGGTGTAAGTTGCTTAAGTGTTCGAGCGGTTAGTCAAAGCATCCCTTCGTGAATGTATCGTCCTGAACTGATCCTTGTCATGCTGAGCGTTAGCGAAGCATCTCGCACCACCGAGCCCAGATCCTTCACATCCGTTCAGGGTGGACATGCCTCCGTTCAAGATGACATAACAGAGTTGTCATCCTGAGTGCAGCGAAGGATCTCATGCCGCACATACCCGAACCCAGAATCATACCAAAAACCCCCACTTATTTCATGAAGTAATCATTTTCGACGAAGCCACTGCCACAAAAAATGCCAAACAAAACGCGGGTTCTGAATCAAATAACGCGGCCATAAACGCCGTGGCTCGCAGCTCAAACGAAACAACCATTCCAGGCCAAATGATTGTATCCAGCGTGGCGCGTGAGGCTTGTTACCCGCAATGAAATCAAAAGCCGCACCGACACCGAGCATAACGCAATGTAATTTATTTTTGTGCTCAGCCATCCAGCGTTCCTGTTTGGGGCAGCCCAGTCCAACAAATAAAAAATTTACGCCAGATGTATTTATTTGTTCGATGATGGCATTGTCTTCCTCTGGAGATAATGCCCGAAAAGGTGGGGCAATTGTGCAGGTGATTTTTAGGTCAGAGTATTGCTGTGTAAGTTTATTTGTTAATCGATCTAACAATTCTGGAGTGGCGCCATAAAAACCGACAGTCGCCGCTGATTTTTCTGCCTGTTTGCATAGAGCCAACATTAGATCCATACCACGAAGTTGTTTAGCTTCGTCAGCACCAAGTAGATGTTGAGCCCAGACTAATGGCCTACCATCGGGAACCACCAGGTCAGCATTGTTGACGATGCTGCGAAAGTCAGATTTATCAAATGCCTCCATACACATGTGCACGTTGGCAGCGCAAATGTAGCGTGACGATTGTTCTTTAGACCAGCTTAAACACTGTATCAATGCATCATTGATAGTTATTTGATTAACTTGCATACCGAGGATGTTACGGCGTTTCATGTTTAAATGATGGGTGATGGTAGGCAATCATCGATTAACATGGATGTTGCGCCAGTCTGGCAGGGTTTTTAATTTATCAATTGTGGCATAGGGTTCGAAAAAACAATAAGCTGCGCCAAAGCTCATTAGTGCAGCATCACTTAAAATTCGGCGCGGAATTGTTGGGATAGCGGCCAGCTCATCAAGAAGTTCTGATAGATCATATCCCATGATGCTTAGGCGTTCTTGCCCAATCCAGTTTAAATAGCGTCGGCACCATGCTTTGCGAAGTGGGTTGGAAAATGTAGATTTCCATTTCTCAAGTGGTTCATCAGAGACAGTTTTATACTGTTTGACGCCGGTTTTATCGCCTAATTGGCCTTCAAGATTAACGTTGCTGAATTGCGCTAATAAATCGGGGTTATAGTCTAGTTCAAGGTATTTTAAAATCGCTGCCCATTCAGTTTCGGGGTTGCAGCTTAAGTCTTCATATCGAACCGCATGGACGGTATCTTGATGTTGAGTAAAGGTGTCAATCAGTTTTTCTAAACCTTCGTAGAGATCGATCTTGAAACGATAAAGACTCCAGCTCCCATGCCCCCACGTTTCGATAATGGATGCAGCAACTGCCAAAGGGTTGCGCCATAGAAAAATAAACTTGCCGTCTGGAAATAATTTAATAACTTCATCAGAAACGAGGTTGTAGCGAGGCGTTTTATCAAGAAAATAGCGTTCCTCACCTTTGCGGGCTTTGTCGTAGAGCTCACGCGCGAAATGACTAATAGCGGCTAAATAATCATCTTTCCCGTTAGGGAGCTCGCGACAAAAATCATTAATCGCGATATTGGTATATTGATGGTTATATTCTGTATAGCTGCCTTTTTCTTTTAGCGAGTACAGCAATGGCAGAAGAATCCATGGTTCCGCAACGGTGGCAATCTCGGGATGTGCCCCTAATATACGCTGCGCAAGGGTTGAGCCAGAGCGCGGTAGAGAAAACAATATCAGAGGGCTAGGCGTGTCGTTTGGTGTGCTCAATGTCTTTATAGTCTATGTATGTTTATTGCTATTATAGTAAGGATTCGTTGTTAGATTCAGTATATTTGTTATTGATACAGGGAAAACAAGGTTGTCTTGCCACCACGAACCCTCCACTACGTCCAAAGCTTGCCAAGTCGTTCGTGAACAACGCCACTGTCATTTTGAGGATACCGCTGTCATTTTGAGCAGTGCCGCCGCCATTCTGAATGGTCCTTGTCATGCTGAGCGTTAGCGAGGCATCTCATACCACCGAGCTCAGATCCTTCACCTCCGTTCAGGATGACATAATAGAGTAGTCGTCCTGAATGGTACCGCTGTCATGCTGGGCAGTGCTGCGACTGTCATTCTGAGCGCAGTGAAGGATCTAATGCCACCCAGCCAAATTACACTCAAACTACAACTCCATGAATCCCGTGTAAAATGTCTCAACAAAATTCTTCGGTGAAGACATCAGATGAAGTTTCTCCATCCCACTGGTATCGGATTTATACTGTGATGGATTATCCAGACATTTTTTTAATGAAGCTGCTAATTGTTTTGCGTCTGTAGTGTTGGTAGCAATGCCCAGGTGGTATTCATTCGTCAGATAACCAAGCAACCCATGATTTTGCGTGATGACAGGTTTTTTTGCACCGGCAGCCCACAGCAAAACACCACTTGACCCCGTGAAGCGTTGATAAGGCGCTAGGACAAAATCACACTTATTCAGTAGATGAGCAAAATTACTGCTTGGAAGGTAACGGTCTTCGTAATGAATATGTGCACCATTTTTATGATGTTCTCGGTAATTGTTGATCTTCGAAACAAATGATTCACGCACCTCTTCACTAAATTTCCCTGCAAATATAATAGTGATACGGGTACTATCTTCAGGGGCTAGATGCTCAAGAGCCTGTAGGGCAACAAAAATCCCTTTACGCTCGGTAAGAAAACCAAATAATAAAAAGCATGTTTGTTTCGGGCGAATTTCAATAGTATTTATCCATTGATCTTCATTAGTCATAGCCGCTGTATTTTCATCATACAAGGATGGGTCAGGTAGGTGATACACCCTATTGCCATTTTTGAATGTTTTATCTGCAAAAGCCGGGAAGCATTGATCCAGAGTAAAGATGAAGCGTAGACAGGGATTTTTTAACATGCGCGAATATAAAAAACGTTTTCGCAGCATGAGCAATCTATCTTTAATCGACAGCCGGATAGTCGTGCGGTAAGGCTCATGGATAGAAGGTCTGAATAGAAGCCCCGAAATCGTTTGATTAGAAGAAAGTGTATATCCAAGAGCAAGGGGTAGTTGCAGGTGATCTAGATTGAGGAAATGCCCATGATCTGCACCGCTGATGTTTAGGTATTTTTTCATTAAACCCCAGCGTGCCATGGCTTGTTTCCATGGCTTGCTGAATCTGTCAGGAATTTCGTTTTCCTCTAGGAAAACTATATCAACACGATCTGCAATGGATGACAGCTGAATATTATCCTCTAATTTAATATTTTTTTCTAAAGCAGGGCTAACAGCGAAGGTGACTTTGAACGGCAGTCTGTTATCCAATAAGTATGAATGCAGTAGTTGAATATAAGTAGGACTATGGCCTGTTGAGCCAGTCTCAAGTATGAGCAGATGTTTGATTGCTGTGTTGGCCATAAGGTCAAAAAAATTTTGTAAGAGTCAAAGTCGGCATACTGCTGGTTTGGAAAATAGCCAATTTATATTGGATGTATTAGTTATAAATGGTACAGATATTTTTCAATCCAGAGAAATATATAATCTGACGCAGAGCTAACCCCCTCTCCCAGAGGGTCAGGGTGTGTTTACTAAAGGCTCATCCATGAACCGTGTTTTTCTTTGCGCACTTGGCGTCTTGGCGAGAATATGAAATATTAATTCATTCTAAGCCAGAACGAACCGCCGCCAAAACCAATATCTGGCCAGCGAGAGTCTGAGTATATGGGATTTAGAATTTCGTGTAGTTTAGTATCGCCACTAATAAATGCATTTGGCAATAAGATTTCGAATTTATTGCCTTGCGCTAAAAGGTACGCAGCTAGTAAATATTGTTCAGAATAATATCGTTCACCCCACTGTGGCGGGTAATCATTAGGCAGGAATATATCGTGAATCTCCACGATGACGCCCGGTTTTAGCCGTGGGATTATATCTAGAAATACGGTGGTTACATCGGAGTTCATAAAACAGCGATGAGAGTTATCTATAAAGAGTATGTCGTTTTCATTCAGCTGATCGAATATTTCCAGATCAACACTCTCAGCAGGTTTTCTGATTACCTCATCGCATAGTTGATCGATTTCAGCGCGAGGCTGCGGGTCAATAGAAATAATCCTTGTATTCAGGTTGTTGTCAGCAACGGATCGTCGTGTGAATTTTGTGGAATTGCCAGAGCCGATTTCAATATAGGTCGCAGGTTTGTAGTGAGCAACAAATGCATACAGTGAAAATGAATCAAGTGGTGGTAACCAGGGGTTTTCAAAAAATGGCTCGTAGCCGCCATCTTGTTTGGCGGATATTTTAAGGTATTGTTCTTTATACGTAAGAGTGTCTGTCAATGTTTGAATATAACGGTCTCTACCTTTATTTATAAGGTCATATAAAAGAGGGTGGCTTGGTTTGTCATATCCCCAGCGTGGTTGCTTGAATGTTTTCTGGAAATAATTCAGCTTGCCTTGCCAAAACCTTCGTATGCCTGCTTTTTTGGCAAGATGTTTAAGAATGGTGAGTATCATGATTGTCGAATAAAAGTTTAGGTGAGGGATTTGTGTTATTTGGTTTTGTTAGATTGATTATATATCTTTCTTCCCAATTCTTTTGGCTATTTTCTTCGCAAAGCGACTGGGTATCTTTTTTATTCCTCTTGAAAAGGTGGAAAATATTATCCCCCAATACCCTTGTTGGCCAAAGTGTCGTATGAGTAATGTTTTATTAATTTTAATAATATTAATTTGTGCTAGTAGGTGTTTCTTTAAAGATACGGATGATAGGCCAGTGCCGGTCTGCCTGTAAGCGGTGCCATTTGTTTTGGCATGTATCCAATTACCAGAAATTGCCGCTAGGCGAATCTTAAAATCCCAGTCTTCGTATATGGTCAGTTTTTCATTAAATCCACCACTTTCAATATATAAGGATTTAGAAATGAGCATGTCTCTTGGAATTGGGGGGTATCGATTGCAGATCCACTTCATTTTTTTGTCCAAGTTATCGCCAGGGAAAGTTGATGTGTCGATTGTTGTAAGTAATTTGTTGTTTGAGTCAACGTAAACAATGTTAGAAAACACAACGTCACATTGTGTTTCTGTTAAAGTTTGATATTCCTTTTCCAGTTTATCGGGGTAATACCAGTCATCACCATCAAGAAAAGTTATCAGCTCACCGCTCGCTTGCCGTGCAGCTGAATCTCTGTTTTTAGAGACTCCTATATTTTGCTCTCTTATGCAGGCGCGAATGGTAGGATGTGATTCAGCGTAGCGGTTGATGGTGTTAATAGATTGGTCTGTTGAAGCATCATCTGCGATTATAATTTCGGTGGGTTTCAGGCTTTGATATAAAACACTATCAATGGCTTTATCTAAATATATTCCATTGTTATAACTGACAATGATGACGGAAATAGTTTTCATGTACTTTTAAGACATTTTAAAATTAATGGGCGATTGATGTGTTGAATTTATACGTTATTGGGGATTTTTTTTAGAATAGTAAAAATGTGATCTTTTTCACTTTTGACGGGTTGAGTGAGCTGTCTTCCAATTATGCTGCCAATTTTCTCGTATAGCTTTGATGAGCACATGTAAATGTTTGCGAGAAGAAAATTTTTTATTTTAGTTTTTATTGGTCTTAGCGGGATAAGTTTGTGAGGTTTTTGTTTGAAGTGTATGATTTCAAAGTTGTGTTTTTTAGCCGCATAGCTTAAAGATTGATGGCTCCAAAATATATGATGCTCGAATAATTGGCTATACCACCAGTTGTTTGCTCCATATTTTAATGGCCACTTGCTTTCTGCATTCCCTGTTTCCAAAACTATGTACCCATCTTTTTTTATCATTTCTCTGAGGTTAATAAATGCCGTGTTCGGGTCATAAAAATGTTCGAACACATCAAACAATGTGATTATATCGTAAGGCTTTTCTGACCAATTTATATTTTTATCTTCAATAAGTGCATTTATAAACTCACCATTTATGCTTTCTGTTATCCCTGGGTGAGCGATGATGTCGAGGCCGGATCTTCTTCCGCCGACTTCGTTGAGTGCTTGTAATAAATTTCCAGATGATGGGCCTATGTCGAGTAAATCAATGCTTTTATAGTTCGCTAGTTTGAGGATAAATAATTTTTCATTATAAAAGTCATAGTCATCTTGCCATACAATGCCGGCATTCCGGGTGAATACTTCGCTAAGAAAATGAGGTGAGGGAACTGTATCTTTGTAGAAGAGATTACATTGTGTGCATTTGTAAATAGAAACACCTTCCTTTGGCAATTCTATTGTTTCATCTCCAAAGCGATAATCGACAGAAATTGTGCCGTGATTTTCATATTTTATGCATTCGCATAACGGACAGTGTTTAACTGATAGCCATTTATTATTCATTTTTAAGCTCGAATATTGTTTCTATTCACTGTGGCAAATTGGAGTCGCTGTTCTGGGATTGTAAATGTTAATATGTAATGGATATATTTGGTGGGCTGTTTGTGTCGTTTTTTCTGCTCATCAATATAGTTAGTGATATTGCGGTTAATTTAGATTTGTATCACTTACGATTTTATTTTGTTAATGATCAGTCTGATAGCGAAATATATCATTTTTTTATAGTGTTCATAGGCGTAGAAATATAAGAATTTTTTATATTCATTATTTCGCTTATGCTTTCGACCTGACAGCAGATCATCTTTTCTTGCTAAATAAATATCATTTCCAGGATTATTCATAATGACGTTAAGTTCAATTGGCTTGAGATTAAGACCGAAGGATTTGGTGTTGTTGCGGCATTGTCTCGTTGTGAGAATATAATTACTTGTTAGGCAGGCAAGGTCTTTTTTTCCATAGAGGTCAATATCAAAGTTAGCTGGAAGTGATGGTTGTGCTAATAGGTTGAGTTTTTCTGGGAGAATTTCAAAAAAAGCATCATAAACAGCGACAGACTCAGAAAGGTTCTTAAATTTAAAATCTATATCTTGTGATAGGAGTGGGGTCTGCTGAAGGTTGCTTGCATTTTTGATGTGCTGGCCTCCAGGGGCGCAGAAATTTGTTGATAGCGAGGTATTCGGGTAAACAAAATATTTGGATGTGGTAACCATATAAGCAATGAAGTATTTCAACCAGGATGATTCTGGCCATTTTTTTACTTGGGAGGGTACCATGTCGAAATGATTGATCGATTGATTCTTATTGTACCAATCTTTAAACGAGTCCCAATGTGCTTTAGTCCATGCTTGTCCCCATGAAGAGGCTAGCTGTAAAAAATAAACGTCTGAGTCGTCTTTAAGAGAGATGAACGGCATGTTGGCAATATAGTTAACTTTATGATCATAGAGTGAAATACCTGCAATATTATTATCATTGTTGTAATAGTTTAATGCTGAGGCAGCATATTTATAAAAATAGGGTGAAACGAATAGATCATCCTCTAATAATATTATTGAGCCATATTGGCTGGTTAAGTCACCGCATCGTATGATATGTTCTCTAAGACCTAAATTTACATCATGTGTTATGGTCGTTTTCTTTCCATGGTGCCATTCGAATTGCTCAGCTAATTTTATGACGCGGTTGTCAGTGCTTTTATCTATACTAATTATGAGTCTGGTTTTGTGTTCGTAGTATGCATTTGATAAGGATGTTAGTAGTCGCGATAAAGACTCAGGTCTGTTATATGCGGCGACAACAATGGCGGGATTATGTTCGTTCATTCTTTGGTTGCATCTATAATGATAGAAGTATAATTAGGCTTACCATTTTTGTTTCTTGAGTCATTTTTGAGTGATCTGATAATATACCCGTCTTTCGTGTCCCAGTCAGTAGTATGAAGTTTTCCATCTTCATCAAACCACTCAAGTGTATTAACAGAGAATCCACATTTGGAAAATATTTCTGAGAAGGTTTTGTAAGTATAGAGAACTTTGTGATCATCAGCGCCTGCGCCAGTGCCGCCTGGCTTGACGGCGTTAATATAATTAATATCAGGATGATGCCCGTCTGGGACGGCTGCTCTTATATGTGCGCCGGTTTTAAGATATTTATAACAATTTTTTGCTGCCTCTATTGCATCGTCATGTTCTAAATGTTCCCAGACATGCTCTGCTAATATCACATCAATGCTGCCAGGCTGAAAATATTTGTTCCAGTCATTAATGTTCAACATATTTAGGTGGTCGACGTCACTGCGTATCCAACCTGGATACGATGTGCTGGACGATCCAATAATCAATTTTTTTATTCCGCCACGTCTTTTTTCGAAGCGTAGTTTAAGGTCGCGGCAGGTGAAACGGATCTGTTTTTTTATTGTTTTTAGTGAGTCCAGCATGATAATTTATAATTGATTCTAAGTGGGCCATTAACGTCTATAAATGAATGTAATGACAGAAGGTGGTCCACTATTAAATGTGGACATATCTGGAGAAATAATAACAGCAATTAGTAAAGGTCTATTGTGCCGAGAATTATCATCAGTATTTATAGCCACTCAGTTATTTTGTGATCCATACCGTACCAGTGGTTTGTAGCGATATAAAAAGCTGGAATGTGACAGGCTATTGTTATTGACAATGATGGCTTCGTCTGTGGCATCAAAGGTTTCTTCCTTACAGGCAGTGCCTGTTACATAAGCAGCTGATATATTATCAATTATTCGTCAAAATGGCACGGTTATTGGTTATGGTTAATGATCTGTTAAGTAAATTCTAGTTTATTCATGAGTGTATAGCTCGTGTCTAATATGCTCACCTTCAGCATTGCAAACCTACGCGCCTGCCTTTATTTAAGCAGCATGCTGGTATAATTTCGTGTCTACTGAACCTATAATCATGTTGAAGTGTGGGTCGACAGCGTAGAAAGCTGTAGATTAAATCAGGCTTGTTCTGAACGGTGATAGTAGTATTGGTCAGCGATAATAATGTCTTCGGCGGTGTATTCATTGTAAACGGCCATGCGCATTGATATGTTTTTATGAATAAATAAGGTCTTTAATGACGCATAAAATAGCAATTTGTATCGCAACCTATAATCGTAATGAGGATCTTGACCGACTGTTGAAGGGTTTGGCGAGATTGAAGTTTGTAAAGAACCCCTCACCGTTGCTCGTCGTATATGTCGTAGATAATACCCCTGATGGTAATGCGGCTGCTGTTTGCGAGGCTAGTAAATCTGGCATGCCATGGGAGTTACGATATTTTATTGAAAAGGTCAGAGGGATCACCTATGTGAGGAACAGGCTTGTTGGGGAAGTGAATAGCAGTGCTGATTTAATTGCTTTCATTGATGATGATGAGATCCCCGATGAGAGCTGGCTGGATGAGCTGCTTGATGTTTTCACAAGATTTGATGCAGATGTGGTTGCAGGACCGGTGTATCGTAAGTTTTCCGAAAAGGTAGACGCCTGGGTTGAACACCCTGATTTATATAAGAGGCCGGAATATATAACAGGTGATGATGTGAAGCTGGTTGGTGCAGGCAATGTTTTGATGAAGGCTGACATATTTAATCAATACTCATTTGATAATCGACTTGCCTTGGTGGGCGGTGAGGATATGCTTTTATTTCTCCAGCTTCATCATGATGGCTATAAAATGAAATGGTGTCAGGAGGCTGTGGCCTGGGAGCGTTATCCACCTGAGCGCGCAACAGTTAAGTGGTTGCTGCAGCGTGCATTTCGTAGTGCTAGTTGCAATGTTTATGCTTTTAGAAAAGTAGAAAACCTTGGGAATGCTGTGTGGGTGAAAAGAGGGGTACGTGAAATTGTATTGGGGGTGATATCTTTTATTGCGCATTGTGCAAAAGGAAAGGTGCCTCGAATTAAAGCAATGGTAAAGATTTCATATGGGGTGGGATTGCTTGCAGGGGTGATAGGTTACCGTTTTCGCGAATATAAGTAACGATGCCTCAGGCATTGATTAGTGTCGTAGTAATTGCCCAAAAGGATTTGCCAGAGTCGCTCGGACCAACAGGTTATTTTGGACCTCTCTTGATCAAACATTTGATGGTGAAAATTAATAGTTTTTTTATCGGTGGTGATGCATGTGGGTGCAACGGGTGTTGTTTAAACCGTCGTATGGCCGTCGGGCCTAGTGATGTTGCTTGTTGACAAACACGCCACCACCGCATGGCCAAGACGATGTTAAGTAAATCTTGGTCATAATAATGGCTTTTTTTGTTTGTCATAGCGATCTTTGAAAGCCAGGCTCCAGCTGCTTCGACGAATTGTAATGTCGGCTCAAACGCCCAGCGGGCAATCTTGCAGTGTAGGGTAAGTTCGTCGGGTGAAAAATCAATGCCGAATGATTTGAGTTGCTGTTCCCGTATGCTGTCTGCAACAGTAGCTTGCGAATTCTTATGCTTGTACTCAAGATTGATGTCATGTTGTCTGTATTTCAGGAGTACGGTGGGAATGTTGGCCAGTGCGTGGTGTTCAGATAAGCGCGTCCATAGCACGTAGTCCTCGGCATGTTTATATGCCTGCGATTCATCAAAAAGTGGTTCATCTTTTAATACGGCAGAGCGCCGCATGATGATACTGGGATGAGCAAAGCATGATTCAAAGAGTAAATGACAGCGTATGTCGTCATGCTGGGTGGGATATTTCCAGATGTCCTGGCGTACTCCGAATGTTTCAACCCAGCTTCCACATAGCGTTACAGCAGGGTTAGCATTCATAAATATCACCTGTGTTTCAAGGCGATATTGCAGACTGATGTCGTCGCTATCCATGCGGGCGATGTATTTCCCTTGAGCTAGCTGTATTCCCCTGTTTAGTGTTTTTTCCAAACCCAGATTAGAGAGGTTGTTTATCAGCTTTATTCTCGCGTCATTGTATGACTGTATGATTTCAACACTATGGTCGGTAGATCCATCGTTAATTATAATAAATTCAAAATCTGAAAATGTTTGGTTTAAGATACTGTCGATGGCTTCCTCTAAATAGGTTTCGCCATTATAGACAGGCATTAAAACACTGACCTCAGGGGGCTTGCTGGTGAGTTTATTCATTTTATATTTTGAGCCAGCTATTAGGTATTAGGTCGCTTGTGTCAGTTTCAGTAACGTTGAACCAGCGCTGTGGCGCAATTACAATTTTATCTGGGTTAGAATTAAGCCAGGCCCCCCACCAACTAAAAGAGCTGTTTGCAATGATTTGATGCTTGCATAAGCTTATCAGTCTCATGTCTTCATAGCATGTGCTTTCATTGTTATGGCTAACGTATGTTGTAGGGCTGTCAATGATAAAGTTATTTTTAACCCAATCAGGCTCATCAGAAAAAATATAGAAATGAGGGTCGTTTACTTTACCTAAAATATTAGAGATAGCTTTTCGGTAGTACTCTATATTGTAAGTATTATGTATTTTGTTGGCATTAGGGTCAGCAATGTAATCTCCTCTGCGTATATGAATGGCGACGGCATTGTGATTAAGAATTTTTTCAGCCATTGATTGATTAGTTTCGGATGGTGTAGACGTGAAGGTAAAATCATTTTTGATGATGTCAGCTACGTCGAGGAAATATTTTTCGCTTTGCCAATAGCCATCCAAGTAGCTGTTATCTGAAAGTGATAAGACAATCGGGTCAAAATGGAAATGCCTCTCTTTGTAGCAAGTGATGCGACTTCGATGCCAATCGCCACAAATAATTTTTTTAATGCGTGCTAGCCGGGATGCATTACCCTTGTTGACCAGTTTAAGGTCGGAGGGGGTTGTAAATGTAAGTTGAGTGTTGAAGCAGTCCAACGCATAGCCACGTAATTTATTTGATTCAAGACCAGTGATGTCAATTTTAAAGTCAGCGCTAAGGGTGTAGGCAAGGCGGCGACCTGCCGCATATTGAAACATCTGGTTGCCCAGACCGCCATTTAGCTGGGAGATGATCATGTTACTGTTTAGTCGCTAGAACATGAAAGCCATAACAGAGTAATACCTCGGAGCCTTGATTGTCGCGACTAAAGCGCTCTAACATTTTTAAGCTTGTTTTGATTGCAAGTCGCTCGAAGAAATTGGGCTGGCATTTGGTGTAGCGGTTTGCAATATCGGGTATTCGCCTTACTTCCTGTGCAATATATTCAAAGTAATTCCCGTTTTCTGTTAATTCCTCGATTGTAAGCCCATTGCTTGGTAAATGTGTTTCATAAAAGTAACGATTAAACCCACTTGCAAAATGGTACGGTGCAAAATGCGTAAGGCTGCAAAATGGCGCAGTAATAATAAGCTTACCCCCTCTTTTCAGGAGGCGGCTGAACTCAACAATGGCAGCAAGCGGGTCGGGGAGATGTTCGAAAACCTCAGTGCATAAAATAGCGTCAAAAGAGTTGTCTAGTTCGGGGATAGATGTAATGTCGGAGATTATATCGAGTTTGCTCTGATCCCAGGATCCAGTTTGAAGGGCAGAGTTATCGCCGCTGCCGTCATATTGGCCGAAGTCCTGAGCGACATAATCAAGGTGGCTGCAATATTTTTTAAATTGTTGTTCTCCAGCACCTGCATCGAGTAGCCGTGACCCTTTTTTAATATTACCTAGGGTGTGTTTTATCCAGCTCACTCTATTTGATTCGTTTTTAGTGCCCGCAATCGGCATATTATTTTTTTTCATAGTTATATTTGGGTTTGTTGTTGTTTGTGTTTAGTATATTTTAGAGAATAATGTGATAATTTAGTGTGCGGGTGATTTTATCGAAATTATCGATTAATCTTTACTGAAGATATTACGAATGATTTTTCGGGCTTTACTCGCTAATGTTTTTTTTCGATTTAATGTTTCGCTAGCTTTGGGGGTAATTAATGCTGAATTGTTGTATGTGATCTCTTCAAGTTGTCTGACGTGAGTTGTGGTTATTTTGTCTGCCCACTCAAAACCTTGGAATAAAAAAGGTTTTAATTCATCGATTAAAGAAGTGTATCCTGCTTGAGCTGAAGCGTAGAAGAATTTTGTTACAGATGAAAATTTATGTAAGTCACTTTCATTTTTTAACATGTAGTTCAGTTTGTTGGTATCTTCCTGGTAGAGTAAAAATGTGACATGTTCTGGGAAATCATAAATAAAATCATAATAAATTGTAGGGAACTCTAGGTAGCCTTTTGGTGCGATACGTTGGAGTTCTGAGATAAAGAATGGTACGTCTTCGACATGTTCTAGGACGTGAGAGCAGATGACATAATCGAATTCATTTTCATTAAAAGGAAATATCCCACCATCATAATACACGATTTTTTTTTCAGTATTTATTGGGCTTGTATGGCCTCGTTGTCTGTATGCTTCTTCTTCAGTACTAAATCGTAATTCAAGTAAAATATCTGATCGATGGTAAGGATTGCTTCCTGGTCCGACCTCTAGCACTTTATCACTGGGTTTAATGGATATGATTCTGTCTGGAAAAAACATGGTTATTTGATCTGAAAGATATTAAAACGTTTAAAGTATTTGTAGATAGAAAATAATAAGCGTTGGAATTTATTGTAATTTGGAGGGAAAGATCTTAAGTATTTTGGAAGTTGTTGGAGTGACGATGTATCGTAGTATTGGTCGTGCCAAAGTAATCTTTTGTCTCCGGAAATAAAAACAGTTCCATCATAGCCTGTAAAGATGTATGTGACGAAAGGGGGGGATGGTCGCAATTCATGTAATGAATTGTCGGTAATTTCAAATAAGTGAAAATATTTTTTGCTTACGAAAATGCAATTAAGGTCTGTAACCGCAACTAGCTCATAATTTTTTTGTTTTGCAAGCTTAGTAAGTGAAGAAGGGCTGGCACCTTGGCTAATAGCGGTGTTTGCTGGTTGAATAAAGTCGACTTCATTTGGAATTGAGGGGTTGTATTCAATGCAAACTATCTTCGGTTTATATGCAGTTACAGCCTCCCAAATATGGTAATCATTTCCATCTATATCGATAGAGAGTAGATCAAAATCTGTTGGGATTGGGGTTTTATTGAGTATGCTGTCAAGGCAGTCATCTTTATTGAAACCTACAAATTTATTTACTGCTATGACATTGCTGTTGCTATTGAATGTATTTGTAAGATCGGTGAATTTTTTTTTATTAGCTTCTATTAAAACAGCAGAGTAACTGTGGTTAGTTATTAAATTATAGGTGTTACTTAAGTGTTTTCCATCCCAAGCGCCAAATTCTACGCACCACTTGTTTGGTGAGCCAATTGTGGCTAGGGTTTTTTCTATTATCCCATCTTCGCCAGATTGCGATGCGATGTTATGCTTGAAATCATTTAGCCAATTGTTATTTTTGTGCATTTTGCGAAGCCTTAAATTTTGTGGCAATTTTTTTGAAGATGCTTTTTTTATGAAAAGTATCTTCAGGTTTTATCTCAATGAGTTTGTGTTGTTCTCTATTTGGGGCAGAGTTGTATAGTAATAAATTTGAAAAATATGGGAAAAAATTATATTCATTTAAAACTTTTCTTTTGGCATTAATGATGGATTCTTTTCGAGTTTGATATATGTCCTGTTCGATTGCGCCAAGGATTATATTTAGGGCTTTGTCAGTTTTATTATAGTCAATATTGATAAGGGAGTCAGGTTCAAAATAGCTTTCAATGTTCGGGCAGCCGCTATAAATTGGGAGGGCTTCTCCTAGATAAGCGTCAGCAATTTTTTCTGTCCAATAATCATTGATTTGTGAATTTTCAATTGCTAAGTGGTATTTGTATGGTGCTATTGCATCCCACTTGTCTTTCATTGGTGAGTAGCCGATGCCAAAAACATCAAATTTGTCATTGAGTTCATGCTTAAGTGCGTCTATAAGTTGATTTCTTTTTTTATGGCCGGCAGTGATTTGTTTTTTTGAGGCTACAATTGATAGTAGCTTGGTTTTGTTGATGGGTGTTGAGTTTAATGCTTCATGGCTCATGAAGTTATTCCAGACGTTATTGATGTTGTGGTGTTTGCTGCCGGCAGTGATTAATTTTAATTTTTCGTGATTGATAGATGCCCCGATCATCCATTGTAGTCCTGGTTGGGTGTAAATAGGGTTTTGGTGGTTAATATTTCTGTCGCACGTAACTATGGTGTGGAATTGTGTCAGAAAGTCTTTGTTGTATTGGTGAATATCGGGTGGTTCGGTTGTGATAAAGAATATGTTTTCCTTTAAGCAACGGCAGTTCTCGGCTTTTTCTAGCCCGCCTGCAATAATCCAAAAATCACATTCGGGATCATTCTTATTTACCACAAATTTAAATTTACCAAGCATTCTGTCTTGATTTTTTAATTGGCGTTCAATGGGCCAATAAGGAGTATTTGTGGTGATTTTTACTTTTATCATAAAGTTAATTGGTTTTCGATATGGCTTGGTATATGTGGAATGCTTGACTTCTGTTGATGGTGTTTTCTTCTTCTGTCGTATCGAGTGTTTCCTGATTGTTGGAATGAGCTGTACACTATCTCGTCTTGTATATCTGAAGCATCAAGAAAGACAGGCAGTTTATTAAATTGAAGCCCGGCCTTTATCAATGAGATGTTTGGTTTTTAAGTAGTAAAGCTTAGGTGAATAAGATGCAACGCCTGTATTGAGTATGTCGATGTTTCCTTCCAATTCAGATGCGATAATACCTGGAAATGTTTTTTCATATGTAAGGCCTACACCTCCAGTAAAATAATCGCCGGTAAATAGTATTTTATATTTTTCGCTATTTAGAATGACCTTTTTTGAAGGGTAACCCTTAAACTCAAGCGAATTAGTGGTTAATTGATATTTATCGTAACCCCATTTTTGTGTGACCGAAAAATTTTCCGATAGACCATGGTGGTATATATTGCTTGCGATTCTTCTTTTAGCAGATTCTCTGGTTAATATTGTCGTAGCTAAATAATCTATGGCTAAGAACAAAACAATGCTTGTAAATGTTATGGTCTTGACAGGGTTTTTGATTGCCCAGTTTCTTCTTGGTTTCGCCATTGATGTCATGATTTAAGGTTTGTAGATTAATCGTCATAAAAATTCTGTTCATTGTTCTAGAGTTAGGTCCGGGGTATCACCCCACTTCTCCAGTTTCTAGTATCTTTTGTCACTTTTAAGTAAAGTTCATAATCATCCGGATATAGATCAATTATCTTATTTTGTATTTCTTTGTTATTTTCAACAAACTGCATTAGTCTTTTTTTCTTGTTATGTTTGCCGGCAGTTTCTTTTTTTAAGTGCGCGTTCGTTATATTATATTTCTCAATGAAATTATTATAGTCGGGTATCAAATTCTCAAATATAATGATTTCATCTAGTTTGTCTATGGTTAAACTTTTATCCAGTAGTGATTTGATCTGGGGAAAGCAGTGCGGATCATAAAAATTACCTTTAATCTCATCAAGAAATGTTATGAAGCTATCGGTGATGTGATTTAACTCATACCATGAGAGTGCTTTCTTATACCAAAGGAGTGTTTTGGTGACATAATAAGGCCCGTCTTCTCTTAGCTTAGACATCTCCAGATAAGAAGAAATCGCTCTGTGTATAGGGTTTCTAAGTACAGTAAATGTTATGTGTTTACTATTGATTACATCTTTATATTTTGTACATTTTGTAAGTCCCAAGCTCTTTCGGATAGATGTTGAAGCATTCTTTGGGATATTAACAAATAAGAGCTTGCTGTCAGGGTGGGTAAAGCAATAGTCCATTCTGTGATTATTTATATGGAACTTGTCGGTGGAAGTGCTTGTCATTGCTTCGATCATTTTTTCATGCCTTATTTGTCAATAAGGCCGTAAGTTATTATGTAAATGCTCTTTTCATGTCACTGCATGCCCTATGAATGTGTTTTGCTTTTTGGCGTTCATCAATATGGAAAGCGTGATCATTTGATGGTTTTGACCGTTGTTGAGAATAGATTCCGTATTGTTGTTGGGTAGGGGGAAAAGCATGCAATCACTTTTTATGCTCAGCTTGAGAATATAATATATCACGCAAGTATGATTATTGTGGGTAAATGTAAGCTTCACTCTCGGAATCGTTTAGTGATAAGGGGTGTCTGGTCAAGAATTTTTGCTATTGTATTGTTTTTGCAAATAATAGCGCACCCACGTTTTGCCCCAGTTTCTTCGGTAGAAGAAATGCTTGGAAAGAAAACGCACAGATCATGTTTTTTTATGGTGGGCATAATATAATCCAGTGATAAGGATTTGTTTGGGCCATAATCATCGTATCCATATCCCTTATCGTCTGGCACTTTAAAATCGTCAATCATAATCACAAATTCATCCCAAGTATTGGATATGATCTCAATTTCACTGAATAAAGGTAGATCCTCGTACCAATGGGCGTCCAGATAGAAAAATACTCTGCGTTTATTTAAGTTCTCGTTATTTGAGCACCTTATTAAAAAGCTTCTTGAGTCAGAAAGCTCGAGCATGATGCTTTCTAATTTCTTTAGCCTGTTTTTTGCTATCAAGTGTGAGCGCTTAATGATTTCGGCAGAGTAGACGGGCAAGTGAGAGTTTTGTGCCATGAATCCTGTTGTGTTTCCCAGCCATGTGCCAGTTTCTATTATCGTGTCGAATTTAATCTGGGAGGTTATTTGCTTGAATATTTCCTTTCGAATCTTTTGCCCATTGAAGCCGAGTGTATCTGTTTCGATATATTCCGGGGACTCAAGCATTGTATCTATGGCATATTCAATGTCTGTGATTCGCTGATGTAACTGTGATGACTGTTTGGTCAGCTTATCTATTTCGAGACCTCGCTTTAAAAGGTTTTTTATCTGAGACAGCATAATTAATTTCCCATTTCGGCTTGCTTATTGTAGGTTTTGTTGCCAATTGAGCTGATTTTGGCTTGTATCTTTATGTGATTGTTATGCCTTCCACTAAGTCTCTATGTAAGGTCAAGCGTTGTCGTCAATCAATAGCCCAGTCATGTGCTACCTTGATCAGGCCCATGGTGTTATTCAGGTAGAACCCACTATTGTACGAGTCAGTGGCGTTGACGCACAATGTCGCCACATTATCATATTGGGCGATGCTTTTGATCTTCGGAATAGTAAGTTGGATGCTTATGTTGTAATTACCTCCCAGTAATGGAAGGTCTTTTATGGTTAAAGCGACTTTTCCTCTATGTTTTAATGATGTTATTTCTATGCCAGAGTATGGCCGCGTAGCAAGGCGGGTGAGTTCTAGGCCGTCAGGTGTGTGTATATATACCATAAAGGCAGGGTTTTTGACCTCGTGCAGTTTTTTGTACGTCATCTCTATTGTTATGTCACTGCCTGTGTTGATCATTGCGTCATGGGTTATAATTTTGAGGGATTCGATAATAATTTCTGGGTCGCAGGATGCCAGGAGTTTTTCATTTATATCCCTTAAGGTCGTGTTTTCATCCTTGTGTCGATTGCTGTATTCTGAAATTACGCCTGAAATATCGCCGGTTGACGCGATGCCTCCTCTTTCGAGAAGGATTCCTGTGGTGCACAGTTTATTGATGGCACCCATATTATGGCTGACAAAGAGCACGGTGCGGCCTTCTTGACCTGCGCTTTCCATTTTCCCCAGGCACTTTTGCTGAAATTTTGCATCGCCCACGGCCAGGACTTCATCAACGATTAGAATTTCTGGTTCAAGGTGTGCCGCCACGGCAAAGGCAAGCCGTACATACATGCCGGAGGAATAGCGTTTGACCGGTGTGTCGAGGAATTTTTCAACTTCGGCAAAATCAACAATTTCATCGAATTTCTGTTTGATTTCGTTTTTACGCATGCCAAGGATGGCGCCATTGAGAAAAATATTTTCTCTGCCAGTGAGTTCTGGGTGAAAGCCTGTGCCGACTTCGAGCAGGCTGGCGACGCGGCCGTTGATAGTAATGCGCCCTGAAGTCGGCTCCGTGATGCGACTCAGGAGCTTGAGCAGGGTCGATTTGCCGGCCCCATTGCGGCCGATAATGCCGACCCGATCCCCTTCTCGTATTTCAAAATTGATATTCTGTAATGCCCAGAACTCTTCGATGTCGGTGTCTTCTTTGTTCATCGATAATGGATGGCGGAAGCGTTCTTTAAAACTTCTGAGTTGGTGCATCATGGTATCGCGCATAGTGGTGTAACGATCAGTGCGCTGATGACCAATGATGTATTTTTTGCTGATGCTCTCAGCTTTTATGGCTAGGCTCATGGTGTTTAGATTACATCTGCAAATTGTCGTTCGGTGCGGATGAAATAACGGACGCCATATATAAAGAGCGCCAGACTGAATCCGATTGAGAGTAAAAAACCGGGCCAGTATATTTGTGCGTCGCTGCCGAGTATGGCCCAGCGAAAGCCATCGATGACGCCGACCATAGGATTGAGTGAATATAACAGGCGCCATTGTTCTGGGATGACGTTGCTGCTGAAGCCGACGGGGGAGATATAAAGTCCAAATTGAACCATAAAGGGGACGATATAGCGGAAATCACGGTATTTTACGTTTAGTGCTGCAATCAGGTAACCCATGCCCAGCGAGGTAATGATGGCGAGTAATAGTAATAGTGGTAGTGCAAAGATGCGGGCATCAGGTATGAAATTGTACCAAAGCATCAGTGCGCCGAGAATGCCGAAAGAAATTATGAAATCGATCAGACTGACAACCATCGCTGTCGAGGGGATGATAATGCGTGGGAAATATACCTTTGATACTAAGTTAGCGTTTGAGATGAGTGAGTTGCTGCTTTCCGAAAAGGTATTGCTGAAAAGCTGCCATGGCAGCAGCGCTGCGAAAACGAGTATCGGGTAGGGCACATCTCCCGGTGGTAGTTTGGCGATTTTGCCAAAGACGATGGTGAGGATAATCATGGTCAGGAGTGGGCGCAATACGCTCCAGGCAATACCGATGACCGTTTGTTTGTATCGAACAAGGATGTCGCGCCAGGCTAAAAAGTAGAAAAGGTCGCGGTATTGCCATAGTTCTTGGAGAAAACCGACTGTTGATTTTCTAGGTTCGATGACAAGGGTTTTTTTCATGGTTTTCTATATTTTTAAGAACAGAACATAAATAGTTGTTTATGAGTCTGGTGGGCGAGCTTGCGTTAGGAATGTTTGCGGCAATGCGAGGAGCAGGCTTTAGTTTCTTTAGTTTTAAAGGACAAAGATACAATGAAAGGTGGGGTGGTGGCAAGGCGGAGAAGGAGAAGGGCTTGGGACTTTGGGGTGAGGCCACTGTCATTCTGAGCGACAGCGAAGGATCTTGGGTTGGGCGGAATGAGATTCTTCGCTGTCGCTCAGAATGACAGGTGGGGGCAGAGTGAAAGGAGGGAGCAAGGGTTTGGGGCTTTGGGGTGAGGCCGCATTGTCATCCTGTATATGGACTCCCCCCGTATTGCAAGCAGTACGACAACAAAATAAGAAGATGCGAGCGTATATTCGGTCTCTTATCGGGTAGCTAACCCTGACCCTTGATGTATTCGCGCCTTCATTCCTCTCCGAGCGGATGGCTTTTGCTAGCCGTCAGGATGATCAGGTTTTATGAAGGCCGGTCTTACCTGTTTTGTCGTCTTCTACTGGCTTGCGATACACATAAAACCGTTTCTTTTGCCTGATTATGCCGCCATCACAGCAGCGCCTTTGTTTGCGTTATAGTCTTCATCATAGTTAAGCATGGCCCAAGCTTGCCTGACGGTTCGATTGGCGAGTGCAACACTGGCTTTGCCATGCCCCGCCCGTAGAATCAGGCGATGCAGCCATTCACCTTTGGCATTGGCTGGGCATTTTTTATGGACAATGGATCGAGCCCCTTGAATGAGCGTGGATCGCAACTGTTTATGCCCCGTTGTCTTGCCAATACCTCTCATCGATACCTTGCCACCGCTACTGTGCTGTTTCGGTGTCAGCCCTATATAAGCCGATGCTTCTCGACCACTGCTGAAGTTTTTTCCATCCCCTAACACAATATACAAGCCGGCGGCATTGATCGGTCCAACACCTTCCAATTGCTGCAAACGCCTACATACTGCAATGCGATCAATCTCACTGCGCAGCGGCTTCTCAAAATCTTTCAGGGTTTGTTCCAGTAGCAACCAATGCTGCCACATACGGCCAAGCGATTCTCGAAAGGCCATCGGCAGTTCATTCTCTGCATTTTCGAGAATCAAGGGCAGATGCTGCTTCAGCGCGGCAAAGCCTTTACGAAACACTTCGCCATACTCCAGCAATAAACCCCTCATCATATTGCTGGCTGCAGTGAGCTCATGACTTAAATGCTCTCTCATTCTCAACATACTTTGCAACGACTGTTGATCCAGTGATTTGATGGCGACAGGCCTAACCGTGGGCCTAAGTGATGCCTCGCCAATCGCCAGCGCATCGTTGGCATCGGTTTTCTGGCCTTGCCGGAAAGGCGTGACGGCTTTAGGGGGTAACATCACCACCTGGTGCCCCATTTTACTAAAGCAGCGCGCCCAGAAATGCGCACCCCCGCAGGCTTCCATCGCCACCACCGCAAGTGATTGCTTGACCATAAAGCTTGCGAGCTTGTTGCGCTTTACAGTGTGACGAGAAAGCAGTTTACCCGTCGAACTGATGACACAAATCTCGAAGATATCTTTTGCCAGATCAATACTGATTACATTATGCTTGTTCATCGTATGGACTCCTTAAAGGTTGCTTGAAACTCCTATCTACCTGAAAGGGTAGAGGGAGTCCATACATCGAACGGTAGTGAAGGATCTTGGGTTGGGTGGAATGAGATTCTTCGCTGTCGCTCAGAATGACAGGTGGGGGCAGAGTGAAAGGAGGGAGCAAGGGTTTGGGGCTTTGGTGTGAGGCCGCATTGTCATCCTGAACGATAGTGAAGGATCTTGGGTTGGGTGGAATGAGATTCTTCGCTGTCGCTCAGAATGACAGGTGGGGGCAGAGTGAAAGGAGGGAGCAAGGGTTTGGGGCTTTGGGGTGAGGCCGCATTGTCATCCTGAACGGTAGTGAAGGATCTTGGGTTGGGTGGAATGAGATTCTTCGCTGTCGCTCAGAATGACAGGTGGGGGCA
>Ga0316209_1000720_pt1 | contig 48415 bp, 39 predicted proteins | sample 6monopyrite_MG_FD_204945 | JGI IMG/M metagenome (GOLD analysis project Ga0316209, IMG submission 204945) | Microbial mat bacterial communities from mineral coupon in-situ incubated in ocean water Damariscotta River, Maine, United States -... | ecosystem: Environmental > Aquatic > Marine >...
CTACTTGTTATAAGTTGTGATAAGACTCCGGAATCAGCTATTTCAATTTCTGAAAATACTTTCCCTCATGATTTTATGTATATGCAACGCGCATATCCGTCGGGTGAGATTAACGCAACGGCTTACCGAGAAGCTATTGCTTGGAAAAAACAACGTGCTCAACGAAACGCAGGTAGTGCCGTATGGGAGTTCTCCGGACCTGTTAATATTGGTGGACGAATTACCGATATTGAAATTACTGTAAACGATGCTCAAACCTATTACGTAGGTGCGGCAAGTGGTGGAATATTTAAAACTACGGATGCTGGTGCTAGCTGGAATCCAATTTTTGACGATCAACAAATGCTGTCTATTGGAGATATAGAGCTCTCGAGAACGAACCCGGATTTGGTATGGGTTGGTACAGGAGAGCCTAACGGTGGAGGTGGATCACTTGCATTCGATGGTGATGGTGTTTATAAAAGTGAAGATGGAGGTATAACCTGGGAATCGAAAGGATTGTCGGATGTGGGTAGTATAGGAAAGGTGTTAATTGATCCAAATGACGATCAAACTATTTTCGTTGGAGCAATGGGGCCATTGTTTAGAGATGATAGCAATCGAGGTGTGTATCGTAGCACCGATGGAGGAGATAATTGGGAACAGGTATTATTCGTGAGTGATATAACGGGTGTGATCGATATGTCCATTCACCCAACAAATAGTGATATTGTTTACGCTGCTACCTGGGAGCGAATTCGACGGCCAGATAACCGAATTTACGGAGGGGCTACTTCGGGATTACATAGGTCTACGGATGGAGGAACCACTTGGGTCGAAATGACAAATGGTTTGCCAACAGCGCCAAATGAAAAAGGACGTATTAGTATTGATATTTCGCGCTCTAATCCAGACGTATTGTATGCTAGATATACAGATGCATTTGGAAGTATTCAAGGAGTTTACAGAACTGCTGATGGAGGAAACAGTTGGACAGCTGTTAATTCTGGCCAATTAACCAATGTTGGATTTCACTGGTGGTTTAGGGGGATTTTTATCGATCCATCTGATGAAAACACAATTTACAATGTTGATTTTGTCGTGCAAAAATCTACAGACGGAGGACAAAATTGGTTCGATGCGTTTTCCGGAGTACATGTAGATCAACATGCATTAGCTTTTAACGAAACTACTTCTGGTGAAGTCCTCCTTGGTAATGACGGTGGATTTTATAAAAGTAGTGATGACGGTGCAAGTTTTACTAAAGATTTGACGTTGCCTATTACCCAGTTCTATCGGTTCCATGTTGACTCGCAAAACGGCGATAAAATATATGGAGGAACTCAGGACAATAGTACAATGAGAACGACTACCGGTGGTTTAAGTGATTGGCAAATTATTACTGGAGGTGACGGATTCCAACCGTTAGTAGACCCTTCCAATACTAATGTAATTTACGCTCTTAGTCAACGTGGGAATCTTGTGAAATCAACAGATGATGCGGCAAACTTTAGTTCGGCATTAAACGGTATAGATGGAGCTGATCGAAATAATTGGGACACACCAATAGCGATAGACCCACAGAACTCTCAAACCATTTATTACGGAACGCAACGATTGTATCAATCTACAAATGCGGCTAACAATTGGACGGCCATAAGCCCCGATCTAACACTAGGTTCTGGAAGTGGAAACCTCACTTTTGGAACTATCACAAGTATTAGTATTTCTCCATTTAACAGCGACGTGATTTATACAGGTGCCGATGATGGAACTATATCGGTTACCACAGATGGTGGTTCTAATTGGAACACAATTTCGAATAGTTTACCTACTCGATGGGTCACAAGCGTTTATGCTTCTCCCGATGATGCCAATACGGTCTATGCGACTTTTTCGGGATACCGATTTGGAGAGGACAGTGGAAATGTATTTGTCAGTAACGATAACGGAAGTAATTGGACAGACATCGGATCTGGCCTGCCAGATATTCCTTTAAGTGATGTTTTAAAGGATTCGTTTGGAAATTTATATGTCGCCTCAGATGTAGGTGTTTTTGGTACCACAGACGAAGGAACTAATTGGGAAGTCATTGGAGCCAATCTGCCCGCAGTGGTAGTAACCGATATGCACTTAGATGAGGCTAACGATTTGCTTTATGTAGGAACCTATGGGCGATCTAGTTATAAATTAGATCTAAGTAGTGATATTCTCGCTACTGATGATATAATTGATGGCAATACCATTCGAATGGCACCTAATCCTGCTTCTGAGATAGTTCGCTTGTCTCTTCCAACTTCTGAACGTATCGAACTCACTATTTTTGATGCTCTTGGAAGGAAAATGTCAAGTACTATCGTGGAGGGAGGAAGTCACGAGTTATCTGTTTCTCAATTATCGAATGGGATCTATTATCTTCAATTCGATGGTGGTAAAACGAAACTAACAAAGAAGTTAATTGTAAACTAAACGAATAAGACTATTACCTATTCTGAAACACTAGAATGGCTTTTTGCACAGCTTCCTATGTATCAACGACAAGGGAAGGCAGCTTATAAAGCAGATTTATCCAATACATGGAAGTTAGCTAACTATTTGAATCATCCCGAAAAGGCGTTCAAGAGTGTACATGTGGCAGGAACGAATGGGAAGGGTTCTACCAGTCACATTTTAGCATCCGTCTTACAGGAAGCTGGTTATAAAGTTGGATTGTATACGTCACCTCACTTAAAAGATTTTAGGGAGCGAATAAAAATTAACGGTGAGATGATTCCGAAACGTAGTGTTTCTGCTTTTGTGTCTAGAAACCGCAATTTTTTTGAAGCTGAACAGCTTAGTTTTTTTGAAATGACGGTGGGTTTGGCTTTTGATTATTTCCGAAAAGAGCGAGTGGACATAGCAATCATAGAAGTTGGACTTGGGGGCCGATTAGATAGCACCAATATTGTAACGCCCGAGTTGTCTATCATCACCAATATAGGGTTGGATCATACACAGTTTTTAGGTAATACACTTGAGAAGATTGCAGGAGAAAAAGCAGGAATTATAAAAGAAGGCGTGCCGGTTGTTATTGGTGAGACTTCTCAAGAAACCAGAGCTGTGTTTATGACAACTGCTAAGAAAAGCAATTCGAACATTTATTTTGCTGAAGATATAAAGACGCCAGATGTATCGTCTGATTTAAAGGGTGTCTATCAGAATTTCAACAAACGAACGGCTTATGTGGCGTTGCAGCAACTAATAAAACAAGGTTGGGATATATCGGAAAATCACCTGACACTGGGTTTCAACAATGTTATTGTCAATACGGGTCTTTTAGGTCGTTGGCAAATTTTAAAAAGATCACCAAAAGTAATTTGCGACACGGCACATAATGAAGAAGGACTTCGACTGGTGATGGAGCAGTTAAGCAATGAGCAATGGAAGGAGCTTCATTTCGTTCTTGGAGTCGTTTCGGATAAGAATTTGGATAGGATTCTACCTTTATTTCCTAAAGGTGCTCGATTTTACTTTTGCGCGCCACCCATTTCTAGAGCTTTAGAAGTCTCGATTTTGTATAATCAAGCAATGAGTTATAATTTAAAAGGGAATACGTTTCCTTCAGTTAAATCGGCATATAAAGCAGCATTAAAAGAGGCTGCAAAAGGAGATGTTATTTATGTCGGGGGGAGCACTTTTGTTGTAGCTGAGGTAGTTTAGCAGGAAAGGATAAGGTGTTTCTTATGTCTTTAGTAAATTAATAACAGTAGAGAGATAGGAGTTTTAATCATTTGGTTGTTTTATTATAAAAGTGTTATGAAAAACCAAATTTTAAAACTATCACTACTAGCGATCACTCCTTTATTAATGGCCACTCAATGTGAACCTGACTCTCCGGCTCCTGCCACAATCTTTAACGAATTTAAAGTATCCATTACCAACGATTCTAATTTTATACTTAATGATACAATTTGGGTATCGGGAAAAGTATCTTCAATGGCTTTTGATGAAGAAATAGGTGATTCTATTTTTATAGAAGATCGCTTAAGAGATTATTTTTCCGTATTAAAATTAAAAGAAGCTGATAATTCTGGAAATAGTGTAGATGCACTGGACCGTTTCACATTGGTTGCAAGCCTTGGTGAACTGGAAGAAAGAGAAATATGTCCAAATTCGGAAGTGTTAGTCATGGGTGAATTAAGTGATGATGAACAGAACTATCAATATCGCCTAGGTTTTGTTCCTCTGGAGGAAGGTGATTATGTGCTTACTTGGAATTTTAATTCGATCCTAACTAATTTTGATCGAAATCTCGATATAGTTGAAGCGTATCCAATTGACGGTTTTGATCGGGCGTTGGGTTTAAATAAGTGTAGTATTACTTCTTTGTTATTAGATGTTGAAACATCGAATAGAGAGTTCTTTTTTACAGTGGAGTAGGCGATTCATAATAAGTCTTTAATTAGAGATCAACGAAGGTGTAAATTTTATTATTTTTTTGATAGAATAGTTTGCGGAAAATAAAAACTAACTTATATTTGCACCCGCTAACACTGTTAGGGCGCTTAGCTCAGTTGGTTCAGAGCACTTGGTTTACACCCAAGGGGTCGGGGGTTCGAATCCCTCAGCGCCCACATCATTCACTAAATCCACATCGAAAGATGTGGATTTTTTTATTCCCGAAAAATCCGAGCTCGCTCGAGATTTGTATGGAATAAAAAACGAAACAGCGCAAGGATTGCGCTGTGGATTTAGTAATTGCAGTAGTAGTTGTAATGGGATCATGCAGTAATCCTTTTTTGGGAAGTTGTATGGAATAAAAAACGAAACAGCGCAAGGATTGCGCTGTGGATTTAGTAATTGCAGTAGTAGTTGTAATGGGATCATGCAGTAATCCTTTTTTGGGAAGTTGTATGGAATAAAAAACGAAACAGCGCAAGGATTGCGCTGTGGATTTAGTAATTGCAGTAGTGGTTGTTTTGGGATCACGGAGTAATCCTTTTTTGGGAAGTTTTTTGGAATAAAGAAACAGCGCAAGGATTGCGCTGTGGATTTAGTAATTGCGGTAGTGGTTGTTTTGGGATCACGGAGTAATCCTTTTTTGGGAAGTTTTTTGGAATAAAGAAACAGCGTAAGGATTGCGCTGTGGATTTAGTAATTGCAGTAGTGGTTGTAATGGGATCATGAAGTAATCCCTGTTTTCGAAGAAGAAGGAAATAAAAAGATTGCAGCGCATGAAATCGCTGCGGATTTAGTGGTTTCGGAATGAATTTGATGAAAAAAATCTGATTACATAGACAATCGTTCCCACATGGTGTCGGCATTCAATCGAAATGTCCCTACAAAATCGAAATTACATTCATTGGGAAGAATAAGAGATAGGAAGGGCTGCCCCTCTTTATCTCGATATAATTGATATGTTTCACCAACAATAGGTTCGAAATTAAATTTAGCTTGATATACCAAATTATTGTATTCGAACTGTTCCATGAGTTTGTCGAACTCCAATTTTAGTTCATCGTATTTAGCTTTTACTTGCTTATTAACTCGGTCGATATTACGATTTTTCCAAGCTGTAGTATCTGGAGTTGTGATTTTAGGAGCTCCCACACCGGTTGCATAAGGCTTGAGTGCTGCGTCATACTTTTGTTCGGTTTCATTAAAAACAACCTGATCTGGTTTTTTACTCATCTTCGTTTCGAAATTTTATTGTGGGTAATTTGTCTTTGACGACTGCATTTAAAACGCCCTTGCTCATTATCAAAGGTACGTAATTTGGCGTGTTTGGTTTTGCGACCTTGTACTCTCGCTCGCCACATACGAAAACTAGAAGGTTTCATTTCTCGGCGCATAAGTCGAATGACTTCTTCTTCTTTTAATCCGAATTGTAGTGTGATGGCATCAAACGGAGTCCGGTCTTCCCATGCCATCTCTATAATTCGATCCATATTTCTTACGGTAAGATGATTTTGTTGTTTCATTAGTCAAAATTATGTCGGTTAGCCAGGGTGTGTTTTTTTAATATTCGAATACTTTCTGCTTTTACCAGTGGATCTTCCTTCATGCTCCATAAGGTATCACTGGCTTGTTTTCTTGCCATGGAGAGCTCTACAATGGGCTTTGGATAGTCAATACCAAGCGTGAATCCATTAAATTTTTGGTCTAATTGGGTCATTTTAAAAGGTTCGTGTATAAATTCTAGCGGAAGCACCCGCAGTTCTGGCACCCATTCCTTCACAAATTCACCATCAGGATCGTGTTCAAAACTATTTTTAATCGGATTATATATTCGTAACATATTAATTCCTGTTTCTCCGGCTTGCATCTGTATTTGAGGGAAGTGAATACCGGGTTCAAAATCAAGGAATTGCTGCGATAAATGTGCAGTTGCTGCTTGCCAAGGTTGCCATAGATGGTGTGTAAAAAATGAGACAAGCATAGCACGCATTCTAAAATTTAAATAACCTGTCTCATTTAAACATCTCATGCAGGCATCGATTAAAGGATAACCTGTTTTACCTTCTTGCCACGCTATTTTGTATTTTTCTGAAAGTTGCTTTTTTAATTTTCTATATCCTTTATTCACACTTTCAAATTCCATGGAGTCTTCCATTTCAAATTTTTGAATAAAATGGGCCTGCCAGCGTAAACGTGAGGTGAAACCGTCAATAGCTTTCTTGTGCGAACTTGTTAATCGGAATGCTTTAGCGTGTTGCCAAACCTCTCTAGTAGATAAATTTCCCCAGGCTAGGTAAGGAGAAAGTCTACTGCAACCTCGTCGAGACAATAACGGCTTAGATATATATCGATTGTAGTTTACGTAGCGATCTTTGAAGAAAGACGCCAAGTATTTTTTAGCCATAGTTCTCCCTCCTTTTTGAAAACGAATTTTGGTGGGAGTTGCGAGACTTATAAATTGAAAATGATCTTCAATGTTTTCAATTTCGGATGTTGTAATTAGCTGTTCATTTTTTGGAATGAATTTAAGGATTGGCGACTTCATATAATTTTCCCAATCCTTTCGCCAATTCGTTCTGTTAGTTCGAGCTCTAAAAACACCATTATTGGTAGTTTCTATCCAAGACACCATGTTATTTCTACAAAAACGAGCGACAGCTTTGTCCCGTTCATAGGTTATGCGAATGCCCGTTTCCTGATGAGAATATAGTGCGTCGATTTTCCAAAACTGTTGTAGCAAGTTGAGCGCTGTAATTACCTCAGAAGAAACGGTAAGTATTTTTGAATGGAATGCGTTTAATTCGTAATTGATTTCTCTGAGTGACTCTTTAATAAAATTCCAATGCCTATTGCTGTAGTGTACGTCTTGAATTAATGATGGTTCGAAACAATATAGGAGTAGCACTTTTTTGCCCGATTGAAGGGCTCTAGCTAAGGCTTCGTTATCTTGTAGTCTTAGGTCTCTTTTAAACCAAAAAACTACAATAGATTTTTTTTTGTTAGTAGTCATTTGGATTTGCAATAATTTTTTGTGCTCTTTTTTTATGTTCGTTCAATAAATCTGGACTCATTTTGTCTAGAAGATTAAGCATCATCGACATACGTTGGTTACCCTTAAAATGAACTCTCTTTTCGGCTAGAAAGTTCCAGTACAGACTGTTAAAAGGACACGCATCGTCTCCCGTTTTGTTTGAAACCTTATAAGAACAACCTTTGCAATAGTTGCTCATTTTATTAATATAACTACCGCTCGAAACGTATGGTTTGGTCGCGATTTTACCTCCATCGGCCCATTGGCTCATACCCTTGGTGTTTGTTATTTCTACCCATTGAATAGCATCAATGTAAATACCCAAGTACCAAGCGTCGACCTCATCGGGATTACATTGCGTGAGCAAAGCATAATTACCCGTAATCATCAGCCGTTGTATATGATGTGCATAGCTGTGCTTCAGACTCTGATTGATGGTGGATTTGAGGCAATTCATTTTTGTGTTTCCAGTCCAATAAAAATCCGGCAGTGAGTTATGATTGTTTAATTGATTTTCTTGCTCGAATTCGGGCATTAATTTCCAGTACATGCCACGCATATATTCTCTCCACCCAATAATTTGCCTTATAAACCCTTCAACTTGAGAAATTTGTATTTGATCTGAATGGAGTCTCCAATGATGAAGAACCGTTTCAACCACTTCTAGAGGCGAAATCATCTTTGTGTTCAATGCGAAGGAAAGTCTGCTGTGAAAAAGAAATGCTTCGGAAGGATCCATAGCATCTTGATAATCACCAAAATGCTTCAAGAGATGGTTGCAAAAGTAGTCGAGTAAAGACTTAGCTTCTTTTCTGTTGGTTGGCCAAGAAAAGTTGTCTTGTTCTATTTGACCGATGGTTTTTATTTTGAAAGTTTGAAGAAGATCAATAATTTTTGATACATCCTTTTTAAAAACCTTGGCATTAGGAATTGATATTTCACCTTTCCATTTTTTTCGGTTAGAATGATCAAAATTCCATTTGCCGCCTTCTGGTTGTCCATTCCCGACAATTAAAATATCATGTTTCTTTCGCATATACCTGTAGAAGTACTCCATAGTGAATTGCTTCTTTCCGCGGAAGAAGATGCCTAATTCATCTCTGGTGGTCATAAAGTGCTCACTGTCAACACTGCAAGAAGATATTGTCAAGTTGTTGCAGAAACTCTTGAGTTGGGTGTCTAATCGATATTCGTCGGGTAATTGGTATTCGAAATTTTCTATTGATAATTGTGTGAGAACCTGATTTAAATTATCGGTTAGATTCTGAGTGTTGGTTTTGGTATCCAGTGAATAATAAATGACTTGATGGCCATTTTCCTTTAGCATTTCAGCAAAATCGCGCATGCTCACAAAGAAACCTACTACCTTTTGTATATGGTGAACCAAATAGTCTGTTTCTTGACGCATTTCGGCCATGAAGTAATAAATTTCGTCGTCGGTTTCTTGGTACCAAGAATGTTGAAGGTTCAGTTGATCGCCTAATATGAGTCTGAGTGTTTTCATTTAAAACAATTGAGTTTGTAACCATTGTTTCTGAAATTTACCATCGGTATCATATCGCTTGGCTTGTACATCAATGTTAAAAACGCGATCTCGAGGGTCGTTGCCAACCCCAGCTACATACATCCAATTGCCATAATTGCTATGCACATCATAATCTATCAACATACTTTCGAAATAGGCCGCGCCAATACGCCAGTCTAGTTTAAGGGATTTTGCAAAATAGGATGCCACGTTTTGTCTTCCGCGATTACTCATCCATCCAGTCTGCTTGAGTTCAAGCATATTTGCGTTCACAAAAGGCTGCGAAGTTTTTCCGTCTATCCATTTTCTTACGAGGGAAGGATCGTTATTCCAAGTATAGTTTTTTTGTAGAATTCCGCCTAAATGAAATATTTTGTTTTCGTGTTTCAGTGAAATATATTTAAAATAATCGCGCCAAATCAATTCAAAAATTAACCAATAAGTGTCTTGGCTTTTTGTGATTTCTTGCTCGTATTTGGTGATTTGGTGAAAAATAGTTCTTGCAGAAATACTCCCATTCGCAAGCCATGGAGAGAATTTAGAACTATAGTCTTTTCCTACGAGTCCGTTTCGCGTTTTTTTATAGTATGACAATTTTTGGGTCTGCCAGAAGTAGTAATCAAGTCGGTCAAGCGCTTGATTCTCACCACCGACAAAAGGGAATGCCGTTCGGAAATCTTTTATGGCCTTTTGTGGTTGGTTAAGTGTATAAGATGATATGGTTTCGGTATCCTCTAATAGGTTTGTTATGGGCATCGATTGTGGTTGAGATACCTCTCGGACCTTGACATATTTTTCGCACTTTTTTCTGAATGCTGTAAATACCTTTGGAATAGAGTTTATATCGAAGGGTATGTCATCAGGATGAAATAAAAATTGATTGTACGTTTCGTGCCAATTGATTTCTGAGATGCTTTGTTTTACCGCTTTACTTACAGTTAGTTCTTCCGAAGTCCATTCAGATTGGAGATAAATGTCAGTTACCCGATATGAATTTGCGATTGAGTATAATACATCTTCAGGTTTTTCTTCGAATACGAGTAGTGTTATATTTAGATCTTGAAGATTTTTTTTTAACTCGATTAAGGTTTCTATTAAAAAATTGGTTCTAAAGGATTCTGTTTTTTTGAATCCGAAGTAACTAGTTTCAAAATTCCTCGGATCTAAATAGTAACAAGCAATTACTCTATCACTATTGGTAATGGCAGTATTGAGAGATGTATTATCTGCAACTCTTAAATCATTTCTAAACCAGACTAATCCTGTTCTCATTTATTGCGTCTACAGCGTTCACTACAGTAGATTACTTCATTCCAGTTTTTTTCCCATTTTTTACGCCAATTAAATGGTCGTTTACAAATGGGACATAGTTTGGAAGGAAGTAACTGTTTTTTCATTTTGTTTAACAAAAATAAAAAAACAATAAACAAAACTTGTTAAAACAAAGTCAAAAGAAAAAACAATGTGTTTTTGGATTGTCTTTAAAGGTAGTCGAGTGAACGTTCGAGCGCCATTCCTCGGGATCCTTTTAATAATATCTTCGAAGCCGGAAGTTTGTTGTCTTGTAGTTTTTTTTCTAACACATCATATGATTCATATTTTGAAATGTGTGTTGAAGTCACGGTAGTTCCAAAGAAATTTTCACCAACGAGAAATACTGTGCCGAAAATATGCTTTTCTAGAAAATTCACAATCTCTTGATGTTCGGCCTTTGCCGTTGCGCCTAGTTCAAACATATCTCCTAAAATCATCACTTTCGAACTTCCTTGGGTCTGCTTAAAATTTTCTAAGGCCGCTAGCATGCTGGTTGGATTGGCATTATAGGCATCTAGAATTATATGGTGTCCGTTTTGCTCGATAATTTGCGAACGATTCATACTCGGAATATAGGATTCTAACGCTATTTTTATTTTAGAAGGCGATACCTTGAAATAATTTCCTATTGCAATAGCTGCGGCTATATTGTGAAAATTGTAGACCCCTATTAGATGTGTTTGAATGTCTAAGTTATTAAATCTTACTTTGAGTTTATCCGCGGCATTTAGGAGGCTCACGGCATAGTCTGTTCCTTCTTTACCAAACGTAATTCGATTGAGCGTTTGCGTAAGCTCTAATTGCTTAGCATCGTTAGCATTTACAAAAGCAACTTTATCATGCTCCTTGATGTGTTTATAAAGCTCACTTTTTCCTTGTATTACTCCTTCCAGACTTCCAAAACCTTCGATATGTGCTTTCCCAAAGTTGGTGATATAACCAAAGTCAGGAAGCGCGATGTTGGAAAGTAACTCAATCTCTTTTAAATGATTGGCTCCCATTTCTACGATGCCAATTTCTGTTTGTTTGGTCATTGACAGCAAAGTAAGGGGCACACCTATGTGATTATTTAGGTTGCCTATGGTTGCTGAGGTTTTAAATTTTTGAGAGAGAACAGCATTGATAAGTTCTTTGGTAGTTGTTTTACCATTACTTCCCGTTAACGAAATGACCGGAATTCCTAAATACGATCGATGATAGGTAGCAAGTTTCTGAAGTAATTGAAGACTATTACCATGTAAAATGGTTTCTCCGGTGTTCTTGTGGTAGCGCATATCGTCTATCACCACTTTGAAAGCGCCTTTATCTAGCGCTTCTTGAGCGAACTTATTTCCATCGAAATTATCGCCTCGTAATGCAAAGAAAAGACAGTTGTTAGTTATTTTTCTCGTGTCTGTACAAATGCCACTGCTTTCAAGAAAGTACTGATGGAGTTGTTGAATTTTCAAGAGTATATTCGGTTTTTTTGTAAAATTTAAAGGTACAAAAAAACCCTCCGAAGCGATACTTGCAATGGAGGGTTTTGTATGTTGAAACTAAATGTTTTTAGTGTCTAGGACGTTTTCCTTTTTGAGATTTAGATCCTACACGAGACATTGCACAACGGAAACCAATATAGTCAGTTGCCATATCTTGTGGGAAGTAACGTCTTTGCGCTGGGTCTAACCAGTAATCACGATCTCTCCAAGAACCACCTTTATAAACACGAACTTCATTGTTAATTAGTGAAGTACGCTTCGATGATTTATCGTATTGTAATTCTAAGCTTCCGGTACTATCTGCAGCCACTCGGTGCTCTGGTGAATTGTACATACGCTTTTTATTCGCGTCATCGTCATCATCAGAAAAAGACTGGAAGTAACGCGTAGAACGTTTGTCACCATCGCGGTAATCTCTGTTATCTGCATCAGAGAAATTAGTACGTAAATACGTCTCATTTTCGTCAACAGGAACTTGTAAAATTTCACCCGGAAGGTTACGAGCTACAATTTTACCATTACTTAAAGTGTCATAAACGATAGAATCTGTAGTTACAATCTTAACTTGACCGTCTGCTCCAATGGCATTCTTCGTATACACATTTCCTCTGTAGTAGTTGAAGTCGTTAAATTCGTCGTCAACAATTGGGCGGTATACATCGGCAACCCATTCTGCTACATTACCAGCCATATCATATAGTCCAAAGTCATTGGCTTCATATGATTTTACTTCGGCAGTAATATCTGCACCATCATCACTCCATCCTGCGATTCCTCCATAGTCACCATCTCCTTGTTTGAAGTTAGCTAATTGGTCTCCACGATTTCTTCTGCTTCCAGAACGAGTGTACTGACCATCCCATGGGTATTTTTTTCTACCTCTATATACGTTGTAGTTTCTTAGTCCAACAAGTCCAAGTGCAGCATATTCCCACTCAGCTTCCGTTGGAAGGCGATAGGCAGGTAATAATAAACCATCTTTTCTTTGAACATAAAGGTTGGTACTGTCTTTACTTCTTTTTGCAATTCCTTGAGAGCGTTTTCCACCTCTAGTAATAGAATCGTTACCACCATAAGCTTGTAACGGAGCGTTTAGGTAGGTTTGCGTATCAAAAGCAGTACCAGCTTCCGTATCATAACGGGCGTTACGAGTTGTGAAACCCTCTTCTTCAAGAATTAATTCGTTCACGCGGTTGGTTCTCCAATTGCTAAATTCTACTGCTTGTACCCAGCTAACTCCCACAACAGGATAATCAGCATAAGCAGGGTGACGCAAATAGTTGTTGGTCATTACCTCATTGTATCCTAAGCGATTTCTCCAAACAAGAGTGTCTGGAAGTGCTCCATGATAAATACGGCGAAAGTTTTCATCTTCTGGCGGGAATACTTGTTTTAACCAATCCAAGTACTCAGAGTACATTAGGTTGGTAACTTCTGTTTCATCCATGTAGAAAGACTGCACGTGTTGTTGGTTGGGACTGTTGTTCCAGTCGTGCATCGGGTCGTCTTGTACTTTACCCATTGTGAAGGTTCCACCTTCTATAAAAACAAGTCCAGGACCTGTCTCCTGCTCTTTGGCTTTGGGGTTGTACTGGAATCCACCTTCCTTGGAATTCATTTTCCATCCGGTGGCGCGTGAGCTATTTTTGTAGTCTCGAGACTTGCTACAACTCACGAATAATGTGGCTGCAAATACTACAATAAATAGCCGTAATACTAAGTTTTTACTCAAGTTCATAGTTTCAGGTTATGGTAAAATTGGGTTCGCAATATAATAATTAACGAGAAATAGGCAATAATATTTTCCGTAATTATACACTGTAAGGACACTATTTTTAGTGCGACCCTTGTAGGTAACGTGCTATTTTGCGAATTAGTATGCTTATTTAATTGTTTCTAAAGAAAAACTTAAATAACGCTCATACTAAGCGTATATTTTACGCGTTATTTGTTATGATGAAAAGAATTTTACTGTGTTTGGGTGTTTTTATGCTGTCTCTTATGGCAGCAAGGGCGCAGGAAAGAAGCGTTTTGGTGCCTTGGGAAAGTATAGCTGCCACTTCGCCGTCTAAAAGCGCACAGAAAAAAACAAATGCCAACGTAAATAGAACATCAAGCAGCACCTTAGAGCTTGATAAAGAGGGGGTTTCGTTTAGTATGGTCTGGAAAGATACCCGCCATGCAAATGAACGCTCATTGCGGCTATTAAATGTTAAATATGGTACGCTTTCTGCTACCGAACAACAAAAAATATCTAAAAACACCCTTCCGAAATCTCTAAAATATAGTATTGCTAGTGCCAATGCGCGTGATGAGGTATACACGACTCTTTTGGTGACACCCATCATATCAGAAAATGGGGTTGCTAAGAAGGTATTGTCATTCGATATTGACTACGATTATAAAGCGCCTCAACGAAGCGCAAAGCTTCCAATTACAAATTCGGTGTTAGCCAGCGGTGAATGGTTCAAATTTGAGGTAGAACAAACAGGTGTACATCGTCTTGACAGGCGCTTTTTGGAAGAACTTGGAATGAATCTTAACGGAGTTGATCCCCGTAGATTGCAAGTCTATGGAATGGGAGGTAAATCGCTGCCTTTGATAAATTCAGAAAACACCATTTTCGATTTGCAGCAAACAGCCATACAGGTGGTAGGAGAAGAAGATGGTAGTTTCGATTCTGGCGATTTTATTCTTTTCTATGGAGAAAGTTCGTTAGGATATGTAGAAGAAAATGACAGCAATATAAACCCGTACAGTGATGACTCCTTTTATTATGTAACAATAGGTTCCAGTAACGGAATACGTGTGCAACCCATGATAGAACCTTCGGGGAACCCTACATTGTCCATTGCGACTTTTGACGATTATCAGTTTTTTGAAGAAGATGATTTTAGTCCAGCGAAGGTGGGACGAAGATGGTTCGGGAATCGATTCGATATAGAAAACGAACAAAGTTTCGAATTTAATTTTCCTAACATCGTTTCTGGTACTCCATTGGCAGTTCGAGTTAAAGTAGCGGCTGCTTCCGAAGTGTCCACATCTATGGCTTTATCGATTAACGGAGTTGCATTAAATCCTTTGCAGTTTGCAGCAATAGATGATCCTACGCTATTATCTACACGAGCTTTTGATAATTCTGAAGTAGGAGGTGTCGAAATTTTAGCATCAGGAGAAGCAATTACCTTCGATTTGGCATATAATAATTCGGGCAATCCTGCGAGTATAGGTTACTTAGATTACATAAGTGTGGAAGCGCAACGACAACTCGTTGGTAGTGGAGAACAATTTGCTTTCCGAAATAATCAAACGGCCACAACAAGTGGGGTAGGAGAATATCAATTAAGTAACGCAGGAGCGTATTCTCAAATATGGGATGTTACCAATCCTGCTGCTATTAGCAGTTTGAATACAGAAAGTGCTGGATCTATTTCGTTCAAGGCTGCATTAGGTGATGTTAGAGAATATGTGGCTGTTAGTCCGAACGATTTTTTTACACCTGCAAAAATTGCGCAGTCCCGTGTACCAAACCAAGACTTAAAAGGAACCGTTTTTAGAACCAATGGTAGTTTTCAAGATATCGATTATCTGATAATTACTCCTTCATTTTTATTACAACCTGCTCTGCGTTTAGCAAATCATCGTCGAAATGTAAGTGGATTAAATATTAAGGTAATTACAACTGAGTCTATTTACGAAGAATTTAGTGCTGGAAAACAAGATATTGCGGCTATCCGGAATTTTGTGCGATATGTATATGACAACGCTTCCAGTCCTGCGAATCGTGTGAAGTATTTATGTATGTTCGGTGATACTTCGGTAGATTATAAAAATAGGTTGTCAGAAAACAACAACATCGTGCCTACTTTTCACACTTTGCATAGTAGGAGTACGTTTAGATCGTATATGACCGATGACTTTTTCGGTTCAATGGACCCAAATGAGGGATTGTTTTTGTTTAGTGATAGTCCTGAAAAATTAGATATTGCTGTTGGACGAATCTTGGCCGACAATGTTGCGCAGGCCAATGCTATGGTCAGAAAAATTGAGCGCTACGAATCTAAAGAGTCCTTCGGAAACTGGAGAAATAACATTGTACTTTTCTCTGATGATGTTGATGAATTTTGGGAATACAGAGCCATACAAGTAAGTTTAGATAGTATTGGAGACCGAATTGCAGAGGAGAAACCCTTTATCAATGTTAAAAAGATTCACAGCGACGCTTTCGAACAAACCTCCTCGGCAGGTGGAAATCGGTATCCTGAGGTAAACGAAGCCATTATAGACGCTATGGATGTTGGAGCTATCGTGGTCAATTTTTTTGGGCATGGTGGAGAAGATGGTTTGGCCGATGAGTTTATCGTAACACAAGAAGAGGTAAGAAACTTAGACAACGAACGATTGACATGTTATGTTACGGTAACCTGCGAATTTACAAAGTTTGATAATCCGCAGCGAATAACTGGTGGAGAGCTGATGTTTTGGAACGAACGAGGAGGGGCGGTTAATATGATTACTACCACACGTTCTATAGGTGTAAGTCTAGGAGTACGTTTTAATGAGAATTTAGCATCCGAACTTTTTGGTTTTGGACTAAATGTACCCAATCCACCGGCAGAAGCTGTTCGTAGGTCAAAAATTTTAGAATCTAGCGCCAATAGACGCGTTATCTTTTATATTGGAGATCCTTCGTTACGATTGGCCTTTCCAAGACCGAACATCCGACTTACGACTTTAAATGGTGTGCCAATAGAACAAGCGACCGATACGTTAAAGGCACTGAGTAAAGTGCGAATCGGTGGTGAAGTGACCGATGTCGCAGGGAATTTATTAAGTGACTACAATGGTATTCTCGAAACAAAATTATTCGATAAGAATGTTTTGAGAAGTACGTTAGGAAATGATCGGGTTCGAGATAATAATCAAGATGTCGATCAGGATGGCGACTTCAATAATATCCTATTATTAGATTTTATCGCTTTAGGAGAGGGTCTTTTTAATGGAAAGGCTACGGTGTCTAATGGAACCTTCGAATTTGAGTTTGTAGTACCCAGAGATATTCAGATACCGGTAGGCAATGCAAGAGTGAATTTTTACTCGAAGCGAAATGGAGTGTTGGAAGATCAAAATGGATTCAACAAAGATCTTATTGTTGGAGGATTAAATGAAAATGCTCCAGAAGATACGCAAGGGCCGGACATTCGATTGTTTCTGAATGATGAAAGTTTCGTCTCTGGAGGTATTACCAACGACTCACCAATATTAATCGCTAACCTAGCAGATGAAAATGGGATCAATACAGCGAGTGGTATTGGACATGATTTAATTGCCATTTTAGATGGTGATGAGGCAAATCCTTTTATTTTAAATGAATACTATCAAGCTAATGTAGATGATTTTACCACGGGTAAAGCTACCTTTTCACTGCGAGATATAGAAGAAGGACTGCACACATTAACGGTAAGGGCTTGGGATGTTTATAATAATTCGTCAACAGCCGAAATTCAGTTTCTTGTAGCTGGGGATGATGAATTAGAAATTACTCGCGTACTTAATTACCCAAATCCATTTGTGAATTACACCGAATTTTGGTTCAATCACAACCGCCCTTTTGAGCCGCTAGAAGTACAAGTTCAGGTGTTTACGGTGTCTGGTAAAGTGGTTTGGACACGCAATCAAATAGTTAATACCGATGGCTTTTTATCTCGTGATATTGTATGGGATGGTTTGGATGATTTTGGAGATAAAATTGGAAAAGGCACCTACGTATACAAGCTTACGGTAAAATCTACGTTAACCAATAAGCGGGTTGAAAAATTTGAAAAACTCGTAATCCTTTAAAAATTAAATTATATTTGCTTTCTAACTAAAATTCTTATGAAGAAAATCCTTTTGCCAATCTTAATTGGTATTGTATCGTTTCAAAGTTTCGCCCAAGATAATCAGTCCTCAGCCGATAATCGCGTTATTACCACAGGAGTTCCTTTTGTGCTCATTTCGGCCGATGCTCGATCTGCGGGTATGGGAGATATTGGTGTCGCCACTTCAGCCGATGCTTTTTCTCAACAATGGAATCCATCCAAATATGCCTTTGCGATTTCAAAGCAAGGTGTTGGGGTCACATATACCCCGTACTTGAGTCAGTTAGTAAACGACATCTTTCTTGGAAACCTCACCTATTACAATAGATTAAATGAAACAAGTGCCTTTGCTGCGAGTTTCAGATACTTTAGTTTAGGTGATATTGAATTGAGAGAAACAATCGATCAAGAACCGCTTATCGAAAGCCCGAACGAACTTACCTTTGATGTTACCTATGCGTTGCGTTTGAGTGAGCGATTTTCGATGGCCGTAACCGGTAGGTACCTAAATTCAAATTTAAGAATTAGAGGAATTAATAACGATGACGCCTCGGCGGCAGGTTCTTTTGCGGTTGACGTTTCTGGATATTACCAGAGTGAAGAGGTTGCATTTAACGACTTTGACGGTCGTTGGAGAGCTGGATTTAATATATCTAACATTGGTCCAACCATTAAATATGACGATTTAGGACAGGAAAATTACTTACCAACCAATTTAGGTCTTGGTGGAGGTTTCGACTTTATTTTTGACGAATACAATAAATTAGGCGTAAATGTAGAACTCAATAAATTATTAGTGCCAACCCGACGTGATTTTGACGGAGATGGTGATATCGACGCTTCAGATAGTCAAGAGTATGCCGATATTGGTTTTATCTCTGGAATCTTTGAATCTTTTGGAGATGCCCCAGATGGTTTTAGTGAAGAACTCAAAGAGTTTACATGGGCCTTAGGGGCAGAATATTGGTACCAAGACTCGTTTGCTTTTCGTACAGGATATTTTAACGAGAGCGAAGAGAAAGGATCGCGTAAGTTTCTTTCATTAGGAGCTGGATTTAAGTATACTGCTATTAATATTGATATTTCCTACTTATTCTCTACATCAAGAGTGAGAAGTCCACTAGAAGGAACCCTTCGTTTTGGTCTTACCTTTAACTTTGGAGACGAGTACGACGAATACTAAACGATCGTGAAGAAGCTTATTATTGAAACAGAACTAGAAGTATTTGAGGCTGTTTCTGAGCTTCCAAAAGACATACAAGAACTATTAAATAAGGCGCACAAAGCACGTGAAAATGCTTATGCGCCTTATTCACGTTTTAATGTGGGCGCCGCTTTACAATTAGCAACGGGAGAAATAGTGATTGGAAACAATCAAGAAAACGCCTCTTTTCCTTCTGGACTATGTGCAGAACGTGTAGCTATTTTTCAAGCGGGAGCCTTATATCCAGATGCCAAAATAGAACTAATGGCTATTACGGCAGGGTCTTTAAATCATCCTACAACAACTCCTATTCCTCCTTGTGGCGCTTGCCGTCAATCCATGGTGGAGTATGAAATAAAACAAAAAGAACCCATTGTTCTCTACTTTATGGGAGCAACAGGAAAAGTAATTAGAGCTGCATCTGTAGCAGACTTACTTCCTTTGGTTTTTGACAAGTCTTATTTATAAAGATTAAAAAGAAATAGTATGAAAGCTGTTATCACCCTGTTGTTTGTTGTTTTGACCAGCATTCAGATGTTGAGTCAGGATTCTAGAATAAGTGTTGAACTCAGTTATCCATTGCCAGCAGGCGATAATTTTATTCAGCGTTCCTACAATGGAATTGTTGATGCTGGAGTGAAAGTTCGTTTTTTCGATGTTGGTTCTTTTCGCTTTGGGATGGCCTTTAACACGACTGTTCTGGTCAATAAAAATGAAGTAGATACCAGGCCATTAACGGTTAATATTACCGCATTTGGTTTACAGCCTAAGGCATTCGCCGAATTAAACTCGCCATTTTTAGTGGGGTTTCGTCCCAATGTAGGTCTTGGTTATTCTTTCTTTGTGTTCAGCATCGAATCTGATGCTCTTGGCGATTTTGGTACCGCTATCGAAAATGAAACACAGCGTGGTGTCAACTTTCATTTAGGGTTGGCCTACGATTTTACAGAACGCTTTTTTCTCCAAGTTCAGTACGACTTTACGAAACTAAATGTGGAAAATATTCCCGATATTCCTTTCAATAGTGATGTAAATCTTTTCAAGATCGGGGTTGGCTACAACATATAGATTTTTCAAATAGTTTGAATGAACTTCGTGCTGGATTTAAATGTGCGATAACGATTTCGTTGACCTTCCGTCTCAATTTCCTAATAGAGGGTTTTATAAGTCAATTTTATTGTAGTATTTTTGTTATTCTGATGAAATTTTTCACCCGTCAATAGAAAGAAAATTCTATGAAGAAAATAACCAAGCAAACCTACCTTAACTGGTACGAAGAAATGCTGTTCTGGCGCAAGTTTGAAGACAAATTAGCTCAGGTATATATCAATCAAAAAGTTCGTGGATTTTTGCACTTATACAATGGTCAAGAGGCTGTTTTAGCTGGTGCTTTACACGCTATGGAATTAGGTAAGGATCGCATGATTACGGCCTATCGTAATCACGTTCAACCTATAGGAATGGGGGAAGACCCTAAACGTGTCATGGCCGAACTTTATGGAAAGGCAACAGGAACGTCTCAAGGCCTTGGAGGATCTATGCATATATTCTCCAAGGAAAAAGGATTTTACGGTGGTCACGGTATTGTTGGAGGACAGATACCTTTAGGAGCTGGTTTGGCATTTGCCGATAAGTATTTCGATAGGGATTCTGTTACCCTTTGTTATATGGGGGATGGTGCTACGCGACAAGGTTCATTGCATGAAACGTTCAATTTAGCCATGTTATGGAATCTTCCAGTTGTTTTTTGTGTTGAAAATAATGGTTATGCCATGGGAACTTCCGTAGAAAGAACTGCAAATCATACAGATATTTGGAAGTTAGGACTCGGTTATGAAATGCCTTGTAGACCTATTGATGGAATGAAACCCGAAGTGGTTGCTAAAGAAATGGATGAAGCCATATCAAGAGCGAGAAACGGTGGCGGACCAACATTCTTGGAAATAAGAACTTATCGTTATCGTGGGCATTCTATGAGTGATGCTCAACACTATCGAACCAAAGAAGAAGTTGCTGCAAAACAAGAAGAAGATCCTATAATGCACGTTCTAAATCACATTTACGATAAGAAATGGGCAACCGAAGACGAGATTAAAGCTATTGATAAGCGTGTTAAAGAACGTGTTGCGGAATGCGAAAAATTTGCTGAAGACTCTCCATATCCAGAGAAAAACGTAATGTACGACGTAGTATACGATCAAGAAGACTATCCATTTTTACCTCATAAACTATAACTATGGCCGAAGTAATTACAATGCCGCGTTTGAGCGACACTATGGAAGAAGGTACCGTTGCCACATGGCTTAAAAATGTAGGTGACAAAGTGGAAGAAGGCGATATTCTAGCAGAAATTGAAACCGATAAAGCAACCATGGAATTTGAATCCTTTTATGAAGGAACACTTTTGCACATTGGTATTGCCGAAGGTGAAACTGCGAATGTTGATGCCTTGCTTGCTATCATTGGAGAAGAAGGTGAAGATATTTCCGCTTTGTTGAAAGGTGGAGGCAATGCCTCACCAAGCTCGGAAGAAGAAACTACAGAAGTACAATCGTCTGCGGATTCAGATTCTAGTGAGTCAGATGGAGCCGTTGCAAACGATATTCCTGAAGGGGTTGAGATTATTACAATGCCTCGATTAAGTGATACAATGGAAGAAGGTACTGTCGCTAGTTGGTTGAAAAAGGAGGGAGACTCGGTAGAAGAAGGTGATATTCTTGCTGAAATTGAAACGGATAAAGCCACAATGGAATTCGAATCTTTTTACAGTGGAACGCTTCTTAAAATTGGAATTCATGAAGGTGAAACCGCTAAAGTTGATGCCTTACTCGCAATAATTGGACCGGCTGGAACGGATGTTTCTGGTATTTCAATGGTAGCTCCTGCTAAAAAAGAAACACCAGTCAAAAAGAATGAGACTAAAGTAGAAGCTCCAAAAAGCGAACCTAAAAAGGAGAAAGCCGTCGTGACTACAACATCGACGTCATCTTCTGGAGATCGTATTTTTGCTTCTCCGTTGGCGAAGAAAATGGCCGAAGAGAAAGGGATCAATTTAGCAACGGTTAAAGGATCTGGAGAAAATGGTCGAATTGTAAAAAGTGATATTGAAAATTATACGCCAGTAGCTAGTGGAGCTGCTGCTTATGTGCCTGTAGGTGAAGAGAGTTTTGAAGAAGTAGCAAACTCTCAAATGCGTAAAACAATTGCCAAACGATTAGGCGAATCTAAGTTTACAGCGCCGCATTATTACCTTACGGTTGAGTTGGATATGGACAGTGCTATTGCTTCTAGAGCCGCTATTAATAGTGCTCCAGATGTAAAAATATCTTTTAATGATATGATCGTTAAAGCTTGTGCAATGGCTTTAAGAAAGCACCCAAAAGTGAATACACAATGGACAGATAAGGCAACCTTAATAGCGAAGCATATTCATGTAGGAGTAGCCGTGGCTGTAGACGATGGTTTATTAGTTCCGGTATTGAAATTTGCCGATCAGATGACCTTTTCTCAAATAGGGGCACAAGTAAGAGAGATGGCTGGAAAAGCTAGAAATAAAAAACTTACTCCAGACGAGATGCAAGGTAGTACGTTTACGGTATCTAACTTAGGAATGTTTGGAATCAAAGAGTTTACTTCTATTATTAATCAGCCAAATTCAGCTATTTTATCGGTTGGTGCTATTGTACAGAAACCAGTAGTTAAAAATGGTGCAATTGCCGTTGGAAATACAATGACGGTAACACTTGCGTGCGATCATCGAACAGTAGATGGTGCAACGGGTGCGGCTTTCTTGCAAACGTTGAGAAATTATATTGAGAATCCAGTGACCATGTTTGTATAGGTTACACTCAAATTTATATAGCAAGACCTCGCCGACTTATAATCGGTGGGGTCTTTTCAATTTAATCGTATATTTAAGGAATGAAGAAGAACATCATTATTACTGGTACAAGTCGCGGAATTGGCTACGAATTGGTAGCCCTGTTTACCAATGCAGGACATAATGTATTGGCGCTGTCTAGAAATGAAGTGCCGGTGTCTGGCATGGGTGTGTCTAACTGCCATTGTTTCCCATGCGATATTACCGATCCAAAAGATATAAAGAAAGTACCTGCCTTTATCAAGGAGCATTGGAAGCATGTGGATGTACTAATCAATAATTCTGGGTATTTGGTTAGTAAACCCTTCGGTAAGTTAAAGTTAGATGACTTTAAACAATCGTATAATGTAAATGTATTTGGAACAGTTTCTATGACGCAAGCCGTTTTACCATTTATGAACAAAGAAGGGCATGTGGTGAATATAAGCAGTATGGGCGGTGTTCAAGGGAGTGTGAAGTTTCCTGGATTGGCAGCCTACAGCAGTAGCAAAGGAGCCATGATCACTTTAACAGAAGTGCTAGCTGAAGAATATAAAGAAACTGGACCTTCGTTTAATGCGTTGGCTTTAGGTGCTGTGCAAACCGAAATGCTTGAAGAAGCTTTTCCAGGGTTTAAGGCACCGCTTTCAGCAAAAGAAATGGCGACCTATATCATGGATTTTTCTTTGAAGGCCCATAAATATTATAACGGGAAAATTTTAGAGGTATCTAGTTCGACACCTTAATTTGTAACATCTTGAATGCAAGAAACCCTATCTAAATATATTCCTCAAGCTGCCGTTTCTTCGGTATTTGAACTCATTAAAGCGCATCACGTCCATTTAAAAATCGTCAATGAACGAGTTACACGTCATGGAGATTATAGGAAAATGCCCGATGGACAACGCCAGATTACGGTAAATGCAAATCTAAATCCGTATCGATTTTTAATGACCTTAGTGCATGAAGTTGCGCACTTAGTGGCATTTCAGAAATATGGTAGAGCCATAAAACCTCATGGAAAGGAATGGAAGTTTACCTTTCAAACTTTAATGTTGCCTTTTATTCGTCCGGAAGTCTTTCCAAATGCCTTGTTGCCGCTACTAGCACTTCATTTTAAGAATCCGAAAGCAACCAGTGATACGGATGCGAAATTATCGTTAGCTTTAAAGCAATTCGACGCCCCCAACGATAAAAACTATATCTTTGAAATTCCATTTGGCGGACATTTTAGGCTTTACAACGGTAAAGTTTTTAAACGTGGCAATAAACGTGTAAAACGATACGAATGTCTAGAGATTGCTACTGGACGGTTGTATCTTTTTAATCCGAATGCCGAAGTGGAATTTTTAAAATAACACAGAACAAGAACTTAGATGTTGAATACAAACTATTATGCAGTCATTATGGCTGGTGGAATTGGATCTCGATTTTGGCCAGTAAGTACAACTCAGTTTCCTAAGCAGTTTCACGATATGCTAGGAACGGGTGCCACCTTGTTGCAAAAAACGTTTACTCGATTAAATGCCTTAGTGCCTTCTCAAAATATACAAGTGCTTACAAACGACCGGTATTTAGACCTTTGTTTAGAGCAGTTGCCTGAAATAAAAGAACAACAGGTTATTTTGGAACCGGCAATGCGTAATACTGCTCCATGTATCTTATTATCGGCGCTGAAAATATATAAGGAAAACCCAAAGGGAGTAATGATAGTTGCTCCTAGTGACCATTGGATTGAAGATGAATCTGCCTTTCATAATGATGTAGCCAAATGTTTCGATGCATGTGCTGCTGAAGATATCTTAGTTACCTTAGGTATTCATCCAACATTCCCGAATACAGGTTATGGGTATATCGAAAGTGATAAGAAATCAGAAAAAGATCTTAAGCCAGTACTTCAGTTTCGAGAAAAACCAAATTATGAAACGGCGCAACAGTTTATTGCCGAAGGAAACTTCTTTTGGAACGCTGGTATTTTTATTTGGAGTGTTGAGAGCATCATTAATTCGTTTAAAACATTAATGCCAGAAATGTACACGTTGTTTGCCGAGGGTAATTCAGTATTTAATACGGAAGCCGAAAGAAACTTCGTGCAAGTTAATTATGAAAAGGCAGAAAATATTTCGATAGATTTTGCCATCATGGAGAAGGCGACGAATGTACAGGTAAAAAAGGCAAATTTCGATTGGAATGATCTTGGAACTTGGGGCGCGTTGCACGATAAGATAACTGATGAGGCTTCTGAGAATGCAATTGTTCGTGCTACTGCTCATCTAAAAGAAGCCAATGGTAATATGATTTATACCGATCGTCGAAAATTGGTCGTTGTAGATGGGGTGGATGATTATATTATAGTGGACAAAGAAAATGTTTTACTTATATTTCCTAAGTCAAAAGAACAGGATATTAAAAAACTTCTAGCCGAGGTAAAAGACCAATATGGCGAGGAGTACACCTAGTTGAATTATGAGTGAAGTCGATAAGGATATCGAACAAAATAAAGAAGCGGTAAAGCAAGATGCCAAAGGACTTTTAGTGAGTATTAAGTCTTTTATGATCGAGTTACTCGATTTTAGAGCAGATACTGATCGGGAGAGTACTATTGATGCCATAAAAAATGACATACCGTTTAAAGGCGCTACAGCATGGATTCTAATCTGCTCCATCTTCGTGGCTTCGGTAGGGTTAAATGCAAATTCTACAGCCGTGGTAATTGGGGCCATGCTTATTTCTCCATTAATGGGACCAATACTTGGTATTGGAATGTCTATTGCTATTAACGATATATTTACGCTGAAAAAGTCGCTCATCAACTTCGGAGTTATGGTTATTCTGAGTGTTATTACAGCCTTTCTGTTTTTTTGGTTGTTTCCGCTACGTGAAGAATCTTCAGAATTATTGGCTCGTACTACTCCTGATATTAGAGATGTGCTTATTGCGTTTTTTGGTGGTCTTGCTCTCATCATTGCTAGAACCAAAAAAGGTACAATTGCGACAGTGATTTTTGGGGTGGCAATTGCAACGGCCTTAATGCCACCATTGTGTACAGTTGGTTATGGGTTGGCAGAAGCTTTTCTCGGTAATACAAGAGGGTTAAGCTTTGCTGGAGGAGCGATGTACTTGTTTATAATCAACACCATATTTATAGCATTAGCAACGTTTTTGGTCCTTAAAGTACTGCGTTTCCCGATGATCAAATATGTCAATTCGGTGCGAAGGAAGAATATTGCACGTTTTGCTTCATTTTTAGCATTACTAGTAATGATTCCAGCAGGAATTACTTTCTATAATGTGTTAAAGGAGAGTACCTTTAAAAATTCTGCAAAGCGCTTTATTGAAACTGAATTAGAAGCTTTGCCCAATGCTTCATATATTAAAAAATACGCTACTTACGATTTTAATAAGAGTGATATATCTAGTATTGAATTGACGTCTTTTGGGAGTGATCAAATATCTGAAGAAACCATGAATGTATTGCGAGGTAGAATGCAAACTTATTCGGCCTTGTCTGATGTTCGACTTGTGCTAAATCAGAGTAAAAAAGACGATAGTTTCGAAGACGAAGTGCGCTATATGGAAGAGCTCAGATCTAGAGATTCGTTAGATTTATTTACCAAAAACCAAAAGATCATTTTCCTTGAAGAAAAAGTGGCTCAATTAAGTAAGTTGGAAAAGGATCAGATACCGTTTAAAGAACTTTGTGATGAAGCTAGAATTAATTACGAGACACTTCTCTCTCTTAGCTATTCTAGGACGCTTTCTTCCAACCTTGGGCGTATTGACACCTTGTCTCAGTTTAGGGCGTTGTGGAACGATTCATTAGGTCCAGAAGCGCTTCTTCGTGACCAAACAAAATTGTACAATTGGTTGAAATACGAATTAAAGCAAGATACGTTAGTGTTAGAAAATGTTGCAACTTCCACCGAGGTTCGTTAGTTGCGCATTCGAAAGTATTTTAGAAGCAATAGCAATCTTCATTCAACCATCGTTTGTTACCTTCAAATTTTAAATCTACTCTAAGAATTAATTCATGTGTGTTTAAGTTGTTGCTAATTGACGTAAGTTGATTTTCATAGGCATATCCTATTCTAAATTTCTCATTTAATGTAATAGCAACCAAAGCTCCAATAGAATTTTGGAAGCGATAGGAAAGCCCCACCTCGTAGGTCTTTTTGTAAATTAAATTGGTGTTTATATCAACAGATAAAGGTAAGCTTGGAATGTACCTAACCATGGTGGAGGGTTGTAGAACGACATCATTAAATTTTGATAAATTAATTCGCATTCCACCTGTAAAAAAATAGTTGCTATTTTCTAAATTCACATTCGTGGCTATGTTATCTTGTATTGTAAATACTGGTGAATCTAGTATGTTCGGGAAGGAAACGGCGGCAAAAAATTTATTCGTGTGGTATAAAAAGCCAAAACCTAAGTTACCATATCTTCCGGTCGTCGATGCATAAATGTCATTATCTGGAGTGATTCCGTCCGCCAAATTATTTTCAAAAAGAGCCAAACCTCCTTTTACCCCAAAAGAGAGACGCCCATATTGAGAAGTCGCTATGGTGTACGAAACGTCCAAGTTTAAATTGGTATTTTCAACCAACCCTATTTTGTCAAGGATCACTGTCCCGCCAAAACCGAAACCAGAATTAATTCTAGTGTTTGCCGAAAATGTAGTTGTTTCTGGTGCCCCTTCAACTCCTGTCCATTGACGTCTGGTTAGCAAGGCAGCATTGAAATCGGATTTTGATCCAACAAATGCCGGATTTATAACCTGCATATTATAAAGATACTGTGCGTAATGAGGAGCTTGTTGGGCATAGGTATAATTGAAGCAGCTTAGTATAATGCTAAGGATGAATACCTTTTTAATGGTCGAATATGCTGGGGAAGGATATTTCATCTTATTAATTGAATAAAACCTGTTTTTGGGGGTGTAGTTCCGTCGTTAAAATCAAGTTCGTAAAAATAAACTCCTTCTACGACTGGCTTTCCATCTAGAGTTCCATCCCACCAATTGGGATTAGGATTACCATTATTGTTGTATGTAAATATTTCACTTCCCCATCTGTCAAAAATGATCATCTTAAATTCTGGAAAATCTTTGAGTGCCGCGATTCTAAATACATCACTGCGTCCGTCTCCATTAGGTGAAAATAAATTAGGAAAGTCATTGTCTTTAATGGTTCCAAGCCCAAATAATGTAGATGATGAGTTTGCGACCTCCACAGTGGTTAATGTAACCACAAGGTTCATGGTTTCGGTCTCTTCATTGAGATTGTCATCGATTGTAGGAACAAACTGAGTATAACTGGTAGCTAAAGCAGGTATTGCGGCCGTTGTAGCTATGAACGGATAATCTTGAGATGCTGTAGTAGAAATATCTGAAGTTTCAAGATTAAAGTTGATCGGGGAGGAATTAAGTAATGGCCCTCCATTTGGATTTGTCAATGAAATTTCAAATTCTAAATTTCCTCCCTCCACAACAGTAAAATCTGTGACTGAAATTAGGGGATTTGGATCTATATCAATTATGGTATCACTAACATTGAAAGCTGGATTGTTAACATTCCCAGTAATGACGGCCCCATTGACAATAAGATATTCTTCATCAGGTTCATTTAAATTATCCTCAAGTGTAGCGATTCCAAAAGTTGCTTCCAGATTTGCATTCATAGGATCAATGGTACCTTCTATTGTTAAACTGGTATTGACAGCGTTATAGTCATCTGGAGCAATAGCAGTATCATCGGTTGTTGAAATTTCTATTGTGATAGGAGAGGAGCTTGGGTTGCTCAGATTAATGGTGTGATCTAATGTGCCGCCTTCATCGACAACTAGAGGGATCATAGAAATATCTGGCGTAGGATCATTATCGATAATAGTTCCTATTGCCATGGCTTCATCATTTACAGCATTATTGGAGGTGATGACGGCATTTAGTGTAAATAATTCATCCTGCTCTTTAATAGTGTCGTCGAATGAAGTTAGCGTAAAGGTGAAAGTTTCTGTAAAGGCTGGAATTGTTATAGATTGATTGTTCACTTCAGAATAGTCAAATGGCGCAACAGCAACATCTAAAACATTGGTGCTATCAGTCCCATCGCTTGTGGAAAGAGTCATTTCTATGGGAGTGGCAGAAACAATCGCTACTGGGTTGTCACCAGCGGTTACTAAAGCAAAGGTAAATATGAAGTCCGAACCTTCCACTTCCGAAACATCGTTCACGACAACTAGGAGGGCTCTAATTTCGCGCCAATCTCGTTCGAAGGATGGGTTATCGACATTTGGAAAATCCGTCGGTACCTGTCCATTGGTAGAATTAACTACCGTATTATCGTTGTCGAACCCATCATCTAATCCATCATTATCGTTATCTAGACCGGAGGCAATAGTTTCGGGTACTCCATCATTATTAAAATCCCAACCCTCAATAAAATCTTCTCTTAGATCGTCGTCAGAATTTGAATCTACATAGTCGAAAATAGTATCTCCATCCGTATCTACTGGGACGAGGCCATTTGTATATGCCGTGTCCATTCCGTTTTCGGTCACGATATTGTTCGGTGGCACGTAAGCATCGGTAGCTTGTGCTTCAATGTTATCTACGATACCGTCGGCATCGGAATCGATGTCTATGTAATCCGGATTGCCATTTCCGTCGGTATTTATTATGGTATAAGTCACTGACGCATTTTGGTTATCATTTGTTTCAATCGTATTATCCAGTCCATTGAGTCCAACGGGGTTGTTAGTCCGTCCGTTGCCATTTGTATCTAGGGCTTGGTTGCCAACTTCGGTGATATCATAAATGCCATCATTGTCGTTATCTAAATCTAAATGATTAGGCACGCCATCACTATCGAAATCAAATATGTCTACGACACCATCATTATTGTTGTCCGATCCAAAATCTGTATCTCTGTAATTAGGAATTAGGTCTAAATCGTCATCATCTAGAGGATCTAAACCGTTGGTCTCTTCAAGATCTAAAATAGTGTCATTATCATCGTCGATATCGTCAACGTTAGAAACTCCATCATTATCAGAATCTGTAAACGCTTCTACAACTAAATCTGTTGAAGAGTTCACGGCAGTTCCAAGTGGGTCTGTGGCGGAAAAATTTATGGTATTCATGCCAAAACAATCTTCACTAAAAATAACAGAGAGGGCCACCGTTAAAGATTGGCCGGCCATCAACACACCCGAAGTACCATCAAATATGTTGACATCTGTAGTTCCGTCGAAATTTACATTCAGTGTGGGATCAGTAGCGGCGGTACTGGCGACTATAGAGGGTGCCGAGAAAGACACTAAATTTCCAACACAAATATTCGAAAGATTTTCCTCTAGTTGTAGATTGGTTAACTCAACAACAGTGCTCGTATTGGTGATGGTTAAATTGAAGGTAATTTCCTGCTGTTCTAATATCCCATTTGGCATATTGTTCACACTGGCTATTGTCTTTTCTGAATTACTTGAGGTAACAAACAGAAAGTTCATTCTTGCACTTCTACAGGCACATTGGTTATTTACTAGAGGATCTGAAATGGAATTAATAATATAATAACGGTCTAAATGGTCGCCGAGATTGTCTTCCCAGGTTACAAAGGAAAATGACCTTCTCGCATTGGCGGTCGTTTCATCAAAACCGTCTAAACCCCCTTGAGTTTGGGAAATCGATAATTGACGAAAGGTATTGTCGTTAGACTCACCCGTGGGTGCAATGATCGAAAATACTTCCAAGATAATAGTTTCGCCAGGTGCCAAATTATTTCCACCTAATAATAGTGTGGTGTTGACGTCACCATCGTAAGCTGGATTTAAAGTCACAGGAGGACCAGAGACCTGATTTACAGTTAGCGTATTGAATAGTAAACCGTTATCGAGGAAATTTCCGATACCCAAATTATAGTTAATGTTGTTAGCGGTGCCACTTCCTTGATTTTCAATTACTATGGAATTGGTAAAATCATATGTTCCGTCAGAATTTACTTCTGGGTCAGTTTCTGGAACAAAGAACCCAGCTGTAAGTATACCTTCCGTGGTGTGAAAGTCACTTAAAATAAGAGAGTTCGTGTCGTTGCCGATGGATGTGCTTATATCGAAAACTGCGTCAAAATCTATCCCAGAACCAGAAGGTGTAGGATTTGGCCTTCCGTTACAGAAGGGATTAATTACCACACAAAACGATACAACTACACTTTGCCGGGGATACAGTATCGCATTGTTAATAGAAGTAGTACTAAATATATTGTTTGAGGTGCCGGCTAAGAAGTCTGGGTTAACCGATGCGTTGTTAAATTCTAACGGATAAGGATCATCAATAAAATCTTCTACTACGGTTGTGCTAACGGTTATTTCATTTATTTCAATCACACAACCATTACCATAAACGACATCCAGATCGTGCACAAAGTCGATGTTTCCAATAAGGTTCGGAGCGTGATAATCTCTGGCGGTACTGGTATTCAAAAAGCTCACTGTATATCTAATACCGTAATTTCCATCGGTATCAAATCCTTGGTTGCAAGATTCAACGACATCTATTTCGATTAAATCTGTTATCTCTTCGACGGTTAAAAATAGATCTGCAGAATTGGTGAGCGAGCCATCAGTTATGGTATAAGTAATTACTGGTACATCTCCCGTATAACCAGCGGCCGGCACAAAAACAAAACTACCATCGGCAAAAATGGTTAAACTACCTTCAGCAAAATTGGCAGTGTTTCCAACGGTAAAAGTAGTTCCATTAACAAGAAAAGAAACAACAGAAAGTGCACCGCCGCTTGGACTACTGTCGTTTACTAAAACTCCTGGAGCTGGTACATTTAAAGTGGTGTTAATACTAGCGGTATCGTAATCATCTTGCGCATTAGGTGCCTGTCCAAATGCATGGGAGATAAAAAAGAGGAAGGATAAACTCAGTATTGTGTTGAATTTAAGCATAAGCGATATTTTCTATATAAATAGTGCCTATTTAAAATAGTATACAGAAAGAAAGGGGCTGAGGTTGGTTTCTTCTGTTAATACAACAGTCTATTTTTTATTATGTAAACGTAACTAATTATAATAAAAGTATGTAAGTGATCAATCTAAGTGTTGATTGTTGTTTGTTTTCAACAAGTTGTAATGCTAATTTATACAAATAACGTGGAATTTCTTGAGGTCTTTTAACACGTCAATAGCGCTCGTTCTAAACAACTTCGCGATTAAAACTTTTTAGTGTCAATTTGAAATAAGACTAATCTTCTTGAATCTGTATTTCTCGAATTTTTTTAAATAAATCTGAAGAATAAACAAAATCGGTGACGTCTTTGTTATCGGTTTTAAAGATTTCTTGGTTGTTACCTTGCCACGCTAGATTGCCTTTTTGAAGAAATACAATTTTCTGACCGATTTCCATCACACTGTTCATATCATGCGTATTAATTACGGTGGTAATATTGTACTCTGCGGTAATTTCTTGAATGAGGTTATCAATCAGAATAGCAGTCCTAGGGTCCAAACCAGAATTGGGCTCATCACAAAATAGATATTTAGGACTGTTAACAATTGCCCTGGCGATGGCAACTCGTTTTTGCATTCCTCCAGAAATTTCGGAAGGAAACTTAGAATTAACATTCTCTAAGTTAACTCGTTTTAGTACTTCATTCACGCGTTCCAGCATTTCATCTTTCTTCTTCTTACTAAACATCCGTAAAGGGAACATGACATTTTCTTCAATATTCATGGAATCAAATAACGCACTTCCTTGAAACACCATGCCCATATCTTCTCGTAAATCCCTTTTTTCATCATCACTCATATCTTGAATTGCCTTATCTTCAAAAATAATTCGGCCTTTTTCAGGAGAAAACAAGCCTAGTAAGCATTTCAAGAATACAGTTTTACCACTACCACTTTGCCCAATAATTAGGTTGGTCTTGCCTTTATCGAAAACCGTAGAAATACCCTTGAGGATATGTTCTTCGCCAAAACTTTTATGTAAGCTTTCTACTGTAATCATTAGCTAAGTAATAAGGTAGTGATAATATAATTAGTCAAAATAATAAGTACACTGGTCCATACAAATGAATTGGTACTGGCTTTTCCTACTTCCAAGGCGCCACCTTTCATATAATACCCTTGCCAGGAAGGGACGGTTGCTAAAATAAATGCAAAGACCAATGTCTTAATAAATGCATACACTACATGGAACGGTATAAAAGTTTCTTGAAGGCCTGTAATAAAAGCTTCGGACGAACTAAATCCTCCATATACACCGGCAACCCAACCACCCAGGATGCCTAAAAACATAGCAATACCAATAACGAAAGGGTAAAAAAGTAAGGCAATAATTTTAGGGAATACGAGATAGTTTAACGGATTTATACCCATTACTTCTAACGCATCAATTTGCTCCGTTACTCTCATGGATCCTATACTAGACGTAATAAATGATCCCATTTTACCTGCCATTATAATAGAGATAAAAGTAGGTGCAAATTCGAGAATAATAGATTGACGTGTAGCAAAACCAATTAGATATGCTGGTATAAGAGGGTTGTCTATATTTAATGCTGTTTGGATCGCTACAACTCCACCCACAAAAAATGAGATAAAGGCTACAATCCCCAACGAATTAATAACTAGTTCGTCTATTTCTTTCAGAATTAGCTCTCGTAAAACCGATCCTTTGGTAGGGCGACTAAAAACTTGTCGCAACATTATAAAGTAAGAACCAATATCGGTAAGGTATTTCATTGTTGAAGTGTGTAAAGCTAAAGTAACAAAATTAAACTATTGTTATTTCAATAACGTAATGAATCACTTTATCGCATCCATCATTTTTTGGTAGATAGCGTTATTTTGGTAAACCCCTCCAAAGGCCGAAGCTCCGGGTCCTTTAGCAAATACAGGAACCATGGTTGCGCTGTGTCCATCGGTAGAAAATGTTGGTTTTATTTTATTGTAGCCACCTCTTTCATCTGAAGATAGGGTAAAACCACCCGTCTCATGATCTGCTGTTACTATAACTAGTGTTTCTGAATTTTTTTCGGCGAAATCTAAAGCGACACCAATTGTAGTATCAAAGTCTATTAATTCTGCAATAAGGTAAGTGGCATCGTTGTCGTGGCCACCCCAGTCTATTTGCGAGCCTTCGACGACTAAGAAAAATCCCTGTTCGTTTTTAGACAATTGGTCAAGGGCCAATTGTGTTGCCTTAGGAAGAAAATCACCTCTTGTTTCCATGGTTGGCATGGCATTTTGAGCAAGTAAAAACCCTTGTTTTTCTGCCGATGGTTTTCCGTTAAGTCCTGTTGTATCAATATGAAATTTGTTGTCTTCAAATAATGCGATTAAATCGGTTTTGTCTTCTCGCTTGTTAAAGAATTGGAGTCCGCCACCAGCAAAAAAGTCAACTTCTGAAGTAGGTAAAAAAGCGGCGATATCTTCATAAAGACTTCGTGATTTTACATGGGCATAGAAAGACGCAGGTGTAGCATGAGTGATGGAAGAAGTAGCGATAACACCTGTGGCGAATTCTTTTGCAGACAAATTCTCTATAATGGTTGGCACGGCAATGGTATCTGGATTCACACCTATCGCCCCATTGTAAGTTTTAATTCCACTAGCAAATGCGGTCGCTCCAGCAGCCGAATCAGTTATAAGGTTATCTGAGGCGGAAGTCTTGCTTAAGCCAATCACCGGAAATCGATCGAAATTTGACGGATTTTCATTGTAAAATTGACTCGCCGAAACTTCACTAAGGCCCATTCCGTCTCCTATTAGTAGAATAATGTTTTTGGCAGAAGTTGGCGCTGTTGGTTCTTCAGTTGTGGTATGTACTTCTTTCTCATTGCAAGAAAAAAGGATAACTGAAATAAGAATTAGCGATCGTATTGATTTCATAATGTTAGGATTGGTTTTCAAAAATACATAGAATGAGGGAGGAAAGCTGTTAAGGGAACGTTATGTGCTTCAGAAGAGTTTCTTTTTAATGCCCCGCCATCGTAAAGCTCGAATAAAACTTCCTTCTGTTTCATTAACTAAAAACGGAATTTTATTCTTCTTGCTTTTTGCGAAGCCTTTCATGCATTCGAAGTAATAGGCCCATTTTTTCTTTTTCAATGCGAGTTTTAGAGCAGCAATGCGGGTAAGGGTTTTGCCATATCGAAGCCTGTAGAATGCCTCTCCTTGTTTGAGTCCTGCTTGTTTTTTATAGTTAAGACCAGTTGGTTTTAGATGTTTAACATGTAAATTCTCTAACGTATTTACCGACCATTGGTAGTATTGAGCGAGTAATTCGTCCACAGTATCCCAACCCATGGCTTTTTTAAGTCCGCCAATTTGCTCAAAGCATTCTTTCCTATATGCTTTTAATGCCCCTCGAATATGATCTTTATTTGTCAGGTTTTCCAGTTCCCAATTTCCGTTTTTATCGATATAACAGAATCCTCCAGCCATCCCACATCGTGGGTTTTCACGAAATGTTTTAGATAATTGTTCTAAATAATTTGAAGGAAAAATGAGGTCCGAATCAAATTTACATAAGACGTCATAATTGGTATCTAGAGTTTCCAAACCTTTGTAAAACGCATGGATAATTTTACTTCCAGGCGCGTGTTTTTCTTCCGAACGAATTTCAATAGAATCGATAAACGAAAACTGTTTGCTAAAAGAATCAATTATTTGCTGCGTATTATCTGTAGAATGATCGTTTACGACCACAATTTGTTTTGGAAGTAAGGTTTGCTCGGTGAGTGATTGAAGCGTTTTCGAAATAAAAGCTTCTTCGTTATGTGCCGGTATGACTATATAAAAGTTCATTTATCTCCGTTCCGCATAAATCAAGTAATAGCGAGGAGTAAAGCGTCTCAAAATAGGGCGAATTCCAACTTTGCGAACGGGATTGGTAAATTTCTCACGCTTCTTGATATGCCACCCCGCTTTCTCTAATAACCAATCAAATTGCCAATCCTCAAATTCGTGATAATGACGATCCCGTTCATCGGTTTTACTTCTATAAGCAGATGCGAACCATAACTTTAGTGGTACCGAAGCGATTAATTTATTCGCTTTTATATCGTTAAGTACGTTAAAAGGAGAAACGAGATGTTCAAATATTTCGAATGCAGTTACCACATCATAATCTGTAGTTTGTACTGCTGAGGTGTCTAAGTCTAGGTCTTCCCCACTTGTATTGGTTACCACATATCCTTTCTTTTCTAGAATTTCCGAAAACGGATTTGTGACACCCAGATCCAAAATAGTTTCTTTTTTCGAAATACAAGAATTTAGAAAACGATAGGTGTGTTTATACCTTTTGTTGGGGAATGTTTTTTCGTACATAGCATTATTCTCTGTATACGACAGCATTAATATTCATTCCTGCACCTACACTTGCAAAAATTACAATATCACCTTTGTGAACTTTGTGTCCGTTTAGTTTTTCGTTACGCACCAAATCATAAACTGTAGGTACTGTGGCTACGCTCGAATTACCTAATCTGTCTATGGTCATTGGCATCACATCCTCCGGAGTTTCCTTTCCATAAAGAGCAAAAAAGCGTTTAATAATTGCCTCGTCCATTTTCTCATTGGCTTGATGAATAAAGACTTTTTTTACATCATCTATAGACGCGCCACTTTCGTCTAGACATGTTTTCATGGCTACTGGAACATTACTGAGTGCAAATTCATAAATCTTTCGGCCATACATTTTAATATATCGGCGTGCGTCACTGGATTCTTGATTGTTGCTTTCACCAAAATAAATAAAGTGAGCTTCGTCATATGCAAAGGTCGCCGACTTATGACTTAGTATACTACTTTCGGTAGAATCAGTAGCTTCAACGACTGCAGCACCAGCTCCGTCACTATAAATCATAGAGTCACGATCATGTTGATCGACAACTCTAGAAAGTGCTTCGGCTCCAATTACTAAGCAACGTTTTGCCATTCCAGCTTTTATAAACGCGTAGGATTGTATAACGCCTTCCACCCAACCAGGACATCCAAACAAAACATCATAAGCCACACAGGAAGGATTTTTAATGCGAAGTAAATGCTTCACTCTAGAGGCCAAACTAGGTACCGTATCACTTTGTTGCGTTCCGTGTTTCACGTCGCCATAATTGTGAGCAACAATAATGTAATCTAAAGTTTCCTTGTCAATTCCAGCATCTTTAATCGCCAATTCTGCGGCAAATTGAGCGATCTCTGAAGTAACTAAATTATCTTTAATATAACGACGTTCTTCAATACCAGTTATGGCTTTGAATTTTTTAATAATCACTTCATTTTCATGATTAAAAGGAGAACCGTCTTGGTTATAAAAAGAATTGTTTTCGAAACCCTTGTTAGGAGCAATTTTACTAGGAATGTAGCTGCCAGTTCCAGTGATGGTAACGTTCATAGGTAAATAAATTTCGATAAAAGTAGGTAAAAAGAATTATGTGGCGCTTACTAATGTAAGGAAATCAAATTTCTTTGAAAGATTGTTAAAATAACAGCCTAAAATTGAATATTCTTCATTTTTAAGGCTGTGTTTTTAACAGGTCTTACGAATTTAAGCCTCCATATATTCTTCAATTGGAGCACAGGTGCAAATTAAATTACGATCACCGTACGCATCATCTACTCGACGTACGCTTGGCCAAAATTTGTTATCGGAAACAAATTCTAACGGAAAAGCAGCTTGTTGTCTTGTATAAGGGAATTCCCAAGTATCGCTGGTAAGCATTGTTTGGGTGTGAGGAGCGTTCTTCAATATATTTTGTTCGTCTTCTTTTGAAGCAGCTTCTATTTCCTTGCGAATCGATATCATAGCATCGCAAAAACGATCTAATTCCTCTTTGCTTTCACTTTCTGTAGGTTCAATCATCATTGTACCAGCAACTGGAAAAGATACGGTAGGCGCATGAAAGCCATAATCCATTAAGCGTTTTGCAATATCCGTAACTTCGATCCCTTTTTCTTTAAATGGTCTACAATCGATAATCATCTCATGGGCAGCACGACCGCGCTCGCCTGCGTATAATACTTCGAAAGATCCTTTTAAACGTTCCTTGATATAGTTGGCATTGAGAATGGCATACTCTGTCGATTTCTTGAGTCCGTTTTCACCTAACATGCAGATATAACCATAACTAATTAGACAGGCTAATGCACTTCCCCAAGGAGCCGCAGAAATAGCCGTGATCGCTTGTTCGCCACCAGTAGCTATTACAGGATTTGAAGGTAAGAAAGGGACTAGCTGAGAGGCCACACAAATAGGTCCAACTCCAGGGCCACCACCTCCGTGAGGAATGGCGAACGTTTTATGTAAGTTGAGGTGGCAAACATCAGCTCCAATGGCTCCAGGATTTGTCAAGGCAACTTGTGCATTCATATTAGCTCCATCCATGTATACCTGTCCTCCATATTCATGAATAATGCTGGTAATTTCTTTGATAGCACTTTCGTAAACTCCATGTGTAGAAGGATAAGTTACCATCAATGAAGCTAGGTTGTCTTTGTGTTCTTCCGCTTTAGCTCTTAAATCATCAACATCAATATTCCCTTCTTCGGTTGCTTTGGTAACAACTACTTTCATTCCAGCCATTACTGCACTCGCAGGATTGGTTCCATGCGCCGATGATGGAATTAGGCAAATGTTTCGATGTGTATCACCTCTTGATTCGTGATAAGCTCTAATAACCATAAGCCCAGCAAATTCTCCTTGCGCTCCAGAGTTTGGCTGGAGTGATGTGCCGGCAAATCCGGTAATTTCGGTTAGCTGATCTTCTAATTTTTTAAGCATAAGCTGATATCCTTCTGCTTGGTTTACAGGAACAAAAGGATGTATGTTTCCCCAGCGAGCATCACTTAGTGGAAGCATCTCGGAAGCAGCATTTAATTTCATGGTGCAACTTCCTAAGGAAATCATAGAATGATTTAACGCCAAATCTTTGCGCTCTAACCTTTTGATATAGCGCATCAATTCGGTTTCACTGTGGTAACTATTGAAAACCTCGTTTGTTAAAAATTCTGAGGTACGAGCAACACTTTCAGGAATGGCATTTTCTGTATTGAGTTCTGTAAGAACAGGTGCATCCTGCTGTACCACTTCTGCAAAAATCTGAAGAATGTTATTCACATCTTTTAGGGTTGTGGTTTCATTTACCGAAATAGCAACTGTTTCAGAATCTGGGTAGTAAAAGTTGATTTGCTGTTTTAATGCAATAGGCTGTACGTCGTTGGTACTAGCTTTGATTCGAATCGTATCGAAATAATTCTCATTGGCTTGATAAAACCCTAATTTCTCGATAGCATCTGCCAATGTTGAAGCCGTGTTGTGTACTCTGTTTGCTATATCCTTGAGTCCTTCTGGACCGTGATATACTCCGTACATTCCAGCCATAACAGCGAGTAAAACCTGGGCTGTACAGATATTAGATGTAGCCTTATCTCTCTTTATATGTTGCTCTCTTGTTTGGAGCGCCATGCGTAGTGCCCGATTCCCATCGGTATCTTTGGTTACACCAATAATGCGTCCTGGAATATTTCTTTTGTATGCTTCTTTGGTAGCAAAATAGGCTGCGTGCGGTCCTCCATATCCTAACGGAATTCCAAAGCGCTGGGTAGTTCCTACTACTACATCGACACCTAATTTACCTGGAGCTTCTAGTTTTATTAAACTTAAAATATCGGCGGCAACTGCTACTTTTATCTCAGCTGTTTTTGCTTTGGTTACAAATGACTGATAGTCATATACGATTCCACTTTTACCGGGATATTGGAGTAGGGCACCAAAATATTCGTTAGAGAAAGAGAAGGTATCATGATTACCAACCGTGAGTTCAATACCTAAAGGGATGGCTCTCGTCTTTAGTAAGGAAAGTGTTTGTGGAAGAATTTCGTCAGAAACAAAAAACTTGACCACATTGTTTTTCTTCTGAGCACGTTCTCGTACTGCAAAGAGTAGGGACATGGCTTCAGCGGCAGCGGTAGATTCATCTAATAAGGAGGCATTCGCTAACTCCATTCCCGTAAGATCAGTAACGAGCGTTTGAAAATTGAGCAAGGCTTCTAGGCGACCTTGCGCAATTTCGGCTTGGTAGGGCGTATAGGCCGTATACCATCCTGGGTTTTCCAATATATTACGCTGAATCACTGCTGGGGTGTTAGAAGCGTGATACCCTAAACCAATAAAACTTTTAAAGACTTTATTTTTTGAAGCAAGCTCGTTTACATGTTCCAAATATTCTTGTTCGCTAAGAGCAGTATCTAGGACAAGATCTTTTTCCAAACGAATGTCGTTCGGTATTGTCTCAAAGATGAGTTGTTCCATGGAATCTACTCCAATGGTTGATAACATTTCTGGCAAATCACTGCGACGTGGTCCAATGTGTCTAAGGGCAAAAGAGGATGTATTCATACGTTATGTTTCCTTTTTTAAGAAAAGGATATTAATGAATGATTAAATTTTCGCAAAATTACGATATATCGCTCAATATTATGCGCTTTTTAGTGCCTTCCAACGATAATTTTTCAACCATAATGACGAGTTACTAACACTTTGGGTATTTTTGTTGAATGCGAATTTTGTCATCAATTTTCAACTTTTATATCAATGCCAGTATTCATGTGGCTTTGGCTGTTGTATCCTTGGTAGTTATTTTTCAGGAAATCTGGATAGGCTCAACAGATTTAATACAGTTGTTTTATGTTTTTTGTGCAACAATTACGGGCTATAATTTTATTAAATATGCTAAAGTTGCAGGATTACATCACCGTAGTTTAGTTGGCTCAATGAAAGCGATCCAATTGTTTTCTTTTTTGGCATTTTGTGGTCTTATCTATAGCATCATTCAATTACCAATTAAATTATGGATTGTATCGAGTGTTCTTGGTGTGATGACCCTTTTATATGCGCTTCCATTTTTAGGTCGAAGAAATTTGCGGACTCTAGCGGGTATTAAAATATTTGTTGTGGGAATTGTTTGGGCGGGTGTAGCCGTTTTTGTGCCTTGGAGTACTTCTAGTTTGAAGATTGATATGGATGTTTGGCTTTCTTGTTTTCAGTGCTTTTTATTAGTAGTGGTGTGGACATTACCGTTCGAAATTAGAGATCTTGCATTTGATGCGAAATCATTGCGAACACTACCACAAATTTTTGGTGTTGAGAAGGTAAAGGGAGTTGGTATTGGGATGTTGGTTGCTGTAATTCTTATGGAAGGATTAAAGGACGAGCTACCAGCGGCTCAGTTTACTAGTTTAATGTTAGTTTGTCTTTTGAGTGCAATCGCATTGATTATGGCACAAAAAAAACAACCGAAATACTATTCCTCATTTTGGGTGGAAAGTATACCGATTGTTTGGGGATTTTTATTTTTTGTTCTTAAGGAACTATTTAGATAGTTCTCTTTGCAATTTTTCTTGCAGTGCTTCTTTATCAGCGACAGAGATTGTCTTTACTTTAGGGTTTTTTATTGCCTTACTCAGTTTTGTATTGCGTGCAGTGTACTGTCTACAAGCTCTACAATAGATTAAATGTATATTCAACCGCACTTTCTCCCAGAATGTGGCTTCCTTGTACTGATTTTTATCACAAACGTGATTCGCCTCATGGCATTCTAACTTTATACTCATAACTTCTTTTAAAACCAATTTGTTTCAAGGCAATCGGCCATAGCTTTACGAGCTCTGTGGATTATTACCCAAAGATTAGACGGTGTGATATCAAATTCATTACAAATAGCTTCTGTATCAAAACCATCGATTGTTTTCATTCTAAAAATGGTTGCCTGTTTGTCCGGTAGACCGTCGAGACATCCAAATATTGCTGTACCGAGTTCCTCATTCTCCATTTGGTCTTCGGCAGTTTTGTCAAAAGGATCACTCACTTTTTCTTCCAACCAATCACCTTCACTATCCTCGTCTGTGTATTGCATTCGAACTTCGGCCTTTCCTTTATTGGAGTTGATCTTTCTGTAGTGATCAATAATTTTTCGCTTCAGAATAGAAATAAGCCACGTACGCTCGGTGGCCTCTCCTTTAAAATTATTTTTGGATTTAAGCCCAGCTAGAAATGTTTCAGAAATCAAATCCTGAGCAATTTCATGATCATTTACGCGCACAATTGTGTAATTGTACAGGTAATCTGAATAGGACTCTACCCATTTTGTTGGGTCTAATTCGTTGATTGGCATAGCAACTTTGTCGATGTTTTTTGTAAAAATAACAAAGTTTTAGCAACAAATCGCTTCAGCTTCTGTCTTAATGGCTATGTTTCTTGTTTTCAGGAAGTTGTATAGGTGATTCTTTATTAAAATCTTATCAATACAATGCCCTAAATAAGAAAAGGGAACTTTGTACTTTAAAATATCTGTCATTACCACACCTTCGTTGGTTGCTCTAAAGTTATGTTGATGTATGAAATAGGTGAAATGACCTTCAATCATTGTATCAGTAAAATTAACAGGCCTTTCAAAAGTGGTTATTTTGCTGGTGTGCCTTAAAAACAATCCAAAATGTCTACCTCTCCAAGTAACTGTTTCTCCATAATTAATAAGGCCACTAGTTCTTCCAGCGATTGCTTTTTCCTTTGTTTTTGCAGCTGACTTTAAGTGAAAATCTATGCTTCTAGACAAGTCGAATACTGTTTCAATGGGAGCGTTTATGGTAGTATGTAGTTTTATTTCTGTCATTACTTGGTCGCTGTGATTATGAAATAACCAAAATCTTTCATGTGCAAACCAGAGATTAGGGCATAAAAAGAGGCTTTCAAATTGTTCCAACTTTGCGGTTTTATTTTTTTATTCTGATAGATGTTCTTAATTAAAAATCCGATAATGGCGAATGGAACATGTAAAACGGAAGGTGCAACTCTAAAAGAAATATCTTCTATGTGTATTTCTCTAAAGCCGATTTTTTGAAGACGTTCTTCAACTTCCTTGATGACACCGAGGCCATCTAGACTCCATCCTTTACAAAGATTTTTATAACCGTAGGAACTTCCTAGGCATAGTTTTGACGGATGCTTTTTTAAAAATGCATCGGCAATTACAAATCGTGATCCTGGCTTTAAAATACGATAGCCTTCGCGAAAAGAGTCGTAGTTATGTCCGCTATGGCAGAGACTTTCAATAGCTACTGCACCATCCACACTTAGTGATGGAATCGATGTTGTACAGTAGTTTTCTTGTAAAATTACTCCCTTTTGGTTTTGTAACAACTTATTTCCTTCTTTTACTTGAAATGGAGAAAGAGTAACTCCAGTGGCACTCAGTTTTTCGTTTTGTTTTAAAAAATGACGCATGGTAGCTCCCATTCCACAACCTAAATCGGTGATGATTTTTTTCCCTTTGGAAAGCCGGAGGCGTTTGTAAATTTGCTGATTCATTTCATTGAGCATGGAATCTCTTCGCAACGGATTTGTGAGATTCCATCTAAAGAATCCGAAATGCATGTTGAGGTCTTTGCTCCAGAAACTATAATCGGTAGTAGCTTCTTCGTAAAATTCGACAATGTCTTGCCGAGAAGCATCTTGTTTACCATTTTCTAATTTTAAGGGTAGGGTGGCTGTGGACATATTAAAAGATATTTTGAAGTACTAATAAACTATAGACTACGGCGAATAGAACAAAAAGCAAATTCATACCGTAGCCTCCCCATTTAAAAAGAAACTTTTTCGGGATGTCGTACATGGGGTAATACGCAATTTGTGTGGCTACTTTGCCAACCCAATAAGCACCTATAAGCCCTGTAATAGCGATAGCTAAGTGACTACCGTTTTTAAGATCGGTTGGTATGAGAATAGCAATAAGTCCGAAGGAAAAGTTCAGTCCTTGGATATATCGACCATAGGTTTTTGCTATTTCTTGATTTAGTGGTTTTAGTTGTTTAACATCGTTATACCAGTCGAATACTTTATGGCGAATGTATGGGTAAACGAGCGCTGTAAAAATTTGACCGCCTCCTGAGAGCATAATAAGCCAGTTTGGAATGTCTATTTTCATCATTTAAATTTTAAACTTTCAATAATAATTGAAACATGGTTTGAATTAAAAAGGGAATAAGATTCCCCTGTTGCTAAGTGTTTTGTTATTTTAAAAACTTTACAATTGTTTTAGTAATCCAATTTTGTTCTTGATTTACCATTTTATTGAGCATGGTGTCTGCCGTATCTGCTAAGTCGTATAGCTCTTTTGTTTTTTGAATGAGTTCTTGTGTTTTTTTGGTGCCGTCGTCTTTAATGTTCGACACTTCTTTTAATACCTTTATGGTAGGTTGTATTTCCCTTCTGCTTCGTTCCTTGGCAATTGTTCGAGCTAGCTCGGTTACGTCCTTTTCGCTGGCGAAAAACTCTTTACGTTCTCCTGTTATATTGACTTTATAGACAATTCCCCATTCAATCAAGCTTCGTAAATTCATGCTGGCATTACCGCGTGAGATGCCCAACTCTTCCATTACGGCTTCCATGGACATAGGCTCAGGAGAAATAAATAACAGCGCATGAATTTGTGCCATCGCCTTATTGATTCCCCACAAGCTGCCTAGTGCACCCCATGTGCTTATAAATTTATCTTTAGCTTCTTTGTATTCCATGACACAAATATATAAATAATTTTAAACTTTCAATAATTATTGAAAGTTTATTTTAGTAATTAGCAGTTTTACTCATATGTTAGTAAAGGTTAAAGTAAGCCGGCTCTTTTTAAGAGTGCATCTGGATTTGGTTTTTTTCCTCTAAATTGAATATACAATTCCATCGGATCTATGGTTCCACCCTGAGAAAGAACGGTATCCTTAAATCGAGTAGCGATTTTCTTATTAAAAATACCTTCTTGTTTGAAGTAAGCAAAAGCATCAGCATCCAGTACTTCGGCCCATTTGTAACTGTAATATCCTGCACTGTAACCGCCTTGAAAAATATGTGAAAAGGCCGTACTCATGCAAGTTTCAGGGGTTTCTGGGAACAGTTGGGTGTTGGAGAAAGCCTTGCGTTCAAATTCTTTAACTTCCTTGATGTTATCTAATGAGTTGCCGCTGTGCCAAGCCATATCTAGCATTCCAAAACTAAGTTGACGTAATGTTTGCATGCCTTCATGGAAGGTGGCGCTCTCCTTTATTTTTTGCACATATTCCATTGGGATTACTTCACCTGTTTCGTAATGGGTAGCAAACAGTTCCAAAGTTTCTTTTTCGTAGCACCAGTTTTCTAAGACTTGACTAGGCAATTCTACAAAATCCCAATAAACATTGGTCCCAGACAGGCCTTTATAGGTTGTATTAGCTAGCATTCCGTGTAGTGCATGACCAAATTCATGGAACAACGTTGTCACTTCATTAAATGTTAACAAAGATGGTTTGCTTGGGGTAGGTTTGGTAAAATTACAAACGATAGACACATGAGGTCGATCGTTTACACCATTTTTAATTTGTTGTGGTTTGTAGCTCGTCATCCAAGCACCACCACGTTTCCCGGGCCGTGGATGAAAATCTGCATAGAATAAGGCCACGAATACTCCTTCGGCATCGGTAACCTCATAGGTTTTTACGTCCTCATGATACTTGTCAATAGTGTTATCTTCCTTAAACTGTAAACCGAAAAGTTTTTCGGCCACCGTGAATACACCTTGGATTACATTTTCTAACCGGAAATAAGGTTTCAATTTTTCATCATTCAAATTAAAACGTTGCTGCTTTAATTTTTCGGCATAATAGGAGCTATCCCATTTTTCGAGTCGGTCAATTCCGTCAAGTCCTTTGGCGTAAGCCTCTAATTCGTTGAATTCTTTTTTAGCGGCAGGAAGGGCTTTTTCTAGTAATTCTTCTAAAAAGGAAACTACATTTTTTGGTGTTTCCGCCATGCGTTCTTCTAAAACAAAATGGGCATGACTTTCATATCCTAATAGCTCAGCACGCTGATGTCGTAAGGAAGCAATTTGTAAAACATTGTCCTCATTGTTATTATCACCTGCTTGAAAGGCTCTTGCTCCAAACGCCAATGATAATTTCTTTCGCAACGATCTATTTTCAGCATATTTAACGAAAGGTATATAGCTGGGGTAATCCAGTGTTATTACCCAGCCTTCTTTACCTTTTTCTTTAGCAATTTGTGCCGCCGCTTCTTTGGCGCCATCTGGGAGTCCGGCCAAGTCATTTTCATCTGTTAGATGCATTTCGAACGCATTAGTCGCGGCTAATACATTTTCGCCAAAAGTAAGTTTCAGCTTGGCAAGTTGCATGTCGATATTTCGCAACTCTTCCTTTTTATCTGAAGAAAGATTAGCGCCATTTCTAGAAAATCCTTTATACTGTTTCTCCAATAACATTGCTTGTTCGTTGCTAAGATCCAAGGTACTGCGCAAGTCGTATACAGTTTTCACCCGATGAAACAGTTGATCGTTCAGTAGTAAGTCGTTTTTGAAATCGGATAGTAGGGGAGATAGTTGTTGCGCAATTTTCTGAATTTCTTCATTGGTCTCTGCACTATTCAAATTGAAGAATATACTTGTTGCCCTGTCTAATTGCATTCCTGTATTTTCTAAAGCCTCTACTGTATTCGAGAAACTAGGAGCCTCTTTCTGATTCACAATTGCATCAATTTCTGCTTTTGTTTCTGATATGAGCTCTTTGATGCTAGGTAAATAATGCTCCTCTTTTATTCTAGAAAATGGGGCTGCATCGAATTTTTGGAGAAGTGGATTGTTCATGTAATCTAATTTTTGATCTTCTTAGCGCCTTCTTCTACGTTTAACTTCAGTCCTTCTTTGTAAGCCAAAACTTTATCTAATACACATTTGTCTGCACTACCTATTATTTGTGCAGCTAGAATTCCTGCGTTCTTGGCGCCATTAAGCGCCACGGTGGCTACAGGTACGCCACCAGGCATCTGCAAGATGCTTAGAACGCTGTCCCATCCGTCAATACTATTGCTTGACTTTACAGGGACACCTATTACGGGTAAAGGTGATAGAGATGCGATCATTCCAGGTAAATGGGCCGCACCACCGGCGCCAGCTACAATAACCGAAATTCCACGGGTATGCGCGTTTTTGCCATAATCAAATAATTTGTCAGGGGTACGATGTGCCGAAACAATATCTACTTCAACTTCTATATCAAAGCCTTTTAAAATATCCACAGCGTCTTGCATAACTGGCAAGTCACTGGTGCTTCCCATAATAACTCCTACTTTACTCATATTATTTACTAATTACTTGAATACTGTTTTTTACTTTTTCGGCTACTTTTCGAGCCAAATTCATGTCTTCGTTTACAATCGTAACATGACCCATTTTTCGGAACGGGCGTGTTTGTTTTTTACCATAAATATGAGGAGTAACTCCTTCCATGGACATTATTTCTGCTATGTTTTTATAAACGACATCCCCCTTGTGCCCTTCGGCTCCAACCAAGTTTACCATGATGCCATTTACTTTACTTCGGGTATCACCTAAAGGTAAATCTAAAATAGCTCTTAGATGTTGTTCAAACTGATTGGTGTAACTACCTTCTATGCTGTAATGTCCACTATTGTGTGGTCTTGGAGCCACCTCATTAACCAAGATGTCATCATCTTCGGTTTGAAATAGTTCTACTGCTAATAGACCAACATGAGCAAAGGCTTCCGAAACCTGTGAAGCTATAGCTCTTGCCTTGTTGGCAACCGATTCATCAATACGAGCCGGACAAAGCACATATTCTACTTGGTTAGCTTCTGGATGAAATTCCATTTCCACGACGGGATAGGTGCGTACTTCACCCGACGGATTTCTGGCAACAATAACTGCCAATTCATTTTTAAAAGGAACTAGGTCTTCTGCAATGCAGGCAACGTTGGGAAGTGTTTCTAGCCTTTCCATAGTTCTTACGATACTCACACCTTGCCCGTCGTAACCACCGGTACAACTTTTCCAGACAAATGGAAGGGCGCGTTGTTCGCTCTCAATCGCCTGTTTTAATGCAGAAATATCTTCGTAAACTTCAAAAGATGAGGTTGGAATTCCATGGTGTGCATAAAATTGTTTTTGCACACCTTTGTTTTGAATATTCCGCAAAGTTTTCGACGATGGATAAACTTTTTTGCCTTCACGCTCAAGTGTTTCAAGTGCTTCAATATTTACACCTTCAATTTCGAACGTTAGAACATCTACTTTTTTACCAAACGCGATCACTGTATCATAATCCATTAAATCACCTTGCTCAAAATAATCACAAGCAATTCGACATGGTGCTTCTAGGCTTGGATCAAGTACATGGGTTTTGATATCGTATTTGCGAGTTTCGTAAAGCAGCATCTTGCCTAGCTGGCCTCCGCCTAATATTCCTAAAGTGAAAGAAGAGGAAAAGTAGTTCATCATCCCACAAAGGTACAATCTTCTCCGCAAATTTGATTGCCTCTAAAATGGAATTCAATAATCTCTAAATCACAAATTTGGTTCTACTAACTTTTTGGTGCATAACAACCATTCCTTGCCTCACTTCAATCATCTAATAACCTGAGCTGAAAAACAGAAAGCTGAATAGAAAAAAGTATCTTTGCACCTTCGTTATGTGGAAATTTTTAAAATCATTATTCAGAAGTAATAAAAAACGAATGAAAAACATCGTATTATTTGGTCCTCCAGGTGCTGGAAAAGGAACACAAGCCGACGTCTTAAAAGAAAAATACCAATTGGAACACCTTTCTACAGGGGACATGTTTCGATATAATATCAAGAATGCAACCGAACTTGGTATGTTGGCAA
>Ga0316209_1000721_pt1 | contig 48398 bp, 49 predicted proteins | sample 6monopyrite_MG_FD_204945 | JGI IMG/M metagenome (GOLD analysis project Ga0316209, IMG submission 204945) | Microbial mat bacterial communities from mineral coupon in-situ incubated in ocean water Damariscotta River, Maine, United States -... | ecosystem: Environmental > Aquatic > Marine >...
ACCGCCGTTTTCAGGATCGATTTGTTCACTGCGCTTTATCGCCATAGTCTCTTCCTTGAGTAATTTGATGCAGGACTAGTATGCTCAATTCAACCAAAAGGCAATAGACGAGAAGTCGTAAGTTTTTGTAAGAGATTGACGATTGAACTTGTGGGTTATTGGCGATATAGTGAGTGTCACTAATATCGTATCACTTGGTATGCTCATGATTGGGATCTTTATTGTGAATAAGCTAATTTACGTTGCATGAAAGATTTTATAACCAAGTCGTGCAGGCGACGCGGTCCCCGCGACACCTGACAACAACGTTAACTTCCGAAGAAGAATGAATTTGAGCAAAGAACATAAATATTGGAAAGTAGGGAACAGGCTATTTCAATTCGCTTGTATTTTGCTACCTATATCTGTAGCTCAAATAGCCATAGCTTTTGGAGGTACACTAGTAGAATCAGCGCTTATAGCGTTTCCGTTTTTACTGAGTTGGTTTTTCCTAAATAAACTTGGGACAATGAACGATACAATTGATGACCCAAATTGGGAAAATCCAGCGGAATCTGGAATGCTACTGAAATCTATGATCTTATTTTCAGTCATTTTGGCCTCAGTTTTCTTTAGTATGTATTTTGTAATCGGAATCTGGCAGCTAATGTTTGTACTATTTGTCTTTGGGGTTTTTAGCCAAAATTATGCTTGCCACGTTTTATTTCAAAATACACAAAATTAAGTTAAGTAAAGGTTGGCGAAAACTCACAGTTGACTCCTGTGTCGCACACTGTAATTTTTCACCCACTTAAAACGCTATGCAATAAGGGATAAGATGAAATATAAAGCTGTAGTTTTCCTCACCATAATTTTTAGTTATAGTGCTATAGGACATAATAATGAATTAAAAAATTTAGCTGAAGAAGACCAATTGGCAAGAACAGGTAATGTAGCTAAAAGAACAGATGAGGCTCGAAGGCAAATAGTTTTACAGCTTATTGCTAAGGGTAAAGTAATAACTTCAGAAGACAAATTTAATGCTGCACTTATTCTTCAACACACAGATCTAAAATTTTGTGATGGCAATCTAGTAAGCTCTAACCCTGAAAACTATTTACTTGCACATTACTTATTTAAATCTGCACTAGAAGGTGGGTATGAAAATGCTCGTTATTTAGTTGCTGCATCAATCGATCGTTATCTAAGTTTTACAGAAGGATATCAACGCTATGGTACAAACAGAATAATTAATCAAGAAACGGGAGAAGAGGAATTAGTGCCCATTGATCGTAAAACATCTGATAAAGAACGAAAAAAATATGGCGTCCCCAGTTTAAAACAATCTTTATCTCGGTACCCAGAGCAAAAAAAATAGTGCCAATTTACTACGCAGTTGAGCTTGGCCTTATATATAAATATGGAAATTGTTTCAGCAAAAATTGAAATGCGTAGAATATTCGGCACTGTTTCTTATGAAACAACAAGAAGGGAGCTAGTCATTTTATTTGGTGAGCCCGACAATATAGGAGGGTTTAGTCGAAAAATAAAACGAGGCCAAATCTTAAAATATGGTGAAACGGAATTTCACTTTACAGGCGGCAAGGAATTAGACACCCTATTTCTGATTTATAGAAAACAATTAGTAATTGATGAATATGTTCCAGAAATATCAATTAAATTTAACCAAAGGCTATAGCCAGCAGCGGCTGGACGTTATAAGTATAGATTTGGAATGGATATTAAAGATAAAATAGAATTTATTACGGAGGTTATATGAAAAATGTTGCTATCTTTACTATTGTTTTATCCGCCTTGCTCCTTTTTACAAAAGTATTCTCTGGCGAAATAAGCAGCGCAAATGAGAAATATATGTCTGAAACTGTGTCCGCAAATTCTTCTTACAGAATTAAAAATTATGAAAAAGCCTTTAGACAATATTTTATGCTGGCTCGAAACGAATCGACGACGTTTACATCTTGGCTTGCTAATAATCAAAATAAATTGGCGTATATGTATGAAGAGGGTTTAGGGACCGAAAAGAGTACCGACAATGCTATTAAATGGTATGAAAAAGGCGCTGTTAATAATGATTACAACTCTATGAATAGTTTAGGTAATATTTATTTTTTTGGTAAATCTAAAGTCCCCGTCGATTATAAAAAAGCTTATAATTGGTATATGAAGGCACTAAATCGAATTAGTGAAATAATTGAAGAAAGTGAAGATTGGAATGAATTAGAACAAAGCGAAAAACTTATTAAATATATCCGATATGATAACCTTGGATGGATGTATTTAGAAGGCAACGGTGTCAATAAAGATATTTATAGAGCATGGAAATTTTTTAACGAATCTGCAAAATACAGAGGAGATGGCTACTCCTACTATATGGTCGGCTATATGTCTGAGCATGAAGAGCTTCATCCTAGTGGGACTAAACGTTTGGATCTGGCTCTTAAGTATTACAATTTCGCAGTCGATAAGGGATATGAGAAAGCAAAAATTGCTCTTGATAATCTTATGGAAACAATGGAATAGAGGCATAGTAACATGCAGAAGACAAGTTCGATAAATCTTTTACAAAATAGAAAATCTATAACAATTTGCTGGTAAGAACGCGCGAAACTTCAGCGCGTTAATTGTTTAAAGGAATAATATGAGTGTAGTTGAAGCATTATTGGATAACGCATACCAAGACACACAACTTCTAACTGGAAATAATGAAAAAGGTGATAATTTTAATACCTTTCGAGATATTGATTTTATCCTTTATACAGATAATGCTGAAAAAGCAGATACAGTAACTAGTTTTATCAACGACAATAGATACGGTACAGCTTCATTTAAAAAAGATGGAGATAAGTTTATCATATTAGTTGTTGTAAATATGCCATCAACACAAAACATAGTGTGTTCAGTTTCAGGCTTGTTCACTTGCGTAGCGCAACTATTTGATGTGAATTACGATGGTTGGGGCTGTGTGCTACAAAAAATTAACCAGTAAAGGCTGGCGAAAACTCACAGTCGACTCCTACATCGCAACTGTTATTTTCGTCAACTTAAATCGTTAAGAAAATAGGGGCTTTAAGAACATGTCAAAAGGATTATTTTGGACTTCTACAATTGTGGGAGCTTTGTTTCTTACAATGTACTGGCTCAAGATGTTTCTGTATATTGAAAGTAATAATCCTTTTGGGCATAAAAACTATTGGGGAGCAGACGTTGGAACTTATTTGTTGTTCGCAATACTAATAGTTGTTACGCCTGTATATATTTTTGCTGTATGGAAACATTTTCCCAAAACAAAGAAAGATAATGACTAATATATTTCATAATTTCTTAACAAAAACTGGCTCGCGAAGCCGAACTGCCGGCTCGCACACGGTTAACGATATCAATATATGAAGCAATTAATATCGATTATTTTTGCTATTTGTTTAATTTCTTGTGCATCTAGCAATGTACAACAAAACATACCAGTGAAATTAGCTGAACATTTTACTAAAGACGTCTTTCAGCGAGTTAAGTTTGGAGGGATTAATTCATTGAAGATACATGCTGAGAATATTGATATTAATGATGATGGTATACTTGATTGGTACCTTGAAAACCCTAAATCCTGTAAAGATATTATCTTCGGATGTCATGGTTATATTTATCTTAATATTGATAATGCATTTTGCTACGCCGGTACATTTTTCAAAAACTCTGGACTAAAGAGAAAGTCAAAAATTGAATGTATTTACAAGATATAACAAGTATGTGTTGGCGAAACATTTTCATTAGCTTGCTATATTTAAGTTGTTTTGCTTCGAACTTAGCTGCTTTAGAAACTAAAGAAGAATTAATAGAAGATTGTTGGTTGATAATCGCTAACACTCGTGATGGAACTACTTCAAAGAAATTTCCTTCAATAAATAAAATTTCAGAACTAACACAAAATAAAGGAGCGTTGAAGTTTCCAGTTGCTTTGCCAAAAGGTACAAAAACAATTGAATGCATTAGAGGAACTATTGTTCCATTAAAGAATGATTATAAGATTCTAATGAGTGGGTTAAAATTAATGATAAATATTCATGAGCCATATCAGCTGGGTATGTTTGAAGTAAAAAAAGGAAAATTAAATTTCTGGATGATTCGTGGAGAAATGACAAAATACTAGCAAAATTCAGTAAATGAGTATATTAAAGCGAATGAACATTATTTTTAAAAAGAAACCTTACCAATGCATGTTGCAGATTCAGGATAATATTATGAAAAAGACAATAATTCCATTAATCATTATGTTTAGTCTTGGGCTGACACTTAATGTTAAGGCAACAGAAACAATTAAAACTGCTGATGAATTAGGTTTGATGAAAGGATTTCCACCTCCGGCAGGAAAAAAAATAGATCGTTCTAACGCTATTATTTACCCTCCTTTTAATCGTTGGTCGTTTCAAAATATGCGGAAAGTCTTTCCAACAGCCAATATAAAATCAGCCAGAGAGGCGATCAAACTAGATAGAAATATTCGCGGGGGAATTGATAACTTATTAGTGAAAAGAAAAAATGGTGAGGCGGTTAATCTTGATACGTGGTTACATGACTCCTACACCGATTCACTAGTAGTGATTCAAGGAAAAAGTGTTGTTTGGGAACGCTATATGAATGGAATGCATGCGGATCAACCTCATCAAATGATGTCGGTGACAAAATCGTTTGCCGGACTGTTGGGATTATTAGCAATTGAAGATGGCAAATTTAAAGAAAATGATAAGATAATAAAATGGATTCCTGAGCTGAAGAAATCGAGCGCTTTTAAAGACGCTACTTTTCGTCAAGTGGCTGATATGGTGAATTCAATGTCTTTTTCAGAAGCTTATGCAGATCCTAAATCTGACATTGTTGAATATGGAAAAGTGTTAGGACTGATTAAAGCACCAGACGAAGAAATTCCAGCGAACAGTATTTATGAATATCTAGCGACTTTGAAAAAAGATAATAAGAATGAACATGGAGAAGTGTTTCACTATCAAACACCAAAAGCTGATGTGGTGAATTGGGTAGTTAATCGAGCTACTGGAAAACCTTTTCAAGATTATATTTTTGAAAAGCTTTGGTCCAGACTTGGTACTGATGGCGAGGCGTATGTATTACTAGATAATCAAGGAACTCTGTTCGCAGGTGGCGGGTTAAATGCAACGCCCAATGATTTGGCTCGCTTTGCGATGATGATGCTAAATAACGGCCGGTTTAATTCGCAGCAGGTAGTACCGAAATCGGTGATTGCAAAGCTTGCTAAGGGCGGCAGCATCAAAGCTTTTAAGAAAGGACCAAGCATGCATGGTATTCGGGGGGATGGCCATTGGAGCTATCGAAGTCAATGGTGGGTGCGCGGAACGCCGGGGCATGAAGCTTTTACGGCTATTGGTATTCATGGGCAATTTATCTACATCGATTTAACTCGTAATGTCGCTATTGTTAAACAGTCGTCATTGCCAGCTTCATCTCAAGATGTGGATATGACTTTCAATATCAATGCATTTGATGCGATCATTGAATATTTGACGCAATCACAGACGTTAAAGGAACATGACAATTAGAATGAAATATTTAGTACTAATTTTGGCTGTAGAAAAGCGATGACACCCGTAATTGAGGTAGCGAGAATAAATATGAGCGTCCTCAAATTTCGGGAGATGCCGCAAGAAAACTAAGCCCTTGAATTGGAGACCATAAGAAAGTAGTCTTTGCCTACCAAGAAAACTAAGGCAAAGGGTAACATGCTCTTTTAGCCTTCGAATCAACTGTTAAATAAGGTAAGAGGTTGAAGTTATGGATGACACAATAAAAGTAACTAAGATTTATTTGAATCCTCGTCACGGAGTTCGGGTTTGCAATGAGACTATTGATGGCTATTCATCAGAAGGATATAGGCTAGTCTCAGTGGAGAAGGATTTTGTGTTTGGATGTGGTATTACCTTTAGATATTTTTTTACTCGATCTGACTCAAAGAAATCTTACAAAACGATTAAGAAATTAGGAAAATTACTACCTACAGAGAGCGACTTACTTAGTGGGTACAAAATCAATACTATTTTATCAATGAAAACCATTTGGTTTTCAGTTGGATATTTCTATATATTAGAAAAAATATAATATTATATAACCAGCGCAAGTGGCAGATTCAGGAAAAAAGACTGCTTCTCTGCAAATACGAAGAGTTAATGTAGGGAGGAAGTCGAGTTGTTTGGGACTAAGGACAAAACTAAAGATATATTGGATTCAATTTGGTGCGATGAATACTACATCGTAGCAGCAAGGGAAGATGCTCCTTCAAAAGGAGACTTGAAGAATTTTTTCAAATCGAAAGGTATTTCTTTATCTAATGAGTATATGGCTCACGCTACCAATTTTTGGGGTAGTTTTTATCTTGAAGTTAAAGAAGAATTCTGGCCCCGAGCTGACGTTGGAGACGTCGGACCTTTTTGGACTTTTCTTTACGGAATATTAGTTTATACATATAGTGATGAAGCACCGGAATGGATGGATATAAGACGGGCTTCAGAAGAATTTAGTGAGATGGGGCATAATGTTATTCCTATATTGAAAGTAATGGGAAATGCAGATCCTTACTGTTTTAATGTCAACGGTGAAATAGTACGATACTCGCATGAAGAGGATGCTTTTGAACTATACGACGGGACTTTCTTCGAATTACTAAAGTACGAAGTGAGTGAATTAAATGAGCGAAGAATTAAGAAACAACAAGAGCACTAACAAGTCGTTGGTGGCGCGACAATGATTAGCGAGGTTGATGTCGAATCAGGCATGGAGTGCCGTTTAGAAAAGCAGTTAAAGCAATTCGATATTACTAGAGAGAGGATCAAAACAATCGAAGAAAAAGCTCTAAGAAGATTCTGAGCTAAAGGTCCCGATAGTGATGGTCCAGTTGCCGCATAGAAAAGAGTAAGGACACCCATGATTAAAATTGTCGAGAAAAGGTATGAATGTCCCTATTTATTGCGCAAAAAGCAAGTACTGGATGCCGCGCAAAAGACACGCCGCTTATATTAAACGTTGGTGTAAAAATGAGAAATATTTTTTTTAAGATAATAATTCTGTTTGTTATATCGTTTCAGTTGCACGCTAAAGATAGCTTGTATTTTAATTATAATGCCTTCAAAGGGCCATCATATGAAATCAAGATTGCAAATGATAAAGCTATTATTCTTTATTATCGCGGAGGCTTAGGCTTATCAGATCCTGAATCAGTGTGGTGTGATGGGGTCTTTTCAAAAATAGAGCTGGATCTTGTTATGTTATCTCTAAAACAAGAAGGAATTTTTAAATGGGAACAAAATTATAACAATCCCAATATAAGAGACGGAGAATGGTTTAAGTTAGTTTTGATAAATGGCGATACATACTTCCACTCAAGAGGAAGCAATAAATTTCCAAAGAACTTCAAAGCTTTAGAAGAACTAATAGAAGTTGTTGAGAAAAACTTGGGCTGTTCTAGTAAAATTACACCGTAACCAACAAACGTTGCCGCAAAATAGAACATTAGGTAAGGTATGGAATCAATTTACAACGCACCTGCCAGTGATATTATTGCATCTGGATCTAAACGAGAACAGTTAGGAAAAGCTCTATCTGTAATTGGATGTATTCTGCAGTCGGGAATAATAATTGGTATTGTTATTTCTATATTGAAAATGGTCTCAGCTTTTCAAGAAATTACTTTGTACGGCGCTGGTGACTCGAAAGTAATGGCGGGAATGATTAGCTCCGCATTGGTAAGTACAGTGCTTGGTGGAGTTGTTGCTTTTCCGGGTTTATTGATAAATATCTTAGCTCTATCTATTTCATCCTATGGTTCACCTTGGTTATTTAGGGCGCTGATAGTATCATCAATATTTTGGATGTTGGCCTTTCCCATTGGTACTATTCTAGGCGTAATTTTATTGGTTACTGTTCTAAAAAAACGTAAAATTTACTTAAATGGCCTAACCAATGTGAAAAAGCGAGGACATCCATAATTAAGGTAGCGAGAATAAATATGGGTGTCCTCAAATTTGTCAATTTTTATCTCTAGGTATCTTGTTCGCTATCTCGGAGGCTACCAAATGAGAATCATATATAGGTTAAGGTTTAGATAATATGAAGATTAAAATTGCATTAGTCATCTTCATATTTATCACTGCGCTAGGAGGTTATTCTGATTCCATTAGATTTTGGAAGGGTGATTTACATACCGCAGATTTATGTGAAGGAACTTGCGGCTTTTTGCTTGAACTTGGTTTATGGAGTTCACAAATCTTAGTTCTTGTAGGTCTCGTTGGCGCTGTATTGTTGAGCCTTAGTAAACCGTTGGCAAAACCTTTTTGTTATACATATTTTATCGGTATTTTTATTTCGATTCTTCCAGCTATGATAATTCTGAATCAACGTTTTGGTCCAGTATGGATGGATAGCACAATACCATATAGTTGGGAGATATTGAGGTTAGGTTGGCCCTTAGTTGGTACTGGAATGTTATTCTTGTTTTATAATGCCAATAAATCCTAACCAAATTGGGTTAGGTATAGAGAGATCCGAAATGAAGAAGGCTATTGATGAATTTAAACCTATCCCATATTTAGTGTTTCTCTGGGGATTAGTTTTTTCTCTAGGGTTTATTTTTAGCGAATATTTTCTAGTCTGGTTCCATGGTAGTGATTTCGAGTTTAGCTCTAGAAAGCTTAAAATACTTAATGGTTTTATCCCTGGATTTAAATTATCAGTCTTTGGGATATTCATTTTATGGCTGGCGTATTTTTCACTTAAAGAAACTTTAGTGAGATTTAAATCGATTGAAAAAACCTAACAAGACGCGGTTATTAATGTGTTTCCGCTGAGCTCTAACACAAAAAAACGCTATGCGTTAAGGAATGAAAGTTATCGAAGATTTATTTAGTGGATGGCTAATTGGAACGATATTTTATTGGCTTTTATTGTTGAGATATAATAAAGAAAGCTGGAGAGAACGAAAACCTGCAATTTGGCAAATTACCATTATGTTTTTAACATTCGCTTTAGTTACATCCGTTGATTGGTGGAATGGTGAGCGGACATTTGAATCTTATCTTACTCATATAGAAGCACCGATTTTCATCGGGTATCTTTTGGGAGGTGTAATATCTCATGTTGGGCATCGGATCTATTTTGGACGCAAACGTGCTATACAAAGAAAATAAATCCTTAACAAATTCAGGTTTACGTTATGATTTCTGGTCGATAGGGATAGCATATGTTCAGAGGGTGGCAAGGAATAATCGAAAAGTGGAAGGCTAAAGGATTTGTTACTTATTTAGAGCTTCGACAGACGCTTCCTCCAGAAATATTAGATCAAGATCAAGTAGATGATATCGCTACGATGATCAATGATATGGGTATCGAGGTTAGAAAAGAAAAAGCTGAAGTAATTAACCTTCAGAAAAAGAACAACGAAGAGTAGTTGCACTATTTTGCATCTACTCATAAGCCCGTGCAGGCGATGCGTTTCACGCGACACCTGTCGGGAACGTTATAACGAGGGAACGTATGAGTATCACGTCCAAAAGACTTTCATTTTTCGCACTATTTAGTATTATAATATCCTTGTATTTGGGTCAACTCCTAGTTAGTGATTCCTATCTAAATGGTTTTTTCGAAAGTACAATATCAGCTTGTGAATCGTACGAAGAAGTTAAGGCAAGTTCTGCGTGTGCTGTAGCAGAGCGAATGGCTGGTATTGATGGAAGCGTTAACAAATCAAAAATTGATTTATTAAAGTATGCATATTGGCTAGCTAGCTTAGTTTCTATCGTATTAATTGTGACAGTTTTAGTTAGAGAGCGAAACATTAAATGAGAGTTGTATGTTATTTTCATATAACCGGTGTCATAAAAAAGGAAAGGAATTATATGGACTCTAGCTGCCAAAGGAATTGAGAACGATGGATTCAATTGGATATATGCAAGTTCAGGTTCGCTTGTATAAAAACCGAGAGCTCTATGATACATCGGTTATGAACGCATACAAAGAATGCTACTTGATCAACACAGATTTGATCGAGTTAAAGCATCAAGTAGTGCCAGACAAAGCGGAAGTTCACGAGTATGTGTATCAAGTTTGGATAAAGCTATCGAAATCGGATACCAAGTTTGTATTACATATTCCTATTCACCAATCTGAAGAGTGGGAAGTGATAAAGTTAGACGATATTTATACTCTTGGTTTTTATTGTATCTTGCCCGAATTGAGCAGTGAGGAAGTTTAAGTTTACAAAATTAATTACCAGAAGTAACACGATAGTGATTCATAGCCCGCAAATGAAGCGGACGGCATATGTCCGCCACTTAATTAAACATTATTAGGAGAGCATTCTTGAGAAAATCAGCATTTTTTATTTTTTTATTAGCCGCGTCTGGTTGTTCAACTATTCATACTCAACGAGGCGTCAATCTACAAGACAAATCAAGTTACATAACAATAACTACTGATTCAGAAAAGGAACATGATATTTTAAGTGGATTAGATAAACGGGTAGTTATTAGCTCTCTTGACGATGAAAGTCTTTATAGAATGGGATGGGATTTTAATTATCCCGATGTCGTTCACGTAACTCCTGGAATTCATGAAATCGGCGTTCAGTATAATTATAAAGGTACTTATTCCAATGGTTGTTTGTGGGTGAATGCCATTTTAAGCGAAAGCTATATAGTCAGAATGAAAGCACATGAATATTCCGTTTCGTTTTGGATAGAAAACACCAAAACTCATGAGCGGGTTGGCGGCATTTGCGGTTCGGAGCCAGAATCATAAAGCGTAGCCAGTGGTAGCACTTAGAAAATAATTGAGGGCAGCCATGTTTTTTATGAGTAATGAAAACATGGGTGTTCTTATTTTTGCTTTTTATAAAAAGGAATAATTAAAATGGACAACACTTCGAAGAATATGTTGGTTTCGACAGTTGCAATTATATCATTATTATTTTGCGGTCAAATCTTTGCCAATAATGTAGATCGATTCGATAAAATACTCGACCAAACAGTCAATAGCGACGCTCCAGGTATATCTGTTTTGGTTACCGAAAAAGGTAAAACCATTTATAGTGCTGCGCGAGGAATGGCTAACGTTGAGCTTGACGTACCTCTCAGTGTTAACAGCGTGTTTAGGCTTGGCTCGATTACAAAACAATTTACTTGCGCTGCAATCATGCTGTTGCAGGAGCGAGGCAAATTGTCTATCAATGATGATATTCGTAAATATATCCCCGATTTTCCAACGGAAGGTCATAAAATAACCATCAAACAATTGATGAGCCATACCGCTGGGCTCGCCAACTACACCGATAATAAAACTACGATGAGTAAACTGATTCAAGCGCCAACTACGCTTGACGAAATGCTAAAATTATTCGCCAAAGAACCGATGCATTCCAAGCCTGGCGAAGTTATGCGTTATTCGAATACGGGTTATGTGTTACTCGGAAAAATAATTGAAGTTTCCAGTGGTGGCACATATGCTGAATTTTTGAAGCATAATATCTTCGATAAAAACGAAATGCGAGATACACAGTTTGGTGGACTACAATTAATTAAAAATCGAGCTTCGGGATACACTCAAACACCGGAAGGATTGTCCAACGCGAGCTTAATCGATATGAGTTGGCCACATGCAGCAGGCTCACTAGTTTCTACAGTGAGCGACATGGCTATTTGGTTTAAAGCTCTCAGCAATGGCAAAATAGTATCGCAAAAAAGTTATCAACAAATGGTTAAACCCGTGTTACTCAACGACAAGAGCGAATCGCCCTACGGTTTTGGATTAACTAATTTGAAGGTGCGAAAGCATGATGCTATAGCTCACGGAGGTGGCATTCCCGGCTTTTCAACCGATGCTATTTATTTTCCTGCAGAAGATATTTATATTGTCGCATTAGGTAATATAGATCGTTCCAGAGCGAGGGATATCGTTCAATTGTTTTCAGCAGAAATGCTAGGCATCAAACATAAAGAATTCATACCGGCAAAAATCAATCAAATTGATTTAGAAAAGGCGTTAGGCACCTATAAAGTTAATGAGAAATCGATCCGTACACTTTCGAAGGAAAATGGAGTCATCTACTCTCAGCGCGACAATGGGCACAAATGGGAAGTCATTCCTATGTCTAACGACAGTTTTTATTTCAAAGGTACAATTGACTATTTTGAGATCAAAGAAGAAAGCGGAAGTATCGTCATGAAAATGTACTCGGGATTATCTGAACTACCTCAAGTATCTACAAAATTATAGAGGAATAGATAATACGTTTAACTAAAAATTTATTTTGACAAAATAGGACGTCCGCTTCTTTTATTTAGAGAAATATTGATGGCTGTCCCGAAACTACCGCCAATCGGGTTGCCAATGAAAAGTTGGGCGTCACCATCACCGTTTCAGCCTAAAATCGAACGAATCTAATCGCCAAGCACCCTTTTCAAAAATTACTGAGAATTTCTCAAGTTCATTGCTAACGTAAATTTTATCTCCTTCTCGCTTAGCTGAAGAAGCGTATTCGTTTGCAAATTTGTCGAATAAAAAACGTTCGAAGTCGTTCAAATAACGACTAGAAATCATAAAACGATCGAATATCGACTTGATCGAAAAGAAATTATTACTTCTACGTTCATGGCTTTCGATAGTAGCCTGTTTTAACTTAGTCGAGAACAAAGTGTGAGCGATTTTCTTATTTTCGCTATGATGAAAAGCTAGCCGAAACAGGTGTGCCAAGACTTCTTCTTTTTTCATATTTTTATTGGTCAACTCTCTAAATGCGATATCGCCGTTATTCAAGAAATCATGATATCGATCGTTTATTTCACTTACGGAAGTCTTGATTATTTCAGCGTATTGTCGTGGTGCATTATGATTAGATTTACTCATTCGATCAGCCAGTACTAGCAAATTCTTCGACTTATCTGGCCAAGGCTGCCTTTGAGTAAATAATGCTCTTACTCGCTTCTGAAAAGGCTTTAAAGCTGCTTTCGCCGCTTGATATTCATTTCGTTCCAGCTCTTTTTGCTTCTTTTTAAAAGCACTAATCCGAGGTTTAGCTGCTGCTCCAAACAACATCCCTTTGTTAGCGAACCCATTCCAGATTTCAGTCGAATACCCTGCACTCATTAGTTCCGTGGCAGTGCGATGAATTCCCGGAGTTAATTTTGCTTTTCTCCTAATCAAATTTTGATAGAAATTTTGTGCTTGTTCACTTATTGCCAACGTTTGATTCTCTAAGTGACTTTTCTTAAAAATAGAATTTTCGGCCTTTAGCGCTTTCTCGGTGTATTGACTTGAGAGTTTGGAAATTACGTCATTATTCAAGAGAGCATTGTATTCGCTAAATCCACAATTAAGGCCGCACGCCTTTGAAATCATATGGGTATACGAGTTAAGTAATACCGACTTAGTTCTTTGATGCACATGAGTACTAAATAAAGTCACCTGTTCATTGGCACTTTTAAGCACTAACTGAATTTGTTTATTTGAAAATATTTTTGGGTAAGTACCAACCTGTGAGTGACTTAGGCATAATGATGGATTTTCGGGGGAAATTGGGAAGTGCTCACGTCGTGCGATAATTGCAAATTCATAGGTACTTTTAAATTTGGGGATTTCTACGTTTATCTGTACATCACAGAGCTGATTGTTATCTGCTGAATAAGCATAAGGTAAAAATAACAATGACAGAAATAAATATTTCAATTGTGTTGCTCCTGTTTAGAATAGTTTTTATTAAGTATCAATCATCGATTTTATCATCCATTAATTAACAGTAGATGAACGAGTTCACAATTTTATTTTTTGGTAAAGAAAAAGATGGTATGAAGATGTAGGCCGCTCACCCTAGCGATAACTATCGGACCCTCCATCATACTAAACTTTTCGAGCTGAGCTTTTCGAACTGAACTTTTCAAACTGAGATTTTCGAACTCGCCAAAAGATAGCTCAATCAGTATGATCTGCCCGGAAAATGGCTTATTATGGATTAAGAAAATCCTCGTAATGGTAATTCCTATTTCGGCGGCAAAGGTATCTATAAGCGGAGTGGAAAGGTCAGGTAAGCTATGAACACAAATGGATCAGCAACATTGAAATTAATCGAACAAGCTTGGGCCGCTCGTCGTAGCAAAGATTTCCTAGATGCCGAGGCGTTGCTGTATAGGGCAATTACCCTTTCTCGGAAAGAAAATAGCAAACACGATTTAATACACGCCTTGACCAAACTCGGACAATTGAAAAAAGAAAGAGGCGATACCAAAAAAGCGCAACTAATTTATCAAGAAGCGGAGAAAATCTGCAGAAGTGCTGACAATAAATTACTGCTAGCTAAAACGATACTGCATCTCGGCGATATTTATTTACAAAACCATCAATTTGAATTGTCGAAAACGAATTACAATGAAGCGCTTGCTATCCTTGAAAAGGAACCACAAAGCGACAAACTTGATTTAGCCAATTGTTATCGCTCGATGGCGCTTTTTTATCTCGAGACCCAACAAATTGAGTGTTCAATGACCTATTGGCAAAAGGCCTCTGAAATTTATCAAAAATGTGACATCAAAGCAGGCGTCGATGAGTGCAATGCTTACATGAATCAACCAAAATGACCGCTTGGAAATCACTCACCCTCGCCTTTTTAATAGCGCCTCTGTCGACTTTTCCTGCGACTCTGTTATCCGGTTTGCTCTTTAGGCCATTTATGGATGGAAGAGCCATTGATTTTGATGGGCTTCTGTTAATTGCAGCTATCGGTACAATAATTTTTTCTTATCCCGCCACAATTATTTTGGGCGTATCCATTTACGCACTATCAAGAAAACACCCAATTGGTAAGAATCCTTGGCTATACATTATAACCGCTTTAGGCGTTACCGCTGTTTTGGCAAATAGTGAACTATTGGATAAGAATGGCTTTTATGGATTAATCTATTTATCCAGCGCCGCCGGTTGCTCATGGCTGTTTTGGTTTATCGCAATAAAATGGCCTAGCGGAATCAAATAGAATTACTGAACCCGATATTGCTGGCGATATTTTCGATTAAAATAAGTCATTAGTGAAATTCCGACTACGCCCGGCACTATCCATGGAATAACTTGCAATTGGCCGGTAAAAATTTCGGATAAAAACCTTCGCCCACCAAAAGCGAAAAAAGCCGTGTATGCACCAATCCCAGCACCTACAATATTTCCCAAATGCGCAATGACCCACTCCCTTTTCTTTAGGGTTTCTTTGAAAATATATCGAAATCCTCCGAAGGCATTTAACATTGATAGAACAGAAAATATTTGGAACAAAATGATCTGTTGGGTTATTCCAATCCACGCCATTACGGCCCCCATAACACCTAAAACGGTTAATGTTGCCAAGTGAAACGGTGTTTTTAGTAATTCTCTATTCGCTTTGGCTTTTAATACTAATAGTGACTGTTTAACATTGCTAAACACTAGAACTGATAGCATTAATAAAAATCCTGCGAAAATTCGTTGTTGGGCTGCGATTTGAGCAATTCGCTCCACTGAAAAATCGTTTAACGGATATCGAATACCAATAGGATCCGCTAGTACAAGACTACTCATTAGAACGCCGCTGATTGAAACAGCGTACATGCCTTTCGCAAACCAATTGCCAAATCGTATATGATTTGCGCTGCCTTTCTTAGCAATTAAAGGTAGCCAGAAGACCACCAAAGCCAAACTGCCTATCGTAATATGTAAATAAAAAGCGGCCGAATGTATCAGTTGTTGCATGGTATGCTCCGTTAATTTGCTGAATTTTGATGACATCTCTGGGTAGTCTATTGGCTAGCATTACCAGTAATATCAAGAGATGAAACATTGTATCGACTGGCTTAGTTTTTCATCAGTGCTAAAAGTCACTCTATCGATACATGACTTTTGACCTATTTCTCTAGCCAGTAAAATTTGTCATAATGGCCAAATGAAAATTAATACTCTCAAAGTTGAAACCAGCGACATCGCAGCAATAGGCACTTGGCTAATAATTTTTGTTATTTCGATGTATTTATTGCCTCAAATGTCCGATTCTATTAAAGCCAATCGTTATTTAATTATTGGACTTTTTATCGCCTATTTGGCGTGTTTTATTACTTATTCTCAACTAGGTCAATCACCTGAAAACAAGGCTGTTATCGTCAGTGTTTATATAGCCCAGTTGCTTTCAGCATTCGGATTGTTGATTGTTTGGCCGATGGATTATTTCCCAATATTGACGATTATTTGGGTGGGTATGTTGCCGCACTTTTTTTCGTTTCGAAACTCACTTTTAATCATGCTTTTGGTTGTCAGTTTGTGGTTTTCGATTAAAGCCTTGCTATGGCAAGGAAGCAATATTTTAATCCAAGCATTGCTTTATGGCACCTTCCATTTTTTTGCGATACTAATGACCTTCCAAACTCAACAAGCGGAAGTTTCCAACCAAAAAACCCAGAGTTTAAATAAAGAACTGCAAGCCACTCAGCAGTTATTAAATGAAGCGACCAAACAAAATGAACGCACTCGAATTGCACGTGATCTTCACGATTTATTGGGCCACCATTTAACCGCATTAATCATCAATTTACAGGTGGCCACGCATACTAGCGAAGGCGAAGCCAAAGAAAAAATTGTTCAATGTCATTCTTTGGCAAAATTATTATTAAGTGACGTCAGAGAAGCCGTGTCTAGCTTGCGTGAAAATCAAAATCTAGATTTCACTGGACTTATCAATCGAATGGTCGAAAATGTGCCGCGGTTGAAAATTAATCAGCAGATAGAAGCTCACTTAGCGTTAGAAGATCTCAACCTGGCGAAAACCTTACTCAGTTGTATTCAAGAATCCATCACCAATTGTTTACGTCACGCTAACGCGAGCGAATTCTGGTTAACTATCAAACAAGTCGAGCAAAAACTACGGGTGGAATTATACGATAATGGTCAAATTTCTAGCAGCTATAGAGAAGGTAACGGATTAGCTGGTATGCGAGAGCGAGTGGCACAAATAGACGGTAAACTGCATTTTAATATCGTACAAAAAGCATTACAGATTCAAATTGAAATACCGCTGAATGCCAATCCAAAGAAAAGCGCTTATGCCAATTAAAATCCTTCTAGTCGATGATCAAATGCTGGTTCGTGAAGGCATTAAAAGCTTGTTGAATTTGTCTAACAAGGTCGAAGTGGTGGCTGAAGCACAAGACGGTAGTCATGTGCTCGATTCGATAAAGAAATATCAGCCCGATATTATTTTATTAGATCTATCGATGCCCATCATGGACGGTATATCAACCCTTGAACAGCTGAACCAAAATAAGATAGAAACGCCCGTAATAATCCTTACCACCTTCGATGATCATGAATTTATTCTCAGGGGCATTCAGGCTGGCGCCAAAGGTTATTTATTAAAAGATGTCTCACTAGAGACCTTAATCGAAGGCATTGAAACAGTTCACCAAGGAAAGCGATTGATGCAGCCGGCCTTAACGGAAAGATTAATGCAGGGCTTGCAGGGCGTGAAAAACGATTTTAACGCGCCGCCAATCATCGAAGCGCTCACTCAAAAAGAACTCGAGGTACTTGGCTTGATGGCCAGCGGTTGCTCCAACAAAGAAATAGCAGAAAGTCTGCATAAGTCGGAGGGAACCATTAAGAATCACGTTTCGAATTTGTTAGCCAAACTTGGAGTTAGAGATCGGACCCGAGCGGTTTTGATAGCCATTGAAAAAGGTATTCTGCAGCAAAATAAATCCGACTAAATTAGAAATATTGCCGCAAGTTCGCTATAGTTAAGTTAATCTATTTCAAATTTATCCATTCTAATGAGTGAAACATCCCGCCGAGCTAGCCTGCGTTTACCGATAAAAATGAAAGTTCGAATCACCACCGAAACTTTCTGTACCCGGCATTTAATTACCGAAGATTTTTCCGATGGCGGTATTTTTGTCACCGATCCACAATTGTCTGACTTAGCGGTTGGTTCTTTAGTTAACGTTCAGTCCGATGAGGGTATTGAAGATGCGCCAGTGATCCGCGCAAGAGTCGCATGGACCAATAATAAAGGTGCTGGCTTAGAGTATTTATTAGATGATTAAGATTGAATGTTAGGCGGCGTTTTCAATAAAACCATTGGATAACAAATCACACCATTTTTCTCAAAAATATCCTTTCCGCCACCGAAACCCAAACTTTTGTAGAATTCAACCGCGTATTTGGATGAGTTAACCGTTATTTTGTGGGCTCGGCTCTCACTGAGCCAATATCGACATAAGCTTCGCGCAATGCCCTGACGATGGTATTGCTGATCGACAAAACAGTGGTAAATATGATTCTCTTGTTTGATGCCGAGTACGCCGATGATTTGCTTTTCTTCCACAGCCACAAAATACTCGATAGACGATTCAATATTCGATTCAATTCTTTTTACAGCCATAGAATTTAAGACAATGTTGGATGCTTGCTCGGAATAATCTCCGCTAACAAAGTCCTTCACTAACGGAATGATTAATTCGCTAATGGATAATGCATCACTTTTTAGCGCTCGCCTAATTTCAATTTTTGGCGATTTTACCAAATTCACGAAAGCGGTTCTTTTTCAGAAAGTGTTTTCAGTTTTTCCAGCCCAAGCGCAAAACTATCCCCCACCAAACTATCCATCAGTAGTGAAAAGTAATTGCCGATGATGATTGGTTTCATTTCGCCGGTCATATACCAAGTCACTAACACTTTATCGCCATTAATTTGATAGGAAAGGCCTGCTAGATAGAGCGTTGGGTCCCCTTCAAAAGTCATCTCATAAACAATTCCTTGCCTAGGAGAAGATTCCGTAAATTTAATGGTTCCATTGCCACTGGCACTTGTCCAAGTCTGCGATGCGCCGACGCCTTGGTGAATATCCCCCAAAATAGTCTTAATGCTAGGGTCTTGCTCAACCCAAGGCGACCACAGGGGCCAGTTTTCAAGTTGATTGGTATTTGCGTGAATGGTTTCAAGCGAGGCATTGATTTCAATACTACGTCTAACATTGACCTTGTTTGGGATAATGATCCCGACAACGACCAAGATCAGTAAAAATATGCCAAATATCTTAAGAAAGGTTTGCATGAAGCTCTCCGGCAAATGATAAACCCTCATTTAAGGGATTCATTTCAAGCGATTAAATTAACCAATCGCAATCATAGCACAAACCAGCAACCTTCCATTTAACCTAGATTTACGTTTGAGGGCTACTCCGCCGAAGTTTTATGATCATTGTTCCAATTAGCAATCTTCTTTTTGGTAAATTTATAAACACTACTCCAAAATTCGTGGAAAGTAGCGCCGATGATGATGCCGATAATTAACTCAATCATTATTTTCTCCCAATAAATTCGATAACTTGTCAGTAGGTTATCGTTTGCGACCTATATCTCGATTTAAAGTCGCTGCAACTTCAATTTACTACTGAGCAAAATACACGCCAACATTTAAGCTGTTGATTTAATTGATTTAAAATTGTAGTGATAGCAATTAACCAGCACTACTTAGCAATTTAAACCACAATTTGGTTGAAATGGTAAAATTCTCATTGGTCATTAAGATTTCGATTCGAAAATAAGTATTCGCTGAGCGCCGATAAGCTACTTGCTTGATTCTTATAAGAAAAAGCTGATCATCCTTTTATTCACCAATGACTTGGTTAAAAAAACCCCAATTTTCTTTGAAATCTCGTTTCCAAGCGCTTTGAAAAGGTGTAAAATTTGGCGCTTTCTTGACCAATCAGTATTATCTCGGCATAACCTTGTCGTCTATCCTGGCGGCGGTTTAAAGTTATGAGAATTGGCCCTTATTTACTAGACAATAATTTGTTTCTTGCGCCTATGGCTGGAGTAACTGATTTGCCTTTTCGACGTCTATGTAAGCGATTGGGTGCAGGGGTTGTAGTGAGTGAGATGGTGACGTCTGACCCATCGTTGCAGAATTCTCGCAAAACCAAGCTGAGACTTGCGCAAGATAGTCAGCCGGATCCTGATTCGAATTCGTTAGAAGTCGAGCAACCATTTCATTTTGATGGTCGGCATATGGGGGAACCTGGGCTGCGAGTCGTGCAAATTGCTGGCGGCGATGCAGAAATAATGGCAAGTGCAGCAATTAGCAATGCCAACAAAGGCGCCCAAGTAATCGATATTAACATGGGCTGTCCTGCAAAAAAGGTTTGTAAGAAAGCGGCAGGTTCTGCGTTACTAAAAGATCCACAGTTAGTTGAAGATATTGTTAAAGCGGTAGTGGCAGCGGTTGATATACCGGTAACGCTCAAGATAAGAACAGGCTGGGACAGCGAGAAAAAAAACGCATTACAAATTGCTCGTATTGCAGAAAATTTTGGTATTCAAGCATTGACCATTCATGGACGAACGCGAGCTTGCAAATACAAAGGTGAAGCCGAGCATGAAACTACTGCAAGAGTTAAGCAGTCGATTAATATACCGGTCATTGCCAACGGCGATATCGTATCACCAGAACGGGCACGGCAGGTTTTAGATTATACTGGCGTAGACGGCTTAATGATTGGCCGAGCGGCACAAGGAAGACCCTGGATTTTTAGAGAAATAGATTATTATTTAAAAAATGGCGAACATGGCCCAACTATTGATTCAAGTGAAGTAAAAAAAATATTAATGTATCACATTGATGCATTACATCAGTTTTATGGCGAACATCAAGGCGTGCGGATCGCAAGAAAGCACACGGCTTGGTATTTAGCTGAAGAAGCGGCAAATGACGAAACTTCAGCTAGGGAATTTAAGAAAAAATTTAATTATTTATTGTCGGCAAGTGAGCAACTAGAAGCATTAACCGATTATTTTAAACAATAAGTGGGAAAAAATAACCAATTTGAATCCTGCAAATTTTAAGGCAAATGAGATGAACCTAGATAGTATCAATTTTGATAATTCTGAAAATTCGATCAATGAACTCAACGAAAACAATGCATTCAACTCTAACGACGAGAATTTTACTTTAAGGGAAAGCGTTGAGTTAGCGATGAAGAATTATTTTACCCAACTGGACAACGAACAGCCAAGCAACATTTATGAATTAGTCTTAGCGGAAGTTGAAGCGCCGTTGATGGAAGCTGTTATGGCTTACACTCAAGGCAATCAAACCAAAGCCTCTCAAGTACTTGGGCTTAACCGAGGTACGCTACGTAAAAAACTAAAAACACACGGATTAAATTAATCTAATAATTAATCAGTAAAACAAACGGGCATTGGCCCGTTTGTTTTTTTGGTAAACAAAAACCGGCAACCGTTAACTATAACTAATGTCGGCATTAACCCAATTGTTTTAATGTTGTAATCAATGAGAGATTTATGAATTCTATACCACCAATCAAACGTGCATTAATAAGTGTTTCCGATAAAACCGGTATTCTAGAATTTGCTAAAGCGTTAGCGCAAAAGAATATCGAAATTTTATCCACTGGCGGAACCGCTAAATTATTTATGGAAAACGATATTCCAGTCACCGAAGTTTCGAGCTATACCGGATTTCCTGAAATGATGGACGGCCGTATCAAAACATTGCACCCAAAAATCCACGGCGGTATTTTAGCAAGACGTGGCATTGATGATTCAGTGATGCAGCAACACGATATTCAAGCCATCGATCTTTTAGTGGTCAACCTTTACCCTTTTGAAACGACCATTGCCAAAGAAGACTGCCCTTTAGCCGATGCAATCGAGAATATCGATATTGGTGGCCCAACAATGTTAAGAGCGGCTGCCAAAAATCACAAAGACGTTACCGTGGTGGTTGAACCGCAAGACTATCAAACGGTCATTGCTCAAATTGAATCTCAGCAAGGCACCGATGACACATTGCGGTATAAGCTCGCCTGGAAAACCTTCGCCCATACCGCTAAATATGATGGTGCTATATCCAATTATTTAGGGTTGCGATTAAACGATATTGAAAAACCAGAAAATTTTCCAGAAAGTTTATCGATGCAATTCAAAAAAGCGCAAACTATGCGTTATGGCGAGAATCCGCACCAGTCGGCGGCTTTTTATGTTGACCCGAAACCGACTGAGGCCTCAGTGGCCACCGCGACTCAGTTTCAGGGCAAAGAGCTGTCATTCAATAACGTTGCCGATACCGATGCAGCTCTTGAATGTGTTAAACAATTTGAGCAACCTGCTTGTGTGATTGTTAAACATGCTAATCCTTGTGGGGTATCCGTCGCTGAAGATATTCAGCACGCCTATGAGCAAGCGTTTAAAACCGATCCGACTTCCTCTTTTGGCGGTATTATTGCGTTTAATCGTGAATTAGATCACGCCACCGCTAAAATGATTATTGAGCGACAATTTGTTGAAGTCATCATTGCCCCGAGTATTTCCGAACGGGCGAAATTAATTATTGCCGAAAAGAAAAATGTACGTCTATTAGCTAGTGGCGAGTGGCAACAAAGTAAAGCCGGTTGGGATTTCAAAAAGGTTAATGGCGGTTTGCTCGTTCAAGATAAAGACCTTGGCGAGATAACTGAAAACGAACTCACCGTTGTCTCCAAAATCAAACCAACCAGCGAGCAAATAAAAGATTTGTTATTTTGTTGGAAGGTCGCCAAAAGTGTTAAATCCAATGCGATTGTTTATGCTAATAACCAGCAAACAATTGGTGTTGGCGCAGGTCAAATGAGCCGAGTTTATAGCGCAAAAATTGCCGGAATAAAGGCCGCAGACGAAAATCTTCAAGTCCAAGGATGCGTAATGGCTTCTGATGCATTTTTCCCGTTTAGAGATGGTATCGATGCCGCTGCGAAAGCTGGAATAAGCGCCATTATTCAGCCCGGAGGCTCAATGCGTGATCAAGAAGTGATCGACGCCGCTGACGAGCACGGCATGGCGATGGTTTTCACTGGCATACGACATTTTAAACACTAGTCTATGTTTTAAACACTAGTCAATCGGCTGCAGCCAATAACTCGTTGGCAGCAAAAGTAAAACAAGTAAAATTGGAAAGAAATCAATGAAAGTATTAATTATTGGTGGCGGTGGACGAGAACATGCACTCGCTTGGAAAACCGCTCAGTCCGATAAAGTAGAAAAAGTTTTTGTCGCCCCCGGAAATGCTGGCACTCTTAATGAGGAAAAAGTTGAAAATGTTGCGATTGCCGCAGAGGACATCGACGGTTTGTTATCCTTCGCTAAGGACAATCAAATCGACCTCACCATCGTTGGCCCTGAAGCACCTTTGTGTTTGGGTGTGGTTGATCAATTTAGTGCAGCTGGACTCAAGTGTTTTGGTCCTAGTAAAGACGCGGCACAATTGGAAGGCTCGAAAGCTTTTACCAAAGATTTTTTAGCGCGGCATAATATCCCCACCGCAGCCTACGGAAATTTTACAGATATAAAGCAGGCCAAAGATTACGTCCAAGAAGTGGGTACGCCTATTGTTATTAAAGCCGATGGTTTGGCTGCCGGGAAAGGTGTAATTATTGCCGAAAATCAACAGCAAGCCTTTGATGCTATCGACGATATGTTAGCCGGTAATAAATTCGGCGACGCTGGACATCGTGTAGTAGTAGAAGAGTTTTTGGTTGGAGAAGAGGCGAGTTTCATTGTCATGGTCGACGGTAAAAATATATTGCCTTTAGCGACCTCGCAAGATCATAAAGCACGGGATAATGGCGATTTAGGACCTAATACTGGCGGCATGGGCGCTTACTCACCAGCGGCCGTTGTCAGCGAAGAAATGCACCAAGCCATTATGAAGCAAGTAATTCGACCCACCGTTGACGGTATGGCTGCTGAAGGTAACGAATATACCGGTTTTCTTTATGCGGGCATCATGATTTCACCGCAAGGAATTCCCAAAGTTTTAGAATATAATTGCCGCTTTGGCGATCCGGAAACTCAACCGATCATGTCCCGTCTTAAATCTGACCTTGCCGATCTGTGCCGTGCTGCGCTCGATAAAAAATTAGATAGCAAAACTGTCCAATGGGACTCTCGATTCGCTGTTGGTATTGTGATGGCTGCCGGCGGTTATCCTGAAAGTTATAGCAAAGGCGATGTGATTAAGGGTTTAGAATTAGAAATGCCTAGTTGCAAAGTTTTTCATGCGGGTACTAGTTTGAAAGACAATCAAGTGGTAACAGCTGGCGGACGAGTACTTTGTGTAGTGGCCTTGGCTGATTCTGTGACCCAAGCACAAAAATTAGCTTACCAAAGAGTTGAAAAAATTAGTTGGAATAACGTTTATTATCGAAATGATATTGGCTACCGCGCTATTAAAAGAGAAGCTTAGATCACTCAACTCGATCCGAGCTTTTTTGATCGCCGCTAGTTAGCTTACGGCGAATTGGCTTCAGATGAATCGGTTTCAGACTCATCGGTTTCAGACTAATTATCTTTTGGCAAATCGTAAATATTTTTTCCAATTATTTTTTTGATCTCCACCGGCTCTATCGGCTTCGAAAAAAGGTAGCCTTGGGCGAAATCGACCTTTCGCTCTTTTAGAAAGGAGAAATGTGTTTGTGCCTCAATACCTTCTGCGACCGTTTTAAGATTCAACGATTTAGCCAATGATATGATGGTGTTAATGACCGCGTCATTTTCAAAACTTGTGCCTATTTTCTTGACGAAACTCATGTCGATTTTAAGCTTGTTAATTGGCAATCGACTCAAGTATTTTAACGACGAATAGCCAGTGCCGAAATCATCCAAAGCCATATCAATACCTTGGTCATTTAGTCGTTGAAAAACCCGTTGCGCCTTTTCGATATCTTTCATTAAAATACTTTCGGTTAATTCGAACTCCAGTAACTTTATTGCCGCTGGGTATTTATTGGCCAGCCCGTCGATGAAAGGCATAAAACTTTGGTCGTAGATATGGCACGCCGACAAATTAAAAGCCAGCTGTATATTTGTCTCATTATTATTCCAAAGTGCGATTTGTTCGAGCGCTTCTTCAAGTAATTTTTCGGTCATTGGAATAATTAATCCAAGCTCCTCTGCTACGGGAATAAAAGTTGACGGCGGTATAATTTCGCCATTTTTTGTTTTCCATCGGGCCAATGCTTCAACGCCACTAAGTCGGCCTGTCGATATATCGAACTGAGGCTGGTAAGCCAGATAAAACTCCTCATCTTCTACTGCGGTACGAATGTTATTTTCTAAGATCAAACGTTTTTTAGCAGTACGATTCATATGGTCTTCGAAATATCGAAAATTATTACGACCATTATTTTTAGCATGGTACATCGCGATGTCGGCATGCTTAAGCAAAGCAGGCGCGTCTATAGCGTCTTGAGGGTAAATAGAAATTCCGATGCTCGCTGATATTGTCACTTGATTATCGTTAAGATATATCGGCTTACTCATTCGAGTTAGAATATTCTGGACAATACGATCGATTGCCACCATGCTATCGATATCTTCTAGCATCACCACAAACTCATCGCCGCCTATCCGGGCAACGGTATCGTCAGCGCGGCACGAATCCAATAAAATATTGGCCGATTTTGCTAATAACAAATCACCAACATCATGCCCTAGGGTATCGTTAATTTGTTTAAAACGGTCAAGATCAACGAAAAACACCGCTAGCTGTTTGTTATATCGTTTGCAGTATGGAATTGCATGAGTTATTCGATCCAATAACAAAGTTCGATTGGGTAGCCCTGTTAATGGATCGTAATTGACCAATTTCTTTAATTTCTGCTCTGCCTTTTTTTGTTTACTGATATCCGACATAGAAAATACATAATATTGATTGCTATCATTGGAAAAAAATGCAGCGGCGTTTACCAATACGGAAACACGATTTGAGTTTTTCTTAAGTAACGAAACTTCACCATTCCAATGCCGCTCTTTTTCGATACTCTTGAAAATATTATCTGTAATATTAACTCTCCTGTCACTAGCGATGTAGCTATTGAGAGGCTTTCCTATGGCATCATCGGTAATATGGCCCGATATGGTATGAAACGCATTGTTGGCCGCGATAATATTTTTTTCTTGATCCAGAATAATAATAATTTCCAGCGTATTTTCGAACGCTTTAGAATAGAGACGCCTTTGCTGATTGGCCTCTTGTTTTTCCGTTATATTGGTGTAAGTTCCGGTTACTCGGATCGGTTTCTTAGCGTCATCGAATTCCGAAACCATCGCAATATCGCGAAACCACTGCCACTGCTCAGACGATTCTTTCATTCGATAAACCACATCAAAAACTTTTGATTTACCTTTTAGAAAGTCCCGCCATTGGTGAGTGACACTATTTTGATCTTTGTAATGAACGGCTGCCAAGCGTTCTTTAAAGGAAACCGTACTTTCAATTTTTCCATCATTTTCTTTGGCAAGTCTGGGTTCATAAACAGAGTTATCTGACGCATGCCAATCCCATAAACCGCTATTACCGCCTTTTAACGCAAGCTTGAGTCGTTCTTCGCTTTGCTTAATGCGTTTGTGATTAAGCGACTTAACAAGCTCCCGCTTCTTATATCCGCGAAGATAAAGTAACAATATTAATATAAAGGATAAAACATAGGCGGTAATTGCATAACTAGTTAGCCATAACGCGGGCCGAGTATTAATGGTAATGCTGACCGGTTCGGATTTAACCCCATTACGATAGTCAACTGCGCTTACATGGATAAAATTGGTGCCGGGTTCAAAGGAAGGAAAAAATAACTCACTTTCATTAATCAGTGTTTTGTCTATTTTAGAATCACCATCAATCCAATAATAATATTTCACTTGTTTGGGTTTATCTAACAGCAACGCCGAGAATTCAATTTTTAGCCCAAAGTCGTCATGTGCTAGTGAAATAACATCATCATTGTAGGTCGAGTATTTTCTTGGAATGACTGACGACAATAGCGAGACCCCAGTAATATCTGGAGTGATACTATAATTTTCGTTATCTCCTAATTTATTCGGGTCGAATACAAAAGCGCCTTTGATGCTGCCTAATATGACTTTCCCAGAAGGTAATATTTCAAGCGAATCACCATTAAATTCGCTTGTCGTAAAACCGTCTTTTGTACCAAACTTTGTAACTTGATAATTTAACCGATTTATTCGCACCAGACCATCGTTTGAAGTTAACCACAGGTTGCCTTTTTTGTCGGGAAAAATATCCATTAATGCGTTAGCACCAATCGATTGTTCACTAACGAAATGAAGTTCCTTACCCGTTTTTGCATCAAGTTTGTAGAGGCCAAATCCGGGATAAGTGACCCACAGAAAATCGCCTTCTCGATACAAACCTCCTGAAACTGTGTTGTGTATTTTTCCTGCAGGCAGATGGTGAAATGTCGAGAGCTTTTGCGAATCCACGGAAAATTTCGTTAGTCGGTCAACCCCTGCCATAAAGTAACTATTGCCGTCACCGGTTGGGGTATTGTAAAAACCGAATAATTTTTTTGATTCATCCTTCTGGATCTCGGTGGATTCCATTAATGAAATAGCGTTTGTAGAAAGTTGGTACTGGTAAATACCCTCATGAGTAACGATAGCTAAAGAATCTTTGTCGATGAAAAAAAGTTGAATGGCCGGTAAACTAAAAATATTATTTTTTGTTTTAGGAAACACAATTTGCTGCTTTTTCATGCTTTGTTCGTCATAAACTTGAATACCATCGAAGGTATTTAACCAGAGCATTCCTAAATTTTGACTGACTGAATAAATAGTACTAGAACTAACGGTTTGTTTTTCGTCAGGGTTTATTAAATAGTTATCGGTAGACCACTGATTCATATCCAACTTGGTCAGTCCGTTACTCGTCGCTATCCAGACGGTATTCTCATTCGTCTGAAGTACATCGTAAACCATATCATCATTGAGTCGAAAATTTTTGCCACCTCTTTTCCATAGGTGCTTCTCGATAGCACTATTTGGATGCCATTTAAAAACGCCATCTGAACGTGAGCCAAACCAAAGGTTTCCTTCTCTGTCTTTAATCATTGATACGATATCGTCATCGCTAATATTAAATGCAGTTTCCGAAAACTTGAAAATAAACTCTAATTCATCTTTTTCCGTAAGTCGAAATAGTCCTTTATCGGTTGCCAACCAGAAGAACCCATCTTCTTCTACAATTTGCCAAATATTTAGCTTGTCGCTAACAACAGTGGCAATAGCGTTCTTAAACGATTTCGATATTAATTTTGCATCCAGCTCAAAAAGACCTTCAACCGTGCCAATTAGTAATCGATTGTGATTATCCAGCAACAGCTTTTTGACATTATTTTGATCCGCATTGATATCTTTTGAGGGGGTATGGTTGATTCTTTTTATTTGATTGGTTTTTCGATCGAGCGCGTATAGTCCTTTCGAAGTGCCAATCAACAAATACTGCTCGACTAATAGAATATCTCTAATAATATGTTCTTTATCTGGATCGTCAAATAGTTCGGGCAATGACAAAATAAATGTATATTTCTGCTCACGCCGATCGAAATAGTATATTTCTCGAAAGGTCGCCATCCATAAATCTTGCCGAGAGGTTTCGACAATTGCCGTGAAGTTCGGGTATTCTAATTGATAGTCATTTGGAGAAGGCAGCTTTATCGGAGTTAATTGTTCACTTTGTTTATCTAAAATGTAATTCTGATCCGGGGAAAAACTCAGCCAGATTAAACCTTTTGAATCCTGCCAGACGAGTTCGGTAAAATTGCTGGATAGAATATTATTCGGGCTATTAGGGGTAGTAATTCGATAACCGTCATAGCGGTTTAAGCCCTCGGAAGTCGCAATCCAAAGATAACCGTCACTATCTTGCATAACGCCAGTGATGCTGTTTTGGGTTAGCCCACTCTCAGTATTGAACTGGGTAAGATTGACATAATTAGCCGCACTTGTATTAAAACAAATGAAAACCAACAAACAAATTGAGAAGATAGTGAGTCTAAAAACAAACATTTATTATATTCTTTGATAATACAACTCAAGTATAGCAGTGCTTTGGCAAAATTTTCCAAATAATTTGTTTACTTTCAAACGCACCCAACTTGAGCTATTCAAGTATCGGCCTTTAATTAGAAAACCGTCAGGATTCTACAAAATAATTAGATTCGATTGCCGATTATTGGCCAGTTGCAATAATGCTTTTTCGGTGACGGGTTTGCTAAATAAATAGCCTTGAGCAAAATCGCAGTTGAGAGTTCTCAAAAAGTCATATTGTTCACTGGTTTCGACGCCTTCGGCGACCACTTTGAGCCCTAATCCATGGGCCATTGCTATCGTAGCGCTAATCAGCTCCCGATCGGCGTGATCGTCGGTAATATCTTTGACAAAACTGCGGTCGATTTTTAGTACATCAAAAGGATATTTTCTCAAGTAGCTCAAAGAAGAATAGCCAGTTCCAAAATCATCCATCGCAATACAAATACCCATTTCGCTCAATTCATTAAGCGCGACGTCAATAAAATCATGTCCCCCCATCAATACACCTTCTGTAATTTCAAGCTCTATTGCTTGGCAAGGTACGTTCGCCTCGGAAATTAATCGACCAACTCTCTCGACTAAATTGGGTTCGTGGAACTGTCGTGGGGAAAGGTTAATCGCGATTCTGAAATCACGAGAAAAATGCTCTCGCCACTTTACTAATGTTTTCAATGCTTGTTTTAATACAAATTCGCCTATGGATACAATGAGTCCGGTTTGCTCGGCGACAGGAATAAACTCCACAGGCGAAACATTGCCAAGTGCGCTATTATTCCAGCGTAATAACGCTTCCGCTCCTATAATTGCTTCACTTTTGATATCTATTTGTGATTGATAATAAACCTCCAACTCACCCCGTTCTAATGCGCCATGAAGTTGCTCTTCAATGGCAAGTTGACGGGCAACTTGTTGATTCATTGCCTTAGTAAAAAATGAAAAGGTATTTCTTCCTCGTTCTTTAGAATGATACATAGCTGCATCGGCATTTTTAAGTAATTCTGATACGTTTTCACCATCCGATGGATAGATAGCGATACCTGCACTTGCTGTTAAAATGAGCTCCCTTGAATCAATCACAAACACCTGTTTCAAACACTCAAGTATTTTCTCTGCGATCCCACTAACATTTGATACCGCTGACAAACCGCTAATAAGGATAACGAATTCATCGCCTCCAAGACGAGCAACGGTGTCGGGTTTTCTCACCACACCTTTAAGACGATCGGCAGCCTTGATCAGCAATTTGTCGCCTACTTCGTGTCCCAGCGTATCGTTGACTTTTTTAAAACCGTCCAAATCTAAAAATACCACCGCGACGAGTTTTCCACTTCGCCCAGCATCTACCAAATGTTGAGTTAACCGATCTAAAGCCAAAAAACGATTAGGGAGATTGGTCAGTACGTCATAATGAGCCTGATAATAAATATGTGCTTCTTGCTCTTTTTTAAGCGTAATATCTTCTCTTATTGAAAGATAATGAGTAATAGCACCGTTGCTATCAAAAACAGGCGCTACGTGTGCATGCTCCCAAAAGAATTCGCCACTCTTTTTACGGCTTTTGAATTCCGATTCCCACGCCTTTCCGGCCAATAACCGCTTTTTAAGTTCATCTCTCTGGTCACCCAAATTAACTCCCGAACCGATTGCCTCAGGCGTTTTACCGAGCGAATCATTTAGGCTAAAGCCGGTATTAGTTTCAAAGGCACTGTTAACGTATTCAATAAAGCCATTTGGGTCAGTCATGACGACAGAAATCGGGCTTTGCTCAATTGCTTGTGATAACACTTGCACTCTTTCCTGAGCCGTTTTACGTTCAGATATTTCTTTTTTCAAATCTTCTAGTTGCTGCCTTATGGCTTGCCGCATATTATTAAAATTATTGGCGAGGACACCCAGCTCATCTTTTCGATTAATTTCTATGTCCTTATTCAGCTCGCCACTTGCAATTGCTAAAGACGCATTGGCAAGCGCTAAAATAGGTGAGGTAAACCGACTCACTAAGCTGCTCGCCAATAGAAACACACCGAGTACAATCATTGCGGAAACGCCAGCCATCAAGAATATAGCGTTAGTAATCTTTTCAGTAACAACTTTGGAAGAAATATTGACCGAAAAATATCCGACAGTTTGATCAGCAAGCTTGATGGGCGTTAATAATGAATCGAATTTTTCATCCAATCGATTGCTAGTGGTAAGATATTGTTCACTCGTTGGCAAAGGTAAAATAAGATTAGTTGCTGATATTCGACTATATAAAACGGCACCATTTACATCGTAAAAAGCGAAATTAACACCGATTTCATCCGCCAATTTCACTAGATCAAAGTCGATGGTTTTTTGTAGATTAAAATAACCTACAATTTTTTCTTTTGGCTGATTTACTTTTTTTTCTTCTATTAAATAGGGCTGCCAGGACTGGTAAATTAAGTCTGCATTTTTCACTAATAATTGGTCCCTATGTTCACTTGGCATCGTCAAAGGAAAAATAGCAGGATTGTTGATTGATGTTCCAGTGGTATCTGCATTCGCAAATAAACGATGTTGCCCGTCTTTAAGAATAACGCTGCCTGCGAATTTTCGAGCATAATACATCTGCAGTTGTTCGTTATTTTTGGATTGGTCGAGAAAATAGAAAGCGAAGTTTTCGAGACCTAATCGATCACCTAGATTGGTAAAGCTGGATAATTGTTGATATTGAATAGTGCTCGTTTTAGCCGACTGTAAAGCTTCAATTGCTATAGACTTTTCGAGTCGAAAAGACTGATATTTTAAGTTTAGTTCATCTGCAATATCGTCTAACCGATCGGTAATACCTCGTTTAGCAATAACAATTTTATGCCGGTTTTCCTGATCACTTTGATTGAGAGTAATATAGGCATAAGCGACAGTTATGGCTAAACCGGTAAAAAAAACCGATAGAATAATGATAAATAGCAATTTTTGCTTAATATTAAAAGTCACTTCAATCTCTTCAGTTTTTTAAGCAATGCTTATTCAGACAATTCAATAAAAACGATGCCCCGATAAGCCAGCTTCGACGATGCTATTCACTTCAAATTGGTGCGCCGTTTTTTAAGACCACTAATGAAAAATTATAGTCAAGTATTACCCACTCTTCCGAATATTCGCTATTTTTCGCAAGCTGCTCGCCTAGGATAATCCTAAAATAATGGCTCAAACAATATTTGTATCGCGTTAGGCCAATAGCTAAGAGGCATTAATCTTGCTATTATTGATTTTGGCCTGCTTTCAAATCGGTAACACATGAATGCAATTTATTGAATTTATTAGATATTTTTTAGTTAGTCTCGTTTTAGGCTTTGCTATGCATTCGCTGATATTGAAGGCCAATGACGGCACCACAGCAACACTCTCACTCAAGCATACTGACGGCGCATCACTCTCTAAAAAGCTACCGGCAATCGCTAAAGAGGCAAACCACTCGGAATTAGCACGCCAAAAAAACCTATGCTCGACTGAATGTGTAACGCCTTTTGGAACGCTGCTGGGTGAAGTGGATGGCGTAAAAAGCTATTCAAATTGCCAGTCAAGCTGCGTTAAACCTGAGTATTCCTTCTTAAATTTAACTAACAAGGAAATAGTGCAAGCCTCAGAAAATCCTGACAAAGAAAAATTTCACTACATTGGCGTGATCCATCAATGTGTTGAATATGCCAGAAAGTGGTGGATGATTAATAAAGGCATTACCTTTGGTAGTATCGAAAGCGCTTACGAAATCATCTATTTGCAACAAGGTAAAGACATTCAATCTAACCAATATTTTCCGCTAGCTCGTTCGACCAATGGCTCGGCGAGATTAGCTCCAAAACGTGGCGATTTGATCATCTATTCTGCAGATAGAAGTAAACCTAATTGGAAACATGGACATGTGGCAGTTGTGTTGGCGGTTGATTTACAAGCAGGTACCGTGTCGATCGCCGAGGAAAATTATAATAATAGGCAATGGGAAAAAACCAATCAATTCGCGAGAAAATTAAAACTAAGCAAAAGTAGTCAAGGCTATACGGTAACCGATCGAGACATCCATCAAAAAGATCCAAGCCAGCTTGGCGTTATATCTGGTTGGCTCTATCCCCTAGAGCCAAGAATGTCAGAGACTAAATCAGCGACTATCAACTAGCCTTTTTGCTGGTTTAAAAAGATGATTAATGTTAAAAAATCATCTTTTTAATTATCACAGTTCGGTCGCCGAACTGCCGCTGGACTGCCGTTTCTCCTCGATTATTGGCAAATTCTTGACTAGCTTTTGGCAAACCGGTCGAAGACTTAACCACTAAAATTTCCGTTGCATCAGTGTTAGCAAATTTCAATTTAATTTCACTCGATTGGCAACTTAAACCCTTACATTGAAATTCATAATATCCGTTTCTAAAAGCGATTTCTTTGTCATAGTTTAACGTTTTTTCGCCATAACTAATACTTACCAGTTTGGATTTTTCCGGCGCATACAAGATTAAATCTCTAAAATTTTCATCGAATGCTTCTATTTTTAGTTCGACGATTTTTTGCTTTTCGACCACCTGATTGGAAAGGACTTCGACTTTTGCTGAGACTAAATTGGCTTTGGGCAACGTTTTATTAAGGCTAACGATATTAGACCAAGGAACCGTTTCCGAACTTTCTAGCTGGCTATCATTATTGACTGTCAATGCTTTTGCAAGTGTCGCAGGCGGTGGGTTGAGCGAACTTCCAACAATCAACACACTCTCGCCAGTATCTTTTTGAATATGAATAAGATTGAGTGCTTGAGGTACATTTGCAGTATAAGCGGGTTGGCTAACGGTCCAAATTAGTCCTAACGCAAACACCGCTACCAAAGCATAATTTAATCTCTGGGCGGATTTTTTCGCTTCCGAATTAAAGGCCAACAACGGCGTCATTCCACTGACTAAAAAGCTAAACATTAAGCCAATTGCCATTGACATTTTATAACCAACCATCAGTTCTAAAACATACACAATTGGCATAAACATCAACGCAACTGCGAGACTAATAAGCGACAAAGCAACGGCTAACATGCCTTTTCCCCAGCGCTTTTCTATCATCGGTAAAACTAACAATATCAACAACGCAATTGCACTAGGAATAATAAAAAGAAAACTAATACCCACCATTAACACGCTTGTCACAACGGCTAATACTAACCAGCACATAACAAGCCCTAAAACGAAGTTTGTGGGGCAAGTTTTGTTGCTAATCCTTCCGCCGACAATCAGTCCAATCAAGGTTAAAAAAGACCAAAGTGTAAGCTGCATTGGAAAATTATCCACTCGCCATGGCGTACTGCCGCCACTGAACCATTGAACGAGGTTTTGTATTAACAAAGCACCGGCCGTTAATAAGACGAACAAAGCAAAAAAGGTATAAACGCCTTTTCTGACCGATTTTCCGTTAAGCAAAGATTCTTTCGACAAATTTTGAGCAACCCATACGAAAAGTAATATCAGAAGGATTGAAGCGAATAAACTGGTGGGTTCTTGCCATTTCACCACAAAGGTCGCCAGGATGTCGGTATAAACAATATTGCTTTCATTAATCTCAGTGAGATCTTTGTTCATGATCCCACTAAGCACCCCCCAAACATTTTCGCCGTGATGCTGGATTGTACCTAATTGAAGATTTTCTAAACTATCTAACGGGGTATGATAATGCGGCTCATTGCCGCCGTGTGCAAAGTTTAACCCCTGTAGACCGTGTTCTTTAAATACAGTTAAGTCAGTATCGTTTGGCAGTATTTTGTAGACTTCGTAAAATAATGAGCTGCTAAGCGGTGATGGCGTTGACGCTATGTACTCTTCCACCAACCAACCGCTTTTTTCGCCGGTCTCAAACATAACACTTTGCCCGGCGCTACCCCGCGCTTCAATATTAATGGCAAGTTTGAGTGTTTTTGCGAGTGGATGCTGCCGCATAAAAGCGTGGGCACCGAAAAGCCCAAACTCTTCGCCCTCATTAAACAAAATGACAATGCTGTTTTTGGGTCGCTCTTGAGTCGCTAACATTCGTGCTATTTCTAATAAAGTTGCCACCGCAGAGCCGGCGTCGCTTGCGCCCGGGCCAGCCGCCACTGAATCATAATGGGCGACCAGCAAGATGCCGTTCTTTTTTGCCGATTGATTGTCAATTGATAGACTGCCATCAATCGTGACGATAATATTCCGTACCCGAGTACAACGCGCAACCCCGACCTCAAAATCGCGACACTCCATGGTTTCTTGGATTTCTTCTTGAAAGCCCATTTCTCGTAGTTTTTTAACGATGCGTTTTTCCACAACTCGATTCGCGACACTATCAACTGGATGTGGCACTTGCTCTTTTAGCAAGTCACTAAGCATTAACTTCGCTCTTTCTGCTGAAAATTGAGTTTCCGAGGCTGTAGCGGGCACGGACGGGATCAAAGCCAAATTGTGATTAATAACCCACGCTAGAAGGACCATTAAAAACAGGGTAATTGATAGGGGTTTCAGGGAGAAGCGACTAAATTCGGAATTCATATTACTCTCTTAATTATTATATTTCTTTGGTGGTCATTGGGTAACGAATTACCGGAATGAGGTTGGACCACTTTAGTACAAAATAAAAGCTTTGATCAACCGATATTTATACTGAAAACGATTAATTAATACTGTAAATGTTGAATTTGAGTCTTTTGTGGAAGGATAGGAAAAATAGGTTTATTATCTTAATCCAATCGGAAACAAGCATTCAAGGGACGGAGGATTAACAGAATTTAGAAAAGCGATTGAAATAGATGAGTCAACAACCGAAAAATAGACGCCCAAAAAGAAAATTAACAATTGCAGTTAGCTGCTTGGGTCTATGGTTATTGTTAGCAGTTGCGATGTCTTTCATGTTAAATTTTAATGGGGGCATTGATGGAATGATGTTAAACCAACCGATCCTGTTTTTTGCCACGCTCGCAGCTAGTGTCTTCTTGTTGGCGACGGGTCTTAATAATCTCATTAGCTATTTCAAAAAAGAATAATCTAACGGCCTAGCGAGATACATTGCTCATTTTTTTGCATTAGCGCCAAACAATCGACTCAACTCAGCACGTAAATCGCCTTTTAAGGCCATATAAAACATCTTATAGTCCCCTGCTAATGACCACCACGGATAGGTAAAGGTAGCAGGACGATTTTTTTCGATAAAAAAATGGCCAATCCACGCCGGACCATACCCCGCCACCAGCACCATCGGAAGCCAAGTCCATTGTTTTGAAACAATTAAAAAAACTAACAACGCAAACGAACCAACTGTGCCAACGTAATGCAAGGCGCGGCAAGTAATTAGTTTATGCTCTCCTAAATAATAGGGCCAAAATTGCTGGAATGTTTGAAACTCTTTATTCGAGTCACTTGCTTGATCAGACATTAAATAGCCCTTCCTCTAAATTAAGCCGCCAATCGAAATAAACGTTTTTGCTCTGTTTGCCCATCTAGATTACAAAAATGGGCATCACTTTACTAGCTTTATTAATCAACGGGTTGCCATAGAAACAAATAAACAAATTTTAATTAACTTGCTTTTTGTATATAGGGATATGCTAATATACCTTTAAACATCTGCTCTCATAAGGCATCGAACAGACTAATAATCATCGTAATTCGCCAATATAATAATAACAGAGGAACCATCATGAAACTTATAATGACTCGATTTATTCTAATCATTGTTAGCTTATCGGTATTGACCGCAGAAGCAAAAAGAAAGAAAAAACCGCGATTTAAACCTTATTATTTGGTTTCTGCCGAATCACCTGACTATGTGACATCCGTTCAACAACTTCGCACAAAACTCAGTAATAGTGAATTCAAATTGGTCGGAGAATATTCGCCACTAAAAGACCGTACTATTTTCGCCATTACCAATGACAAGCTGCTTGAAATTGCCTCTAAATCAGAATTTGGTGGATATGGCGCAGTTATTCGTGTGGCAGTAACTAATACTGAGAATGGCGTGCAATTATCTTATGTTAATCCAATCTATATGTCTTATGCCTATCAAATGGAAGATATTTCAGCGGTAACCGAATCGCTGACAAAGTTATTCGGTAAGGCCGTCGCATTTGGCTCGAAAAGAGGTGAATCAAAACGCTCTCTTAATAATTATCAATACATGATGATGCTACCCGAGTTTGAAGATCATGATCAATTGGCCAGTTTTGATTCGCACCAAACAGCGCTGGATACAATCAATAAAAACCTCTCATCAGGCAAACATCAATTACAAAAGGTTTTCCAAGTTGCTATTCCTGGAAAGGATGAAGTATTGATCGGCGTGGGAATTGGTGATGGCGATGGTGCTGATAAGTTTATCATGGACACTATTGATAAAGCCGATAACAAACATTCTGCCTATTTACCTTATGCGGTATTAATTTCCGGCAACAAGGTTTATAGTCAGGCTGGCAAATTTCGAATTGCGCTTGCCTTTCCTGATTTAGGAATGGGACAGTTTATGGATATATCTGATGCGCCGGACGGTATTGTGAATAGTCTTAAGAAACTAACTAATAAATAGTAAAAAAAGCCCGAAAATAATACATTTTCGGGCTTTTTTGAAAGAAATTTAACCTTCATTCTGTAGTCATTTCAAACCTGCTCTCTTCGCCACTCTAATTCACCGGTTTCAACTAAATTTTTGATGATTGGCTCAATAATCGTTTCGAGCGCAAATCCCATTTTACCACCCGGAATAACAATGGTGTTTTTTCGCGACATAAACGAACCTTTCAGCATATTAAGCAAATAGCCGTAGTCAATTTGCTGGTAAAGTTTGGTGCCAAATCGAATCACCACAAAACTTTCATCCATGGTCGGAACGTCTCTGGCAATAAATGGATTCGAGGTATCGACCGTTGGCACCCGTTGAAAATTAATATGGGTATGGGTGTATTGTGGCGTCATGTAGTGCACATAGTCATGCATTCGACGTAAAATAGTATCGGTAACTTTGTCGGGAGAATATCCTCTTTCACTGGTATCCCGATGGATTTTTTGGATCCATTCCAAGTTAACAATTGGTGTTATTCCAATCAATAGATCGACATGTTTACCGACATCGATGCCTTTTTCTTTATCTTTTACTGCGCCGTGCAGCCCTTCGTAAAATAAGAAATCAGTTTTATCTTCGATGGGTTCCCATGGACTGAAGGTGCCCGGCTCTTGACCATATGGTTTGGCTTCTTCTTCATTGTGCAGGTATTTTCGATTCTTTCCCGATCCGGTGCGACCGTACTCTCTAAAAAGCTCTTCAAGCATACCAAATTCATTTCCAGACGCGCCGAAATGACTCAGAACTTCGCCTTTTTCTTCTGCGGCCTTAAGCGCCGGCCCCATATCTTTTCGTTCATATTTATGAAAACTGTCGCCTTCAACCACAACCGCTTTGAAACCATTTCTTCGATAAATATGCTGCATCGCTTTTTTAACAGTGGTGGTTCCAGAACCGGATGAACCAGTCACAGCGATAATCGGATGTTTTTTAGACATAAGGACTTCCTTTATTTAATAGTTAACTTAATTTCTTAACAATTTAGATTCTTTATCCACATTGCTTGAGTGAGTGATGATCGAAATGATCTTCAACTTCCGCAATGCTAGAAAGCATTGAATCTATTTTTAGTTCCGATAAGTCAACACCTTGACTATAGCCGTAATCGACACAAAAGACAGTTATTTCGGCGGCATTTGCTGCACTAATATCGCTTTTAGAATCGCCGACCATAATGCATTCTCGATGGCTGATATTTAGATGAGAAGCCGCATAAAGTAGCGGCTCCGGATGCGGTTTTTTATTCGACAAATCATCACCACAAACGGTCAAGTTAAAGAAACGATTAATACCGAGTTTTTCCAACAAAGGCTCTGTAAAACAGCGGTTTTTATTGGTAATACAAACCAGCAGTATATCGTTTTGAGTAAGCCATTCTAAGGTTTCTAAAACTCCACTATAAAGCGTTGAACTTTCACCACTTCGATGCGCGTAGTCAGTAAAAAACAGATTGCGAGCACGCCAAAAATCATCGCCCTCTGCAGTACCATTCATTGAATTAGTCAGGGCGCGGTGTAGCAATTTATCAACCCCGTTGCCTATCCAGTGGCGAACATCTTTTTCGTTCGGCGGGTCTAAATTCAAGGTATTAAACGCCGCTTTGAGCGATGCCGATAAATCCGGCGCACTGTCGACCAAAGTACCATCCAAATCGAAAAAGATTGCCGCTGGTTTTTTCAATCGAGTAGGCTTAGTCACTGGCAAGCTCCTTTCGCATTTGATCAATAGTATTTTTATAGTCGTCACTGTTAAATATAGCTGAACCAGCGACAAAGGTATCAGCGCCCGCTAAGGCAATTTCTTTAATATTATCGATTTTAACGCCACCATCAATTTCCAATCGAATATTATAACCACTCTCGTCAATCATGGTTCTTGCTTGGCGGAGTTTATCTAACGCATTTCTAATAAAAGACTGTCCGCCAAAGCCAGGATTAACTGACATGATCAATATCACATCAATTTTATCCATCACATGTTCTAGACAATCTAATGGTGTTGCCGGATTAAAAACGAGGCCCGCTTTACAGCCTCCTTGTTTGATTAATTGTAAGCTTCTGTCGATATGCTTAGACGCTTCCGGATGAAAAGTAATAACACTTGCGCCAGCTTCGACAAACAGCTCAATTAATCTATCAACCGGCTCGACCATCAAATGCACATCAATGGGAGCTTTAATACCGTATTGAATCAGTGCCTTACAAACGTCTGGGCCAAAGGTTAAATTAGGCACATAATGATTGTCCATTACATCGAAATGAACCCAATCGGCGCCACTTTGCAAAACCTTGGCCACATCGTCGCCTAACCGGGCCAAATCCGCTGATAAGATTGAGGGGGCAATTTTATAGTCATGTTTCATAGTAAAATCCCTATTGAGTCAGTATTAGATAGAACGAAAATAATTGTTCCATTGTTTCATTAACGACGGCTCAGTTGCCGCCAACACCGTTTTGCTCGGTAAATCGTTTTGAAATATTGCTTGTTGATCAAATGTTTGAGCACAACCACCGGAATTTTTGAGAATGAGCAAACCAGCAGCATAATCCCAGAGCTTCTGTTGGCCGTGTAAATAAACCTGACAACGGTTAGCTGCAATCCAACAAAAATCAAGAGCGCTTGCGCCAAAACTTCTCTGCGAACGATAAGGAGGATTGCTTACTAACGCCAATGCTTTTTGTTTATTTAAACGTTTAAAATCAATCAGTCCCATTGCACTTTGTAAACTGGCATTTGCCTTCGTTAATTGGTCTATTTCAACTCCGTTGAGGGTTGTTTTTGATGATTCACTCGCCGCAAAACATTCGTCTCGATTGGGATCATAGACTACCGCTAGAACCACTTTTCCCGATTCAATCAAGGCGATGCTTGTACACCAGTAAGGGATCCCTTGGGCAAAATTCGAAGTACCATCAAGCGGATCAACGCACCAATAGTTGAGCGGTTTAGATTGCAAGATTTGTTGCTGTGTTGGTCGATCTAATTCTTCGCTCAGTACTGGATAATTAACTAATTTTGTTAATTGTTTGGTCAATTTTTGATGAGCAAGCGTGTCCGCGACCGTTAACCAACTGCCATCAGCCTTTAGATCAACTTTTACCTTAGCGAAGTTAGGCAATAGTATTTCGGCTGAAATAATTTTTGCTAAGCTCGAAATGCTGCGGATCAAAGTCATTTTAGGTGCCATAAACTTTCAATAGATAGTCGGTCAATCATTATTAGTGAATGATCAGTATGCACAGCTTGCTGTATAAATAATAATCAATATTATTTAATTCTTATATAAGCTATACTTTATGTATGAGCTACCCAATAACTTTCCGACAATTAGAGATATTTAACGCCGTTGCGAGGCATCTCAGCTATACCCGCGCGTCCGAGGAATTGCACTTAAGCCAGCCGGCCGTTTCGATGCAGGTTAAGCAAATGGAAAATCTAATTAGTGCTGCTTTGACCGAAAAAATTGGAAAGAAACTGTTTTTAACAGATATTGGAAGAGTCATGCTTGAGTATTCTACCCAAGTTATGGCATCAAAATTGGCCATGGAAGAAACTCTGGCATCACTACAAGGTGAAGAAAAAGGCCATTTAAGATTGGCCGTACCAGAAACCGCCAATCAGTTTGTCACTTTACTCTTGGCTCAATTTAGGCAAATACATCCCGGCATATCGTTCGAATTGCAGATCCATAACCGCAAGGGTTTATTGAAATGCTTAAAAGATAACGCGGCCGATCTGGTGATTATGGGTCAAACATCGGAAGAATTGGAATTGACCACCCAGCCATTTATGAACAATCCGCTGGTCATAATTGCTCCTCCAAAACACCCGCTGGCCAACAAAATAACTATAAAATTGAAAGATCTTACCGAGGTCGAATTTGTGGTACGAGAGCAAGGCTCTGGAACCCGAATTGCGATGCAAAAATTTTTCGCTAAAAACAAGATTAAACTAAAAACTTCGATGGAAATGCCTAACAATGAAGCGATAAAACAAGCTGTTGCCGCTGGTTTAGGTTTTGGCATTGTTTCGCTGCATACACTACAACAAGAACTGACCTTAAAGCAGGTTGAAGTCCTAAACGTTAAAGAAATGCCGATTATGCGAGTTTGGTATCTCGTGCATCAAAATCAAAAGGTCATCACTCCGGCAATGAATATTTTTAGCCAATTTGTGATCCAAAAAACGCAAAATATTTGGATTGGGAAATACCCAGAGTTAAACGCACATTTGCAAACGATTTAGCTAACCCAGGTCGGTATAAAACTAGCAAAGGTAGCGATTATCTTTCGCCGATATAAGCTTCAAGCAACGCAGCCTTTAAACCGGGCACTTCGTCAATATCATCGATCCCCATGTGTTTTAACGCAATTATCTGCAGTATTTTAAGCGCTTGTTGCTCTCGCCAAGCGCTTTTAAATGCCTCGAAATCGAATTGCCCATCGACGAGATGATCGGCGACAATACCAATCGCTCGTTTAAAATAGATCGGCTCGGCTAGCATCATTTCAAATTCGTAAGAATGAAGGTTCAGACCGATGCTCTGAGCGAGTAACGGGTAAAGATCCGGCAATTCGGCCTTCGAATTCATCAAGGCGTCTAGATCGATTTCCAACGACGAGTTAATTTTTTCGCCCTTGAAATAGAATATTACTGATGCGGTGATGCGATTTTTCATAGACAGCCTAAGAAGTCATTGCTGTAAATAATAGCGGAAGTTTTTCCGGTAATTTATCAACATTGTCGATGATACTATAGCCGCCTTTACCGAAGATATCTTGGATGTAATTATCGGCTTTTTTATCAAGACTAATACAATAACTGTGTAAGCCACTCGAGGACAATTCATCCACCGCTTTTTTTGTATCACTGATCAGAGATTGTTGATCTTGCACATCTATATCTGCAGGTTCTCCGTCGGTTAAGATTAACATGAGTTTTTTTTCTGCATGTTGAGTGTCCAAATAATGTGCCGCGTGCCTAATCGCGCCTCCCATACGCGTCGAATACCCGCCTTCCATTGCCGCTAATCTTGCTTTCACTGGACCATCAAACTTCTCGCTGTAGCCTTTAATGTGGTAATAGCGAAGGTTATGTCGGGTATCGGAGTGGAATCCGGCAATCGCGTATTTATCACCTAATTGCTCAATGGTCCACGCCAGTAAAGAGACCGCCTGTTGGCTCAACTGCAAAATACTTTGGTCAGAACCTTGCGGTATGTCATTTAATGAGGCTGATAAATCGAGCAAAATCATCACGGCGATGTCTCGGCCGTCATGCTGTTGACTCATATTAATTCGAGGATCGGGCTGGTTACCCGATTTATAATCAATAAAAGAGCGCATGGCAATATCTAAATCGAGCTCACTGCCGTCTTCTCGATAGCGTACTCGCACTAATCGCTGTGGTTTCATCTTGTCTAAAATTTGTTTTAGTTTTTTGACGAGCAATTGATGTTTGTGCAAAATTATATCGATATCCGACGCTTTGCCCGCGGGATGAATCGACTCATAAAGTGTTACCCAATCGGGCTTATAGGACTGGGTTAAATAATCCCATTCAGGATAGTAACGAGGCGGTAAACCTTGATCGTCTGTTAGTGGCTGTGGTTGTTTAGCTCGCTCTTGGAAATCTTCTGCTTCGTCATTTTCTTCGATAAATAGCCATAAATGTCGGTTATCGTCACGGTAACTTACGTCTGTGTTTTCGAATCGAATATTTGGCAGCTGATCGCTTTGTAAGCGAGTCCGCGCAATAAATAAAACCGCAAGCGTCGCCATGGTTTTGGTATCGCTTTCATTTTTTTCTAACGCCTGAAAAAAACGCGCTACAAATTCAAGAATATGCGGATTAGTATAGCTATGTGCCGGGTCTAAAATGGCGCGCGATAGCATCGCTAAGCGATGTCGAATACACGATTCGATTTCTGTATTGCAGTCGTTTTCAACGGGTATCGGATGCACTGCTAATAGCTTTGAACGTAAACCAGGATATTCTTTAATCATTAAATATTCGACCCGAGAATCTTCCAAATGCTCAATCGCAAGACGCTGAAATGGACTGAAATTATCGGCAATAATCTTGCTCGACCAACGGCGATGTGCGGCCATATGAGCAATGGTTAATCGGTAACGATCGAGACCTGTCATCACGCCCGATTGCGTTTTTAGATCATCAAAAACATCGGGAATTCTTAGGCCGAGTTCATCGTAATAAGGCACCGGATTTTGCTGATTTTCTAAACCGGTCGAATAAGGAACAAAATAACATTCGTCTTGCCATAATCCTCTTAAATAGAGCGTCAATTTTCGCTCATTATCCATAAAAAGCGTGCCGTGCCTCTCCCTTTGTAAAACCGCTTTACTGTCTGCAGATTGCAAACTGAAATAATCTTTTTGCCGATCAGGATGACGACTATAATTTCGTTCGCCGTATTCCACCCAACTATTCAGCCCTTCTAACGAAACCTGGTTTAATAAAAAAGGCAGCTGATTAAGTAAATAGGGAAGTCCAGGACTCGGATGGGTCGCCTGAATTCCATGCACCGAACCGGTACTTTTGTTCATAAAATTAAATAATATGACTAACAATTTTTCCACTTGTTCAAGCGAGCCTAAACGCAAACTCGCTTTTCCAATACAGTGCATAAACGGAGGGATAGAGTTACCGTTAGGCGTGCGGGACATTTTCCAGACAGCCTTGGAAACAATGGCTAAAATCGGCTCTCCTAATTGCTTAGCGAGACTCGGCATCTCTTTAAGGTAGTCCATTACCGGTTCGCAGCCTCGACCAATCATGCAGACTAGCGAGGCACCTTCGAAATATTGCTCTAGCCCCTGTTGAGTTAAGTGCTTTATGGCTACTAGAGTATAGTCTTCAAATTTTTCTTCGATTTGCGGAAAATTACAGCGAAGCTTATCGCGGTAAACTTGAAGGTCTTCTTGTGGGTTAAGTGGTTGCATTATTTTTGCCAATGAGGCTTTTTATTTCGAGTCTTCGGCGGAAAAACAACGGCGTTATTCCCTTAAGCGAAAATACTGTCGATGGCATGCTCGAGGGTACTTCGAATGTCTGCATCATCAGTAATCGGACAAACCAGCGCCATCTGACAAGCGTCTTTTTCTGCTACGCCCTGGGCGATTAGATTAGCGGCGTAAACTAACAGGCGAGTCGATATACCTTCATCCAAACCATGCCCTTTCAAGTTTCTAGCAGTTTGTGCCACCTTAACTAACTGAGTTGCTAATGATTTTTTTGCGCCAGATTCTTTTTCGATAATTAAAATTTCAGTTTTGCTATTCGGATAATCAAATTCTAATCCAGTAAAGCGTTGCTTAGTGGACTGTTTTAGATCTTTCATCAAACTTTGGTATCCGGGATTGTAGGAAATCACTAATTGAAAATCAGCGTGCGCGTTAATCAGTTCCCCTTTTTTATCCAGTGGTAATTGGCGACGATGGTCAGTCAGCGGATGGATCACCACGGTTGTATCCTGCCGCGCTTCGACAATTTCATCGAGATAACAAATGGCGCCCATGCGAGCCGCCGTTGTTAGGGGACCGTCTAACCAGCGAGTTCCGTCTGCATCCAGTAAATATCGTCCGACCAAATCAGAGGCAGTCATATCTTCATTGCAAGCGACGGTTATCAGCGGCCTGCCCAGCTTCCAGGCCATATATTCAACAAACCGGGATTTGCCACAACCGGTCGGTCCTTTTAACATTACCGGTAATCGTGACTGATAGGCCGCTTGATACAGTTCGACTTCGTTACCCTGAGCCTGATAAAAAGGCTTCAACTTGACTTTGTATTGTTCAGAAAAATCTATGTCCATAACAATTGCCTCTAAAGATAAGTAACCCTATTCTCTATCGATGAACCCCTAATTTATCTCTCCAGCCCGGAAATAAACTATCGGCGTCACCGGGAAAGGACTCAAACGCACGCGCAAATTCATGATGCTCCTTCGCGTATTCAATCGGATCCGCCCCCGACTTCCAGCATTCAAACGCTTGTGTTAACGAACGGGCACCAGCGGCCGGTGAGTCGATATGACCATAAGAACCGCCACCAGAGGTATTGATCACATTACCATGCCCAAGATTTTCGAAAAAACCAGGAAGTCGAAGGGCATTCATACCGCCGGAAATGATTGAAGTGGTCGGCTTCATACCAAACCATTTTTGATAATATACTGGTCCTTGGCATTCGTCTCTTTCTAGCATATAACAAATCAACTTGTCTTGATTGCCACCTTCCATTTTTCCGAACCCCATGGTTCCGACATGAATACCCGAAGCACCTTGAAGCCGCGCTAATTTGCCCAGTACATAGGCATCATAGCCTCGTTTTGCTGACGGCGAAGTGACCATACCATGCCCGGCACGGTGATAATGCAAATATTGGTTGGGATATTGGCGGCGAGCGGTGGTAATCATTCCTGGTCCTCCGACGAATCCGTCTACCAAAAAGGCCACATGGGATGCGTTTTCCGCAAAAGTCTCTAAGACGTAATCAGCTCGGGCAAGCATTTCGTAGTGATCATCAGCAGTAATATTGGCTGAAAATAACTTCGCTTCACCAGTTTCATCTTGCGCTCGTTTCATCGCATCGGCGACCAGCGGCATCACTTTTTTCATTGGGCAAAAAGTTTGATTGCCTTGCGGTTCATCGTTTTTGATAAAATCACCGCCCAACCAAAATTGATAGGCAGCCTCTGCGAAAGGTTCGGGCCTTAGACCCAATTTAGGTTTAATAATAGTACCAGCAATATAGCCACCGTCGACTAACGGACGTCCAAGCGTTCGCCACATGTCGGAAATGTCTTTGGATGGTCCATCAAATTGCTGTAGAAATAATGGTGGGACAAAAAAGTCGAATATTTTTGCTTCTTTAACATCGCCCATTCCTTGGTTATTACCGATGATTAAAGTTAACAGCGAGACGACCATCGCGCGTCCATCAATCACATTACGGTCGAATAGTTCGACCGGATAGGCAATTCGCATATCGAGATTAGCTTCATCGATATAATAAACTAACGCATCGACGCCTTTGGTAAAGTCATCGGTGGTACTGACTTCAACGTTGGTACCGGTCGAGGATTCCGCCGCAAAATGGGCGGCGGTTTCTAAATAACCATAACCTTTTTGAGGGGCCATTTTATAAGCGACTAGCAAATGTTTACCCTCTTTGACTAAGTCGTCTTCGTTTAAGCTAAGGTCTGCGTAACGCCCCGATTGATCCATGATGAATTTCCTCGCAATCATTAAAAGTGATGGGTCTAGGTAAGTGCTAAGCTGCTTTCTTACCGACTTCATCCACTATAATGGTGCCGTAGCATAATTAATACTCAATGTTTTTGATTCATAAGATAAGTAATTACTTATGTTTGTATAGTTTGTTTATGAAGCAACAATAAAACGCGTTTCGCAGCGCTACTCTCTGACTGCGACCTACTTTTGGCAAATGCCCCAAAAGTAGGCAAAAGCTCTATCATTCAGTCTAACTGATTGGTCTTTTTGGCTGAACAGCATCTCTCACATTACGGTTCTAATTCTCCTGATAGCGCTGCATCGGGCGCAAAAGAACTCGCTGCGCTCAGGCAGCTTTTGCGCTTTTCCGATGCAGCATGAGTTTTATGAATCCGTTAGAAGCCACTGGGGGGATTGCAATGAAGGGCTTTGCGCATAGTTGAACGCTTGTTTTCAAAGTTTAAGATGGTGAGACTAGCTGCTGGAAATTCAGGTAGACAATATCAATTCAAAAGAATGAAGTCGAAATGTCTTAAAAATGTGTCAGAAACGGGATTAAGCTAGGCGCTCAAGTTACGGTTTCAATCAAAATCTCACCATTAATCGCGCTCGCCCAGTGCGTAACGCTAAGGGGGCTTTTTACTTTTGGGCCTCTAGCCAAAAGTAACTCGATGAGATGGTCTCCTCTTCACCTAAACGGCATCGTAATGTGCCATGATTGTTTTGACAGCAATCAAACGGTAAAAGAGGAAACCACTATGAACCATACGACAATTGGACTAGATTTAGCAAAAAATGTTTTTCATGCACTGGCTATCGGTCATAAAAGTAATGAGATCTGGCGGAAGAAATTCACACGAAAACAGCTAGCTCTTCACTTTTCTAATTGTGAGCCTGCGTTGATAGCGATGGAAGCCTGCGCTAGCTCACATTATTGGGCGCGTTTATTTAAATCAATGGGGCATAAAGTTGAGCTACTACCACCTCAGCACGTTAAGGGCTATTTACGAGGTCAAAAGAATGATTATAACGATGCCAGAGCAATTGCTGAAGCCAGCCAACATGGTGCTATTCGCAACGTTCCAATTAAATCGGTTGAGCAGCAAGACGAGCAAGCTTTTCATCGTATTCGCAGACAACGAGTCGGTGAACGAACCCGATTATCGAATCAGATAAGAGGGTTGTTGGCTGAGTACGGGGTCGTTATTACGAAAGGTGTGATCAATGTTCGTAAGGCTATACCTGAAATTCTGGAGGATGCAAGCAACCATTTAAGCGCCAAATTTCGTGAATTACTAGCACAGCAATATCAGCATCTACTCGCTTTAGAGAAAGAGTTAGAACAGTTTGATAAACAATTAAAACGACAAGCCGAAGTCGATCCTGTTTGCCAGCGGTTAATCGAAGTTCCGGCTTTTGGTCCTGTGGTTAGTAGTGCTGTTAAAAATTGGATGGGAAACGGCAAGCAATTTAAAAATGGTCGAGAAGCTTCAGCGGCGCTAGGTGTTGTACCGAGGCAATTTACTAGCGGAGATAAGCCGAGATTGTCGGGAATAACCAAGCGCGGTGATCAATATGTTCGCGCTCAAGTGATTCATGGCGCGAGAGC
>Ga0316209_1000722_pt1 | contig 48334 bp, 45 predicted proteins | sample 6monopyrite_MG_FD_204945 | JGI IMG/M metagenome (GOLD analysis project Ga0316209, IMG submission 204945) | Microbial mat bacterial communities from mineral coupon in-situ incubated in ocean water Damariscotta River, Maine, United States -... | ecosystem: Environmental > Aquatic > Marine >...
AGCGTCAGTTACGCAGCGCTGCCGAAGTACATGAAAGTGATAGCAGTATGCTTAACCGCATGTTGCCGTACAGTTGAGGTAAGGAGTGAATCATGCCTAGAGTAAAACGTGGAGTAACCGCGCGCGCTAAACATAAGAAGGTCCTTGCACAAGCTAAGGGTTATAGTGGGCGTCGCAAAAATGTATATCGAGTCGCTGTTCAGGCGGTAACAAAAGCTGGACAGTATGCTTATCGTGATCGTCGTCAGAGAAAGCGTCAGTTCCGTGCGCTCTGGATCGCGCGTATCAATGCAGGAGCACGCGAGTGTGGTCTGTCATACAGCCGGCTGATCAATGGTCTGAAGCTGGCTTTGATAGAGATCGATCGCAAAGTGCTGGCTGATCTAGCTGTTAATGACAAGGCTGCTTTTGCAGCTATTGCCGAAAAAGCTAAAGCCAGTCTCGCTGCTGCAGCTTGATTGCAAAAACTGTTTTCAACCATTTGTGTTAGGTTGAGTACATTTTGAAAGGGGAGCGGGCTTAGCCCATCCCCTTTTTTTATACTGGTCTTTTTTTACTGAAAGGATTTTTTGTGCAGGAACTTGAAAAACTGCTTCAGGACGCTCAGCAAAGTGTAAAAAGTGCGCAAGACCTTGCCGCGCTGGATCAGCTGCGTGTGAATTATCTGGGTAAGAAAGGTTCGCTGACGACGTATATGAAGCGTCTGAAAGACCTGTTGGCTGAAGAACGTCCACAAGCTGGCCAGAAAATTAATCATGCCAAGCAGGCGCTGCAAGCTGAGATTGAATCGCGTAGTGCAGTGTTAGAAAAGAAGGCGCTTGATGCGCGCCTGGCTTCAGAGTCTTTGGATGTCACCTTGCCGGGACGTGGTCAGTCTTTGGGTGGTTTGCATCCCGTCACGCAAACGCTCGAAAGAATTAATTCTCTGTTTGCACAGGCAGGGTTTGAAGTCGCTGAAGGCCCTGAGATTGAAGATGATTTTCATAATTTCGAAGCACTGAATATTCCTGAAGATCATCCCGCTCGTGCTATGCACGATACCTTTTATGTTGACCCGCATACGGTGCTGCGCACGCATACGTCACCGGTACAGATTCGTGTCATGCAGGATAAAGAACCACCGCTACGTATTATTGCACCGGGCAGGGTTTACCGTTGTGACTCTGATGTGACACATACACCAATGTTTCATCAGGTCGAAGGTTTTATGGTTGACCGTGATGTCAGCTTCGCCGATCTGAAAGGCATGCTGAGCGATTTTTTACGCAGTTTTTTCGAGCGCGATTTAGAACTGCGTTTTCGTCCGTCCTATTTTCCGTTTACTGAACCGTCAGCTGAAGTAGATATTGCCTGCGTGATGTGTGATGGAAAAGGGTGCCGAGTATGCAGTCATACTGGTTGGCTGGAAGTGATGGGCTGCGGCATGATACATCCAAAAGTGTTTGCCAACGTCGGAATTGATGATGAAAAGTTTACCGGTTTTGCATTTGGCTTGGGCGTAGAACGATTGACGATGTTGCGTCATGGCGTGAATGATCTGCGTCTCTTTTTCGAGAACGATCTGCGCTTTTTAGAACAATTCAATTAAGTATCAGCCTGTATTTAAAATATGAAATTTAATGAACAATGGTTACGTGAGTGGGTCAACCCTGAGGTTTCGACCGATGATTTAACTGTGCAATTAACAATGTCCGGTTTGGAGGTTGATGCTGTTGAGCCAGTGGCACCTGAGTTTAGTGGTGTGGTGGTGGGCGAAATCATCTCTGTTAGTCCGCATCCCGAAGCAGATAAGTTGCAAATTTGTCAGGTTAATGTCGGTGCTGATGAGCCTTTATCAATCGTTTGCGGCGCGAGCAATGTCTGCGTTGGAATGTTTGTTCCGACGGCCTGCATTGGTGCGATTCTGCCGGGTGGTTTTAAAATCAAGAAAAGCAAACTGCGCGGTGAGTTTTCCTTTGGCATGTTGTGTTCGGCAAAAGAATTGGGTATGGCGGAAAGTGCCGATGGTCTGTTGCCGTTGCCAAAAGATTCTACTCCTGGCGAAGATGTTCGCAAATGTTTGTTGCTGAATGATGTTTCAATCGAGTTAGGCTTAACACCTAATCGCAGTGATTGCCTGAGTTTGTCGGGTGTTGCGCGTGAAGTCGGCGTGCTTAATCGTTGTGCTGTGCAAGGCCCTGTCATTGAAACCGTTGATGCGAGCATTGATGACAAGCTTGCTGTTAAAGTATCCGCAGAAAAAGCCTGTCCGCGTTATTTGGGTCGCATTGTACGCGGTGTGAATGTGAATGTTAAAACGCCATTGTGGATGCAGGAACGCCTTAGGCGTTGTGGTCTACGCAGCATTAGTCCTGTTGTCGATGTGACTAACTATGTCATGTTAGAGCTGGGACAGCCTATGCATGCTTTTGATCTTGCTTTGCTCAAGGGCGGTATTGATATTCGATATGCTGAATCGCGGGAACAAATCGAACTGCTTGATGGGCAAAAAATTAGCCTCGATGATGAAACGTTGGTCATTGCTGATCAGCAGGGTTCCGTTGCACTGGCAGGCGTTATGGGTGGTCAGGGTTCATCAGTATCTGATTCAACGAATGATTTATTTCTTGAGAGTGCCTTTTTCAGTCCCGCGAGCATCGCAGGCAAGGCGCGCGGTTATGGTTTGCACACAGATTCCTCGCACCGTTTTGAACGTGGGGTCGATTATGACTTGCCACGCACGGGAATGGAGCGTGCTACGAACTTGTTGCTGGATATTGTTGGTGGGCAGGCGGGCCCGATTGTCGAAGTGGTTGCAGAGCAATTTTTGCCGGTTCATAAAGCCATTACATTACGCGCATCACGTTTGCGGCGAATTTTGGGTGTTGCGGTAAACGATGACGATGTCAGCGAAATTTTGAAACGTCTTGATTTGAACATCATTGAAACAATTAAAAGCGAAGAACACGGCACTTCCTGGCAAGTGATATCGCCGTCTTTTCGTTTTGATATTGAGATCGAAGTTGACCTGATAGAGGAAGTTGCTCGCATTCACGGTTATGACCAGCTTCCGGATAACGGTTCCAATGCAGGGATGCGCGTTGATGCTGTTCATGCCGCTGATAACCCTGTGCGACGCATTGCTCGGTTACTGGCAGCCCGAGGTTACAGTGAGGTCATCACTTATAGTTTTGTAGATCAGAAAACGCAGAAAATTCTTGATCCCGAACAGCAGGGTATCGAGTTAACAAATCCTATCTCTGCGGATCTTTCTGTGATGAGAACCTCGCTATGGCCGGGCTTAATTAAGACTCTACAATACAATCTTAATCGCCAGCAAAAGCGTGTAAAAATATTCGAGTCAGGTGTTAAGTATATAAGGCAAGGTAATGAAATAAAAGAAGAAAATTTTGTTTCTGGTGTAATTTATGGTTCCGCTTATCCAGAGCAGTGGGATATGGATGGGCGTCATGTTGATTTTTATGATCTTAAGGGTGACCTTGAAGCGATACTGAAATCCAGCATACAAATGAAAAATTATAGCTTTGAGCAGGCAGAGCATCCTGTTTTACACCCTGGTCAGTCAGCCAGATTAATCGACGGCACTGGAGATTGTTTGGGATGGCTTGGGCAGCTGCATCCAGGCGTGGCAAGCGAGTTATCGCTGGATGGTAATGCCTATGTGTTTGAGTTGAAATCAGCACCATTGGCTATTAAGGAGATCTCGTCTTTTCACCCCTTATCGCGTTTTCCAGCAATACGCCGTGACCTTGCGATTATCGTTGATGAGCAAGTGTCAGCACAGCAAGTAGTGGAGTGTGTCGCATCCGCAGGCGGTGATCTTTTGCAAGATACGCAATTGTTCGATGTTTATACCGGAAAAGGTGTAGATTTAGGAAGAAAAAGTCTTGCTATAGGCTTGACCATTCAGGATTTTTCACGCACTCTTGTAGATGAAGAGATCGACAGATTAGTTGCCGGTGTGATTAATCATTTAGAAGAAAAACTTGGCGCAACATTGAGAGAATGATCGTATGGCGTTAACAAAGGCTGATATGGCTGAAAGGTTGTTTGAGGAATTTGGCTTAAATAAAAGAGAGGCCAAGGATCTGGTCGAAATGTTTTTCGAGGAGCTGCGCGTGGCGTTGGAATCCGGCAAACAGATTAAGTTGTCCGGATTCGGTAACTTCAATCTACGCGTCAAAAATGAACGCCCTGGCCGCAACCCGAAAACAGGTGAGGAAATCCCTATTTCTGCACGCAGAGTTGTAACATTTCATCCCGGACAAAAACTAAAAGCAAGAGTAGAAGCGCATGCTGGAACCCAGCAGCAATAACGAACTTCCACCGATACCCGGGAAACGTTACTTCACTATCGGTGAGGTCAGCGAACTGTGTGCGGTCAAACCACACGTTCTACGTTACTGGGAGCAGGAATTCACACACCTGAAACCCATCAAGCGAGCGGGCAATCGTCGTTATTATCAACGACAGGATGTCATGACGGTGCGTCAGATTCGTGATCTGTTATACAACAAAGGTTTCACTATTAACGGCGCCAGACAAAAACTTTCTGGCCAAGATGCTAAAACGGACTACAACCGCAGCCGACAGATCGTCAAGCAGGTGCGTAAAGAACTTGAAGAAGTGCTGGAAATCCTAAAGGGTTAGGGAAGTAAAACCCCTCTTATCGCTCTGCAAATATTCGTGCAGATGTCATCAAATTCAAAATTCGGGGCGTAGCGCAGCCTGGTAGCGCACCGGCATGGGGTGCCGGTGGTCGGAGGTTCGAATCCTCTCGCCCCGACCATTAATTTAAGTTTCTTTAAAATTACTTCAGTGATGCAATCTTTCTTTTGTTTTAGAGAAGGATTATGTAGTCTTTTGTTATGTATTGATAAATATGATCAGTTCCATTTGAACTTTTCAACAGTAGCCTCGTTAACTACAATAAATTAAATAAGCAGATGTTAATAGACGAAAATTTAGATCTAATGAACAATTTATATTGGATCACGCTTCTCGCTGTCATCGTATCATCCGCGTCAGGGGTGTTAAAGGCAGGCTCTAAACAATTCGATTTATTTGGTGTGATAATCATAGCGATTACTACGGGGCTAGGTGGTGGTTCATTTCGAGATATGCTGTTAGATAGAGAGGTTTTCTGGATCTATGATCAAATGTTTTTTATTGTATCAATGGCAAGTGCTGTAGCTGTCTTTTTCATAGCGAGGCTCGCAAAATTTTCACCTAAGTATTTTTTGGTTGCCGATGCTGCGGGTTTGGCCACGTTTGCTATTGCGGGTACATTGGTTTCACTCATGATGGGAGTACCTGCTTTGATCGCGAGTTTTATGGGTGTTATGACTGGAACGATGGGTGGTGTATTTCGAGACGTGCTTTGTAACGAGCAACCCGTCGTTTTTTCGAGCCCGTTATACGCAACAGTTTCATGGGCAGGTTCTTTGCTTTTTATAGGCTTATTGTACGCAAATATCGATATTACCTTGGCTGCAGTTATTGCCGGGTCGGGTATCTTTATCTCACGTTTGTTGGCGATATATTTTGATATTAGCTTGCCTAGATTTCGCTTTAAGTCTTGATAAATAAGCACGTTATTGTAAGATTACAATAACGTGCTTTAGAATGGTAATGTAACTTTTCCGAAATAAGTGCCATTTATTCCAGGCATTCTGCACCAGAAAAATCAGCAAAAAACTGATCAACGATCATTTTTTGCTGTTCTTGATTTACCTTCAGTGCGTTTCTTTGCGTTGCTGGCATTTGATGTTTTTTTAGGGCTTTTTTTCTCAGGCTTTTTCGTGTTGATTTTTTTCTCGCCGCCGCTCTCCAGGCTTATATCCAGGCGTTGGTCGCATACGCGCGTTTTCTTTAGGTCATTGAAGACATCTTTTGGCATGCCATCGGGCAATTCTATTGTGCTGTAGCTGTCGTGAATTTTTAATTCACCGATGTAGCGATTTTCAAGCCCCGCTTCGTTGGCGATTGCTCCGATGATGTTTCTGGCTTCTGCGCCGTGTGATTTTCCGACATTAATGCGGTATAATAGCAAGTCATCGTCACTTTTATTGCGGCGTGGTTTTCTATCGGAATCATTTCGTTTTTCGCGTTTTGATTCATGTCTGTCTTTTTGTTTTCCGTCGCGCCTTGGTGGTCGGTCGGATGATTTTCTTGCAAGATCATCTTTTGCGCCAAGCGGTCTTTCGCGAGTAGATTTTTTAACGTTTAGCGGGCGTTCAACCTGGTTCATGTAAACCAGTGCGGCAGCAATTTCGCTGATACTGATATTGTGTTCCTGCTGATACTGTTCGACTACATTTTCAAAAAAGCCAAGTTCCTGTGATTCAATCGCATGAGTGATTTTATCTTTAAACTGCGAAATGCGACGATCTTTTACCGCTTCGCTGCTGGGCAGTTGCATTTCAGTGATGGGCTGTTTCGTGGCTTTTTCAATAGAGCGCAACATGCGTTTTTCACGAGGTGATACAAACAGAATGGCATCACCTTTGCGACCGGCACGACCTGTTCTACCGATACGGTGGACGTAGGAATCGGTGTCGTGTGGAATGTCGAAGTTGAGCACGTGTGAGATACGTTCAACGTCGAGTCCGCGAGCCGCAACATCGGTAGCAACAATAATATCGAGAGATTTATTTTTTAAACGTGCAACTGTCTTTTCTCGAATGGCTTGATTGATATCACCGTTTAACGCGGCGCAGGCATAGCCACGTGCTTCAAGCCGCTCAGTCAAATCTACAGTGGCGGTCTTTGTGCGAACAAAAATGATCATCGCATCGAAGGCTTCAACTTCAAGAATTCGAGTTAGAGCGTCCAGTTTATGTGTTCCGGTTACCTGCCAATAACGTTGTGTTATAGAGGTAGCAGTAGAGGTTTGTGATTTAATCTTGATTTCTTCAGGCGCATTGAGATGTTTTCTGGCGATTCTTTTAATGGCATCTGGCATGGTGGCAGAAAACAACGCAATCTGTCGTTCTTCAGGTGTTTGTTCCAAAATCCATTCAACATCATCAATGAATCCCATCTTTAACATTTCATCGGCTTCATCAAGCACCAGTGCTTTGAGGTTATCGAGTTTCAATGTTTTGCGACGCAGGTGATCCATGATGCGTCCGGGAGTGCCGACAACAACATGCACACCACGGCGCAGCTGGCGTAATTGAATGTCCATCGACTGACCGCCGTAAATGGGCAGTATGTGGAAACCTTTCATGTGGCGTGCGTAAACCTGAAAGGCCTCGGCAACCTGAATAGCGAGTTCGCGTGTGGGGGCGAGCACCAGTACTTGCGGCTCTTTGATGCTGAGATCCAGGCGGCTGAGCATAGGCATGGCGAAAGCAGCGGTTTTTCCTGTGCCGGTTTGAGCCTGGCCGACTAAATCCTTGCCTGCGAGTAAAATGGGTATGCTTTTCGCTTGAATGGGCGAAGGTGTTTCGTAGCCAATATCCTTGATGGCCGCCATTATTGGTGCGGGCAGCGCCAGATCAGAAAAACTATCCATAGTAGATGATGATGTCATGTTGCGACCCTGTATTTGTTTGTATGCTGGCGACGCCGGAAAATAAATTGGCGAAATGAAAAGCCGGTCATTATACCGTAATTATAAGGGTTTGTGTTACTTTCATGCGTGTTAACTCGAACAGCTGTTCGCTATGTTTGTTGTGATTAGATAGCGAGTCTAAATGGTTGAAAATATGTTTATATTGCTACAAATATTCAATTAAATCATGAATTTAATTGCATTGTGTGCGAAACTATTTGAGGTATTTTGGTGTGTTGGGCATTGAATCTATGATTTGCTAGAAAATTGAGGCAAATGTATTTTTCGCCGCTGTAAACAATAATATGAATATTGATCGCACATAGATAAGGCTCTGTTATGAAATCACACCGCTGGGTTCATCGTGAAGTTCATGATTTGGCGTGGGTCATCGCCAGCGCGCCGATGATCGTTGGCGGAGCATTTTCTGAAAACTGGATAGACAGGCAGCAATGCCAGCGCTGGTTTCAGGGGGCAAGCGCCTGGTTGCTTGAGCAGGATAAGGCGCCTGGTTTGTTGCAGGAATATTTACGTACGTTATTGGATAAACGACTTGGCTCTCGTTTTGAGGCTTTATTGGCCTGGTGGTTAGAAGCTAACCCGCAGTTGGAGCTTATGCATCGTAATCTTGCAGTTAGAGTCCCGGGGCGTACTTTGGGTGAATTTGATTTTATTATTCGTGATCGTCTTACAGGCCGTGTTATTCATTGGGAGGTGGCGGTTAAATTTTATCTAGCAGTCGCTGATGCCCAATTAAGAACGGTTTATTATGGGCCTGATTTACGTGACCGTCTTGATAATAAATTGCGCCACATGGTTAATCATCAGATGTCGCTGGCTGAGAGAGCTGAAGTGCATGACTGGCTGCGACAACGTGGTTTGAAGATTGACAGCCACTGTGGTCTAGTTAAAGGGCGCTTATTTTATAATCATAAATATTTTGATCGTTCACCGCTGGATGAAAATTGTATTGACCAGGGACATGAACGCGGTGAATGGGTGTCCATGTCGGATTTTCCAATAAGATTTAAAGCGTCTGGTTTAGACTGGACCGTTTTGGATAAATCATTTTGGTTTGCACCGGTAACGGTTGGTGATGAGTTTCCCTGGCTCACTTTGCAGCAGCTGAGCGAGTTGCTTGTCGCTAAGGGTTTGTATCGACCTGTATGTTTGGCGGGGGGGCGTGAGGGTGTTGAAAGGCGGCGTGTCTTTTTAGTGCCGGATGATTGGGTGGCTTGTGACAACTAAAATTAATTGCTTTAAATTTATCTTAAAATACAGAGTGATAGATGAGCTTTGTAGAACAAGGTATACTTTTACAACTTAAATTTAATAACATTTAGAAACATGTCAGACAACGTTGTGCATATGAATAAAAAGCAGCAGGCGGATGCCGATCAGAAACAGATAGTCGAAGATCAAGAAGAGGCAACGTCTGTTGCATCCGAGTTTTTATATTTAACCCCAGCCTTAAAACAGCTGCATGTTGTATTGTCTCAAGCTGTTGTTAGCGGCGATGTTACGCAAATTGTCTGTGGTAAAGAAGGCGGTGGTAAAACACTGCAGTTAAGTCAGCTGTTGTTAAATTTAGAAACAGAACAGGATGTATGTGTTATTCATGCTAGCCATGTGCTCGGAGAAAAACACATCATCAGGGAAGTTAATCGCTGTTTTTTTGCGGCTAAAAATATTAGTGCAACTGAAATAGTTAAACGTTTTGCCAACGTTTCTGATGGTGTTGATGCTCAATTAAACCATCCTTTAATTGTCGTTGATGATGCTCATAACTTGTCTTCCTTTGCACTCGAAACATTGCTGTCTATCAAGCAACAGACGAAAGAGGCGGGTGGTTATCTGGCCATTTTGTTATTCTCACAACCTGAAATTAAAGTGACGCTGTCCTCCCCCTCATTGATTCCTTTTCGCGATTTAACTTGCATTCATCAAATGCCTGTTTTTGACAATGACGCTGCATGGGAATATTTACATTTATTAATAAATGAATATTGGAGAGATGAAAAATATGTATTGACTGTCAATGAGGCAAAAGCCATTACTCAGAAGTCAGGCGGAATTCCCGGCGAAATGAATAAACTAGTAGCTCGTGCGATCAAGCAACACAGGCACGGTCATTTTATTAGTCAATTTCATAAACGGCCTAAAATGATGATTTCAGCTGCATTTGGGATGTTTGTACTTATTTTTATGGCAATACTTTTCAGTGGTGAGGAACCACTGTCGTCGAATTTACCGATGTCAGCAGCATTAAATCTTGAAGGACAATCAACAGGTCGACAAGAGTTGTTGGCTTCACTTTCGAGGAACTCTAGCGACCCCGTTAGCGTTGATAAAAAACCATTATCTTCAAAAGTTGCTGTAGGAAAAGTTAAGGAAGAAAATATTCAAAATAGGGCAGCCAATATTTTACCTGCACAAGTAAAAATCAAAAGTCCAGTAAAACAAGTAACACCAATTAATAAAACTGAAAGCAAAGTTGAAGCACTCGTTAAAAAGGGAAGTATTAAAGAAACAAAAGCGAAACCCGCTGAAATTTCGGGTGTGAAGAGCGCTGAAGTAGAGAATAAGATAGCATCCATAGTTCCTGTGGCACCAGAAAAAAAGAAAACGATCCCAAAAGAAAGAATTATACCGCAGGCAGAAAATGAGTGGTTGCGTTTGTTGGCTCCTGATGATTACACCATTCAGCTTGCAGCGTCTGCTTCTGAAAAGGCTATTATTCGTTTCATTAAAAAACAACCTGTATTGCCGGATTTACGTTATGTACATGTTAAACGGCGGGGCGGGGATTGGTATGTGGTGTTATACGGGGCGTATCAATCAGTCTCTGATGCACGTAGGGTGATTAAAAAGTTATCGAAGTCATTAACAAAAAATAATCCGTGGGTACGGCATGCCTCTGCTATTCAGAAGTTGTTGCCTAACCCGGAAATAAAACCTGTTGAAATGCCAATTTTGGAACCAGAATTAAAAATTAATATGAAAGAAAATCCTTCGTCTGAAACAAATGAAAGCATTGTTGAAAATGAAATTTCTACTCCAGTGGAGCAACATAATGTCCCGTGAATTAGCAATGTTTGGTGCCGGTTGTTTCTGGGGGGTAGAGGAAAACTTCAGGCAGCTCGATGGTGTCATTGAAACTGCAGTTGGATACAGTGGCGGAAAGACAGACCAACCTGATTATCGCCAAGTTTGCTCAGGCGCAACTGGGCACGCTGAGGTTGTACAAATAACTTATGACTCAGATATAATTTCTTACGTAAGTTTGCTGGAAGCGTTTTGGGCCTGCCATGACCCAACTCAGCTTGACCGGCAGGGAGTGGATGTTGGTGATCAATACCGTTCGGTAATTTATTATTACAGCGCTGAGCAAAAATCACTTATTGAACAATCGATATCTGCTATACAAGATCAAGAACGTTTCCCTCGGGCTGTTGTGACTGCAGTAGAGCCTGCGACGACATTTTTTCGTGCGGAGGAATACCATCAGTGTTATTTAAAAAAGAAGGGCCTGGGCTCTTGTGGGTTTTGAGTATTAAAATAATATGAGCGATGCAATGCAAGACGAATCAGCTAAAAGCTTGGCTGTAAATAACAATGACCCGATCGCTACGATTACATCGTTAACCCACGATGGGCGCGGAGTGGCGCGCGTGAATGACAAAGTCGTGTTCATTGAAGGTGCTTTGCCAGGTGAAGAGGTGGCTTTCAAGTTTGGCAAGAAACGAAAAAAATATGATCAGGGAAAGTTGATTGAAATACTTAAACCTTCCGAGCACAGAGTAAACCCACCCTGCGAATATTATGGGCTCTGTGGCGCTTGTGGTTTGCAGCACCTTGATTCAGCTGAACAGATTCATGAAAAGGAAAATATTCTACGTGAACACTTCAAGAAGTTTGGTGGAATATCCCCACTACAGTGGCTGCCTCCTTTGTCAGGAGAGAAAACTCATTATCGCCGTAAAGCAAGACTGGGTGCTCGTTACGTTATAAAAAAAGAGAAGGTGTTGGTGGGTTTCAGGGAGAAGGCAAGTTCATATATTGCCGACATGTTGTCCTGTAAAACATTGGACAAACGATTCTCGGATATGTTGCCTCATCTTCGTGAATTGATCATGAGTTTTTCCTGCAAAAAAAGTATTCCACAAATTGAAGTGGCGGCAGGAGATGATTCTGTTGCTTTGATTTTTCGGCACCTTGAACCATTATCGGTAACAGATACACAGTCTTTGATTGATTTTGGGAAAAAATTTAATGCGCGTATCTATTGCCAGTCACAAGGGCCGGACAGCGTAAGCTTGTTATGGCCTGAGCACGATGTCCCCATGTCTTATTGTTTGCCTGATTTCGATCTTGAAATGTTGTTTCGACCGAATGATTTTATTCAGGTGAATGCTGATATGAATCGGCGCATGGTTAAGTATGCACTGGATTTGTTGGATGTTCAGGCTGAAGACATGGTGTTGGATTTGTTTTGCGGATTGGGCAATTTTACCTTGCCTTTAGCAAAATGTGCTGCGCAGGTTGTGGGTGTTGAAGCAAATGATAGTCTGTTGGAATTTTCCAAACAGAACGCAGAACATAATAATATTGAAAATGTTGAGTTTAGAAAAGCGGATCTTTATGATGAAAAAGCACTGATACCATGGTCTGATTTTAAATTTAATAAATTGTTAATTGATCCTCCGCGTGACGGTGCTTTTCATGTAGTTAAGCAGCTGCCTAAAAATGGGCCAGAATGCATTGTTTACGTTTCATGTAATCCTGTTACCTTGGCGCGGGACAGTGAATATCTGGTAAATGAACAGGGCTACCGCATGACTCATGCCGGTGTAATGGATATGTTTCCGCATACTTACCATGTTGAATCGATAGCCGTGTTCGTGAAGTAATTAGTTTGTCAGCCCTGTTATTTTCTTAAGTAAAATGCAGAAAGCGTAATCAAAAACGTGTCAGAAAATAGTCCAAATAAATTGAAGGGTGTTTTTCTTGATGCGTCCTCTCTAGATATTGAAGATATCAATTTTATTTCTTTGAAAAATGTGCTGGCTAATTGGCAGTTTTATGATGAAACACTGCCATTTCAGGTCAGTGAACGAATTGTTGATGCCGATATAATAATCTCTAACAAGGTCGTCCTAGATGAAAATATTATATCGAAGGCCAGCTGCTTAAAGTTAATTTGTGTCGCTGCTACAGGTGTAAATAATGTCGATATTGCAGCTGCAAAAAAAAGAAATATAGCAGTTTGCAATGTTACTGCTTACGCCGTTTCATCGGTAAGTCAACATGTCCTCTTATTGATTTTGGCTCTGTTTAGACGTTTAAATGACTATCAGAATTTAATTCGACTAGGGGCCTGGCAAAAAAGTTCGCAGTTTTGTTTGCTGCAGTATCCAATTGAAGATCTAACAGGTAAAACTATAGGCATTGTTGGTTATGGTGAGTTAGGAAAAGCGGTTGCAAACATTGCAAAAGCCTTTGGAATGAAAATACTTATCGCAGCGCGAGCTGGAACAGTTGTTAAAGATGGCTGTTTGCCGTTACATGAGCTGTTGTCAAAAGTAGATGTGCTTAGTTTACATTGTCCATTAAATGAGCAGACGCGTGGTTTGATTGGAGAGGCTGAGCTTGCGTGCATGAAGTCCAGTGCATTTTTAATAAATACTGCCAGGGGCGGTATTGTCGATGAACAGGCGCTCGTTAATGCGTTGCTTCAAAACGATATTGCTGGTGCAGGAGTTGATGTGTTGATCGATGAGCCGCCTGTTGCGGGTAATCCTTTGTTAGATTTAGATTTGCCAAATTTAATTATAAGTCCGCACATCGCATGGGGTAGCCGTGCTGCTCGGCAGCGACTTGTTGATGAGATAGCTGAAAATATAGAAGCCTGGAAGAAAAGTGTTGCGCGAAACATCATTTGCTGATGTTTTGTTATCAAGCCTGGCTATAGTATTATTAAATGAAAATATACTGCATGATGCGGAGTTGAAATGATTGATAAAATAATTTCGGCAGGTCAAACAGGCGTAGACAGAGCAGCGTTGGATGTTGCGCTTGATATGGGAATAAAATGCGGTGGATGGTGCCCCGCTGGCAGAGATGCAGACGATGGTGTTATTCCGGATCGTTACCCTTTAGTTGAAACAGAAAATATCGATCATACAGTAAGGACGGAATTTAACGTTAAGAACTCTGATGGCACGCTGATTTTAAACAGTGGTGAACTTCATGGCGGTACGGCTTATGCTGTAGAAATGGCTAAACATCTGGGGCGACCTGTAATGGTCATTGATGTCACAACACCATTGGATGGGACTGAAGTTATCGAGTGGATTGATACCAACAATATTAACGTTTTGCACGTGGGTGGGCCAAGAGAGTCGAGCCGGCCCGGTATTTATGATCAGGCTCATACACTTTTAAGTTATATTTTGACTATCTACAAGCAGCAGTGCGATGAGGTGTAGTTTATTTTTCAGTTGTTTTTTTATTAGTACCAGATCATTCCGCTTGATGTCTATTCAGACTGAATAATCTGATCAGTTTTGTTCAATTTTCTCAATTTCGAAGCGCAATTTTTCCTGAGCGTCTTTTCCCCCCCAGATTAATTGATTGTTTACGCCAATGATTGGCCACCGTACATCACCACCCATTTCTGCTTTCCAGTAGCAGGCTTGTAAACAGCCTTGTCGGTCGCGTTTAAATTTTGCGGGTAATTTTTGTTCCAGGACCGCCTTGAGCATGGCCTGATTTTCATTTTCACTTTCGATTAGAACAGACCGGTCAACTTCAGGGTAATCATAGATTGCGGTCACTCTAAAGAGGTTCATTGTCCCGAGGTGCTTCGGAAGATAATGTCACCGTAATAGGCCGTGGCAAACTCGCTAGTGTTATCAGTGTCAGACATGATGGCAACGGCATTTATAAGAGGGGGTTCTTCACCAAAGGCATCAATATAATCCTGGTAGACATTGCGTTCTACATTTAGCCATTGGCCGATATTTTTTTCACCACTTTCTGCAACAATCATCATAGCAAAATCAGTGTAGGCATTTTCAACGATTGTATTTTTGGCAGCTTTGTTTGCCCAGATGTAATTAATTGCAGCGATCGGGATATCACCAAAGAGTAAACGACCTGCTTTGTACTTAGCTTTTTTGAAAAATCCGACTTTATCAGCATCGTATTCGAACATAATGTAAATACGAGCAGGGTAATCATCTCCAGATTTCTTATGAACATCACTTCTTTTAAGGGTGTTGTCTATTTTCCATCGCCATTGAATGATAGGGGTTTTTTTTAAGTTAATTTTTACTTTTTTAACTAAGCCGGAAGCAGAAGCATTACTGGTGGCTTTGATAACGATACGCTTATCAGAAGATTGTATGAGTTGATATTGAGTGTGCTGAGGAATTTTTTTAAAGCTAAGTTCATCCCATTCTTTTGGAAGTGCATTTCCGATCTGTTCGTTTGAGAAAAGCCCTATTTTTAATACAGTGGCATCTACAGTGGTTGGTGTTGATTTTGCTGAGCAGTTCATTGTGAAAAGAAACGTAATAACAATGCTCTTAACAAAAGCCAAGGTGTTTGATCTAAATGTCATGATTAGTGAACTTATTGAAAAATTCAGGGTCTGATGGTTGTCTTTTGACTGCTAAATGAATATTCGCATTCAATTCATCTAAAGGCAACTTTTTGTATATTGTTGTATTTTCTATATAAAATTGGCTTATTTTGAAATTTAATAAAATAGCCTTGACGTAATTGGAAAATTTATTGATTATTGTCTCTATGCGCGGTTATTTTAAAATAAGTGTACTCAGTTTTCTTGTCATGTTTGTGTCAGTGCAGATGTCTATGTCTGTTATGGCAAGTACATTTCAGGCAGCTAATGCTGATGCTCAGCAAATGCAGCATATGAGCAATGAAAATAGTTCTCATGCTGGAATGGCCAAACATGGTGGTTGTCATCAAAGTGAGAACCACTGTGCGGACAACGCCAGCGATAATTGCGCGAGTGGAGCCTGCGTGCTTATTCTTAGTTCTACTGATTATAATTTCCAAAATTTTGGACCTGAGCAAAGGTCTGTCCTGCCAACATCCCTGCAAGGGGTTGTTATCCCACTCGAGATTCGTCCTCCTAGAGACTTCGTCTGAAACCTGCCACGTTTAACCTAACCATTTGGTTTTTCTGAAGCAGCTCATTTCTGGGCGATGATTTTCGTTTTAGCACCACAGTTCATTTTGTTGTGCGCCACAAATAACCCCAGAAATATTTACCGGTATCTGTCGTAAAGAATTGACATGAAAAGCTATTGACTGGATGTGATGGCCAGGGGTCTTAGGGTTTTGTATCTACAAAAAATATCAATTTTAAGCTTAGCAGTAACCATTTTACTGTTGTCATCTGCGGTTATTGCAAGGCCATCTGAGATTTCAGATGATCTGCCTGCTACATATGTTAAAGATGCAGATATTTTGACAATAGAGCAGGCTGTTGCAGAGGCTAGTTCATCAAACCCGGCTTTGGCTGCGATTGTTGCCAGAGCCGAAGGGCTTGGCTATGTCACTGCGCAGGCAAATGCTTTGCCTGACCCAAAGTTCATGTTGAATGCAATGAACCTACCTTTGGATAGTTTTTCGCTTAAGCAAGAGGCGATGACGCAAATACAGATTGGTGTAAGTCAGCAACTGCCTTTCCCAGGAAAGTTAGCATTACGTAGCGAGGTGGCAGAGCTGTTAGCCGGTTCAGCACATTATGAAGCGGATGAAATGCGTTTGAGGTTGGTTCGTGATGTGAAGTTATTGTGGTGGAATATATTTTACCTTGATCGAGCGTTAGACATAACACAGCGCAATCAGTCCTTGCTGCGTCAGTTTGTTGAAATTGCACAGACAAAATACAAAGTGGGTCAGGGCTTGCAACAGGATGTTCTTTTAGCTCAGCTAGAGCTGTCTAAATTGCTGGATCAATTTATTCAATTGACTGAGTCGCGCAGTGTTCAGGTAATACGGTTGAATACCTTGTTGAATAGACCCTCTCAAGCTTTGATTCGTTTGCCTGCTTCTACCGCTGAGGTTCTTCCTAAATTAATTGAAGAAAAAGACTTGCAGCATATGGCATTAAAAAATCATCCGCGACTCATGGCCGCTGGTGATTATGTGAAAGCAGCTCAAGTGAGAAAGTCATTGGCAGAAGCGGATTACAAACCCGACTTTGCACTCACGGCACTCTATGGTCGACGAGATGGCGTGAACCCTGATGCGAGTGACCGCGCTGATTTTGCTTCATTTATGTTGAACATGAATTTACCCCTGTGGACAAAAAACAGACAGGATAAGGTGGCCGATCAACGCAACAGTGAGTGGCAACAGATGCGATATAAATTTGCAGATGCAGAAAATTCCATCAGCGAAGACGTTTCGAGATTTATTGCGGGATACCAGCGTGCAGCTGAACAGGTGAAATTGTATCGTACTGGCATTATTCCTCAGGCGAGGCAAACAGTTTCATCGATGATGTCGGGTTATCAAGTCAATAAAGTAGATTTTCTTAATCTTGTGCGTGCACAGGTGACATTGTTCAACTATGAAAAACAATATTGGCTTTCAATTAGTCAAGCTAACCAGAAGTTGTCACAACTTGTTGCTGCGGTTAGTCAGGAGGTAATTTATGAATAAATTAACGTTAGCCTCAGTTGTACTAATTTCATTCCTTGGAGGAATGGCGGGTGTATATATGCTGACAGCAAAAGATCAGCCAACTGCAATGATCAGCGAAGTGCAGGCAGCAAAGACAGACGAGCCTCTGTATTACAGAAATCCAATGAATCCAGCTATCACATCACCTGTTCCAGCACAGGATTCTATGGGAATGGATTATATTCCCGTTTTTGCAGAGGGTGGCACTGAAGATGAGCCAGAAGGCACGGTAAAAATAGATCCTGTAACTGTGCAAAATATTGGCGTTCGCACCAGCATAGTTGAGAAAAAGGCATTGGCACGAACTGTGCGCGCAGTAGGTCGTGTTACTTATGATGAAACACGGTTAACAAAATTACATTTAAAAACTGAAGGATGGGTAGAAAAGCTACGCATCGCAAAGACGGGGGAACAAGTTAATAAAGGTGACATATTAATGGATATCTACTCACCTCAACTCGTCAGTAGTCAGCAGGAATATTTGTTGGCATTAAATAACTATGAAACCTTTAAAGACAACGATTATCCAGATATACGTCAAGGAGGTAAAAATTTACTGGAGTCTGCACGAGAACGATTGTTGCTGCTTGATGTGCCTGAACACCAAATTGAATATTTGAACGAAAAGCGCTTAATTCAGAAGGCTATGCATCTTCATTCTCCCTATGATGGCATTGTTATGAATCTTGGTGTTAGTGAAGGACAGTTTATAACGCCGGCAACTGAATTATATATGCTTGCTGATTTGAGCAAGGTTTGGGTGCTCGTGGATGTTTATGAGCAAGAGTTGCCCTGGGTGCATGTTGGAGACACTGCAAAAGTAAAAATTGTAGCTATGCCGGATGACATATTTGAAGGTCAGGTAACCTATATTTACCCCTATTTGGAAAAAAAGACGCGTACTGCAAAAGTACGTATTGAATTTGATAATTCTGATTTAAAGCTTAAGCCAGATATGTTTGCGAAAGTGGTTTTAAGTGTCAACCAACAGGATGATGCGCTGGTTATTCCATCAGAGGCTATTATTCGTTCTGGTACGCGTGAACAAGTGTTTGTTATGCGCAGTGCGGGGAAGTTCGAGCCTCGAATGGTGAAGACAGGCCTGTCATCAAATGGCGATACACAAATCACTGATGGTCTTAGTGAAGGCGAAGAAATTGTTGTTTCAGCACAGTTTCTGATTGATTCAGAATCAAAATTGCGTGAAGCCACTGCGAAAATGATGCGCAAACTTTCAGGCGGTGCTGGATCCAGTGAAGTTGGAAGTGATGCTCGTAAACATGGTATGCCGGTTGAGAACATGTCGATGGACTCGATGGATATGAGCGCCATGTCTATGGATGACAAGTCCGTAGATTCTATGAGCATGAAAAATATGCAAATGACTAACATGAGTGAAGAGCTGTAATGATAAGACGCATTATCAATGCTTCGCTGAGAGAGAAATTTCAGGTTTTAGTAGCGACCGCATTAATCATCGCGGCTGGTATTTGGGCCTTGAAAAACACAGCTCTTGATGCGATCCCTGATTTATCGGATGTGCAGGTTATAGTGTTTACGGAATACCCGGGGCAGGCTCCTCAAGTTGTTGAGGATCAGGTTACTTATCCTTTAACAACTGCATTGCTTGCTGTGCCTAAAGCAAGTGTTGTTAGGGGCTATTCATTTTTTGGGTATTCATTTGTTTACATTATATTTGAAGACAACACCGATATGTATTGGGCACGTTCACGTGTTCTTGAATATCTTAATTATGTTAGCGGTCGCCTTCCTGAAGGGGTTACGCCAAGCCTCGGGCCTGATGCGACTGGGGTGGGTTGGGTCTATGAGTATGCGCTGGTTGATAAAACAGGTGCGCATGACTTGTCACAACTGAGATCTATTCAGGATTGGTATCTTCGTTACCCACTGCAAACTGTACCGGGTGTTTCAGAGGTTGCCAGTATTGGTGGTTATGTAAAACAGTATCAAGTAGAAGTTGACCCCGATGCTTTAGCTGCATATAAAATTTCATTGTCAACATTACGTCGTGCAATTCAGCGCTCCAACCAGGACGTAGGTGGAAAGCTGGTTGAAATGGCAGAAACAGAATATATGGTGCGTGGTATTGGTTATATAAAATCTCTTGATGATTTGAGGAATATTCCACTTGCTGTTGATGACAACGGAACTCCTGTTCTCATCAAAGATGTTGCAACTGTTCAGATAGGTCCTGAATTGCGCCGTGGAATTGTTGAATTAAACGGTGAAGGTGAGGTTGCGGGTGGCGTTGTAATTATGCGTTACGGTGAAAATGCATTGGCCACCATTCAACGTATTAGATCAAAACTTGAGGAATTATCGTCAGGTTTACCGGAAGGTGTAGAGATCGTCCCTGTATATGACCGTGGAGATCTTATTGAGCGTGCAGTATCTAATCTTGAAGAAAAATTGATTGAAGAGTCGATCGTTGTCAGTCTGATATGTATTTTGTTTCTTCTTCACGCTCGCTCGGCACTGGTTGCGATTATCACGTTACCGATAGGTATTTTAATGGCCTTGTTGGTAATGAAATGGCAGGGGATTAATGCCAATATTATGTCTCTTGGAGGCATAGCGATAGCGATTGGTGCGATGGTAGATGGCGCTATCGTTATGATTGAGAATACGCATAAGCACCTTGAGTTGGCGGTTAATAATAAAGGTTCGAAACTGTCATCGAATGAACGGTGGGCAGCAGTTGCATCATCATCCAGAGAGGTTGGTCCGGCACTTTTCTTTTCACTTTTAATAATTACTGTTTCATTTCTTCCCGTATTTACCTTGCAAGCCCAAGAAGGTCGATTGTTTTCGCCACTTGCGTTCACAAAAACCTATGCCATGGCTGCATCTGCAATATTAGCAATAACTCTGGTGCCAGTTTTAATGGGTTATTTTATTCGCGGAAATATAATGCCGGAAGCAAAAAATCCTGTGAATCGTTTTTTGCACTTTATACATAGCCCTGTTTTAGCAAAGGCTATGCAGTGGAAAAAAATAACGATTGTTATTGCGTTAACGCTTTTAGCTATTAGCGTTTATCCGATTAGTAAACTTGGCAGTGAATTTATGCCGCCACTGGATGAAGGGGATATCCTTTATATGCCGACCACGTATCCGGGCTTGTCTATTACCAAGGCTAAGGAGATTCTTCAGCAAACGGATAAAATTTTATACACCTTTCCAGAAGTACAGCATGTGTTCGGTAAAGTTGGGCGCGCAGAAACAGCGACAGATCCAGCGCCATTATCAATGTTGGAAACAACGATTCGTCTTAAGGAAAAAGATGAATGGCCTAATCCAGATAAAACTACAAAACAATTGATGAAAGAAATGGATGCGGCGATTAAATTTCCAGGCTTGGCAAATGCATGGACAATGCCAATCAAAACGCGCATTGATATGCTCTCTACAGGAATTAAGACACCTATTGGCATTAAGGTGAGTGGTCCCGATCTAAATGTTCTTGAAGCTGTTGCAAGTGAGATTGAACAGACATTGAAAACATTGCCCGATACGCTATCAGCTTTTGGTGACAAAGCAGCAGGTGGTTACTATCTTGATGTTGATATTAACCGTGAAGATGCAGCCCGTTATGGTTTAAGCATTGGTGATGTGCAGGATGTGATTCAGATTGCAGTTGGTGGGATGAATGTTACGCAGACGATAGAAGGTCTCGAACGCTACCCAGTGAGTATTCGCTATCCGAGAGAGTTACGTGATGATCCTGATAATTTAAAACGTATTCTTATTGCGACACCAAATGGAGCGCAAATTCCGCTATCTCTGGTAGCAAATGTTGAAATGAGACGTGGTCCACCGTCTATAAAAACAGAAGGTTCCCGGCCAAATGCCTGGATTTATGTAGATATTACGACTTCTGATATTGGTGGTTATGTTGCCACTGCAAAAGAGCTGATCAATGAAAAGGTCAATATTCCACCTGGATACAATCTGGTATGGTCCGGGCAGTTTGAATACATGGAACGAGCGGCAGAACGTTTACGTGTTGTTGTACCACTAACATTATTGATTATTTTTTTACTGTTGTTTTTTAACTTTCGGAACATAACGGAGCCGCTGGTTGTAATGCTATCGATTCCATTTGGCCTGATTGGTGGGTTTTGGTTGATCTACTGGTTAGGTTTTAATATTTCCGTTGCTGTTTCAGTTGGTTTTATTGCGCTGGCGGGTGTCGCGGCTGAAATAGGCGTGCTGGTTCTAACCTTTATTGATAGTGAAATAGAATCTCGTCGGCGTCAAAAGTCACGTAGCACTATTGCAAAAAAGGATGCCTACAGTCGCGATGAAGTTAACGCAAATTTAAATGCTGAAGAAATTATGTCCGCTGTGTTTTCTGGTACAGCTGAACGCGTAAGGCCAATTGCCATGACTGCAACGGCAATCATTGCTGGTCTGTTACCAATTATGTGGGGCAGTGGTACGGGATCAGAAGTGATGCAAAGAATTGCCGCTCCGATGGTTGGGGGAATGATAACGGTAACAATTTTAAGTTTACTTGTTTTGCCTGTTATTTATGGCTTGGTTTTACAGTTTCAAGAAAGAGTGCGCAGTAAGAAAAATTCCGCTGTAATTTCAGGTGATACTCGATTTTCTCATGAGGAAAAATATTAAATATTTATGGTTTTGGGTTTGTCCGTTTAATCAAATAACGGGGTGCAAGGATGTGTCGGTAGGATATGGCAAGGAAATTATGGAAGTTGGCATGCAGGGAAACGCGACGATGGATATATCCGCAGGGAATATAATGGAAATATTGCGGAAATGATTGGACAAGCTCTTTTTTTAGGATAGTGAAGTTAACGTTAAATGAAGCAAGGATGCAGCATTGATGTAAAAAGTTTATAAGTTTTGGGCTTGTTCAGTTTTTCTATGGACAGTAAAAATGGATTTACCGGTAGAAGCTGCAAAGGACTCAAGGATGATTGCATACAAGGAAAATCGGTAATGGAAGTATTCGCAGGGATTTTATAGGGATATTTGCGGAGTAATTGGACAAGCCCACCTTTTTTTAATACATGTTTGTGAAATAAAATTACCAATATTATTGAGGAGTGTAGTATGGAATATGTAAAAATAACTGCCGTAGTACGCATAGATGTAATGGAAAAACTAGATCTTAGACTTCAAGGTATTGGTGTGCGAGGCATCTCTATTACAGAGGTGAAAGGTTTTGGTGAATATACAGATAATTATAGCCATGACTGGATGATTGGGCATTATAAATTGGAAATATTCACGGATGAAAATAGTTCTGAAGCAATTGTAACCGTGATTATGGAAGAAGCCCATACGGGTATGCCAGGTGATGGTTTTGTCTCTGTGCAAGCAGTAGATCAACTTTATAAAATTAGAACAAAATCTGAAGTCACTGATTGAGACTGAATCCTAAATTACAGAGTTGGGTGCTAAGTTGTAATGAGTGCTATTTTTTATAGACGCTATTGGATTTGCTCTTACAGAGTAGATACAGTTTTTCAACTTTTTCTCTTGCCCAGGGTGTTCTACGCAAAAATTTAAGACTGGAACTGATGCTTGGGTTGCTGGTGAAGCATTTGATGTTTATTTTTCGTCCAAGATATTCCCAGCCAAAATTTTTTTCAAGTTCGGTGACTATTGCTTTTAATGTGATCCCATGTAATGGATCCTTCTCTCTAGAATTATTCACTAGAGTCATTTTCTTTCGGTTTTTCTGAACGGTATTTGCTCGCACCAGTTTGTTTCTGGGCGTCGGCGTTTCGTTTGGGTTCTGCTTTTTTTACACGGATTTTACTGCCATTAATTTCCAGGCCGTTGAGATTTTTTATCGCGGCTTTGGCATCCCCTTGTTTAGGCATTTCAATGAAAGCAAAGCCTTTTGAGTTGCCCGTTTCATTGTCAATGACTAATGTGCAGGATTGCACTATGCCGTGGGTTTTAAATATGGTTCGAAGTTCATTCTCTGTAGTTTTTCGAGAGAGGTTGCGTATTAAAATTTTCATAGTTTCACCGCTTTTAGTTTTGTAAGCGAATTATACGTCCTATGATGGTAATCAATGAAATGGTTTATGAAATGATAACTGCGTAAATTTTGATGCGATATGATTTGATGGTTATACTCGGGGGCTTATAGGAACTTTTGAGGGAAAATCACATGAAAATGATTACTGCTATTATCAAGCCTTTCAAGCTTGACGATGTAAGAGAGGCGCTTTCTGAAGTAGGGGTTCAGGGTGTGACGGTGACAGAAGTAAAAGGTTTTGGGCGGCAAAAAGGCCATACCGAACTTTACCGCGGTGCGGAATATGTTGTTGATTTTTTACCTAAAGTTAAGCTTGAAATAGCTGTCAAGGGGGAGATGTTGGATGATGTAATTGACTGTATTCGTAACTCAGCAAATTCTGGAAAAATTGGCGATGGTAAAATTTTTGTTACTAACCTGGAAGAGGCTGTTCGTATACGTTCTGGGGAAAATGGTCCAGAAGCATTGTGATGAGTTTGATTTTCGGGAGTTTTACGGTGAAATATAAGATTAAAATGTTTTTTTATGTGCTTTTGTTAATGTGTTTGCCAAGCTTGGTTTTTGCTGAAGATGTATTGAATGGTGCTGATACTGCATGGATTATGACATCAACGGCGTTAGTTCTTTTTATGACATTGCCTGGTTTGGCACTGTTCTATGGCGGATTGGTGCGAAGCAAAAACATACTGTCAGTTTTGCTGCAGTGTTTTGCCATAGCAGGGATTGTTTCTATTCTTTGGTTAGTGGTTGGTTATAGCCTTTCGTTTTCCGAGGGCAATGCTTTTATCGGCGGGCTGTCTAATTTTATGTTTGCAGGTATACAGGAAGGAACGCTTTCGGGTGGAATTCCAGAGTCCTTGTTTGCATTATTTCAAATGACGTTCGCGATTATTACACCGGCACTTATCGTGGGCGGTTTTGCTGAAAGAATGCGTTTCTCTGCGGTATTAATATTTAGTGCTTTATGGTTGCTAGCTGTCTATGCGCCGATAACCCATTGGGTGTGGGGCGGTGGCTGGCTAGGCTCAATGGGGTTACTGGATTTTGCTGGTGGCACAGTTGTTCACATTACGGCAGGCGTAGCAGCGCTGGTGACTGCATTGGTGTTAGGGCCGCGTAATGGTTTTCCTAAAACACCTATGCTACCGCATAATTTGGCCATGGTGGTGACCGGTGCAGCGATGCTGTGGGTGGGCTGGTTTGGTTTTAATGGTGGCAGTGCCTTGGCGGCAAATGGTGATGCCGCAATGGCGATGTTGGTGACACATATCTCAGCAGCTGCGGGTGCGATGACCTGGATGTTTTATGAATGGGTTAAATTTGGTAAACCAACAGTATTAGGCACGGTGACAGGCATGGTCGCAGGATTAGGTACGATTACTCCGGCATCTGGTTTTGTTGGGCCTGCGGCAGCGTTAGTGATTGGTATTTTAGCGGGGCTGATTTGTTTTAATGCGGTTCATATAATTAAACGTGTATTGAAAATTGATGACTCACTGGATGTTTTTCCTGTTCACGGTGTGGGCGGTATGTTGGGAACAATTTTAGCAGGGGTATTTGCATCAACGCAGCTTGGTTTGTTTAGCGGACAAGGTTTTGCCGAAGGTATTAATAGTATTTCTGAGCAGGTTACTGTTCAGCTTATTGGCGTTGTTGCGACAGCGCTTTACACAGCGGTTATGACTTACGTTATTCTGAAAGTTGTTGCTATGTTTGTTGATCTTCGCGTGAATGCGGAAGATGAGCAAGGTGGGCTGGATATTAGCTCTCATGAAGAACGTGCGTATGATTACTAGAAGCTAGAGGATTGCATGGGAGTTTCTGGTTTATTCATTTACATGCTAAGTGTATAGAATAATCCAGAGCTCCCCATGTTTGTGTTGAGTTAAAAAACAGCTAGCAGAATTACACCTAATAGCAGCCTGTAAATAACAAATGGCAGCATGCTTATTTTGTCGAGCAGTTTTAGAAAAAAATGTATGCTTAAATAGGCGGTGAGTGCAGAAATTGCCGCAGCACTAATGAGTATTTGCCAGTCTATGTGAGAGCTTTCTGTTATCAGGTCCAGTGTTGATAATAAACCGGCTAAAACAATTACAGGAATTGATAGTAAAAAAGAAAAGCGCGCTGCGGCAGTTCTGCTCAAGCCAAGCATCAACCCTGCTGTGATAGTGATACCTGAACGTGATGTGCCTGGAATTAAAGCGATGGCCTGAGCAACGCCGATAATCAGGATGTCTTTTAAGCTTAAAGAATACTCGTTTCGTTCACGTTTTCCTCTGGCATCTGCCCACCACAGTAACAAGCCAAAAATAATCGTGCTTAAAGCAATCACAAAGGGGCTTCGCAATGAGGTCTCGATGACGTCTTTGAAAAATAGTCCAAATAATCCTACGGGGATTGTTCCGATGAGCACACCCCAGGCTAAGCGGCTGTTTTCTGTTTGTTTGCGTTTGGTAATGGACTGCGCCCAGTCTTGAGCCATGAGCTTAAGTTCTTCTCTAAAATAAACTATGACAGCACTGAGTGTGCCGACATGCACGGCGACATCGAATGATAAACCCTGGTCGGCCCAGTCGAGGAGTTTCGGAACTAAAATTAAATGTGCTGAGCTTGATATGGGTAGGAATTCAGTCAGGCCCTGTACGATGGCAAGAAGGATTTGTTGGCTTATATCCATGGTTTATGAACGATATTTTTTGTTATGTGTTGTTTGTAATATGCAATTGCCGTTGAACACTCAGACTAGTCGCACCTGCAATAGCAATCGGCATAACAAAGAAATTAATAATCGGGATAGTGGTGATAACTAATACGGTGGCACCAAAACCGATTGTTAACAACCGCTGTCTTTTTAATTTTTCACGTAGCTCAGTGAATAATATGCCATGGTTTGATAGCGGGTAATCAAGATATTCAAGTCCAAGAAACCAGGCGCTAAATAAAAGCCAGATAAATGGAGCCAGCAGGTTTATGCCAGGAATGATAAATAAAACCAGTAACGGTATGGCGCGTATAAAAAAATAAAGAAACTTTTTTATTTCGCTGTTGATGGCCGGGGCGATGGATTTTAGGCTGCTGCTGAGTGAATTATTAGTTTCTTCAGAGTCATCACCGAGTGTCAGTTCTTTTTCAATGGCTTCTGCAAGCAAGCTGTTAAAGGGGGCGGCTATTAGATTAGCGATCATCATGCTGAATAAAAATCCGATGATGAGAAAGCTCAGCATGAAAACTGGCCATAACAACCAGTCTAGCCATTGTAACCAATCGGGAAGAGACGACATGTAGTTTTCCAGGAGGCCGTTGAACTGGTTTATTCCCAAAACGATAAAAACACTGAATAAAATAAAATTGATAATAATTGGAATGATGACATAACGGCGAATGCCTGGTTTAAATAGCAGTGGAATGCTTTTTAATATTTGTATGCAGGCAATGAATGGGTCGAATATCATTTTGAAGTTTATATTTTGTTTGTCAGGTGTGGGTGGCTTAGCCAATGGCAGCTGTTTTAGTTTGCAGATCTTTATCTGCCATTCTAGCTAGATTGGCAGTGCCGTATGCCGCCTGTTGATGGCGAGCTGTCTTCATCGTGATGTTAAGGAAGTTGCTGCGTATTTGTGTCCAGCCCTTAATGCGCGCACCGCCTCCGACTGTTCTGATGGATGTCGGTTGGGCTGCGCCAAGCTCGGTTAGAAGTTGATAGCCGCGCGCTTCTATTTTTGCAATGCCTTCCAGCATTGCTTGATAAAAAATGACATCATCTTCGGGGCGCGGAGTCAGGCAAGGTTGTTTGTTATGGTCGTTAACAGGAAAACGTTCGCCTACGTCTGGCAGCGGGTAGTAGTTTAAGCCTGTTGCCTTGTCGGGTGTTAATTGTTGCGACATGCTGTCAAGTTGCTTGCTGGAGAAATAATTTAGTAGCGTGCTACCGCCACAGTTTGATGCGCCTCCAACCAGCCAGCGATCACCAAGACGGTGACTGTATACCCCGTATTCCGGTGCGAAGACTGGTTTATCAGAGAGTACTTTTAATACTAATGTTGAGCCAAGTGATGTGACTGCATCGCCGATTTCATTAGCACCGGTTGCCATAAATGCGGCAACGCCATCTGTGGTGCCGGCTAAAATTTGTGTGGTATTTGGCAATCCTAGTGCGGTGGCCATGCGTTTGTCGATGATGCCTATTGGAGTGCCGGGTGCTAAAACTTGGGGCAGCAATGATGGTTTTATGTTGAGCGCACTAAACCATTCAGGCCATTGCCGTTTTACTATGTCATAACCCAGTTTTAGACAATTGTTTTCATCGCTAACGTCGGCACGGTGGCAAAGCTGCCCGGCAATCCAGTCAGCCTGAAATTGAACATGTCGTTTTGGTTTGGATGCAGTTTTTGATGGCGGTTTCAATGCAACCTGTTCTTGCAGGTACATTAATTTAGCAAGAGCCGAGCTGGCGCCATGTGCTGCGCTGTCTTGTGGGGCAATAGCTGCAATTTTAACTGCCTGTTCAGTGCTGCGTTCATCGTTGTACATCAAAGCCGTGCTGCATGGCTTGCCCTGTTTGTCGCATAACATCAGTGTGCCTGATGTGCCATCTACAGCGATGCTATGAACCTTGCTTGCGTCGATATGATTCAGCAGAGTTATCAGTACTTTTTGTGTGATGTCCCACCAGTGACGCGGGTCTTGCTCATGTTTGTAGCCGTCATGTTTGCCGGGCTTAAATGGCAGGGCGCACTCAGCTATAACATTGCCTTTAATATCGATAGCTATGGCTCTGCAGCCGCTGGTACCAAGGTCTATGCCGAGGTAAAGGCGATCTTCTGGGCCTGCTAATGAACGGGGCATTGAAACATCCTGTTGAACATGGTCAGTTGAATTTGCAGCAGGCTTTTTTCAGGGTAGTACAACGGGTGAAGGTGCAGCCCAGCCATCTCTCTGGTGCTCAGCTACAACAGTGGTGTAGACGCCGCCACGGACATTGAATTCTGCTGTCAAGCGCATGAAATGCGGATCGCAAGCCTTAACCAGGTCATTCAAAATTTGATTAGTAACGGCTTCGTGGAAGGCGCCGGCATCACGATATGACCAGACATAGAGTTTAAATGACTTCAGTTCGATACAGCTGAGTGACGGGACATATTCCAAATCCAGTGTCGCGAAATCAGGTTGACCGGTTTTTGGGCACAAACAGGTGAATTCCGGGGTGCTGATGCGGATTGTATAATTCCGATCAGGGCTGGGGTTGTCAAAAGTCTCCAGTTCTTTGCTGGGGGTGGTAGTCATGTAATGCGCTCATATTATAAGAAAACCGAATAATACCTAAAATCAGCTGTTTTTGCTCTTGTTTCATGGGGGTGGTTTCCTGTATCTTCATCCACCATGCGACTGAATAAGATTAAACTCGCCGGTTTTAAATCCTTTGTAGATCCAACCAGCATTACATTACCAAGTCAGATGATTGGCGTTGTCGGGCCTAACGGCTGCGGCAAATCCAATGTCATTGATGCTGTGCGTTGGGTTATGGGGGAAAGTTCGGCCAAGAATCTGCGCGGTACATCGCTGACAGATGTTATTTTCAATGGTTCGAAAGACCGTAAGCCGGTAGGTCATGCGACCATCGAGCTGGTATTTGATAACAGCGAAGGCACATTGGGTGGGCAATATGCTCAATACAATGAGATTTCCGTCAAGCGTAAACTCTCGCGCGATGGCCAGTCGGTTTATTATCTGAATGGCACACGTTGCCGACGCCGCGATATCACCGATATTTTTCTCGGAACAGGTTTGGGTCCGCGTAGTTACGCCATTATTGAACAAGGTACGATTTCCCGTTTGATTGAAGCTAAACCCGAAGAGTTGCGTGTTTTTCTGGAAGAGGCCGCAGGCATTTCCAAATACAAAGAACGCCGCCGTGAAACCGAAAACAGGATCCGTCATACAAAAGATAACCTTTCAAGAATCAATGATTTAATTGGCGAACTTGAGAAGCGGCTTCAGACTCTGCAGCGTCAGGCGAGCACGGCAGAAAAATATAAAACACTGAAAGCGGAAGAACGGCTGCTTAAAGCGCAGTTGCTGGTATTACGTTGGCAGGCGATGGATGCTGAGGCCGGCGAAATGGAGCTTGATATCAAGCGCTCTGAAACAGCACTGGAAGGTTGTATTGCCGAGCAGCGTGCGATTGAAGCTGAGATTGAAAAACAGCATCAGGGGCAGATTGAAGCGAATGAAGCGTTTAACCTGATTCAGGGTCGTTTCTACAGCGCGGGTGCTGAAATCGCTCGTATAGAGCAGGCTATTCAGCACGCTACTGAAACGCGGCAGAAAAACCAATATGAGCTTGAAGAGCTGGAGAAAAACTGGGCTGAGTCCAGTATGCATTTGAAAAATGATCAGCGACAAATTGAAGCACTGAGCGAAAAATTTGAGACCTTTGCTCCGGAGCTTGAGATCTGCCAGGCACAGGAAGAGCAGTCCTCTGAAAGTCTGGTGATTACTGAGCAGGCGATGCAGGATTGGCAAGTTTCCTGGGATGAATTTAATGCACAGGCTGCAAAGGAAATGCGCGAGGCTGAGGTTGAGCGTACGCGTATACAGCATCTTGAAGACGAGATGCAGCGCATCCGATCGCGCCAGACACGCATGAATGAAGAGCGCGCCAGTTTAGATTCTAGTCAGCTTGAGGATGACATTGCTGGTCTTCGAGAAAAAGAAGAAGAAAATAGTAAGAATACAAGTGGTTTAGAAGAAGGTTTGCATCTTTTACTTGAGAAAATAGAAGCGCAAAAAGAAGCTAATAATTTCACTGCACGGGATTTGAACGAGCAGAGAGAGAGACTTCAAACTATACAGAAACGTCATGCCTCTCTGGAAGCACTGCAGCAGGCGGCACTTGGCAAGCAGGAAGGTGCGGTCGCTGAATGGTTGCAAGCTTGTGAGCTTGGCGACAAGCAACGTCTCGCAGAAACCCTGAAAGTCGACAATGGTTGGGAAACAGCGGTTGAAACGGTTTTGGGTATGAATTTGGAAGCCGTGTGCGTTGAAGGTATGGAAGCTGTTTCACAACAGTTGGCGAGCCTGAATAAAGGCACTTTAACGTTATTTGATACAACAGTCACAGCCAGCACGGTGGTGGGGTCTTTGAGTACGCCATTGGCAAGTAAGGTTAAAGCACCGTGGCAGCTCGATTCTATGTTTGCTGAAGTCTATGTGGCTGAAACGCTCAATGACGCATTGGCATTGCGTGATCGTCTTGACGCGAAACAATCGGTTGTTTCAAAAGATGGCGTGTGGATCGGCAAAGACTGGTTACGGGTGGCGCGACCTGCGGATGAAAAAGCCGGTGTACTGGTACGTGAAACCGAGTTAAAACAATTGTCTGGGCAACTTGAGTCTTTGAATCACCATGTCGCAGAGCTCAAGCAGCAATCTGAAGAAGGCGCTGCTCGTTCGCACCTTTTGGATGAGGAGCGCAATGCGAGTCAGCTGACATTGAATAAATGCGCTCAACAACATGCTGAGCTGCGTGCTAAATTGAGCAGTCTTGAAGCCCGCTGTGACCAATTGAATACACGAAAAGCTCATCTTGACTGTGAACTTGCAGAAATTCTGACTCAATATGAGAAGAGTGAAAATGAAGTGCGGGTCATTCGTGGTCGTCTTGAGGCCTTGTTAACGGCGACAGATCAGCATGAAAAGCAACGCCTTGAATTAACCCAACAACGCGATGAACGCCGCAATGCATTAGATCAGGTGCGCACTATGGCACAGCAAAGCCGTGATCAGGTTCGTGAAATAACAATACGTATAGAAACTACGCAAACACAATTGCAGTCGCTGAAGTCCAGCCTGGAACGCATGCATCAACAGCAAGTGCATTTGTCACGACGACGCGAAGAATTAAGTGAAGCGCTCGCCGAAGGCGAAACGCCGGTTGCATTGATGCAAGCAGAGTTGGAACAGCTGCTTGAAAAACGTCAGGGTATAGAGGCAGAGCTATCGACTGCACGCCAGTTGGTTGCCGATACTGAACATGCGCTGCGTGAATTCAGTGATAACAGAGGCTTGTTAGAGCAGCAGTCACAGGAAAAACGCGGTGAGCTTGAGCAGATGAAAATGGCCTGGCAAACCACGAATGTGCGGCGTCAAACTTTCCAGGAACAGCTGGATGAGTCCAACCATCAACGTGATGAAGTGCAACGAGAAATACCTGAAGGTGCTGAAGAAGAAAATTGGCATCAGCAGGTTGAGAAGATGGCGCAGCGTATCCAGCGTTTGGGTGCAATTAATTTGGCTGCCATTGATGAATATGCTGAAGAGTCAAAACGTAAAGAATATCTTGATAGTCAATCCGCAGATCTGATCGAAGCCATGGCGACGTTGGAAAATGCGATCCGCAAGATGGATCAAGAAACGCGCTTGCGCTTTAAAGAAACTTTCGACCAGGTGAATGACAAGCTCAAGGAATTCTTTCCACGCTTGTTTGGCGGCGGTAATGCCCGTCTTGAAATGACCGGCGATGACTTACTTGATGCGGGTGTCATAGTTATGGCTCACCCACCGGGTAAACGTAATAGCAGTATTCATTTATTGTCGGGTGGTGAGAAGGCTTTGACAGCGGTGGCGCTTGTATTTGCCATGTTTGAATTGAATCCTGCACCATTTTGTATGCTTGATGAGGTCGATGCGCCACTTGATGATAGTAATACCGGTCGTTTTATCGCGATGGTTAAAGAGATGTCTGAAAGGGTGCAGTTTATTTTTATCACTCATAACAAGATCACTATGGAACTTGCTGATCAACTGGTTGGTGTCACGATGCACGAACCGGGTGTTTCTCGGATGGTGGCTGTTGACGTTGCTGAAGCTGTGCAGATGGCTGAGGCGGGTTGATTGTTAGCTAGCCTTTGAAAAGACTTAAATTCTTCACTGTCGTTCAGAATGAAAGGATGGGTCTGCAATAGCGTAAGTTTGTCATTCTGAACGACAGTGAAGAATCTACTCTGTAAAATACGGTATTCGCTAGGAAAAAAATCAGAGGTTCCTTAGCCATTTCATGAAGTTCTCCAGGGAAATTGTTGACCGCGTTATGCAGTTGCGTGGCGAAATTGAGACGTATAATTATCATTATTATGTGCTCGATGCGCCAACCATTCCTGATGCCGAATACGATCGCTTGTTGCGTGAACTGCAACAACTAGAAGTTACCTATCCGCAATTAGTCAGTGCCGATTCACCCACGCAACGTGTTGGCGCGACGCCCCTGAGTTCTTTTTCAAGTGTGCAGCATCGTCTGCCAATGTTGTCATTGAATAATGCCTTTTCAGACGAAGAATTGCGCGATTTCGATCAGCGCACATGCAAAGGGCTTGATATTTCGACAGTTAGCTATACAGCAGAACCGAAACTTGATGGATTAGCCGTTAGTTTACGTTATGAAAAGGGTCTGTTGGTTCAGGCGGCGACACGGGGTGATGGACGCAGTGGCGAAGATATCACGCAAAATATTCGTACCATTCCTTCGGTACCGTTGAAGCTAATCGGTTCTGCTTATCCGCAGTTGCTTGAAGTGCGCGGCGAAGTTTACCTGAGCCGGTCAGGGTTTGAAATTTTAAATAAACGCCAGTTGGAAAAGGCTGAAAAGCCTTTTGCCAATCCACGTAACGCAGCCGCCGGTAGTCTACGTCAGCTGGATTCACGCATTACCGCAAGCCGACCCTTGGTGATGGATTGTTATGCGGTGGGTTATGTTGAAGGAGGTGAATTGCCTGAGCGACATAGTGACATTCTTTTCGCACTGAAGTCCTGGGGTTTGCGCGTTAATAATCAAGTGAAGACTGTTGCGGGTGTTGAAGGTTGTTTGCAATATTATCGTAAAATTCTTGATGAGCGCGATCAGCTTGATTATGAGATAGACGGGGTGGTTTATAAAGTTGATGCGCTGGATCAACAGCAGCAGTTAGGTTTTGTTTCTCGTGCACCACGTTGGGCAATTGCCCATAAATTTCCTGCGCAGGAAGAGTTAACAAAGTTAATTGATATAGATATTCAGGTTGGTCGTACCGGTGCATTGACACCAGTAGCACGACTTGAGCCGGTCTTCGTTGGCGGCGTCACAGTGACCAACGCTACCTTGCATAATGAAGATGAAATAAAACTAAAAGATATTCGCATTGGTGACACTGTTGTTGTGCGTCGTGCTGGTGATGTAATCCCGCAAATTGTTTCTGTTGTACTTGATCGCCGACCAGATGACAGCGCGCAATTTGTTATGCCAAAAGCCTGTCCTGTATGTGGTTCTGATGTGTTACGCGCAGAAGGTGAAGCAGTGTTACGTTGTACTGGAGGTTTGTATTGCGGTGCGCAACGAAAAGAAGCTATTAAACATTTTTCTTCGAGACGTGCACTTGATATTGAAGGTTTAGGCGACAAACTTGTCGAGCAGTTAGTTGATGAAAAACTAATAAAGCATGTTGCTGATATCTATTCACTCCAACGTGAACAGCTAGTTAAGCTGGAGCGTATGGGAGAAAAATCTGCTGATAAATTACTTGAGGCATTGGAAAAAAGTAAATCAACCGCACTAGCACGTTTCATCTATGCTTTAGGTGTTCGTGAAGTCGGCGAAACTACAGCACAAATATTGGCAACCCATTTAGGGAGTCTCGAAGCGCTTATGAGCGCTGATGAAGAACGTTTATTACAAATTCCTGAGGTGGGTCCTATTGTGGCTGCACATATTATTGCTTTTTTTCATCAGGAGCATAATCGAGACGTTATTTCAGCGTTGAAGAAGAAAGGTTTACATTGGAATGACGTTGTTCAAAATAATCAATCGCAAGTGCTTAGTGGGAAGACGTTTGTATTAACCGGTACGCTTGAAAGTTTAAATCGAGATCAGGCCAAGGCAAGGTTGCAGGCATTGGGTGCAAAGGTAAGTGGTAGTGTTTCAAGTAAGACTCATTGTGTTGTTGCAGGAACGGAAGCAGGTTCAAAGCTTGAAAAAGCAGAGGCTTTGGGTGTTAAGGTGATGACTGAGGTTGAGTTTCTGGAAATGATTGATACGTTGGAGTAGCTGATATTTATTGTTTATTGTTGTTATCGTTCCATGTGCGACGATTGATGGCATAGCCGGAAATTTTTCTGGCGAATGGCATTGCCAACATCCCGGGTAATTGCGAGCAATCCTTTTTTTCACGAAACGTGCGAATACCTATGGTCATATTTTTATGGCCGTTTCGTGGCTGTGCGCGGTATGTGCCGAAAATGCGATCCCAAATAGATAAGTTGAAACCGAAATTACTATTGGTTTCGTCGTCTTCAATTGAGTGGTGTACCCGATGCATATCCGGTGTCACGATAAACAGTCTGACTATTCCATCGAGCTGCAATGGTAAGCGGATATTCGAATGGTTAAACATTGCGGTAGCGTTAAGTAGTATTTCAAAAATTACGACGGCAACAACAGGTGGGCCGAGCAGTGCAATGACGGAAAATTTAATTAACATCGATAGAATAATCTCAATCGGATGAAAGCGCGCGCCAGTGGTAACATCAAAATCGAGGTCGGCATGATGAACTCGATGCAGTCGCCAGAACAAAGGTATGGCGTGCAACATAACGTGTTGCAGATAAATGGCTAAATCCAGTATTACGACAGAAGTGAAGACGGTAAGCCAGAAGGGCAATTCAATGCTATTGAAAATCCCCCAGCCCTGTTGTTCGCTGAACAGTGCCATTCCCGTAGCAGCAGCAGGAAATAATATGCGGAGTAATATGCTGTTGAGTATCGCGATGCTTAAATTACTGGTCCAGCGTAATGCTTTGGAAACGCTTAGTTCTCGGCATGGCATATAAACTTCCCAAAGTGCCATCACTATAAAGATGCCAAAAAAGAATGTAAGTCGAATGCTTATTTCATGATGGATGATGAAGTCGTTCATTAATTGCCTTATTCATTTATCCCTTTGAAAGGGATATGTTTTTAGAATGATAGGTTAATTGAATAATTTTGTACAAAACATAAATACTTATGGGTATAATTTCATAAAATTCATGGGAATACACTAGTTATGACGAATGTCTGTGAACAAATGCAAGCAGTGTTTGATGAAGCTGATTGTCTACACCAACCTGAGGCGATAGAGCAGGCTCTGGACAAAATGGCTATGGAAATCACAGCGAAGATTGGTGATAGGAATCCTTTGGCGCTTTGTGTGATGAAAGGTGGTTTGATTCCGGCAGGTTTGTTGTTGCCACGATTGAATTTTCCACTTGAGATTGATTATATCCACGCCAGTCGCTATGCAGATAAAACTCGTGGTGGTGAGTTGAATTGGGTGATTAAACCCTCTGCTGCGATTAAGGGGCGCGTACTATTATTGATTGACGATATTCATGATGAAGGGTTGACCATGGCGGCGATAGCCGAAGCCTGCCATGACGCAGGCGCTAGCGAGGTTTATAGTGCTGCGCTGATTAACAAGATTCATGACCGAAAAAATAATACCTCGGCAGATTTTGTCGGGCTTAATGTTGAAGATCGATACGTTTTTGGCTGTGGAATGGACTATAAAGGATACTGGCGAAACCTTCCGGCCGTTTATGCAATTAAGGAAAACAATTGAGGTATAGCGTGCGATGAGTGGTTTGGCAATTATTGGTGGAACGGGCCTGACATCACTGGAAGGGCTTAATATTGTTCGTGAAGAGCAGGTTGAGACACCTTTTGGTGAGCCTTCTTCAGCGCTGGTCTACGGTGAGCTGAATGGCAACGAGGTAGTGTTTATTGCACGTCACGGCCGTCAGCATACAATTCCTCCACACCGTGTGAATTACCGAGCCAATATCTGGGCTTTGAAACAAGCAGGTATAAGTCAAATTATTGCGGTGGCTGCTGTGGGCGGTATTCATGATGAAATGGGCCCAATGCGCGTTGTGATTCCCGATCAAATTATTGATTACACCTGGTTACGTACAAGTACCTTTTTTGAAGATAACCTTGAACATGTGACTCATATAGATTTTAGTTATCCCTACAGTCAGCCATTGCGTGATGTTTTGCTGGCGAGCTGTGAGTCAGCCGGTATTGATGCTTGTGATTTTGGTACCTACGGCGCTACGCAAGGGCCTCGTCTTGAGTCGGTTGCAGAGATCGAACGCATGTCACGTGATGGTTGTGCCATTGTGGGTATGACGGGAATGCCTGAGGCTGCGTTGGCTAGAGAGCTGGAAATGGAGTATGCCTGCTGTGCCGTGGTTGCAAATTGGGCGGCTGGCCGTGGTGATGGGAAGTTAATAGAAATGAGCGAGATAGAAGAAAATCTTGAAACGGGCATGGCGTATGTGCGTGAAGTTTTGAGCCGTGCTGTGCCTAAATGTCAGGCTTAATTTTTTGACCTGAGTCGACTTTAATTTTGACCGTTAATAGCGGTGGTTTTTTCCTGGCTCTGGCTTTGTTCTAAATTTTTCTCGGGTTCAGGTAACTCATAAGGTGTGATTAAAGCCAGCACACCAAAACGTGGGTGATCAAAGTAGTGCAGTTCTTTGCTGCGCAGACGCCTTTTTTGTGTCATACGAAACACTGATGCTGAATTTTTTTTATTGAAATTAAAAAAGCTGAAAATATTTTCTTCCTCCGCATCTTTTTGATAAATCAGGTCAAGATTTATATGCAGATATCTTTCAAGTGTGATCTTAATTGTGCCTTCGAGTTTTTCTGAATAGTTTGCTAATTCTTCATGATTCTCTTGGTTTATTTTCTTTAATGGAGAAGGTAGAAGTGTAGAATCCGCTATGATGAACGAAGGCGGCTGAGACAGCGAATCCAAATTTAAATCGGGAATGCTTTGGTTTAGGATTTCTTTCGCACTAAGGATTTTTTTATCTATGATAATTGCTTTGGCCAGTTCACGGGAAAGAACGGCTTGGCGCCAACCTATGTGTAGCAGTGGGCGATACCTGTTTTCAGCGATTTGTTTGTTTTTAATTTCCAATAGCTGCAGTTCATTGGCTGGTAAAATTTGGAATGGAACGATTGCAGCAGGTTGAGGTATTTGCTGCACATTTGAGTCAGAAGCAGCCGGGGTGTTTGTAGAAGGTAGAGCATCAGGGTTCTCTGCTGCAGGTAAAAGGTCTATCGTTGTGACCGTATCAATTAAGATTTTTTCACTGGCTGGATTGTTGATAGCGGGTGCCGTGTTGAATGAATGTTCGAGTGCGAGGACATCTATACCTTCCTCAGCTGAATGAGTAGGTGTTACTTTATCTTGTGTAGCCCGTGTAGGAAGTAGTTCAATGGTATTGTCATAATTCGGGCTACCTGGATTGTCAGGCCAAATTTCGTTTGCACTACCTTCGAAGTCACTTTCTGTATCGATATTTTCAAAAATGAGCAGCTCAATCTGAAACCAGCGCTCATCATCATCAGCTGCCTGCACAGCTGTGTAGCTGAGAAAGAGTAGCAATAAGCTTAGAAAAAATGTAGCGGGTAGGCGCATTAAAATATAACTTTGAGACTCAATATTTAACCTGCCATACAATAACAGAATCAGCCTTGATAGGCATCTATCAACTTTGGGATGTTTTTTGTGGCGATACAATGTGTAATGAACAGAATTTGGAGCAAGTGAATGGCGGTTAGACAGGTTTTACGTATGGGGCATCCAGTTTTATTGCAGCAAGCCAAGCCCATAGAGAACTTTAATACATCAGAGCTGGATGACTTGATCGACGATATGTTCGATACCATGAAAGCCCTGGATGGGGCAGGCTTGGCTGCACCTCAGATCGGGGTTAGTTTACGTTTGGTTATTTTTTCTGTTGAGGATAACCCGCGTTATCCAGATGTTGAAGCTATCCCTCAAACAGTGCTTATTAACCCGAAAATTGAAATTTTGGATAATACTTTGGAAGAGGGCTGGGAGGGCTGTCTTAGTTTGCCAGGTATGCGGGGTTTTGTGCCGCGACCTGTGGCTATCCGATACAGTGGTTTTGATCAGGCAGGAAAGTCAATTGTTAGAGAAGCGCAGGGATTTCATGCTCGTGTTGTGCTGCATGAATGTGATCATCTTGATGGTATTTTGTACCCGCAACGTATTGTTGATCTACAAAATTTTGGTTTTGAAGATGAGTTGTTTGCAGATTCTGACAATGATGATGAAATGAGTTAGAGGCTGATTTGTTGAGTGTTACCAGTGTATTTTTTCTTTGGAAGGCTTGTTTCTAAACGTTTCATAACGTCCTCAGCGGTGGCGCGGTAGGCAGTTAGTTTGCCTCCATATATGGATAATAATCGGGGTTGATGTTTACGGTCTGTTAATAGAATGGTTTCACGGGGTTTGTTGAAATTACGTGTATCGTCTGCGGGGAGTACACGAAGTCCTGAGAAAGATGAGATTAATTTATGGCGTTGTCCTTCGTAGGCAGGAAAATAATGGCAAAGAGTACGCCATAGGTAGTCTATCTCGAAATCGATAGGATGTGCCTGTGCGGGGTCATTTTCGCTGAAAAGTGTTTCTGTTGTACCAATCAGTGTGTCACCTTTCCATGGCATGGCGAATACTGCGCGTTTATCATCTGGCGCTTCCATGTAATAGCAGCCTTTGTTTGGTTTTCCTGTTACGATGATATGCGTGCCCTGGACAAGGTTGATGGCTTGCGGTTTCTGAGTAGGAGATATTTTTTTTAATGCATGATTGATCCATGGTCCTGTGGCATTTACCAGTACACGTGTTTTACAGCTTATTTCTGTGTCTTTGTATCGATAGTTTACGATACAGTTTTTATCCGTTATTTCTGCGCTGCTAAAGCTGGCTGGCATGATAAGTTCAGCACCAAGCTGTTGAGCGGAAGCCATAACTGCGTGGGTTAATTCAGCATCATCGGTTTGTGCATCGTAATAACAGAATACTGCTTGAAGGTTTTTACTCGTGATGCCATCAAGTCCTGCCCACGATTTTTTTTCTAGACGGTGGAAATAACCTGATCTCTTCAATTTGTTTAGCAGCGCGTAAAGGCTAAGACCAAAAAATATCTGCCATGGGCGGCGTTGAGTGTCTTTATAAATCGGGATGTAGAACCGCTGCAGTTTAACAATGTTAGGTGCGATGCGTAACAAAATACGCCGTTCATTCAGACATTCATTTACCAGTGAAAACTGTGCGCTTTCGAGATAGCGTAGTCCACCATGAATCAGTTTGCTTGATCGGCTTGATGTGCCGCTGGCGAGCTGATTCTGCTCAAGCAGCATAGTACGATAACCTTGTGCGGCAGCTGCCTGCGCAACACCTACGCCATGTATGCCGCCGCCTATAATGACTACGTCATAGTTTTTTGTCATGATCGTAACATTGTTTTGCGAGCAGGGTGTGTTTGAACATGTTGCTGATTTCCATGGTCTCAATGAGTTCGATACCTGTGCTTGCGAGTTCAATGGCGAGTTCAGGGTCAGTTATTTCATAGAGCGCCCATTTCCAGTCGCCGGGCCAAAGTGCAGAAGATTTTATTTTCTGGTGATTGCAAAATAGGTAGTCTGGCTTTAGCTGCATGGCTATTTGCTGGGATAGTTCCGTGTATTCTTTGATGACCCAGCCTAAGCTTTGCTGGTTATTTTGTCGAGAATAGCTAAGCGCTGAGTGGTTGTAGGAAATAAGCACCGCACGATTTTTTAGGGGGTCTATTGTTTTTAGTAGTTTGTCGACAATCCAGTTTATTCCAAATTTTTCCAGACTTTCTTCTTTTATTTCGACAAACAAAATGACGTCATTGATATGTTTTAGATATTGAATGACATCTTGCAGATGAGGAATTGCTATGTGCTCATTTTTTATAGCAGGGAAGTTCTCATTAAGTATTGGGTATTGTTTGAGTGCATCGGATGTTGTTTCAGTTATTAGTGAATCATGCCCTGTCATGCGTAAAAGTGATTCATCATGAAATACCACGGCGACGCCGTCTAGTGTGAACTGGATGTCGATTTCTACAAAACGTGCGCCGCAGTTTACGGCGGCTTCGATGGCGCAAAAGGTGTTTTCTGGGTATTTTGTTGTATCACCACGATGAGCAATTAAATAAGGGGTAGAAGGCAGTATAGTTTTATTCATTTATTACACCCTCCATGGCCTGTTGCCAGCGTTGATAACGCTTTAATAGTGTGGCATTTGGTTTTGATGTGAATAGTGTTTGATCGTATTGTAGCTCAAGTGTGCTCTCGGATAGTAAATAGGCCAGGCCTATGCAGGTTGTTTCAGTATTTTCTACACGCTTTATGGTAAGCCTGGAAAGATCAGCAAGTCTCTGGCAAAGACCATCAAGTTGAGATAATCCGCCACCGATGATGATTTTCTGTGGCAGTATATTTTGGCTTTTTAGAGTTTCCATATTGACCATGATGAGAAATATAATACTCTCAACGACGCCAACCATTTTCATTGCTTTATTACCATTGCCGATGAAGCGTGAATCAAAATCAGCAATGAAATAGGGCGTACCTAGCCCATCTATTCCGTTGAGAAACAGTGGTGGTTCATTGCAGAGTTTGAGCCACTCAGGGAGCTGTGATTGATAATCAGGCAGCTTAAGTTTTTGAGCAATATTTTCTAATGCACTGCCAGCTCCATTTACTGTAGCTTCGATGCTGTATTGAGTGTGTTGTTTATCTGCGTACACAATACTATTAAGCAGATTTTTTTGGTGTGGGTATTGAGGGCTTGGCTGTTGGATAAACGCACCTGTTCCTAATGTAATCGAAAGTGTATCTAGAGCGGCTTGTTTACAGATTAACTCCCGGGTATAAAAGGCTGCGCATTGATCGCCTGTCATGATTGTTAATGGAATGCTTGTTTCTCCGATTTTTAGTGTTCCAAAATTTGAGCGTGTCTTGACACATTGTGGAAGTGCTTGCCGTGGTATGTCAAACAATCTCAGTAAATCTTCACACCAATCCAGTGTTGTAATGTCTAGTAGTTGAGTACGTGAAGCATTACCAGGGTCGCAAACTATGGGTTTTTCTTCGAGTAGGCGAAAGGCGATAAAACTGGCCATTGGACCAAACGCTAATTGTTGTTTTTTGCGGGCTGATTCTACTTCGGGGATATGTGTTAAGCACCAGTTTAATTTACCGGCACCGTAGTGAGAAGACAATGGTAAGCCAGTTCGTTGCTGGATGAAGTCTTTGTTTTTTTCGAAACGTTTACACCATTGCTGTGCGCGATGATCCTGCCAGCTAATCACTGGAGAAAGGGCTTTTCCTGTTATTTTGTTCCAGCAGACGATGTTGGAGCGTTGTGTGGCCAGCCCGGCAGATATGATATTCAGGTCTGTGTTTTGATCTTGGGCTGATTTTTGTGCTAGTTCAAAAGCTGTGTTGATGGTGTTACGGATTGAAGTGATAATGTCATCAGCGTCGTATTCGGCTCGTTCATGGTTAGTTTTTTTTGCTGATATTGGCTGGCTAGCCTTAGCGATAATGTTGCCTTTTTCGTCGATTATAAGTGTTCGGCTGGCATGCCCGCCCTGGTCAATCGTCAAGAATAATTTATTATCTGATTTTGACATGCTAGGAGACTTCTTTTTTGTTGATTCTATTGAAAATTAACGTCAGCCTGTCTGATAACTTAATGTTTGAATGAGGCTTTTAATAATATAGGATGGCAATGTGGCACCCACATGATTTTATTAAATTTTAAGCTCGGGTTTGTGGTAGAAACTGCCTACTTGCACCGTATCTTGAGTGATAGCATTGAGTTTTACTTGGGTTTAGTCGCTAGTCTGATTGAGTGGTTCAATAATAGGTGGTTTGTCCCTTATAATCAGGTAACTTAATTATTATAACGAATTTAAAATGAAGAAAATTAATTGCACTAGTTTTGGGAAATTCACCGTTAGTTATTTAAAGATAGTATCTGCCATTATCGTGATCACCGCATCGCTTACCACTGCTGCTGCAGCGATAGACGGCGAAGATGTTCGTTCTATGATGGAGCTGGGGCAATATGGAAAAGCTTTAAAAATTGTGCAACGGCAGCTTCAAAAGCAGCCAGAAGACCCGCAGTATCAATTTTTACAGGGATATCTGTTAGAGAAAACAGGTGAAAAAAGAAAAGCAGTTTCAGTTTACAAGGAATTAATTAAGAACTTTCCAGCTTTGCCTGAAGCCTATAATAATTTGGCTGTGTATTACGTAAGCCAAGATAATTATGATAAAGCCTCTCGGTTGCTTGTGGATGGTATTACCGCGCATCCTAGTTATGAAGCAATGTATGAAAATTTGACTGACGTATACATGCATATGGCGAGTTTAGCCTACTCTAAAGCCCTTGAACCTGACGAGAAGAATGAAGTTTCAATTCAGCGTTTGAAAGTGCTTGATAAGCTTCATGAAGAAATTCGTGAAGTAATCGTGCAGATTGACCCTGAAAAGCAGCCACAACATAATCAACCTGTGGTTGATTATGCAGTGAATAAAAAAGCCATTAATCTGATGTTGAATAGCTGGGCTAAAGCGTGGTCTGCGCAAGATGTGGAGGCTTATTTGTCTTTATATGCCAGTGATTTTACTTCTCGAAATGGTTTGGCACGAAAAGAATGGGCAAGCCAGCGACGTTCGCGACTTAAAGGTCCGGCTTTTATTGATGTGGGCGTCAGCAAGTCTGATGTTTTATTGTTGGATAAAAATTTAGCCAGTGTTACATTTGTTCAACGTTATAAATCTAATAGGTTGAATGACAGTGTAAAGAAGATGCTGTTACTCAAAAAACAAAATGAAGACTGGCTGATACTTAGGGAGGTTCTGGTTCGTTGAGTTTCAACGAATGGTATTGATCGGATGCAATCGTTCAAAGTGAAGATTTTTATAACAACATGCTTTAGTTTCTTTATGTTGTTGTCGGTCACATCTGCTAAAGCAGCTGAGTCTGTTAGTTTGGACTCTTTACACTCAAGTCAGTATGAACAGGTTTTGATTGATATTCTGGATGATATCGACGGTAATAATTTGCGTCGTGCACGCTCAAAGCTCGAAGCTTTATTAAAAGAAAATCCTAAATTTAAGCTTGCACAGATGGTCTATGGTGATCTGTTGATGGCTATTGCCGCGCCGTTACAGGGTGTTGCAGCTTATTCTGGTTTTTCAAAGCTAAGGAAGACAGCCTTAACAGATGAGTTGTTAAAGCGTTGGCGTCATTTTAAACATCATGATGATGATGAAGTGCCTGATTATTTGTTAGAGCTGGCGTCAGCACAAAGTCATGTTGTTGTGGTTGATGTGGCCAACTCGCGATTATTCTTATATGAAAACAAACAGGGTAATGTTCGTCTCATCGATGATTACTATGTTTCGATAGGCTTGAAAGGTCCACGAAAAAATCGACGTGGTGATAAACGCACTCCGCTTGGCGTTTATTTTGTGAATAAATATATTCCTTCAGAAAAGCTGCCAGATCTATACGGCGCGGGTGCTTTTCCAATTAATTACCCTAATGAATGGGATTTGAAGCAAGGTAAAACTGGCTATGGTATTTGGTTGCATGGCACACCAAGTTACACTTTGAGTCGGCCCCCATGGGCGAGCGATGGATGTATAACGCTTAGTAATAAAAATTTTATAACGCTTTCATCATTCATTGATGTTGGGCAAACCCCCGTTATTATTGCAGATGGCATTCAGTGGACAAGTCAGCGGGATTTAGCTAATCGGCGCCAAATTTTTTTGGCGACTTTAGAGCAATGGAAAACCGACTGGGAAAGCCGAGATATTGAAAAATATCTTGGTAATTATTCGCGTGAGTTTAAAACCCGTGACAGGGATTTTAAAGCCTGGGCAGAGAATGCTCGAACGGCATATTCTGATACGGCTAGAATTAAAATCAGTCTGTCGGCTGTGAGTGCTTTTGCTTATCCGGATGAAAATGTTGTGGTGGCTACCTTTGAGCAAGAATACCAAAGTGATAAAACAGTGCTAAATTCAAGAAAACGCCAGTATTGGAAGCAGTTTTCAGATGGTCAGTGGAAAATAGTCTACGAAGGTCCGGCTTAGATTTTTGAGTCTATTGTGTTTCAAAATAGACGTTCATCACGATTCACTTTTCAGCAACAAATTGGCCTGTTTCATCGTTTAAAGTTTGCGTGGAAAGGCGTGCGTTTTGTGGTAATTTATGACGTAGCCACTTAACCAGGTCAGTCCAAATTCTACTTATCTCATAGGGTGAGGGCATAATTCCTGCTGAAGGCAGTTCAATAGTAACGACAGGAATTTGTTTGACGACCCCAGCATAATTGCCTAACGATCCTGGATAGGTGCCAAGCAAGTGCAAATGTAGATTGCCAAGACGTCTGGGCGCTTGGTGTGGACCATCGAAATCAAGAATGCCATGTGGCGCATGCACGGAGATTATTACGTCAGGTTGGAAATTATCAATCTCCTGGGCGAGCCAGCGTGTTTCTGGCTCGCTTAGTGCCTCTGGGCCAGGGTATCTGCGCGGGTTACGTCGTGTTCTTCTTACCCAGTAGTCACTTGATTCCTTTTTCCAGTCAGGTGTTGGGAAATTGCGGTTGAGATCTACGCCGTTCTCATTCATTCTTTGTGATTTTTTTCTGAGCAGGCCGTCAGGGTTCACCAATGGGAAGACTTTCCAATGAAAGAGCCCTGAATGATAGCGATCCAGGGTTTCCATCCATTTAAAAGTAATGGTTACGGATGAGTATTCATCGCCATGAATACCCCCGAGCAACATCACACGTCCGAGCGGCTTGCGAGAAGGCAGTGGTGCGTATTCTTTGATTAATATGGGCAAGCCATTGACTGAGGCTCCGCTTGATGGTGACAGGTTTCGTCGTTGGCATTCTTTCATTCCAACACTTGAGAGTTTGTCTGAAATCGGTTTGCAAAACTCTTTTTTGTTAACCGATGCTTCTTTTGCAACTTCGGCAATACAAAGAGACGGTATTATCAAAAGCAGGATGGCGGTTTTTATACGCATGCTGTTAACTATACGCTAGACGTATTTCTGTTGCCTAAATATATGAGCTGTTCACAACTAAAATTATCTAGCGCAATATGTGTTATTTAATTTCAGAATTAGCTTGCACTTTAACATGTATTTATTATATAACTTATGGCCGAGATGTAAGAATACAATTGAATATTAATTTAAAACTTTATATCAACAACGAGGATTAAACCATGACAGATAGTCTTTTTGAGCGTATTGGTGGTGATGCTGCGGTAAATGCTGCGGTTGATATTTTTTATCGTAAAGTGTTGTCTGATGATCGGATTAGCAGTTTTTTTGAAGGTATCGACATGGACAAGCAGGCTTCTAAACAGAAGGCGTTTCTGACATTAGCATTTGGTGGTCCAAGTAACTATTCTGGCAAGGATATGCGTGATGGTCATGCTCATTTAGTTGCAAGAGGTTTGAATGATTCACATTTTGATGCGGTAATGGAGAATCTTGGTGCAACATTGCAGGAATTAAATGTGCCCGCTGAGCTGATCGGCGAAGCAGCAGCGATTGCCGAAAGCACTCGCAATGATGTGTTAGGAAAATAAGAAGTCTGGTTTTTATTGTACTTTTTAATTTTTACAAATTGACATAAGCCATGCCTCAGCTTGTATTTCAAGGCGAAAGCTATCAGCTTGGCAAGCAGGAAACTGTACTTGAATGCTTGCTGCGGCATGGTGTCAATATCCCCAATTCCTGTAGAAGTGGTATCTGTCAAAGTTGTTTAATGCGTGCCACTTCAGGTTCGCCCAGTGCTTCTTCTCAAAAAGATTTAAAACCCGCCTGGCGCGAGCAAGGATATTTCCTTGCGTGCTCCTGTATTCCAGATGAAGATTTGGAATTAGCGCTGCCGGATGCTATGGATGTCAGTCAACATAACGTTACAGTTGTTTCAATTGATAAGCTGAATGAGCAGATTGTTCGTGTAAAGTTGCGTTGTGATGAGCCATTTGAATACCGTGCAGGGCAGTTTGTAAACCTGCGACGCAAAGACGGTTTGCAGCGCAGTTATTCATTAGCATCTGTCCCCATTTTGAGTGATGACCTGGAAATTCACATCAAAAAAGTTGATGGTGGCGAGATGAGTAATTGGTTGCATGAGGAGGTCAATGCAGGCGAGGCAATGACGATTAGTGCTCCACATGGTGAGTGTTATTACGCGTCTGCTGAGAATGATGAGCAAGGTTTGATGCTAATAGGGACGGGCTCGGGTTTAGCTCCGTTGTGGGCAGTGGTGCAGGATGCATTGCATAATAACCATCAGGGGTTAATATTATTATTTCATGGCGGTGGGCAACCGCAAGAGCTCTATCTCGTTGATGAGCTGATGGCCTTGGCTGAAAAGCATGCGAATTTCCGCTACTTTCCGTGTTTGCTTGGTCAGGATGACCGTACTAATTCCGAAGATTTTTATTTTGGTAGTGTTGAAGATATAGCATTAAAGCAAGAAGCCAAGCTTGCCGGGTGGGCGGTGTATCTTTGCGGAAACCCTGTGATGGTCAATGGAGCAAAACGACGTGTCTATCTGGCTGGAGCATCTTTACAGGAGATCCATGCTGATCCATTTATTACTCAGGGAGCTAAATGAATTTAGGCGCTGTAGGAACGTGCAGTTGAATAATTCAATGTTAGTTTAGTTTATTAAATGAGGTTGGGATAACGTAAACGGAGCAATATTTGCTTCGAACTCTTTGCCGTCTTTTGTGACCATTTGATAGCAGCCATGCATGCTGCCAAGTTCTGTTGATAATGGACAATTGGAAGAATATTTAAAACTTTTTCCTGGTGATAAAACAGGCTGTTTACCAATAACGCCTTTGCCTACAATTTCTTCACTTTGGCCATTGCTATCGCTTATGTGCCAGTGTCTACCGATTAACTGTACGGTATCATCGCTTTCATTAGTGATGGTCACAGTGTATTGGTAGAACCAAAATTTTTTTTCTGGTTCAGAGTGCTCAGGGCAATATTTAGCGCGCACCTTGATGCGAATGCCGTGAGTGAGTGTTTCTGAGAAAAACATAGTTTGATAATTAACCCTGTAATGGCTTGTTCGTGTGACCGCTGCTTTAAAAGCAAAATCATCTCTGAAAAAGACAAGTATAGCTTAAAGGGGTAGGACTAGTATAAAGCTTAGATGGGGATAGATGAGGTTTGGGAGAAATGCGATGTGCCATCCTTGGCATCGCTTCCCGGCAGGGAGGTGGTTCTTGTAGGGTTCGATGTCTGTATTATTATATTAAGTCGTAGGCATCAAAATCTGTTAATTCTCTTTTCAAGCGATTGCGTTCGATATATTTTTCGATGGCTTTTCGAACATTCTTCTTGCGCTTATTTGTATGTTTTTGTTCTTCGTTATCAAGAAGATTTTCCAATGTATTCTCTGCAGTAACTGAGTCATTGCTGCCTGAGATGCAAACATAGTCATTTAAGGTTTTAGTAGCCATTTTTATTCCTCCGGTTATGATTTTGAACAAATTCAAATGATTCGTTCGCTTACCCTTCGAGGCCAATAGTAAAAATCCTTCTTGTTCATTACTGTGAACAGGGTCACAAAACATTACATTATCTGTATTTATCCGTGATTAAACGTAATTTTGTATAGGCTTTTTAGCGATTTAATGCTTGTTTATGGCACGTTGAGCTTACTTTTAATTTATTAAATACAATGATTTATGTTCTTTTTTGAATCGATGTTTGAATGAATGTTTGTTGAAACGAAAAATATTTTTAATTTTAGGCCTGGTATACAAATTTAAGGATAAATTTTTGAAACTAGGGTTTTAGTGCATTTCTGCTCTAAATAATAAGCTGATAAAAATTAGGGTTATGGCTAGCAATGATTGCTGTTTATATTGCGCCGATGTGAATAAACAATATAAATAGAGACCTTTGCACGAAGCGTACAAAATGGTCTTGAGATGAGATAATAGCCTTTTAAAAAGTGGATAAGCGCATGGCGTGGAAAAATCTAACTCAAAATAGTTTGGCCGATGCTTTTTTGTCAGT
>Ga0316209_1000723_pt1 | contig 48240 bp, 40 predicted proteins | sample 6monopyrite_MG_FD_204945 | JGI IMG/M metagenome (GOLD analysis project Ga0316209, IMG submission 204945) | Microbial mat bacterial communities from mineral coupon in-situ incubated in ocean water Damariscotta River, Maine, United States -... | ecosystem: Environmental > Aquatic > Marine >...
TGACTGAGTCAGTTTGAACTGAAACCGTTGTGACATTACCAACACGATGATTGATTAGGTACATTAAACAGCGAAAAGTTCAGTCAGGCATTCGGATTTTTATTTTAACTGATCGAATGATTTATTAATTTACAAAAATTAATTCACGCGGAGTCGCAAGATTTCGTTTAAATATGCTTAATCAACAACAAAGGGTAATGCTATGAAAATGGTACCTTTAAGTGCAGCAGTAGCCACTGCTTTATTTTTGTCAGCCGCTCCGGTTGGCGCTCAGGAAGGTTCTGAACTGGATGTCGGTCGCTTTGCGATTGCCGGATACGGTGATGTGACGTATGTAGATCAGGATAATGTCAATAACAACGTGGAATCACGCTTTGTTCCAATTTTCCTGTTCCAAATGTCAGAAAAAATTCATATCGAAGCAGAGTTGGAATTCAGTCTCAGCCCTGAAGGCGAAACCGAAGTCGAAATGGAATATGCAAATATGCACTACTTCCTCACCGACAATACCACTGTAACAGCCGGTAAGTTCCTGCTGCCTTTTGGTAATTTTGGTCCTAACCTGCACCCAAGCTGGATTAACAAGCTTCCTTCAGGTCCTGGTTTATACGGTCACGGTGGTAACGGTTCATTAACGCCAATTCTTCCCGTTATGTCAGATACAGGTATCAATATTCGTAGCTCTTTTAACGTAGGCTCGGGCAAAATTTTTACTGACTTCTATGTAGTTAGCGGTCCGCGTGAAGAAGCAGAAGAAGAAGGTGGTGGTGAAGGCGACCATTCTGAACTGGAAGCTGAAGTTGCATTTGAATCAGCTAGAGGCGACAACAATGATGATAAAGCGTTCGGAGGTCGTATCGCTTACGCATTCTTACCATCATGGGAAATTGGTTACTCGTTTTACAATGGCGCTTATGATGCAAACGCACAGCTAGACTTTAAAGCAAGCGCTATCGATTTTAACTGGATCGGTACCTACTCAAGCGTTCGCGGTGAGTTCATCGAAACTAATACCGAGTTTTATCACGAAGACGGTGATTTTGATAACTTTGACCGTAACGGTTCGTATATACAATACAGCTGGCAGATGCGTCAATTAGGTAAAGCTGCGCTTAACCCGGTTGAGTTGGTTTTACGTCGTTCTGAAATCACAGAAATTCTTGAAGGTGATCGCTGGACTTTTGGTGTCAACTACTGGTTAGAGCCAAGTGCTGCTCTCAAGTTTGCGTATGAAGATACCAAGCTTGAAGACGGTGATACCGATAACCGCGTATTTGTTCAACTAGCGTTTGGCTTCTAAGGGGAGACTAACATGAGACTTATTAATTTATTATTATTGCTTGTTGGCGCTTATGCAGTTGCATTTTCAGCTAACGCGGAGCATGTCAGTGATCCAGCATTGGTAGCGAAAGGTGCAAAACTTTACAGTCAAAACTGTGGCCGTTGCCATAACCCAAAACCGGCGTCGGATTACTCAAAAGAAGAGTGGTCTGTTTTTATGCCGCACATGCGAGAAAGAGCACACATGACTGGAACTGAGGCGCTTGCAGTAGAAGCGTTTCTGGCGAGCACGCTAACAGCAGACGTTAGAAATCAGCCTGCTGAAACAGGCGCGCCTCAGCGTTCAGGTGAAACGCTGGTTGCTCAGTTTGGTTGTGCCGGTTGTCACAAGGTTAAAGGTGCTGGCGGTAAATTGGGACCAACTTTGGACGGTGTTGTTGCTAAGAAAGGAAAAGAGTTTGTTATGAAAAAGCTCATGAATCCTAAGTTCGACAATGCGGCCTCTGCAATGCCCAAGTACCCGATGAGCAAAGCTGACATGCAGGCAATTGTTGATTACATATCGAAGTAAGTAATTTACAAATCCTGTAGTTGAAAAAGGAGCAATAGTTTTATTGCTCCTTTTTTTTCGTTTTTTTTAGTACCAGGAATGTTTACAAAATACTGACGAGGGCGGACTTATGTCAAACACCCATCATAGCGATGATGCTTCTTTGGAAACAGTCGCGACTAACTTATTTGAACACTTTTTGAACGCGTCCGATCGCCGCATGGATGTCTGGGGAAGTTATCGCCCGCGCGTATTTGTCGCTTCTTTACTCTCGCTACTCACCGCAATATTTACGTTTAATCTCGGCTATCTGATTTTGGGCAAGGCGTTTGACTCAGTTCATACGCTCTCGGTTGTCAGCGCAATTGTGCTGTTATCCGCCATTTATACTTTTTATCGGTTGGGCGGAAAATTCAGCATCGCCGTTAAGGCTTTTATGTTGGTAAACAGTGCGATCCTTTATGGCTTTATCGTGCTGACGGGTGGGTTTGAGTCGCCAATTATCTCACTTATATTATTTCTTCCGTTCCTGGGGTTTTTATTTGAAAGGCGGCGCACCGGTTTTGTGTGGGCGCTAATCGGCATTATCAGTTATCTGATCTTTTACGTGTTGTACCAACAAGGCACAAACATGCCACAGATCCTGGACGCTCAATACCGCGACGTTGCGCAAATTTTTGGCTGGATTTTACTTTGTATAGGTTTGATAGTCAGTCTTTACGTTTATGGTAAGGCGAATGAAAATACGGCATTGCAATTGACTCAAAAATACGAAGCGTATTCGCGCGCCGCAGACCTTGACGCAAAAACAGGATTGTTAAATATCACCGCGTTTGAGCGTTTAATGGAAAAGCTGCAGCGGTCTGAATTTCAAAAAACGCATGGACTGATGCTGGTCAAATTCTTTAATCTTGAAGAGACCCTTAAAGATCTTTCCAGAGAGGAAAAAGCCGAGTTCTGGAAAAACCTGGGTACCGAATGCGTGCGTATGGGTGGCAAGCGCTGCGAAGTCGTGCTACTCAATGATCATGAAGCAGTGTATGTGATGCAAAACATGCAGTCGACTTCGGCGCTTTATAATATAGGTCGTTCTGTTTATTCTCACTTTAAGCGCAGTTTCAGGGTTAACGGAGAGCGGCTGCCGGTCTCGGTTCGCTGCGGAATCGCAATTTTCCCTGAACACGGAACCAGTACCAAGCAGTTGATTAATAACTGCGAAAACGCCCTCGACAAAAGTGACGAAATAAACCCCTGTCAGATTATTCAATAGCAACTCGCGACGATCATTCTATCGTCGTTCTTTCTACTTCTCGTTATCGGTTTTATTAAGGCCAATAGCGAGATGTTTCTTTTGAAATTATGCCTGCTTAACCCTTGACTTGTGTCTAAGACATAGGTTTACACTGTTCCTTAGTGGAGTGAAACCTGGGTTTTGTTCTGAGATTTTATGATTTAGATCAAGCGATAACCTGTACTCTGGTAATACTCTGAGTAAAGCTAATCACAAGAGGTGCGCTGTAATGAAGGTTGCTCAACTGGCTAAGGAACTTGGTGTCAGCGCAGATACGGTTCGCTATTACACACGAACAGGCTTTTTATCTCCTGCAAAATCTCCCGATAATGGTTATAAAAGCTATTCGACTACCGATCGGAAGCGACTGCGTTTTATCTTGAGCGCACGGCAGCTTGGGTTTTCCGTTGCCGATATCGGCGCTATTTTTTCTCAGTCGGATAAGGGCAGTTCGCCCTGTATTCTGGTAAGGGAACTTATTGCAGAGCGCCTTAAGGAGCATGAAAAAATTCTCAGAAACTCACAGTTACTTCATAGACGTATGACTAATGCGGTCAAGCAATGGCAGAAAAAACCGGAGAATGAACCATCTGGATCAATGATCTGCCATTTAATTGAGGATTTTGTTGATGAACATTGAACTTACGCGCTGATTGCTTTTCAAAACTTGGAAGCTAGAATTGGGAATAGAATCTTTCAGCAGACAGCGGAAATTGAATTCAGTTTAACAAAGGTCTAATCACCGAATGCGAAACAAAAACAGGAAAGCGATATGAGCCAATCTTATAGTGAAGACAAAGAAGCAGTAAAAAGCGATTGTCACTCTGGCAAGGCGCATGAATCGAGTGGCGGCTGCTGTCATTCTGGAAAATCGGAGCAGAAATGTTCGACTGCCTCGGATACATCTGAAAAACAGCCCGATCAAACTAAATCCTGCTGTCATGGAGAGGAGGACAAAAAGCATAACCATGAGCACAACCATGAGCACAACCATGAGCACAACCGTACGCCCGCGACTGAAGATGACTTGAGCTCTTTGTCTTCCGAATCTCATTCGGATATAGCGTCGCACGATCATCATGATTTGCATCAACCTCATTCACATCATCAACCTGTTTCGCAAAGTGGCGAAGATTATCAGCAATTAATTATTGAAGGTGCCGGGTGCGCCAGTTGCGTCGGAAAAATTGAAAAGGCGTTGCTTGCTGTGCCCGGCGTGGTTCATGCGGAAATGAATTTTGCCGATAGAAGCGTCAGTGTTAAAGGTAATGTTGCCCCTGGAAACTTAATCAAGGCGGTTGAGAATGCTGGCTATAATGCAAAAAGCATCAATGAGGGCTCGGAAGAAGAGGCTGAGGAAGAAAAAGAGAAAGCTGACTGGGCTTACTATAAACAATTGATGAGAGAAACGTGGATTGCGCTTACTCTGGGTTTGCCTTTGATGGCATACGCCTTCATTGAAGGTGAATTAAGCGTTAATACACCCACTGAACAGGTTGTCTGGCTGATAATCGGAATAATGACATTCGGCGTTTTGTATTTTTCAGGTAAACACTTTTTTGTTGGTGCCTGGAAATCTTTCTGGAATCATTCTGCCAATATGGATACTTTAATTGCCTTAGGAACCGGAACTGCCTGGTTATACTCCATGGTGGTAGTTCTTTTTCCTCAGATAGTACCAGAGCAAGCCAGAGAAGTTTATTTTGAAGCAACCGCAATTATTATCGGGCTAATCGATCTTGGTCTTGCGTTGGAAATTAAAGCCAGAGGTAGAACTTCGCAGGCAATAAAGCGTTTGATTGGATTGCAGCCTAAGACCGCAAGAGTTGTGCGCGATGAAAAGGAACTGGATATTCCAATTGAAAACGTCCTGCTTAACGATAAAGTAAGGGTACGGCCCGGTGAAAAAGTATCCGTAGATGGTCTGGTTATTGACGGTCGCACATCTATAGACGAGTCTATGTTAACTGGCGAACCCATGCCTGTTGAAAAAACAGCGGGTGATGAAGTAGTCGCCGGAACCATTAATAAAACCGGGTCAATCACATTCAAAGCGACGCGGGTAGGTAAAGATACTGCGTTGGCTCAGATTATAATGATGGTAAAACGAGCGCAAAACTCGAAACCTCCCATAGGTCGTCTGGCCGATGCAATTTCAGCATATTTTGTTCCAATTGTTATGATAATCGCAGTAATTGGTGCTTTGGCCTGGTTAAATTTCGGTCCAGCTCCGGCCGTAGCCTACGCTATCGTGGCGGCAACAACCGTTTTAATTATCGCTTGCCCCTGCGCACTGGGCTTAGCTACGCCAATGTCGGTGATGGTGGGTGTGGGTAAAGCGGCAGAAGCTGGCGTACTGATTAGAAACGGCGAAGCGCTGCAAACCGCGTCAAAAATTACCGCGATGATACTGGACAAAACAGGCACCATCACGCTTGGAGCTCCGAAGGTAACTGACATTGTTGTCGCAGGTGAGTTAAGCAAGGATGAAGTAATGCAACTGGCGGCTAGCCTTGAGGCGGGATCCGAGCATCCGCTGGCGCAGGCTATAGTGGAGACTGCGCAGGACAATGAGGTGGAGCTTTTAAAAGTTAGTGACTTTAAAGCGATCGCCGGCCACGGCGTAGAGGCCAACCAGAATGAAAAACATTTACTGTTTGGTAATGAAAAACTGATGCGCGAGCGCAATATTGATACCTCCGGCTTTGTTGAGAAAGCTCAGCAGTTAGCAAGTGAAGCAAAGACGCCGATGTACTTTGCGGTCGATAACCAGCTGGCTGCGATTATTGCAGTTGCCGATCCAATCAAAGAAGATTCAATAGAAGCAATCCAGCGGCTGATCAAAAATGGCATTCGGGTAGTGATGTTAACCGGAGATAACCGTGAGACAGCCAAAGCTGTCGCCGGCAAAGCTGGAATTACCGAGTTCTTCGCCGAGGTGTTACCGGAAGAAAAGGCTAACAAAGTGGCTGAATTGCAAATGCAGAATGAAATTGTCGGTATGACCGGCGATGGTATTAATGACGCGCCGGCTTTGGCGCTGGCCAATGTTGGTTTTGCAATCGGTACCGGTACCGACGTGGCGATTGAAAGCGCCGATATCACTTTGATGCGCGGTTCACTGCACGGATTGGCTGATGCAATTGCGGTGAGTAAGGCGACTTTGAGAAATATTAAGCAAAATCTTTTTGGCGCATTTATATATAACGTCAGCGGCGTCCCTGTTGCGGCGGGTGTTTTGTATCCGTTTATCGGCGTGTTGATGAATCCGGTTATTGCCGGGGCCGCGATGGCATTTTCTTCGCTGACTGTTGTCTCCAATGCAAACCGGTTACGTTTATTTAAAGCGCAAGATCATTAAAGGAGTGAACAAATATGTTACTGATTAATTTACTCGGCGTGGCTCTGATTGCCTTGATAATCTGGTGGTTCTGGCTGTACAAACCCAAAGAGGTTGAAGTGAGCGGAGATGAAATTCTGGTTACCATTAAAGACGGAACTTACCAGCCTTCCAGGATAAAAGTTGACGCAGGGCAAACGAAAAAAATTCGATTTCTGCGCAAGGACGCTACGCCGTGTGCGTCGATGGTTCAGTTTCCGGATATGGAAATTAGTGAAGAAATCCAGATGAATAAAGTCAAGGTAATTGAATTACCGGCGCTGGACAAAGGCGAGTACGCGTTTCACTGCCAGATGCAGATGTATCGCGGTACGCTAATTGTTGAGTAAAGGGTTGAGTTAAGGGTTGAGTTAAGGGTTGAGTTAAGGGTTGAGTTAAGGGTTGAGTTAAGGGTTGAGTTAAGGGTTGAGTTAAGGGTTGAGTCAAAAACTGAAAAGAACCACCCGACAGAATCATTTGAAACGAGGAGTACTGAAATGGCGATCAAAAAGATTATAGCGATCATCGATGAGATGATATTGGACGCGGTAGAAGATGCGTTAGAGGCGCATGGTGTCAGAGGTTTCACCATTCATCCGGTGAAGGGTAGAGGTAATTACTGCAATACCTTCACCAAGAACAAGCTGGTAATCCACTCTCAAATTGAGCTTTATACGAGCGAGGCAAATGCGGATAAAATTGCAAGTCTGATCATGAAAATTGCTGATGTGGGCGGTGAAAGTGAAGGGCTGGTGGCGATTAACGCAGTTGAGCAGCTACATTGGGTTAACTGCCAGAAGCCTGCTACTGATGAAGAGTTCAAGTTTTTTGAGGTCGACTAAAACCATGGAAAAGCAAAAGACATCCTACTGGCGGTCGATAAAAGGCGCTATTTCTATCCTGCTGATAGGAATAGCCGGCTACATTCTTTTTATCGATCATACTCGCCACCTGATTGAGTGGCTGCCGCTCCTGCTTTTGGGCGGGTGTCTGTTAATGCACACCATGATGCACGGCGGTCACTCAAACCACAGCAAGCATACCGGGTCGAATATTTCAGATGAAGAAGATACCAATGACGTTGAGCATTCTGCTCAACCCACTTCAAAGAACAAAGACTCCCACCTGTAATCTGGCGCTCTTCACCAGAGCGTCGCGAACCTCCATCTTTGATAGTTTTGCTCACGATTAATTGATCGCATACTGCCCGCATTTTTCCGAAATGGGTTAAAGGTTGGGGCTTGTTTCAACGGCCAAATCCCCTCTATAATCGCCCATTGCATTGTTCGAGCCCGTTATCAGACTTTCCCGCCGGGCAAACTCATTTTTTAACTGACGGAATTATATTCGTGAAACTCGCTTTTATTTTTAGAAAAACACACAAGTGGATCGCGCTTGTGGTGGGCGTTCAGGCGCTGATCTGGGTTGTTAGCGGTCTTTATATGACTACAATCCACATCGATATTATTCGAGGCGAACATCTGGTAGTGGATAAACAACCTGAGCCGTTAGCAGAAGCCGCGATTAAGCCTCTTTCGCAACCCTTTTTGGAACAACTGGGCGTTATTAACAGCATTAAGTTATCTCGGATCAATGGCAAAAACATCTATTTGATCGGCGTCGACGAAAAGCTCGTCAGAGTAGACGCTGAATCGCTAGCGTTTCTACCGGAGTTTGACGATCAAATGATCAAGCAAATCGCGCTGTCCTACTACGCGGGTTCGGCTCAAATCAGCGCCATTAATTTACTGGAAAAGCACCCGCCAGAACTCGGTAGCCGTCCACAACCGGTTTGGCAGGTAACCTTTGACGACTGGTTGGAATCTACCCTCTATTTTAACGCGCAAACGGGAGAGTTAAGGAGTAAACGCAGTAATTTATGGCGCTGGTTCGATTTTTTATGGATGCTCCACATCATGGATTACGAATCGAGAGCGGATATCAATAACTGGCTCTTGCGTGCGGCGGCCTCTCTGGGCACGCTTCTGGCTATCAGCGGGATAGGGCTACTGGTTTACAGCTTTAGACAGGATCGGAGTAGTGCAGTATGAGGCTGATAAATATGCTCAAACAAATTCATAAATGGCTGGCGCTACTTATCGGTGTTCAATTGTTGCTGTGGATGGCTAGCGGGTTAGTATTTAGCCTGTTGTCTCATGACGCGGTCAGTGGGCGTCATTTGGTCAAGTCGCCAGATCCCTCTTCCTGGAAAGGGAGAGGCAGTGATTTTAGTGAGATTTTAAACAATTATTCTCAAGTTCTTTCGATAAGCGCCGGGGAACTACTTTCAAAGCGCGTTTATCGCGTAACCACGGAGCAGGAAAAATTTATTGTTGATTCAGAGAGTTTCAAAAAAGTTGAAATTAGTGAAACGCTGGCACGGCAGTTAGCAGAAAATTATTATGCTGGTGAAGGAAGTTTGACTGCGCTTCACCGGATCAATCAAAAAAATTATGAAACACGACGTTTTGAATTGCCAGTGTGGCAGGTTGTAGTCGAGGACGAAGAAAACAGTCATCTCTATCTCAGTGCGACTACCGGACAATTAGTCGGCATTAAAACTGACACCTGGCGTCTGTTCGATATTTTCTGGATGCTGCACATAATGGATTACGCCGAGCGAAACGACTTTAATAATGCGTTAATCATATTCATTGCGCTGGTGACAACCTTTATCGCCATCTCCGGCGTGTGGCTAATTTTTTATGCCTTTTCCGGATCAGATTTTAATGTTCTGGCAAGACTGAAACGGGTTCCGTTGTTGGTGAACAGTGAAACGGGATTTCGCAGTGAACTTTTTGTTAGCAGAAATACGCGCCTTATTGACGCCCTCGCAAAATCGGGATACCAGCTACCGTCTAATTGTGGTGGCGGCGGAAGCTGCGGTTTATGTCAGGTAAAAGTCGACCCCGCGCTGCCAGTATCTCATGCCGATAGGCAGTTTTTCGATCAGTCGCAGCAGGAAGCGGGGATGAGACTGGCATGTCAGCTATCACTTGCTAAAGGCATTAGCGTTGAGTTGCCTGCTTCGGTGCTTAATCAACAATTAATGGGTTGTCGCGTGATTAGCAATCAATTTAAAACCCCCTTGATTAAAGAACTCGTTCTGGAAGTGCCTGTTGAGAGTCATTTTAACTTTAACGCCGGAGAATATGTGTTGCTGCATATACCTCGCGGAAAAACCTCACTCAATCAAATAAAGCCGGACGAAAGCGTCAAGAAATACTGGCAACAACAAAGCGTAGCGCAATATCGCAGCGTTCGATCGGAAGCCATAACTCGTTCATACTCGATGGCCAATCCACCGCTTGAAAATTCACGTATTGTCTTGAATGTTCGCCTGGCGTTGCCAGAGAATAAAAGCGGGGAAAGCGGCAAAGCTTCAAGTTATTTATTTTCGCTAAATGAGGGAGATAATGTCGAAGTGTCCGGGCCTTTTGGTCATTTTCACGCGAGCCAAAACAAGCGAGAGATGATTTTGATCGGCGGTGGTGCAGGTATGGCTCCATTGCGCTCACATATATTTCATCAGCTAAAAGCTCTGCGCAGTGAACGAAAAATCTCATTCTGGTTTGGCGCACGTAATCAGGCAGAAATTTTTTACCAGGAAGATTTCGAACAGCTTCAAAACGAGCATGCCAATTTTACCTGGCATACGGCGCTATCTGAAGAAAAGCCAGGCTCGGGTTGGCGCGGCCACATTGGTTTTATCCATGAGGTATTGGCAGAAAGTTATTTGAAACAACATCCATCGGTTGAACTCTGCGATTTTTATATTTGCGGACCGCCTGCGATGAATAAGGCGGTCATTGAACTGCTTGAAAAACTGAATGTCGATTCCGGTAATATTTACGTTGACGACTTTGGGTAAGCGTGCTCTGATGATTCTGTTGTGCTCGAGAAAGTGCAGCGGTTTTTTTTGTTTTTTTTGCTTGAATAATACGAGGAGTGCCTCATGTTTAGACTGTTAATCTTTTTTACGTTATTAATTTTTTCGCAAACAGCGTTTGCCTGTTTTCCTGCAAAAATCAGTTTGCAGCAGCGCGTCGAGCAAGCATCACATATCTCGGTTGGATTTGTCACCGGAAAAACCATGACTGAGTTCGAATCGCGCATTGATAATCCACAACAGGCGATTCAGACCAGCGAAGCCTACACGCTTCGCATTAAAATAACTGACGAGATCAAAAACCACTTTGACAAGAAGGTGATACAGGCGCAAATTGCTAACTGCGGTTCTGGCGGCGGCGATCTTAAACAGAAAGTCATGGTGTTTTTTGACGGTCAATACTGGTTTGTTGAAAAATTTGATCAGGAAAAACTGAACAACGTTAAAAAAATAATAGATAACTGATCAGGGCTTTGATACTGAGGGCTGGCCGATTGGATGGGCTTTCAATTTCGGTAATCGGGCGAGTTGCAAACGTGAATATTTTCTTGAGTTTTGTTTATTTATCGTGACATACTCGGGAGGTCGATAAAATATTGACGGGCTGTACAATAAAAATTGTTTAAATAAGATTATAAAAATAATGACTAAAAAAGTACGGTCAATAACCATAATAAACTCCAGAGGACCAAAATCATGAAATTAAGAACCCTTTTTATAGGCGCTGCGGTAATGGCGGCTTCTTCAGCGGCAATCGCGAACCATACCTGGTCTACCTATCACTGGGCGACTTCCGCCGGTGTAGTAAATCTGCCGGTAATTGACGCGGTTACTTCCGATTGGCAGGGCTCTTTTGAAGAGTCTTTGACGCAATGGAATCAGTCCAATGTGATCAATCAGACTGTTGAGTCTTCCGATGACCGCTCCAAAACACGTCGACGTTGTACCGCTGTCTCCGGAAAAATGAAAGTCTGTAATATGGCTTATGGTAATAATGGTTGGGCGGGTCTTGCTTCAATTAATCTGGATTCTAACGGTCATATTTCGCAAGGTACTGCCAAAATGAATGACACCTACATGGCCAGCGCTTCTGATGATTACCGTAACCATGTCATGTGCCAGGAAATTGGTCATGTGTTCGGACTGGGTCACACCAGCGAAGACGGTTCTAGCCAACAGACTTGTATGGATTATTCTAACGATGTAAACAGCCAGTGGCCTAACGCGCACGATTACGCGTTGCTGTCTGATATGTACAATCACCTTGACGGATACGATTCAGCCGGTGGTTCAACTGGCGGTGATTGTAAAGGCGGTCCACGTAAGTGCGGAAACGGCTTTAGCAATGGCCTGGGCGTTAAGGTCTTTCAACGTGGTAAATCACAGATCTGGGTTTCTCCAGGCGAAAATGGCTCTACCTGGGTACATCGCGTGACTTTAGCTGAAGGCCATTCAGATATCAGCTTTGACTAAACAATAGTCTCTAAAAACACCTGAAAAGGCAGCCTCTAGGGGGTTGCCTTTTTTGTTTGTGCAACGCTTAGTTCAACGCGTACTTCGATATCCGCTTTGGGCCGAAGTTAAATAGAGTCGGTATAAATTGAGTCGGTATAAATTGACTGTCATCTGTTTAATCAATAATCAGTCGCTCTCACGCTTGCCTGCCCCATCTTTCTGCAGTACATTGTTGGTTGTATATCGGTGTCGATAAAACACCGAGCGCGTCCGTTGGTCATCGTGTTCTTAATTAGGAGATCCAGGTTGAATTTCAAGAAATTTAAATTGTTGCTATTACCTCTGATGACACTCTTGCTCTCCGCTTGTGCAGCCCGATCACCGGTAACGACCGATTATGATATCGGATTCGATTTTTCCAGCCTGAAAACTTACGCCTGGGTTGACGCCGAAAGCGAAGACAAGGTGATCACATTAGACGACAAACGGCACATTAACGCCATTTCAACTATTCTCAACCGCAAAGGGTTTGTCGCTGCGGCAAAACGTGAGCAGGCAGATTTTCTGCTCAAGATTCACACTGTCACCGATAAAAAAATCAACGTAGATCATTTTTATCAGTCCTTTGGCTATTATCCTTATTACTATTCCAATGTAATTTATCCTTACGGTTATGCCTGGCCGTACAATTCATCCACTGTCGTCAGAGAATATAAAATCGGTACGCTGGTATTGGATATAGTCGACCCCGCCAAAAAACAGGTTATCTGGCGCGGTACCTTCGCTAGTCGACTAGGTATTTATAAGAATCGGACGCCGGAGGAGCGTGCTTCTCTCTCTCTGGCAAACGCCGAAGTGATGCTTGCCAATTTTCCGCCGAGTCCCGTTGCACAACCCTAGCCTGTTATTCCCGGCTCGTTTAATTCTATCTCCCAGCTTCTACTAATGGGATGAGTACAGGCTGTTTTTAGCGAGGCTTGACTAGATGAATGTAGCGGCTTCGATTAGAATAGCGCCATGAAGCTGACAGCAGAAGAAGAAACATCCAGGCAGATTAAAAAAGCAACTGCCTGTGCCTGCCGTCTATTGGGCGCGCGTGAATACTCGCTCAAGCAACTCAAGCAGAAATTACATCTCAAAGGCTATTCTACTGAGGCCACTCAGGCGGCGATTGAATTTGTACGCGAGAATGGTTGGCTTGACGAGCGTCGATTTTGTGAGTCTTTTGTGCGGGCAAAACTTTCTCGGGGGCTGGGATTGAAGCGCATTTGTTACGAGTTGCAGCAAAATGGCATTGTTCAAGACATGATTCATCAGGTAATGGAAAACTTTGACATCTGCTGGCAAGACCAATGTGATCAGGTTGCAGCCAGAAAAGTTGCCAATAGCGCGCTGACGGCCGCCCCCAAAGATCGTATGAAATTAGAGCGTTTTTTAACCTATAGAGGATTTGATGGCGCAGAAATCCGCAAATCCATATCAGAACAGTTAATAAAATCTGGAGAAAAAACCTGTGAGCATGAGTAGTAGCGAGATTCGCGAAGCCTTTTTGAGCTTTTTTGAAAAAAAAGGCCACCAGCGAGTCGATTCGAGTCCTCTGGTTCCCGGTAACGATCCAACTCTGTTATTTACTAACGCAGGAATGGTTCAGTTTAAAGAGTGTTTTCTGGGAACTGAAAAGCGTAGCTACCTGCGTGCCACCAGTTCACAAAAATGCGTGCGCGCCGGTGGCAAGCACAATGATCTGGAAAATGTGGGTTATACCGCGAGACACCACACGTTTTTTGAAATGTTGGGTAATTTCAGTTTTGGCGATTATTTCAAACGAGAGGCAATTCAGTACGCGTGGGAGTTCCTGACCTGCGAGCTTAAACTGCCTGCTGAAAAATTGTGGGTCACGGTTCACCACGACGACAAAGAGTCCGAGAAGATCTGGTTTGACGAAATAGGGATTGATAAAAACCGTTTTTCCCGACTGGGCGACAAAGATAACTTCTGGTCGATGGGCGACACAGGTCCATGCGGGCCTTGCAGCGAAATTTTTTATGATCACGGAGAGTCAGTGCAAGGTGGGCCGCCAGGAAGCCCTGAAGAAGATGGTGACCGATATATTGAAATCTGGAATCTGGTGTTCATGCAATTTGACCGCAATAAAAATGGTGATATGAAACCATTACCCAAACCATCTGTCGATACGGGAATGGGCTTGGAAAGGGTCGCCGCGGTCATGCAACAAGTACACAATAATTACGAAATTGATCTGTTTTCCAACCTGATTGATACGATTGCCACTACCCTCAATCGAAATGATCATTCGAATCAATCTTTGCGTGTTATTGCCGACCATATTCGCTCCTGTGCATTTTTAATTCTGGATGGCGTCGTTCCCGGTAATGAAGGAAGAGGTTATGTATTGCGCCGTATTATTCGGCGCGCGGTGCGTCACGGCAACAAGCTGGGTGCTGATGGTTGCTTTTTTTACTCGCTGGTCGACGGACTCGCTGCTGAAATGGGCTCGGCTTATCCCGACTTGCTGGCCCGAAAAGATTACATTGCCGGCATTTTAAAAACTGAAGAAGAGCAATTTGCCAGAACGCTTGAGCAGGGAATGAAAATTCTGGAACAGGACATTAAGTTATTGCAAGGCGACGAAATAAGCGGTGAGACCCTGTTCAAGCTTTATGATACCTATGGTTTTCCTATTGATCTGACCGCCGATATCGCGCGTGAACGAGGTCTGTCGGTAGATAACGCGAGTTTTGAAACCTGCATGCAAGCGCAAAGAGATCGCGCCAGAGCGGCCAACCAGTTTGCTTCAAATTATGATCAGTCGTTCAGTGTTGATGCGACAACCGAATTCACTGGATATCACCAATCACAAACCGAATCTCAGGTAGTCCAGATTATCGTCGATGGCGGCCTTGTTGACGCGGTCACCGCGGGTACCGAGGCGCTAATTATTCTTGATAAAACGCCGTTTTACGCTGAGTCCGGCGGACAGGCCGGCGATAAAGGCCGCTTCACTGGCGAAGGCTTTGAGTTTACGGTAACCAATACCACTAAATCGAGTGAAGCTTTTCTGCATATCGGTAAAGTTGTGCAGGGAACTATTCAAGTTGGTGAAAAACTTTCTGCGCAGATTGACTCAAGGGAGCGATGGGAGACGGCGCTTAATCATTCTGCGACTCACCTGATGCACGCAGCTTTGCGTAATTTGCTCGGCGAACACGTGCAGCAAAAAGGCTCACTGGTTGATAGCCAGCGGTTGCGTTTTGACTTTTCTCATCCGGTTGCTGTAAGCCAGGAGGAGTTGTTCAAGATAGAAAAACTGGTCAATCAGCAAATAAGGGCAAATGTGGCGGTAGAAACCGAATTGATGCCAATCGAAAAAGCAAAGCAGTCAGGCGCCATGATGTTATTTGGCGAAAAGTATGGCGAGTCTGTGCGCGTACTAAAAATGTCTGACTTTTCAATTGAGCTATGTGGCGGCACCCACGTCAATAGAACCGGAGATATTGGTACTTTTAAAATCATCAGCGAGCAGGGGATCGCGTCGGGTGTACGCCGGATAGAGGCGATCACCGGCGCGAGCGCGGTTGAATACACGCAAAAGCAAGGCTGGTTGATCAATCAGCTAGCTTCTTCTTTGAAAACCGACCGGCTTTCTTTAAGTGAAAAAGTCGAGCAGCTTGTTGTTAAATCGCGCCAGCAGGATCGTGAGATCGACAAGTTAAAAACTAAATTATCATCTTCGCAGGGCAACGACTTGCTTGACCAGGCAGAGAAAATAGGGGAGGTCTCGTTGCTTGCGGTTAAAGTTGCCGGCGTAGATGCCAAAGGGCTGAGGAGCCTGAGCGATCAGCTCAAAAGCAAGCTAGGCAGTGGCGTGATCGTACTGGCCGCAGAAGTTGACGGTAAAGTTAGCCTGGTCACATCGGTTACGGCCGATCTGACGCCCCGATACCACGCAGGTAACTTGATGAGAGGACTGGCAGGCAAACTGGACGGTCGTGGCGGCGGGCGGCCCGATATGGCCCAGGGAGGCGGCATAAATGTCGCTGGACTGAATGATGCGTTATCCTGGGTAAAACAGTGGGTTGAGGCCCAATAAGGGCTTTTCAACTATCGGGATAATAAAAATTAATACAGTGACTATGAAATGGTCTATTGTTATAATTGCGCTCCTTTTTTGTAGGGACCTATAAAAACAAAGGGACGTATTCTGATTTTGCGCCAAATTTTTTAAGGAGATTGGCAATGTTAATTTTAACTCGTCGTGTTGGCGAAACTCTGATGATCGGTGACGATGTCACAGTAACTGTGCTGGGTGTGAAAGGTAACCAGGTTCGCATTGGTGTTAACGCGCCTAAAGAAGTATCGGTTCATCGTGAAGAAATTTATATGCGTATTCAGCGCGAAAAAGAAATGTCTTCGGACGAATAATTGTATCTAAATTTAGTGACGAAGCACGAATCGAATTTTTAACAAAAAGAGATTGCTTTTTAGCTTCAATCAGGTAGTATTCTCCTCCGCAAAAAACAGCTAAAAAAGATCTAAACTGGAGAGATGGCCGAGCGGCTGAAGGCGCTCCCCTGCTAAGGGAGTATGGGTTTTATAGCCCATCGAGGGTTCGAATCCCTCTCTCTCCGCCATTATCTTTTTTGCTGATTAATTTGTGGATCGGCGGTAAATAATTATCACGTTTTTAGTCGTGTGTTTTGACTGAAAATCAATTGACTTTGCTACTAGTGATAAGGATAATACCGCTCCCTTTGACGCAATGCGGCAAAGGAATTTAGTTTTTAAAATGCGCATGTAGCTCAGCTGGATAGAGTACCTGGCTACGAACCAGGCGGTCGGAGGTTCGACTCCTTCCATGCGCGCCATAGTTAAAAAAGCCGGGCTTGTCCCGGTTTTTTTATGTCCATCTTTCCCGTCATCTGACTGACCATCACGCCTAAGCCAGGCGTGAGATCCCCTGATTTTTACTAAAACACCTTTCCCTGCTACTATATCGAAAACCTGAATTTTTTCGCTTGAGGGGCGTTGTGGTTAAAACTATCGGTATTGCGGTTACTCTATTTATATTGTTAGGTGTTGCCACCCTGTCAGGGTGCGCCACGATGGACAAATCAGAGTGCACCAGCGCCAATTGGGAAATCATCGGCTTTGAAGACGGCGCCGCGGGCAGGTCCGGCTCTTATGTTGGTCAGCATCGCAGCGCATGTGCCGAATACGGCGTATCGCCCGATCTAAGAAGCTATTTGACCGGTCACAAAAGAGGTCTGATTCAGTATTGTAACTACCAAAGCGGATTCAGCCTGGGTAATCAGGGACGCAGTTTTTCAAACATCTGCGATGGACAAAAGGGCAATGAGTTCAGTCAAGGCTATAAAAAAGGGAGTCAGCTTTATGCTTTGAGGAGCGAAATCAGACAGTTTGAGCAAAGGTTTGCCAATTTACAGGATAGACAACTCCATTTGACACAGGAAATTCAGCAAAAAGAAGATCTCATCGTCGCAGGCCACACCAGTATGCGTGAAAGACGAGTTCTTCTTCAGGAAATTGATCAAATGCGCTCAGAACGTGACGAAGTGGAGCATGAAATCGCTCTGCTGGAAGCGGAACTTGTTAGATTAAGAGCAAACTATGAACGGCGATCAAGCTAATCAACTAAAAACGCTGTCAGTTACTTTTGATCTGTCGCTTAGCGCAACAGAGTATCTTAAATATTATCAGGGAAGGGCTAAATGGATTAACGTTCTGTCTACTTCGGGCGCCAGAGTAAGGCTTCCAGCCAATCGACTGGCAGCATTCGTAGGTCATAACGGTATTCAAGGGCGCTTTGTTTTACAATATCTTAGTTCGGGCAAGTTTGTATCAATAAGCAAAATCAATCAATGATTGTGCGCTGCGTCACAAATCGTGTTCTGTAACGTATTGATATATATGGATTAAAAAAACTTTAAAAAAAACTTTAAACTGGTCGGATGATTTTTCATAATAGGTTCAGACTAGGCTAAGGTCTGTCATAGGACATCTTGACAAAAATAAAAGGCATTCATGGTTTTTCTGAATATTGATGAATTGACCAGATAAACGGTAAATAGACCCGATCGAAGGTACTTAAACCCGATTGAAGGTAGATAGACCAAAGCGCCGAAGAGAAATTATAATCCGCTCTCAGATGGGGAAGGTAATAAAATGATAAGAAAAGGGCAAGAACTTATACACAAGCCTAAAGTTGCGAGTGTAGCTGCAGCCGTTGCGTTAGCGCTGTCAATAGCGACGCCATCGCAGGCTATCGAAATTGAAGCCGGGAATTGGTCCGGCAGTTGGGATACGACAGTCTCGTTCGGTTCCAGTTGGCGAGTTGAAGAAAGGGACAGGAATAGAATTGGTCATTCCAACTTAATCGAGCTGGATGGCGGTGTTCCACATGATTTTAACAGCGAAGGTGCCTGGTCAAATAACGGCGACGACGCTAACCTTAATTTTGATAAGGGTGACCCCTTTTCGACCGTTGCCTTACTGACAACCGAGCTTGGATTGCGACACGAAAGCGGCTTTGGCTTCTTTATACGCGGCACCAGTTATTACGACTATGAGATCAATAATGATCCGGAACAGCGATTTAAACCCATTTCTGACGCGGCAGTAGACGAGCAAGGTCAGCGTACCGAATTACTAGATGCCTTTATTTACCAATCCTGGGATTTTGAGGAAACAAGCATGCAGGTCAGATACGGCTTGCAGGTTATTAACTGGGGCGAAAGTACCTTTATTCAGCACGGATTGTCCGAAATAAACTCAATTGACGTAACCAAATTACGTGTTCCTGGGGCAGAGTTAAAAGAAGCACTACTGCCAGTAAATACTTTATGGACGTCAATCGATTTAAGCGATACGTTAAGTGTCGAGGGATTTGTGCAGTTTGAGTGGGAACCTTATCGAACCGATGAGCCGGGCACTTACTTTGCTACTCAGGATTTTACCGGTGAAACAGGTAGCGAAATTCATCTGGGTTTCTCAATGATCCCAGAAGGTACGCCGGGAACAATTGCAAGGCGTCTCGAAGATAAGGACGCGAGCGATAGCGGTCAGTTTGGTTTGAAATTGGCTTGGCTGATAGAAGACTGGAATGCAACCGAGTTTGGTTTTTACTTTGTTAATTATAACAACAAGCGCCCAATCATCTCTGCTTATGCTCACAACGGCGTTGAGACAACGGGTTTTTTCGAGTATCTTGATGATATTCAGATGTACGGTTTGAGTTTTAATACTTCGACTGACAGTGGTATTTCAATCGCAGGTGAATTTACCTATCGTAAAGACGAGCCCCTCCAAATTGACGATGTTGAGCTGCTATTTGCAACGCTGGAGCCGGTCGGTAGTGTAGCAAGCGGCACTTCACAAATTCCAGGTGGCGCGGCATTGGGTGAAGAAATTTCAGGTTATCGCCTGTTCGACACGATGCAATTTCAGACTACTTTTACCCAATTTCTGGGGCCAAACTGGGGTGCGGATCAGTGGGTCGTGTTGTTGGAAGTTGGTGCAAACTACGTGGCTGACATGCCAGCGCAAAGTGAGTTAAGATTTAACGCACCGGGTACCGCTCGAACTGGTAATGATGCAAGAAGTCAGTTGAACGGCTTTGAAGGTGTAGAAACCAACCCCTTTGCCGATGATTTTTCCTGGGGATACCGTTTTGTCAGCAAGTGGGATTATCTTGATGCGGTTGCTGGTTGGAATATGTATCCAAGAGTGGTCTTTGAGCACGACGTGAAAGGAACAACTCCCGGACCTATCAGTAATTTTGTTGAAGATAGAAAAGCCGTCACCCTGGGACTAGGGTTTGACTATGAGTCCACTTGGAAAGCAGATTTAGGTTACTCGACATTCTTTGGCGCTGGTACCGCCAATGTTATGGGCGATAAAGATTTTGTTGCTGCCAACATCAGCTATTCATTCTAAATAGGACAAGCAAACATGGGTATAAAACTAACAAAAACATTAATCGCCGGTGCGGTTTGCTTTGGTTTTGCCACAAGCGCTGTGATGGCAAAGGTCTCGCCTGAAGAGGCGACTAAACTGGGTAATTCGTTGACGCCGATGGGGTCTGAAATGGCTGGTAATACCGCCGGAACAATTCCTAAGTGGGATGGTGGCATCACCAAATGGCCTGAAGGATATAAGCCTGGAGATTTTCATCCAGATCCTTATGCTGATGATAAAGTGTTGTTCACGATTACTGCGGCCAATATGAATCAATACAAAGATCAATTGACGCCGGGTCAGATCGCAATGTTCAACGCCTATCCGGAAACTTTTAAAATGGACGTGTACACGTCTCGACGAAGCGCTTCGTACCCACAGCATGTGTATGACGAAACCAGAGCGAACGCTACTAGAACCGAGCTGGTGGAGGGTGGTAATGGGCTAAAGCAGGCCGCGGTTGGATTTCCTTTTCCAATTCCGGCAAACGGACTGGAAGTTATCTGGAATCATATTGTTCGTTATCGTGGCGAAACCGTGACACGATACACCGGTCAGGCGACGCCACAGCGCGACGGAAGTTATACCTTAATTAAATTCCGTGACGAGCTGGACCAGTTGTACACCAAAAAAGGCACCACGCCGGAAGAACTGGAAGCCAGCAATATGCTGTTTTATTTTAAGCAATGGGTAACTTATCCGGCGAGACTGGCAGGAACGGCGCTACTGGTTCATGAAACTCTCGACCAGATTAAAAAGCCCCGTCAGGCCTGGACTTATAATACTGGACAACGTCGTGTTCGTAGAGCGCCCAATGTAGCTTATGATGCACCGGGTACCGCGGCGGATGGACTGAGAACAACTGATGATTTTGATATGTATAATGGCGCACCTAACCGCTATGACTGGAAGTTGCTTGGCAAGAAGGAAATCTATATTCCGTACAATACTTACAAGCTGCATTCAAATACAGTAACTTATGATGACATTGTTAGAGCGGGTCATATCAATCAGGACTTGGTGCGTTATGAATTGCATCGTGTGTGGGTAGTTGAAGCCAATCTCAAACCAGATACTCGTCATCAGTACAAGAAACGTGTTTTCTTTATCGATGAAGATAGCTGGCAGGTATCTGTAACTGATATTTACGATACTCAGGATCAGTTATGGCGGGTCGGTATGGCGCACGCTGTCAATTATTATGAAGTTCCGACCCTTTGGTCGACGGTTGATGCAATTTATGATCTTAAATCGGGACGCTACCTGGCGCTTGGGCTGGACAATGAGGACGATATGTACGATTTCTCAGCCAAACGATCTAAGAAAGACTTTACGCCCGCCGCGCTAAGACGAGCTGGTCGACGATAAACCCGTTGGTTACAGCCAAATATATGGAGTTTATGAATCTGTATGGCTATGATTAGTCGATAGAAAAAGGCCGGTTTTATGCCGGCCTTTTTTGTCTGCTTTTAAACTCTTATAACAACGCTGAGCACCAAAGTGTTAGGCAAACAACACTGCCAGATATTCTGGCACTAATAAAATTATTTCAATTGGAAAAATTAATGTGGCATAAGATTCAACTTTTGTTTTTCAGTATGATTTGCGCTACAGCAAGTTTTTACGGTTTCGCTTTTAATTCTCCGTCAGAATCTCAACAGGCCAGGTTGAACACACTGGCGGTTAAAGCACCCGATCGATTACTCATGGATATCCTGTTGCTAGAAGAAGATCGCTTGATCGCGGTGGGTGAGCGCGGACACATAATCCTATCTGACGATAATGGAGTCAGCTGGCGCCAGGTTCAGGTTCCGACCGAAGCTCTCTTGACGCGACTTTTCTTCGTTGATGAAAAAACCGGGTGGGCGGTTGGCCATCAGCAAGTGATACTGAAAACCGAAGACGCTGGCGAAAGCTGGGTCTTGCAAAATATCAGTGATAGCCTGGATCAGCCGGCATTATTTGACCTCTGGTTTAAAAACAAAAAAGAAGGCATTGCCGTCGGTTCTTACGGCCTGTACCTGAAGACTGTTGACGGCGGTGATAGCTGGGAAGAAATCTACCAGGAAACCCTTGAGGATGAAGAAATCGGTTTTCCTCACTTTTATTCACTGGCTTTTGAAAAGAACAGCAATAAGTTGTTTATGGCCGGAGAAATGGGATTTCTGGCGATCTCGGATGATTTAGGTGAGAGCTGGAAGATGCTTGATAGTCCTTATAACGGTTCATTTTTCAAGATAGATGTTTTACCTAACGGTTATTTGCTTGTTATGGGATTACGGGGGCACTTATATCGCTCTAAAGATTTGGCCGTTAGCTGGCAGGAAATAGATACAGGTACAATTTCGGGACTTCAAAATTCGCTGCTAATGCCGGTCAGCAATAAGGTACTGATCGTCGGGTCAGACGGTACTCAACTAATCAGTGATGACTACGGAAAGAGCGTCAGATTGAAACAAAGAAGCGACAGAGTACACCTTGCGGGTGCCGTTTCACTACCGGATCAAACCGTACTGTTAGTCGGTGTTCAGGGCGTTATTAAAACCGAACTTTTCTAAATCTAAAAAATTAAGAGTAAAGCTGGAATTATTTTATATGAGTCGTACTAACCTAGACAGTCTGATCAAAAAGTGGATTTTCTGTAATTGTAAAAGCATCTTATGGATATTTGCCGCGGTAACCGTGGTAATGCTCTATTTTGCAGCACAATTAAAAGTCGATGCCAGCTTCGAAAAAAATATCCCGTTAGAACACGAATACATGCAGACTTATATCAAGCACCAGGAAAATTTTGGTGGTGCTAATAGAGTATTATTTGTGCTTGAAGATAAGAGCGGTGACATTTTCAACAAGGTGTACTTTGACGCCCTTTATGACGCCACCTACAAACTTGCTGCTATCAGTAGTGTTTCCGAACCATTAATGAGTTCCTTATATACACCTAACACGCGTTTTGTTGAAGCGGTAGAAGATGGGATGGTCGGTGGACCGGTAATACCCGACAGTTATGACGGCAGTCAAAAGCAGCTTCAGTTAGTCAAAAGCAACGTACTTAAGGCCGGTCTGGTCGGTCGCCTGGTTGCCAATAATTTCGGTTCGGCCATGATAAGCGCTCAGCTTTTGCCTGTTGACCCCAAAACTAAAACAAAAACCGATCTGGTTGCAGTTGCCGATCAGCTTGAGCTGATCCGCGAGCAAATTGAAGCTCAGTACCCAGAAGTTGAAGTGCACATTATTGGTTTTTCGAAAATGATCGGCGATGTGAGTAATGGCGCCAAACAGGTGGTGATGTTTTTTGCCCTGGCACTGGTGATCACCGCAGTACTGGTTTATCTGTACTCTCACTCTGCGAGTCTGACGGTTCTACCGCTAGTGTGTTCGTTAGTCGCCGTAGTCTGGCAACTCGGATTGCTGACCATTCTTGGTTTTGGCATCGACCCGATGTCCATTTTAGTACCATTTCTGGTGTTCGCTATAGGCGTTAGCCATGGTGTTCAAATGATCAATGCGGTTGGCAAAAATGTCGCGTCGGGGACTTCGTCGAGCGATGCCGCTTACGGCGCCTGCTGTCGCTTATTTGTCCCCGGAATTATCGCGCTTCTGAGCGACACGATTGGCTTTTTAACATTATTATTTATCAAAATAGATATCATTAAAGAGTTGGCTATTACCGCCAGTATTGGTGTTGCGGTAATCATACTGACCAATCTTATTTTGTTGCCCGTTTTACTAACCTACGCAAAATTCCCAAAAAATTTCGCCGATAAGGTTGAAAAGTCGACCCGTAGTCAGGCGGTTTTGTGGAAGTTTTTTGCGGGTTTCGCTCAAGGTCGCACAGCGGTAAAGACGATTGCTGCGGCTTCCGTTTTAGTCGTTGTCTCTTTATATTTTGCGCAAAATATGAAAGTAGGAGACCTACAGGCCGGTGCGCCAGCTTTGCGTCAGGACTCGGTTTACAATCTTGATACTAAATTTGTTACTGACAATTTTTCTATCGGTACTGATATGATTTCAATAATTGCGGAGACTGTTACCGACGGTTGTACCAGTTTTGAGATCATGAATGCGATTGACAAATTTCAGTGGAATCTTGAAAACCTTTCGGGCGTACAATCAGCGATCAGTTTGCCGACGGTTTCCAAGATTTTGAACGCAGGGTTTTATGAAGGGGCGTTGCAATGGCGCATTTTGCCGCAAGAGCAGGCAACGCTGGTACAGTCCATTCGCTATCTAGAGACCAGCAGTGGGTTGTTTAACTCCGATTGCAGCGTGATCCCCATACTGGTATTTACCAAAGATCACAAAGCCGAGACAATTCAGCAGGTGGTCGACGCTGCGAAAGAGTATCGCGCGACGCACAAAACAGAAAACGTCGAATTCAAACTGGCAACCGGGCCGGTTGGCGTGATGGCGGCAACCAATGAAGCGGTTTCCGAAGCCCAGATCCCCATGTTGTTGTGGGTGTATTCAGCGGTGATTTTGCTATGTCTGGTGAGCTTCCGCTCAATCAGGTCTACTCTGTGCATTGTTATTCCGCTGGCCATTGTCTCGGTAATGGCGCAGGCCTTGATGTCTATTCTGGATATTGGTCTTACGGTGGCGACTTTGCCAGTGGTTGCGCTGGGAGTTGGTATTGGGGTTGACTACGGGATTTATATTTTTTCGCGCATGATCGTGTTTATACGCGAGGGTGATAGTATCTCTGAGTCATTCTTGAAAACTCTAAATCTGACCGGCAATGCTGTATTTTTTACCGGTCTGACCCTTGCCATCGGCGTCAGTACCTGGCTGATGTCAGCACTAAAGTTTCAGGCCGACATGGGCATTCTTTTGACGTTTATGTTCTTGTTTAATATGCTCGGCGCGGTAATTTTATTGCCCGCTCTGGCGAGTATTCTCTACCGTCGTTAAAGATTACCCGGCGCTTTATGCGCCGGTTTTTGCTGTGTTTTTTCTACCCTGCGATTTCACACTAAAAAAGAGTGCCAAATGCGCCTCTTTATCCTACAATTGAACCAGCCTTTAATTAAAACAGCTCGCTGTCGTCAAGCTGATAGTTATACTCTAGCGCGATTCTGGTGAGCAAAAACAAATTCTTTATTAACAGCCTGAGACCCGCCATTCGATATTTGTTGATAGGGCTCACTTAATATGAGAAATACATCAAAAGCAGTTTGCGTCCTTTTACTTATTTCAAGGTAACACATTCCTATGTCAGTCGATCACAAAACACACGACTCAATTCTGTTCAAAAACGTTGTAAAGTTGATTGAATCGAAGTTCTCTAAAAGGCGCGCTGAGCTGATCTCGCGATTTGCGCGATATTTCAGTACTGGTATTTCCAGCTCTGACTTTGATTACAGTAACGCCAACGAGTTATACGCGCCGATTATCAGCTTGTGGAATTTCATGCAGGATAGTCCGGGAGAATGTGCGCTACGTGTTTACACACCTGATTTTGAAAGTCACGGCTGGCATTCCAAGCACACGGTAATTGAGCTAGTGCATCAAGACATGCCGTTTCTGGTTGACTCTGTGCGTATGGAACTTAACCGTATGGGAATTAATATACACCTTCATATTCACATTCCACTTAGCGTCAAACGTAGTAAAAAAGGCGAAATTTCGGACGTCAGCCGCGTTGACCCCGAATGCCCGTCCATTAATCTTACGCCGATGTTCCTGGAAATTGACCGGCAACTTGACGATAGCGAACTTGAGTTGATAACACGTAACTTGCAGGGCGTACTTTCTGACGTACGCATTGCGGTTGCCGACTGGCAGCCAATGAAATCACGGCTAGATCAGGTCATCGCACGAATGCAAGACTTGCCTGCAAAACTGGTTAACGACAAGAACAGTGAGGCTGCCGAATTTCTTAGCTGGATTGGTGGTAATCATTTTACTCTGCTGGGGTACACCTATTACCAACTAAAAGCAGATAAAAGTGACCTTAAATTAGTACCACAAAAAAGAAATAGTCTGGGCTTAAAAACCAAGGCAGAATGGCAGCCAAAAGCTTATCGTTTGAGCGATTTGCCCAGCGGTGCCCGCAACCTGATTTTAAATAACGAAAATCTACTGGTGTTAACTAAGTTAAGCGCTGTGAGTCGAGTGCATCGTCCTGCGCATATTGACTACATTGGCGTAAAGCGAGTGAATGAGAATGGCGATATCATCGGTGAAGATCGATTTATCGGTCTATACACTTCCGCTGCGTATAACCTTAACCCGTTAAACATACCGGTTTTGCGGCAAAAAATACAGGCCGTACAAGAACGATCTGGATTAACCGAGCTGGAACACGATCACAAAGTATTAAAAAATATTCTGGAAACCTATCCCAGAGATGAGCTTTTCCAAACCTCAGTTGATGATTTGTATCATACCACTATTGGAGTGCTACAAATTCAGGAGCGCCCTGTTGTTCGTCTGTTTGTGCGCCGGGATCCTTATGGTCGGTTTTTCTCGTGTCTGGTTTACGTACCTCGTGAGCTCTATACAACTCGTATCAGAAAGAAAATAACGGAAATACTGGCCGAATCATTTGAGGCGATAACCGCGCCCCAGTTTACAACTACTTTTTCTGAATCTATTTTGGCCAGAATTCACTTTATCATTCCTGTTGAAAATGCCGAGGCGCTTGAATACGACATAAAAGAAATCGAAAATGATTTGTTCCAGGCAACTCGAAGCTGGGAAGATAATCTCGCGGAAGCTCTATCGCTGGAATTTGGTGAAGCAGAAGGCAAACGTCTGATTCAACGTTATGAAAATCGTTTCCCAGCGGGATATCAGGCTGATTCACTTATTCAGACTGCGGTGTTGGACATTAAACACATGGAAACGCTCACCGATGAAAATGCCCTCAGCATGTTATTGTACCGGTCGCAGGAAGACAGACACGATCATATAAGGTTTAAGTTATTCTATCGAGACCAACCCAAGCCGCTATCTGATGTATTGCCAATGCTGGAAAATATGGGTTTAAACATCATTGGTGAGACCCCTTTTAAGGTCAAGCCGGCGGGCGGTGCGGTTCGCTGGATGAGTGATTTTGTCATGCAGCATCCAGGCGGAACTAAACTCGACCTGGAGAAAGTAAAAGATAAGTTTCAAGAGGCCTTTACTCGTATCTGGTTTGAAGATGCCGAAAATGATGGTTTTAATCGTCTGGTGTTGTCGGCGTCGTTAAACTGGCGGGAAACAGCAATATTAAGAGCTTTTGCTAAGTACATGTGGCAGATAGGCTCAAGTTTTTCGCAAAATTACATCGAAGAAACTCTGGATGCTTATCCTGAGATCACCAAGTTATTGGTTGGTTATTTTTTCCTCAAATTCGACCCTGCGATCAAACAGAATCCAATTAAAATTAAGAATTTGAGAAAAAAAATATTCGGAGAGTTAGATCAAGTAGCCAATCTCGATCAGGACAGAATTTTGCGCCGTTATCTGGAACTTATGGACGTGAGTGTTCGAACCAATTTCTTTCAGCTGGATGCCAACGGAAAACACAAAAACTATATCGCTATTAAGCTAATGTCTGCAAAAATTCAGGGTATTCCTAAGCCCGCACCCATGTTCGAAATTTTTGTTTATTCTCCAAAGGTTGAAGGTGTTCATCTAAGAGGCGGCAAGGTCGCCCGCGGCGGTTTGCGATGGTCCGACAGAAGGGAAGATTTCAGAACCGAGGTATTGGGCCTGGTAAAAGCGCAACAGGTAAAAAATTCGGTGATTGTTCCGGTTGGCGCAAAAGGTGGGTTTGTGTGTAAACGCAACTTGAATAACCTAACTCGTGATCAGTTTATGGAAGAAGGGATCGCGTGTTATAAGACTTTTATCAGCGCTTTACTGGATATAACCGATAATCTGGTCGATGGCAAATTGCAACCGCCAGAAAATGTCGTGCGACATGATCAAGACGACCCTTATCTGGTGGTCGCCGCCGATAAAGGTACGGCGACATTTTCAGATATCGCCAATGGTATTTCCAAGGAATATGGTTTCTGGCTCGGCGATGCGTTTGCATCGGGTGGTAGCGTCGGTTACGACCATAAGAAAATGGGAATTACCGCCAAAGGCGCGTGGGAATCAGTCAAGCGTCATTTTATGGAGATAGGAATAGACAGTCAGACAACCGATTTTACCGCAGTTGGAATAGGCGATATGGCTGGCGATGTGTTCGGTAATGGCATGTTATGTTCGCGCCATATTCGCCTGCAGGTAGCATTTAACCATTTGCATATTTTTATTGACCCTAATCCGGACAGTGAAAAAAGTTATCTTGAGCGTGAGCGCTTGTTTAACCTGCCTCGTTCCAGTTGGCTAGATTACAATCCCAAGCTTATTTCCAAGGGCGGCGGCGTGTTTGAACGCAGCGCCAAGTCGATCCCGCTGAGTGATGAAATTCGAGCGTTTCTTGGCGTCAACAACGAGAGCCTCACCCCGAATCAGTTAATTAATTCTGTACTGAAGGCCAAGTTTGACCTCTTGTGGAATGGCGGCATCGGGACCTACGTTAAAGCAAAAACTGAAAGTCATAGTGAAGTGGGCGATCGTGCCAACGACGGTCTCAGAGTCGATGGACATGAACTCAAGTGTAAAATTCTTGGCGAAGGCGGGAATTTAGGTGTGACTCAATTGGGTCGTATCGAGTACATGCGTAACGGCGGACGCGGCAATAGTGATTTTATTGACAATGCTGGCGGCGTCAATTGCTCTGATAACGAAGTCAATATCAAAATATTGTTAAACCAGATAGTCGCGAAAGGCGATATGACGGAAAAGCAGCGTAATACCTTGTTGTTGAGTATGACCGATGAAGTTGGCGACATTGTATTGCGGGAAAACTTTCTGCAGGCCCAGTCAATTAGTGTCAGCAAAGAGCGCTCGGCAAAAATGGTCAAAGAGTTAACCCGCTTCATACTTTGGCTGGAACGCGAAGGGAAACTTGATCGTGAGCTGGAGTTTTTACCGAGCGATGACGAGCTGCTGGAGCGGTTGGCTCAGGGAGAAGGATTAACTCGAGCCGAAATAGCGGTGTTAACCGCCTATGGGAAAATGGTGCTCAAAGAGGAATTGAACTGTGAAGAGATTTCGAAAGAGTCGTTTTACAAAAATGTTCTGCTCAATTATTTTCCCAAGCCTATTCGGCGTAGATTTTCTGAACAAACTCTGGCGCACCCGCTAAAAGAAGAAATTATAGCGATGCGTCTGGCCAACGAAATGGTCGATTATCTTGGGAGTAATTTCGCGTTCCGCGCAATGGACGAAACCGGTGCCCAGTCGGCGGATGTTGCCACTTGTTTCATCTTGTCAAAAGAGATCTTTGACATGCCGACAATGTGGAGTCAGATCGAAGCACTCGATCATTCTGTTCCTTCGTCAGTCAAACACGATATGCTATATCAAACACAACGTATGGTGCGGCGATCTACTCGCTGGTTCCTGAGGCATCGCCGCAAGAATCTTGCGATCCAGGAAGGCATCGATTACTTTAGAGATGGCGTGTTGGAGCTGCAAAAGAGTATTCACAAAGCGTTAGATAAATCCGAAAATGACGGTATTCGTCTGCAAATTGATAAACTAGTAGGCCATGGCGTTCCTAAGCGCCTTGCAGAAAGAGTAAGTTACCTGAGTACGATGTTTTCCGCATTGGACATTGTAGAAATGTCCAAGCTGACCGGATTAAATATCTCGCTGGTAGCCGAAGTCTATTTTAAACTGGGGGCAAAATTGGAGCTGCACTGGTTCCTGGAGCAAATTAATTTGCAACCGGTTGATAATCACTGGCAAGCGTTTGCGCGAGCGTCGTTCCGCGAAGATCTGGATTGGCAGCAGCGCAGCTTAACCGTAGCGGTCTTACATATGTCAAACAAGTCGGCGACTGCCGAAGAGAGAATTATTAATTGGATTATCGAAAATTCGACGCTCCTTTCCCGGTGGCAACAAATGCTCGCCGATTTTAGAGGAAGTAAACGCCATGAGTTTGCGAAGTTTTCCGTTGCCTTGCGCGAGTTATTGATTTTGGTGCAAAGTAGCGTTAGAGCTGCGGCAATAGCGCGTGAAGAAAGCTTTGAGAAGCTGAGTAAGTAATTAGATTGGGCCGGTTCATGTTGTTTGTTTTACGGGTTCATTTAATGGTGGTAGCTCAGACGTAAGCCCCGTAGGGTGTACGCCTTTCAGTGCGCACTAGTGTTTCCGATGCTTCCTGGAGCGCACAACTGATTCAGGAGCCAGTTTATCGGATAGCTAAAATCATGGAAGGTGTGGTTTGCAAGACGCTTACTATCAAGTCTGAGCTACGACACTTTAGGCGAGTTTCGGCCTATCTCCATTTTAAAATTCTAATCGCTACATTGTTGCGTAAGTTGTCGTTCTAATTTTAGCTTTTCTCTTTCTCTACGTTCGTCTTCCATGTAGACGCGCTCTCCTTTTTTATTCACTTCATAGATACGGGTTTGCATTTTTAGCATAGCCAGTTGCTCCCTTATATGAGCGCAGTAACGGTCTTTTTTCGCGGCTTGTTTTTGTGCCTTTTCGGCGCGTTTTTTTTCTTCTTTTTCAGACGCCATAATATTGCCGATCCGTTTTTGTTGTCTTTCCAGTCGGGCTTTCGCTTCTTGCTGTGCTTTTCTCTGCTGTTCCGGACTGATGTTATCCTGTATTTTTAATTGCTTTGAATTCTGATTGATTGGTTTGTCGGAGTAGTGGACCTTGCCGTTTTCATCGACCCATTTATAGACTTCTGCCGTAGCCGTAAAAGACAAAAGTATCAGGACTATCAGCAACAGTAACTTGTGACCATTTTCAATAAACTGCATAACTAATCTCCTGTAAAACGAGAAAGAATCTGCCGATCTCAGGTATATACCTTAACGTGCTATTTTACGCCGCGACAAGTTCTCATTATTTTGCCATATTTTGCGTGGTATTGATCAGATTAATGACACCAGCTTGTAATTTTGGCCGCTTATGCTTGCGTTGACTATCAATAACAACCCAGGAGATCGGACAATGAGACACCCAAAAGACGAGCAAATATTTAGCTGGGACCCTGAAAGCATGGACATGTATTGGGCTCAATGCCAACGGTTTGACCACTATTCACAAGGTACCGCTTTCGAAAGCCAGTTTATTAAAGGCGCGACCATAAAACGTCAGACAGTTTCGGAGCGACAAACTCAAGGTAAGCTTGTCGACTAGATATTAGTACTAATGGCGAAAAATAAACGGACTATTCGCCTTTTTTAAATAATAATAATCGCACGCGGGTGAGCAAATACCAGAGCCCGCCGACGGCAGCCATTCCCAGTTCGATAAAGTGAGATGGTTGGCTAAATCCCTGATTGCCGAGAAAATACCAAAGTAGTATTCCCAGCAGGAATAAAATAATCGCGGCCATCGCCTGCATCTGCAGAGAATAGCGTTTTTTTATGTGGGCGAGCTTGGCTTTGGATTGCAACGCTTCTTCGCTGACACCGGTAGCTGTTGTAGACGTGACTAGATCATAGTGACAATGACCGCAAGTCTTTGCTTTGTCAGAGATACGGTTGCCGCACCCCGGACATTTAATAATAGCCATAAATTGGTCGCTAATTTAAGGAAAACAGTCTTAAATTATAGAGGAGTCTTTGTTGAGTCTCAATACATCGCGCGGCAACAATAAGGTGCGGTGGCAGTAGCGCCTTAGTGGCGTCACCCTGGAAGAGATATGCTTCTTTTTAGCGCTGATTTTCCTCACTAAATTTGCAACGACTTATCCACGACTTCAAAAACATCGCTGGAAAGATTAGGCGTACGCCGAATGCGTTCTAGCTGTTCCCGGATCAGCGCTTGACGTTTTGCGTCCAGTTTTTTCCACTGGCTGAAACTTTTGGCCAGTTTTGCTGCTATTTGCGGGTTGATCGTGTTCAGCCGGATGACCGTATCGGCCAGAAATTCATAGCCGAGTCCGGTGGCGTTGTGAAATTGCAGCAAATTACCAGCGACAAAGGCACCGATCACCGCTCTAACTTTATTTGGATTTTCGAGTGAAAATTTGGCGTGTTTCATCAGAGTGCTAAGGTGATCGAGAATGGCCTCGCTGTCATTTTGTACCTGCGCGCTAAACCACTTATCCATCACCAGCTCTTCATCCTGCCATTTGTCGTAAAACTCCGCCAGATACTCTGACTTATAACCTTCGCTTGAGTTAGCAATTACTTTCAAAGCTGCAATTTCATCAGTCATGTTGTCGGCATGGGATTGTTGGCTGGCAGCCAGTTCAAAGTGTTTATCGTCGTCCGCTATCATCATATAAGCCAGCGCAATATTTCGAATCTGGCGGTCGCCGGGGAGATCGCCGCTGGTCGTGTTATAGATAGAAAACCACTTGTGTTCCAGCGATTCGCCAACGAAGCGTCTGAGTTGCCGATACTTGGCAAACAGTTTATCCAAATCTACCGACTCTGATTGCCCGACCAACTGGCTCAATTGAGGAAGTTGCACGGCCAAGGCTTTTAGTGCGTTGTCCAGTTTTTCATCTTCCAACAAACTTACCAGTGCCTGCTCCAACAGAGAAAGCGCTCGTTGGTCGAGAACGGCATTTTCTTCGAGAAGCAGTCGCGACATCAATGTCTGCCCCGCATCCCACCGATTAAATGCATTGGGGTCGGCGGAAAAAAGTATCGCCAGTTCTTGCAGAGTGTAGTCATAATTTAAAATGACGGGTGCAGAAAAGTCCCTTAAAAGCGAGGGAATAATCGCCGTATCGTCAGCATTGGAATTACCTGGCTCAAAAAATAGCCTGAACGACTGCTCCTGCTCCGTTATCACCAGTAGTTCTTCGGTTGTTTTTTGCTTATCCCGATCACAACTGAAGTTAACTGTCTGGCCGTTGTGGTTAATAAAGCCCACTTTAAGTGGGATCATAAAGGGTTTTGGCGCCGGTTGGCCCTTGGTCACCGGACAGAATTGCTTACAGCTTAATTCGTATTCGTTATCATCAAGTTTTGTAAATCTCACCGATAATCGAGGCGTTCCCGCCTGGCTGTACCAATGTCTGAAAAGTGACCAGTCCTGGCTATTGGCCGTTTCCATGGATTGAATAAAGTCCTCGCAAGTGACGGCCTGTCCGTCGTGTCGCTCAAAATACATGTCCATGCCACGGCGAAATCTGGCTTCACCCAGAAGGGTATGCATCATGCGGATAACTTCAGCGCCTTTGTTATACACAGTTACCGTGTAAAAATTATTCATTTCAATGTAGGAGTCCGGGCGCACCGGATGAGCCATAGGGCCCGAGTCTTCGGCAAACTGGGCAGCGCGTATGATCTTCACCTGGTCTATTCGTTGCACCGCTGGCGATTGCATATCTTCGCTAAACTGTTGATCACGAAAAACGGTCAGACCTTCCTTCAGACTCAGCTGAAACCAGTCTCGACAGGTAATTCGATTGCCCGTCCAGTTGTGGAAATATTCGTGGCCGATAACTCGCTCCACGCCTTCAAAGTCGTCGTCGGTTGCGGTTTTCTGATTTGCCAGAACATAGGCGGTGTTAAATATGTTGAGACCTTTGTTTTCCATCGCGCCCATATTAAAGTCGCCCACTGCGACAATCATATAGCGTTCCAAATCGTATTCGCGTCCGTACTTTTGCTCGTCCCAGCGCATCGAATTAACAAGGCTTTGCATCGCAAATTGACACTGGTCGAGTTTACCTTTATCAACGAACACCTGCAGTTTGACTTGCCGTCCGGACATTGTGGTAAAGGAGTCATCCAGGCAATCCAGATCGCCCGCGACCAGAGCAAAAAGATAGCAAGGTTTGGGGAAAGGGTCGTGCCAGGTGACGAAATGACGACCATCGTCCAGCTCACCACTTTCAATTGGATTGCCGTTAGAAAGCAGCAGGGGATACTCTTGTTTATTACCCTCAACCCGTACTTTAAATTCAGATAAAATATCTGGCCGGTCAAGATAATAGGTGATCTTGCGAAACCCCTCGGCTTCACACTGAGTACAAAACTTACCACTCGAAGTGTAAAGTCCTTCCAGTGAAGTATTTTTTTGAGGTTCAATTTTGACTCGAGTGGACAGGGTAAATTTGTCGCTAACTTTGTTGATACTCAGCTGGGTCGGCGTGGCCTCAAATTCCGTTGGCTTTAGCTGTTGACCGTTAATTTTAATGCTCATTAATTCCAGGTCGACGCCATCCAGCGTCAGGGGCAATAATTGTGGTCTGGTATCCTCAGGATTACGCTTAACGTCGAGCTCGGCGCTTACGATTGTATGACTCTCACCGAGCTCGAATGACAGTCGGGTGCGATAAATAAGGTACTGGCTGGGTTGATAGTCCCTGCGGTATTTAACTTGGGGTTTATCTGACGAATACATGAATCATTCCGGAATTTGGGTGAAGGCTAACATATTGGCCCGCGCGCAACTGGGTCGCACTAACCGTGTGCATTGAAGTGTAGCAGCGCTCAATAGCAATAGAAAGTGGGCAGCTATAAGGTCTGCAAGGTGGTACGACCAGCAAGCCGTCGAAATGAGCTTAAATGCGGTTATCTGCGTTAAATTTTGCCGTAAAAGAAGCTAAATGGTTTAATTTAGCTATACAAGTTGTTGCTTAGGCATTATCATGCCCACCCAGAAAAAGTAACCGAAAATCGGTCGAATCAATTCCGGCGGAAGACCGCACAATTAACCGGATTGACCCGTCAGTTTTCGTTCCAGTCCCAACGCAAAGTCGCGACGGAATTCTTTGTTTAGCGCCGCTAGTGCAGAGAACAAAACCCAAAGTCGACAACCCAGGCGTTCCATCGAGAAGGAGATGTCATTTTGACCACAGTTGCTAAATTCGAGATCAAGTACCTCCAGTATATGGACGAAAGTGGCACTTTCGTCAGCAAAGAAGCACCACCGGCGTTTGCCCAGGACCTTGAAATCCTCAAGCAGCTTTATCGCGATATGAGCCTTATCCGAATCTTTGACCAGAAAGCCTACGCGTTGCAAAGAACCGGTAAAATGGGAACTTATCCGGCGGCAACCGGACAAGAAGCTATCGGCGTCGGTTTTGGCTCGGTTATGACCAAAGACGACGTACTGGTTCCGTATTACCGCGGTCAGGCGTCGATGATTCAGCACGGCGTGCGAATGGAAGAAGTTCTGCTTTACTGGGGTGGCGACGAGCGTGGTTGCGACTATCAAAACGCAAAACAGGATTTTCCTATCGCTGTACCTATCGCCACCCAGTCGCTGCACGCGGCAGGGGTAGCCAAAGCCATTCAAATGCGCGACGAAAAGCGTTGCGTCTTCACCGAAATTGGCGAGGGTGGAACTTCTCAGGGTGATTTTTACGAAGCGATCAATGTCGCCGGGATCTGGAATCTGGGTATCGTCTTTATTATTAATAACAATCAGTGGGCTATTTCGGTGCCCAGCGAAATCCAGACCAAATGCGAAACCTATGCACAAAAAGCAATTGCCGCTGGTATCGAATGTATTCAGGTAGACGGAAATGACGTTGTTGCGGTACGCGAAGCGTCAGAAAAAGCGGCAGAAAAGGCGCGCAATGGGGGCGGTCCTACGGTGATTGAGTGTATCAGTTTACGTCTGTGCGACCATACGACCGCTGATGATGCCACGCGTTACCGTCCTGATGGTGAACTGGATGAAGGCTGGAAAAAAGAGCCTATTTTACGCCTGCGCAAATACTTGCAGAGCAAAAAAGCCTGGAGCGACCAGGACGAAAAAGCGTTGCAGGAGATTATTGCGGAAAAAGTTCAAACCGCGGTTGATAATTATCTGAATACCCCGGTGGATAATCCTGAAGCCATGTTTGACAATCTGTACGCCGAGTTGCCCGAGCGAACGCTGGCACAAAGAGAATTAGCGATAGCAAGAGGAGCGAAGTAATGGCCGCTATTACCTTAATTGAAGCAGTCAACCTGGCCATCGCGCATGAAATGGCTCAAGACGAAGACGTCGTCGTATTTGGTGAGGACGTGGGCGTTAACGGCGGTGTTTTTCGAGCGACTGACGGTTTGCAACAAAAATTCGGCGAACAACGGGTCATCGACACGCCACTGGCAGAATCCATGATCGCCGGCGTGGCAATCGGAATGGCCGCTCAGGGACTCAAACCCGTCGCTGAAATGCAGTTCATGGGTTTCATCTTTCCGGCCGCCGACCACATTATTTCCCACTGCGCTCGTATGCGTCACCGTACCCGCGGTCGCCTGACTTTACCCATGGTAATTCGAGCGCCGTTTGGTGGCGGTATTCACGCGCCAGAGCATCATTCGGAGAGCACCGAGGCCATTTTTGCTCATATTCCCGGCCTTAAAGTCGTCATTCCGTCCAATCCTTCGCGTGCTTACGGCTTGATGTTAGGTGCGATTCGTGACCCGGATCCGGTTTTGTTTTTAGAACCAAAACGCGTTTATCGGATAGAAAAACATGAAATCGAAGACAACGGCGAGGAATACCCGTTGGGTGTGTGTTTTGTTGACCGAGAAGGTAGTGATATTACACTTGTCAGTTGGGGGGCAATGTTGCACGAAACCAAGCAGGCGGCAGAAAAGCTGGCGGCAGAGGGGATCAGCGCCGAAGTGATCGATGTAGCAACGGTTAATCCGCTGGATATTGAAACTATTTTAGAATCGGTAGAAAAAACCGGTCGCGTTTGTATCGTGCAGGAAGCGCCAAAAGCGGGCGCTCTGGGCTCCGAAATTGCCGCCGAAATTGCCGAAAAAAGCGTTATGAGTCTGTTGGCGCCAATAGGTCGTGTTTCAGGCTACGATACGGTTATGCCATACTACCGTTTGGAAAAACAATATATGCCAAAAACTGAGCATATCATTGAAGAAGCGAAACGCATTGTGGGGTACCGATGAAACTATTTAACTTACCCGATTTAGGCGAAGGATTACCCGACGCGGAAATTGTTCGCTGGTTAGTCAAAGAAGGCGAGCAAGTCGCGTTGGATCAACCGATGGTAGAAATGGAAACTGCCAAAGCGGTGGTTGAAGTGCCTTCACCGTTTAAAGGAACCATCACCAAATTATGCGGTCAGCCGGGTGATGTGATTGATGTCGGCGCGGTGCTGGTAGAATTTGATGGCGATGGCAGTAGTACCGTGGCAAAGACGGAAAAGGCCACTGAAGATGAGCCTGTCGCGGAAGAATCGCAACCAGCCGCAGCGCCAGTTGTGGCCGGAGATGTATTTAATCTGCCCGATCTGGGCGAAGGCCTGCCGGACGCAGAAATTGTCCGTTGGTTGGTCAGCGAAGGCGATGTATTGGCCCTGGATCAACCGATGGTTGAAATGGAAACCGCCAAAGCGGTGGTTGAAGTACCTTCGCCATTTGCCGCAAGAGTCGCCAGACTTCACGGCAACGCAGGTGATGTAATCGAGGTAGGCGCACCGCTGGTTTCTTTTGGCGATGCGGGCGTTCAAAGTGGCGAAGCCAAAGCTGCGCAGAAGAGGGAAGTTGCAGTTGAATCTAACCCGGCCGATGCAAAATCCGACGACGCTGGAACGGTGGTCGGTGCGGTGCAGGTAGGTAATAAAATAGTCGCCGAGTCCGCCAGCGCAGTGATAAGAGCGCTCGCGAAAAAGCTTAAAGTTGATCTGACGCAGGTTGTTGCCAGCGGCGCAAACGGCGTGATTACCCAGGCCGATGTAAAACAGGCGAAAAAAGACGGTAAAATGATCGGCAGTAAGCCAGCGCCTTCCGCGCCAGCGGCAATTCAGGCTGCGCCTGGTGACGAAAATCCGCTCGACTTTAAAGCCTCGCCCGCGGTCCGGGCATACGCCCGTCGTAATGGCGTGACCTTATCAAGCTGTAAAGCCAGTGGTAAAAAAGGCTCAATTACCAAAGCCGATGTAGATGCGGCCAGTGGTTCAGCTGGCGCAGTGGTTCACTCAGCCGCGCCAACGAGTGCAGCAGCTTCAACCGGACTACCGACGGTTCAGGTGAGTGTCGCGCCACAAACCGTGCGCGGCGTTCGCCGGGCGATGGCGATGGGCATGGCCCGCTCACACGCAACTGTCGTACCGACTACATTAATGGAAGACGCGGATATTACCGGCTGGCCCAAGCAGGACTCTCTCGCCCGTTATGTTAGAGCGCTGGTATATGCCGCCAAAATTGAGCCTTCGCTCAATTGCTGGTTTGATGGAGAAAAATTTGAACGGCTGGTTCATCCTAACGTGCACGTGGGGATCGCGGTGGATTCCGCTGATGGTCTCTACGTTCCGGTTATACACGATGCGGATCAAAAAGATGCGCTACAAATTCGTAACCGAGTGCAGGAGTTGCGTCAGAAAATTGAAACAAAGTCCCTTAAACAGGACGATCAGCTGGGTGCAACTATCACCTTGTCTAATTTTGGCTCAATCGCCGGACGCTACGGCTCGCCCGTAGTTTCTCCTCCTCAGGTTGCTATTTTGGGAACGGGTCGATTCCGAAATGAGTTGAAACTGACCAATAAAGGGATTGAAAACCGAAAAATGTTGCCCCTGTCGCTGACTTTTGACCACCGCGCCTGTACCGGCGGCGAAGCGGCTCGCTTTTTGGCAGCGGTTATAGAGGATCTGCAAAAGCCGGTATAGTAGCCCGGCCAATCCCGGCGCAAGGTCGGGACTTTGTCCTAAAAGAGCGCCATGGCGCTCTTTTTTTGATCCGGGCAATCTCTCGAATAGATTTTACGCTGTCATGCGCCTGTAACAATTGAAATCTAAAGTAGCCCTCGGAAATTAGCTTTACCAAACTAAACCCTAACTTAACAACTAACTATCATTTTAGTGGGAGTCAATCGAGTGAAATCAATTAACTTAATCGCGCTTTGTGTCGCTACAGCATTATCCGGTTCTGTTTACGCTGATAACAGCAGCAGTGCCAAAGGTGGGTCATTTAAATCCAGCGAGGGCGACAGTCAGTTTAAAGTCAACGGACGTCTGATGTTCGACTGGGACGCTTTCGACGGTGCCAACAATATTTCAAATGCCGGCGATTCTGCAGCTCAAAGTGAAATTCGGCGTGCCCGAATCGCGGTAACCAGCCAGCTGGACAAGCGATGGAAAGCAAAATTACAGGTTGATTACAATGACGCCAAGGCAGAAGCAACTTTAAAAGATGCTTACATCCAGCGTAAAGGCGATAGCGCAACCGTGACTATCGGAAAGCACAAAGAGCCAATGGGGCTTGAAGAACTCACCAGCTCAAAATATATTTCCACAATCGAACGTGCAATGGTAACAGATGCGTTGGCGCCAAGCCGCAATATGGGAGTTAGCTTTAAGACCGCAAGTGACAACCTGTTATGGCAAGGTGGTATTTTTAAATCTGCTGACGATGCCGACAACAGCAACAATGAGAACTACGCGTTTACCGGCCGAGTTGTACTGACGCCCAGCAATGAAAAAGGTGACGTAACTCATCTGGGTGCATCCTTCAGTCAACGTGATCTGGGTAATAACAGTTATCAAATCAAGACTCGCGCAGAAGTCCACACCGCTGACAAAATTGTGACTAGCGCTTTGGTCGATGCCGAGAGTATGACTTTGTTCGGATTGGAAGGAGCGATGGTTAAAGGGCCTTTCTCACTTCAGAGTGAATATTACTCAGCGGACGTATCTGCCAACGTCGGGGAAGATGCGACTTTCGATGGTTTTTATGTCATGGCGAGCTATTTCACTACGGGTGAATCGCGTCCATACAAAGGCGGCGCTTTCGCAAAGGTCAAGCCAAATTCAGCAGATGGTGCATGGGAGCTAGTCGCACGTTATAGTGTGCTCGACGGCCAGGACAACAACGCCGGTGTCAAAGGGGAAAACATCACTCTGGGTGTTAACTACTACCTTAACGCCAGCATGCGCTTTATGGCTAACTACATCAATACCCAGCTAACCTCCGATGCAGTATTGGCTGAAGAAGATGGTAATGCTTTATCGCTACGTTTCCAGTATATCTGGTAATCAGGCAGATGAGTTACTTCGGGCTTTAATTGGCCGGGAGCAGTTAAATTAAAAGGGCCAGCAGCGATGCTGGCTCTTTTTTGAGATTGTTTTCCGATTGTCGCGACGAAAGTTCAATTTCGATCTAAACTATAGGTGTTAACGCAATGGGTTAACCAGACAATTCCAATTAAATATAAGAAAGTAGTTACCCGATGACAGATTTGCCCGCCACGCTAACTTATTTTGGCAGCCTGAAAGGGATCAGCCAGGTTCTTACCAAATCGGCATTGCCTTTAATAGAGGCAAACCAGTTAAGCGACCCTTTCCTGCCGGACAAAAATACGCCTATCCCTTTTAGTGTGGAGGAGTTATTTGAGTCGTCGGTAAAATATATCACTCACGCGGTTTTTGGGAGAACTCCGCCCAGAGGGCAACCTAACCATCCATTACAAAAAGCGATCATGCGCTGGCGTATGGAAAACCGGTTTAGTGACGAAGCTGAAATCAGGGAGGCGCTACTTGGTTTGTTACCTGCCATGGTTGAGAAGGCTTTTAATCAGGCGCGCGAAAATCATCAGCAGTGGATTGAGTTCGTTCGCGCTCGCCGGATTGTACCTTTATTTGAAAAATTCCTGGATTTACCCCTGTGGGAAAAACAGGGATTTGCGCATAAAGGCGCTGCGGTTAAGTTTAAAGTTAGCAATACGTCTATTTTTTCTTATTGCTCTGCCGTGCGTTATCAGAAAAAACCCGCGATCACAGTGAACCGTCAGCAATATGTCGAACATATGGTTGGCGCGATCCCGACATTGGAGTTTGAGCCTCGTAATATTTTACTTACCCAAAACTATGCATTACGCCAGCTAAAAGAGTGGCGCATGGTGCTTGATCATAATGAGCATGAAGCCCAGTGGATGGACTTCTCTACAAACCAAATTCAGAGCGTTTACATCGGCGCGCTGGTGAGTCCGACCAACGCTGAGCAGTTAAAAAATCATATTGCCAGGCTTAATCCGCTAATCAATGTTTACCAGCTTAGTTGTAAGCAGAGTGAATATGCGCTGGATTTACAAAAAATCAGCGAAGAGGTCGAAGAGTCGGGAACCGATGAGGACAGCGAGGGTTAATAGAGCGTTAGACGTGGTATCTTGAAACTACCCGGCGCCTGTAGTCGAAATTCATTTTTTGAAGCCCGTCTTTTGAAACTACTCTTCGAATGCCAGCGCTCATAACCGGGTTAAGAGGAGGCTGTTAATTTTAACCGGAGCCTGCGCTCAGGGCGCGGGTTTGACTTGGGTAATTTTCGCGTCCGCGCTTCCATCATGAAAAACACAGGTAATTTTTTGCCCCTCTTTTAGTTTGTCCACCTGACTGATCAGTGTGCCTGTTTGCTGATCGCGCGTGATCGTATAACCTCGTTCCAGAGTTGACAAAGGGCTTAGGGTATTGAGGGTTCTTGCTTTTAAGTGTAGATGGTGGCGGGCCTTTTCCAGCGTATGCTGCCAGCTTGCTTTTAGCTTAGCGTCGAGAAGATCGAGTATCTGACGCGCATTGTTCAGACGCACAACCGGATTGAGACTATCCAGTTTATCGATCAGACGGTCGAGCCGGTGCTGCTTTTGGGTGGACTGCCTTTGACTGAATAAGCCCAGTTTCTGTTTCACACCATCCAGTCGCTGCTGGCTGGCTGCAATGGCGCTGGCCGGATCAGACAGTTTCAGATGGGCGATGTTAAGCTGAATCTGATACTGCTTGAGCTTGTCGAGAATTTTTCCGCTAAGGTTAGCGCTCACCAAATCAATCTGTTGCTGCAACGCCGTTTGTTCGGGAGCCACCAATTCAGCGGCCGCCGATGGGGTCGCCGCGCGTAAATCGGCCACTAGCTCGACGACGGTGGTGTCCACCTCATGACCGACTGCGGCGACGATAGGAATTTTCATTTGCGCAATTCGCCGCGCCAGCGATTCGTTATTAAAACACCAGAGATCTTCCAGGGATCCGCCGCCACGGGTCAGCAGCAGTACATCGCACTCGTCTCTGGCTTCGGCAGTTTCAATAGCTGTGATCAGCTCCTCAGCGGCTTTATTGCCCTGAACCTGACTCGGATAAATAATTACCGGGATCATCGGGCAACGGCGTTGCAGTACAGTAAGAGCATCGTGGATTGCCGCGCCGCTTGGCGAGGTAATGATACCAATGCGCTTTGGTAGATAAGGCAGCTTTTTTTTTCGTTCCTGCGCAAACAATCCCTCTTGCTGTAATCTCACGATCAATTGATTAAGCTGCCGTTGCAGATCGCCCTGACCGCCCGGTTCCATGTAGTCGCAAATCAGTTGATAATCGCCTCGCGCTTCAAACAGACTAACTTTACCTTTGACCACAACCTTATCGCCTTCGTTGAGGACAAAAGTCAGACGTTGAGCTTTGCCTTTAAACATGGCGCAACGGATTTGGGCGTTATCGTCCTTGAGCGAAAAATAATAATGCCCAGAGGCGGCCTTGGTCAGGTTGGAAATTTCACCGGTGAGCCAAACGCTACCAATTGTTGATTCGAGCAAGGCTTTACACTGACGATTCAACTGGCTCACGCTGAGAATTGTTCTCTGTGGCGGTTGTTGCGGCTGTAGAAACGGTTGGAGCATCGGCAACCTGTTTATTTTATGGATAATTTGTTGACTGGGAAGATTCAGGAGTTTAACTCAGGCTGAGCGCCAACCACAGCACAAATTTTAATAAATTGTTTAAAAACAGACAATTGCAATAGCAAAAATCTATTGAAAAAATTGTTCCTCGTTCACATTTATCTGTATAATCCCGCTTTGGCTGCATAGCCCTTCTAGCAATGGTGACTTTTAACATGCGAATCACTCAAGAAGCCCTGACGTTTGATGACGTTCTGCTTATTCCCGCGCACTCTCAAGTACTGCCTAATCAGGTCAACCTGAAAACCAGAATAACCCGCGATATCGAAATGAATATTCCGTTGGTTTCTGCGGCGATGGACACTGTAACCGAAGCGAATCTGGCGATCGCGTTAGCGCAGGAAGGTGGCATCGGATTTATCCATAAAAACATGGATATCGCCCGTCAGGCGGCGGAAGTCCTAAAAGTGAAAAAGTTTGAAAGCGGAGTGGTCACCGACCCTATCACCGTGCCACCCAATACCAGCATTGCTGATTTAAAACAGATCACTTCCCGTCATGGCATTTCGGGGTTGCCAGTGGTTGAAAACGGGGAGTTGGTTGGAATTGTGACCAGTCGCGATATTCGTTTTGAAACCCACCTGGACCAGCCGATATCCACCGTAATGACCACCAAGGACAATCTGGTCACAGTTACCGAAGCGGCCAGTCCGGAAGAAGTGCTCAGGCTAATGCACCAGCACCGTATCGAAAAAGTTTTAATGGTGGATGATGATTTTCACCTGACCGGACTCTACACCGTCAAAGATATTCAAAAAGCAGAAGATAAGCCTAATGCCTGCAAAGACCGCTTGGGTCATTTGCGCGTTGGCGCAGCAGTTGGCACCGGAGCGGATACCAACGAACGGGTTGACGCGCTGGTTAAGGCTGGCGTCGATATCATTCTGGTGGATACCTCGCATGGTCACTCACAAGGGGTCATGGACAAGGTCAAATGGGTCAAGACAACTTATCCTGATGTGCAGGTAATTGGCGGTAACATCGCCACCGAGCAAGCCGCCAAAGATCTGGTTGCTGCCGGCGCAGACGGAGTAAAAGTTGGAATTGGTCCCGGCTCAATTTGTACCACGCGTATTGTCACCGGCGTGGGCGTTCCGCAAATTTCGGCGGTTAATAATGTCGCCAAAGCCCTCGAAGGAACCGGTGTACCTTTAATCGCAGATGGAGGCATTCGCTACTCCGGCGATATGTGTAAAGCCATCGCTGCTGGCGCATTTTCAGTGATGGTCGGCTCGATGCTGGCCGGAACCGAAGAAGCGCCGGGTGAAGTAGAGCTTTATCAGGGACGCTCATATAAATCTTATCGCGGCATGGGCTCGCTCGGTGCCATGCAACAAAAACACGGCTCCGGTGATCGCTATTTTCAGTCGTCCAATGCGGCAGATAAATTTGTACCCGAAGGTATCGAAGGTCGCGTGCCTTACAAGGGCAGCTTAAGCGCAATTGTCCATCAGATGCTCGGCGGCCTGCGATCGTCCATGGGTTTGACTGGCTGCTCAGACATTGGCAGCTACCGAACGGAAGCCGAATTTGTCAAAGTAACGGCGGCGGGAATGCGGGAAAGCCACGTGCACGATGTGCAAATTACCAAAGAAGCGCCTAACTATCAGGTTTCGAAATAATAACGGAATTTTTTTGGTTTTGGCGTTACGCTGTTTCGATTTTTACAAGCCGCAATTATTATCTGATTGCGGCTTTTCAATTATTCAAAAAATGTTTTAGCACTGTAAAAACAGGTATTTAAACCATGTCTACCGATATTCATGCCCAGAAAGTTCTGATTTTAGATTTTGGTTCTCAATATACTCAGTTGATCGCCCGTCGTGTGCGAGAGTTGGGAGTTTTTTGCGAACTTTATCCGTACGACCTGTCCGACGACCGCATTAATGAATTTGCGCCTGATGGGATTATTTTATCCGGCGGGCCTGAGAGTGTGACCGGTCATGATACGCCGCGAGCATCTGATCAGGTATTTAAAATGGGCGTGCCTGTACTTGGCGTGTGTTATGGCATGCAGACTATGGCGCACCAACTTGGAGGCAAAGTTGGTGGCTCTGACAAACGCGAATTTGGTTTTGCTCAGGTTAGACACGCGGCCAAATCCTCTTTATTTGAGGGAATAGAAGATCACTCAGCAGAGGGCAAAGGGGTTCTGGACGTGTGGATGAGCCACGGCGATAAAGTTCTTGAACTGCCACCTGAGTTTGTCGCTATTGGCGAATCTGACAATGCGCCGCTGGCGGCAATGGCTAACGAGTCAAAGAAATTTTACGGCGTTCAGTTTCACCCCGAAGTTACCCATACTCACCAGGGTGGCCGAATTCTGGAGCGATTTGTACGCAAAATTTGCGGCTGCGAGAAGTTATGGACTGCAGACAATATTATCGAAAATGCAATCAGCGAAATTAAACAGCAAGTGGGCGATGATGAGGTGGTTCTGGGACTGTCCGGCGGCGTCGATTCGTCAGTCACCGCCATGCTATTACATCGGGCAATTGGCTCACAATTGACCTGCGTATTTGTCGATAACGGCTTGCTGCGTTTAAACGAAGGCCAACAGGTCATGGAGATGTTCCACGAAGATTTTGGCCTGAAGGTGATCAAAGTGGAAGCAGAAGATCGTTTTTTAAAAGCGCTCGAAGGCGAAGTTGACCCGGAAGCCAAACGTAAAATCATTGGACGGGAATTTGTAGAGGTTTTTCAGGAACAAGCTGATAAATTGAGTACCGCCAAGTGGCTGGCGCAAGGGACTATCTATCCGGATGTTATCGAGTCTGCCGGCGCTAAGACGGGTAAGGCACACGTCATTAAGTCCCACCATAATGTCGGTGGTCTGCCCGACGATATGACCATGCAATTAGTCGAGCCGCTACGCGAATTGTTCAAGGACGAAGTGCGTAAGATTGGCCTTGAATTGGGTTTGCCCTACGATATGCTTTACCGCCATCCGTTTCCGGGGCCGGGGCTTGGCGTAAGAATTCTGGCCGAAGTGAAAAAAGAATACGCCGATCTATTGCGCGCTGCAGATAATATTTTTATCGAGGAGCTTTACAAAAACGACCTTTACCATAAAACCTCGCAGGCTTTTGCGGTTTTTCTGCCGGTTAAGTCGGTTGGCGTGATGGGCGATGCCAGAAAATATGATTATGTAGTTGCGCTAAGAGCGGTAGAAACTATCGATTTTATGACCGCACGCTGGGCGCATTTGCCTTATGAATTTCTAGAGCACGTTTCTAACCGGATCATCAATGAAGTCGACGGGATTTCGCGCGTAACTTATGATATTTCCTCAAAGCCCCCCGCAACTATCGAGTGGGAATAGATATATTTACTCCCCTCTCCCTCTGGGAGAGGGCAGGGGAGAGGGCAATGCAATTAAACCAATTCAACCAACAGCTCTTGTTCTCTATTCATGATTAATTCAGAGCAACCTCAGCAAGCTTCTCAGCAAAACAAACCGCACAATTTCTGGATGAAGCGGGCGCTTGAATTAGCCGAGCAAGCCGAAGCGCTAGGGGAAGTTCCGGTCGGCGCGGTGATCGTCAAAAACAACCAGCTTATCGCGGAAGGTTTTAATCAGCCAATCACCCAAAATGACCCTTCCGCTCATGCCGAAATTATCGCGATGCGCACCGCTGGAAAATTGTTAGACAATTATCGCCTGGTCGACACCACCCTTTACGTCACTTTGGAACCCTGTGCAATGTGCGCCATGGCCATGGTGCACGCGCGAATTGGCACGGTGGTCTTCGCGACATCAGAGCCGCGCACAGGCGCAGGCGGAAGCCTTTACCAGTTGCTGCAACACGCCGGGCACAATCACCAGGTGCAGATTATCGATGGCATTATGCAGGAAGAAAGTGCGGCATTGTTAAAGCGATTTTTTAAAGCCAGACGGTAAAACTAATTAGTTCATAGAAAACGGGCGGCTATCCCGTTTTTGAAAGGGCTCAGGACAAACGAACTGACGGAGCGAGCGAGCCTTTTTTCTCTTTTTATCGTGTAATGTCGTCAAACAAGGAGTAGGCTGGTTAATGGTATTTACCATTGGAAAAATAACGAGAGAGTTTAATGGAAGGCATTAGCGATATTAGAATTAAGGGCTTTGATGAAGAAAGGCCGCCACGAATTATGAAACAACCCTATATTAATCTTTATTTCAAACTCACCCACAAGGCTCCCAAGGATTGGTGTGAGGATTTCAACAACATCGTCGCCAAAGGCGATTATCCAGTTAAGATAGACTCCTCCCTTGGATTATTTGTGGAAACCTGGGTACGTAAACCTGAGGAAATTGCGGCAGTGCTAGAAGAGCTTAAAAAAGCCGTAACTAGTGCGATTGGGGTGTACATCGACCGCATTAAAGCCGCCGCTGCGGTATCATCAAGTGATGGTCTTCAGTTAGAAACCGAGGGAGAGCAAGGTCGGCTTAATGCGATTGTGGCGGGATTGAATTTTAAGGTTTGATGAATCACACGTCCAGTTATTATTCGGCTCAATAAAAAGCTGAGTGAAATTGGTGTTTTTGCAGAAATGTTTAATACTATAAGTAAAGATTTAGCCCCCTATGCTCTTCCTATGCTCTGATTCTTTAGCAATTCAGTTCCAAACAAATAGTACTCATACAAGTGGTCTTCGTCAAGATTGAGTCTTAATATAAGCAGCGGCCGCTATATGAACAGATTAGGCTAGATCATAATTTTTATTTAACTAATTGATATTAAAAATAATTTAAATTTCAAAAAATGAGTTTTAATTTGCATATACGGTCAGAGATATACCGCGGCGACTGTGTTTGTCGAAAAACAAGAAAAACTAGAACATGGCTGGAGAGGTTGATTTCACTGAGCTGATGAATTAGTGTTGCTGAAAATTAAGTTTAGATATACTGCGGGCACATCAAAAGTGGCCGCCGTATACTTCACTGTTATAAGGCAATCATAGAATGAAGTCTGTTAATTACTTATTCGCTATATCTGTAATCTTAGTTGCCGGAATGTATGGCTGGTACCTAATGGCTGAAGCCATAAATAATCACGCGGATGTTGCTGCAACAGTAATTATTCAAGATACTTTGGCGTCGAATATTGCGTATGATATAGGGCGGCTTAGAGAGCTTGAGGCGCATATTGATGCTGGGCAATTAGAAAATGCAGCTGCACTTATACGCGATCTAATAGAGCTTAAGTTATATATGGTTGAGCAATGCGTTACTGAAAAATGCATAGAAACCTATGATGAGCTAAAGAAGTAAATCTTATAACAAGGCACTCCAGCTGAATCTGGTTATGGCGGCCAAACCGTGTTTACATTTCATTCCAACACAGTTTGTCCACCATAACCAGCTCAGCTGAGCTTGGCGTTAACTATTCAGGAAAATCATGTACTACTTCGCGTATGGATCAAATATGTCACTTTCTCGTTTAAGAGAACGAGTTCCAAGTGCAGAAGTTCTTGGCTGTTTCGCTCTCAATGGGTACGACTTAAGATTTCACAAATCGAGCAAAGATGGCTCTGGTAAATGTGATGCATATTTCACCTCTGACACAGGTAATACAATATACGGAGCATTGTTCAAAATTGCTCAAAGTGAGAAGTCAGCTTTAGACAAAGCTGAGGGCCTTAGAGCTATAGTCAATTCTGGTGTATGGCCGATTCGGTAACCTGTTGTTGATCCGGCTCTACACGTTCGCCATCCTTGAACTTCACTCCCTTAATAACCTCAGCAAGTAATTTGTAACCCCTTAGTC